>ENA-OWRJ01000448-OWRJ01000448.1-human-gut-metagenome-genome-assembly--contig:-NODE-448-length-56572-cov-5.018879_pt1 | contig 56572 bp, 59 predicted proteins | sample MGYA00248269_ERZ651897 | MGnify/ENA primary metagenome ERZ651897 (study PRJEB26924, sample SAMEA4378252) | human gut metagenome | biome: human gut; feature: human-associated habitat; material: faeces...
AAGCCTACTCCTACACCTACTCCTGGTGAAGAAGAGAAGCCTACTCCTACACCTATCAATGGTGAGGAAGAAAAACCAAGTCCAATTCCTACTGAACCATCTTCCAGTCCAGAAGATGAAATAATAGAAAAAGATGATACCGTAAAAACCGGTGATATTACAAACACAGCTCCTTTGATTTCCACATTCTTAGCATCAATTGCAGGTATTTTAGGAATCGTAATTTTCAAACGTAAAAAATAATGCCAAACAAATAGGAAAGTTATATAACTTTCCTATTTGAAACTAAGCTGTATACCAATAACTACATTTTTGTAATTATAAGTATACAGCCTTTTTATAAAATTTCCTATATTATAAAAAACTTATTAAACACACTTATATAAATAACCAAATAAGATATAGATATTAAAAATCCACCTAAAACATCACTTGTATAATGCACTCCCAAATAAATTCTACTTATACCTATCAAACATATAAGCAAACTTAATAAAACAATAGAAATCCACTTCAAATATTTATTTTTAACAAATCTATATATCAAATAAATCAAATATCCATAAAAAGCCATACTAACCATAGAATGACCAGAAGGAAAACTATATCCATTTTCCTCTATTATTCTAAATTCAGTTGGACGTGGTCTTTGCAATAATCTTTTTAATAACTGATTTAGTATTGTAACAACCACCAAATTAGTACAAATTGATAAGCCCACTTTTTTATTTTTTAATACTACAAGCAATAAAATAGTTAATATGATCAAAAATATTGCCCCTCCAAAATTAGTAATAAATTTTGCTATTGGTGTTGCAAAATCTGAAATTAAAAATGTTGATACAATTTTATAGCCTATAATATCACCTTTCATTATTTCTTTATTAAAAACATCTTCTGCCAAAGCCAGAAAACCAATTAAACAAATAAATAATATAATCCATTTTAAATTCTTTATAATAAAATCTTTTATTCTTTCTCTCATTTCTTACTCCTCTATAGCCAAGCACCATATTTCTTTATATACCATTTTTTAACTATTTGTACAATCACAATATATGCTATTAAAAGCCATACAATAATTAGATAATATGATAATGGTAATATTTCAAAATGGAATGATTGAATATTATGTAATAATATTGGAGTTATAATTGTTCCAACAATTGTAACAGTAGTTAAGACCATCAATATCGGATTAGCTCTTGACTGAATAAACGGTATTTTTTCAGTACGCACAAAATGTATTATTAAAGTTTCACTTATTAAACATTCTACAAACCATGCTGTTTGAAAATATGACTCCATACCAGTTGAATTATATCCCAATATAAACCAAAAAGCCAAAAATGCCAAAACATCTATTATAGAACTCACTGGTCCCATTACATTCATAAACCTTCCTAAACCTTTTGTATCCCATTTTCTAGGTTTTATTAAAAATTCTTTATCAACATCATCATAAGGAATAGCTATTTGCGAAAAATCATACAAAAAATCTTGTATTAACATTTGTATTGGCAATAATGGTAAAAACGGCAAAAATATACTTGCCAAAAATATACTAAACACATCACCAAAGTCAGAACTCAACGCCATTTTCATATATTTTATTATATTTCCATATACTTTTCTTCCCTCTATTACACCATTATATATTACACTTAAACTTTTTTCTAATAAAATTATATCACTTGCCTCTTTTGCTATATCTGTTGCCGTATCTACACATATTCCAACATCAGCATTATGTAATGAAGGTGCATCATTAACACCATCTCCCATATATCCCACTACATGTCCATTACTTTTTAGAGTTTTAATTATTCTTTCCTTTTGTAACGGATTCATTCTAGCAAATACATTAACACTTTCAACCTTTTTAGCAAGTTCTTCATCTGAAAGATTATCTACTTGTGTTCCTATCAATATCTCATTATTCTCTATTCCAACTAAATTACAAATATTCTGTGTTGCATATTGATTATCCCCTGTTATTATTTTCGTTTCCACACCATATTCCTTCAATTTTTGTATAGTTTCTTTAACTTCTTTTTTAGGAGGATCCAAAAATGCTACAAATCCTATAAAAATCATATTTGATTCATCAGATACATCAAAAATATTTTTTCCTCTATATTCCCTTTTTGATGATAATGCTATTACTTGCATTCCCTGCTGTGCCATTACTTTTGCATTTTCCTGTATTTTTACTTTCATCTCTTCTGTTATTTCTTGTATTTTATCATCTACCTTAACTTTTGTACAAATTTTTAATATCTCCTCTAAAGCTCCTTTTGTAATCATCCTATGTGCTCCATTTTTTTGTTCCACAACAACACTCATTCTTTTTCTTGTATAATCAAAAGGTATCTCATCAACCTTTATATATTTATCTATCTTATTTTTTATATCATGTTCATCACCATAAGATATAATCGCTCTATCAACTAAATTTTTCATTCCTGTACCATAATAACTATTCAAGTATGCATACTCAAGTATAGATAAATCCTCTTTTCCAGTCACATCTATATATTTTTGCAAAACTATTTTATCCATTGTCAATGTTCCTGTTTTATCCGTACATAACACATCTATTGCTCCCAAATTTTGTATTGCCTCTGTATTTTTCACCAATGTTTTCTCTTTTGCTAATGTTTTTGTCCCTTTTGTTAAATTCACATTTACAATCATTGGCAACATAGTAGGCGTTATCCCAACTGCCACTGACAATGCAAATAACATTGCCTCCATAAAATCTTTACGTATAAAAGCATATATTATAAAAACTGCTATTGATACAATTACCATATATCTTATTAACAACTTGGTAATTCCATCCATTCCTTTTTGAAAGTTTGTCAATTCTTTCTTATTATCTATTTGTTTGCCCATTCCACCTAAATATGTTTCAAATCCTGTATTTATAACAATTGCTGTTGCACTTCCACTTATAACACTTGTTCCCATTAAACATAAATTAGATATTGAAAATATTTGGCCATTTTCTTCATATTTATCTGTTTTTTCAACAGGTATACTTTCTCCCGTAAACACGGCCTGATTTATAAACAAATCTTTACTTTCTAATATCATTACATCTGCTGGAATCATTGTTCCAGCATTTAAGTGTACTATATCTCCTCTTACTATCTTTTCTACTTTAACTGTTTCTTCCTTTTCTCTTAATACAGTAGCTGTTGTAAACAATTCTGCCTTTAACTTTTGATTAAATCTATATGTAGAATAATTTTGTACAAATTTTATTATAGCACTTATTATACCTATACATAATATTATAATTGTTCCTATTGTATCTTTACTTGCAAAATAATTTATTATTGATAATATTATTAATATGTATATAAACTTATCTTCAAAAGATTTTATAAAAAAATATAACCAATTTCTTTTTTTCTCTTGTATTACAACATTTTCTCCATTCTGTTCTAACCTCTTTTCCGCTTCTTTTGTTGTTAATCCATTTTGATAACTTGTAGAAAATTGCTTTATTACTTGTTCTTTACTTTGACTTAATATTTTTTTGTACTTTTCCAACAATTCTGTATCTTGTTTATCAACTTTTTTATTTTTTATTTCAAATAATTTTATCATATCATTACTTCCTTATATTCAAATAAACATTACCACCTTTCTAACGATATCATCGCTAAAACTGGTGGCAAAACCATTCCACTATAATCAATTTCCTATAACCAACATTCTACAATATTTTTCAAATCCTGTCTATACTATTTATTGTTTTTTTAATTATTCTTATCTCTACTAATTTGTTTAGCATATCTATCCTCTTCACTAAAAATACAACCACAATATTTTTGCATATATAATCCTAATTCTCTAGCTTTATTTTGCCCCTCTCTAAAACCTACTCTAAAATCTCTATATAAAAACTCAATACCATATTTTTCAGCCATAATTTTAGCTACTTCAATTAAAGCATCATGATTTTGATATGGACTAACTAAAAGAGTAGTAGTAAAAGCATCATATCCATGTTCCTTAGCATATTTAGCCGTTTGTTCTAGACGAACTGGATAACAATAGTTTTTACATCTACCTAACAAATCTTGAGAAACATTTCTACAAAATTCATCCAAACCATAATTTTCTTCAAAAATAGCATTAACATTTATACTTTTAGTATATTCTTTTAAACAATCTCTTCTCGCCTTATATTCCATATAAGGATGAATATTAGGATTAAACCAATACACAGTTGGTTCTATTCCTTCCCCCCTTAATTCATCTATACAATATACACTACATGGTGCACAACAAGTATGCATTAATAACTTCATTTTTATCCTCTTCTTTCTTTAATTTTAGTACATATAACATTTCATATATATAGTATCACCTATACAAACTTCATCTTCCACATTATCCATAACTTCATATAAAATCTCTTGTGATATTTCTCCCTTTTCTTCTATTAATTCTTTTTGACTAAAAAAATTTAAACACCCAACAGCAGACCAGTTTGCACTCAATCCATTATATGTCAATACATTATGAGCAGCCACTTGTGAATAATAAGATTTTTCCTCCTCACATTCGATAGTAATTACTTGTACTTTTTTTACTTCATTTTTAGTTTCTTCTTCATATTTACTAATATATTCTAAAATTCTTTCACTTTCCTGTTTTTCCAATTTATTTACCTGTCTATGTTCATACATAAAAAAAACATTAAAAACTACCACTGTAAGAAAATATATTACTAGCAAAACTATAGTAACATCAGATACAAAAGTTTTTTCTTTTGCTTCTTTTCTAAAAAACAATCTTGTTTGTGTAGCAATATATAAAAACAATATTCCTATCAAACTTCCTATAGCAAACCTTAATCTTCCAGCCCAAAAGCCACTCATAGAAATAATATATATCACTGAGCTACTAAAAATAGCCAATATTACTAATAATATATATTTTAAAATCACACTAACTTTTTCTTTAATAAGCTCATCCTTGTTTTTTATTTCATATACAAATAATATTGCTAGCAAAGCAATTATCCATATTATAAATAAATTTTCAGGATATAAATTACACGTTTCTGTTAACACATCTTTTGTATTTCTTAATATAATTTTTATATTAAGAAATATTCTAGTAAAATCACTTAATCTAGTTTGTTTTGTTCCAATCAGATTCTCTACAATTGCAACTATTGCAAAATCTACTATTACTGCCATTCCTGCAATTAATCCACTTTTTACAATATCTACAATATTTGCCTTATAATTTTTAGGATTTTTTATAAAAGTTAATAACGCTGTTAGTATAAACAAAAATCCAATTGTACCTTGGTAACTTATAATTCCCAAAATCGCAAACATCAAAGCTTTTAAAAAACTATATTTATTTTTTTCCACCAAACTTATTGCTGACATTGTATAAAAAAGCACACTTAAAGCCATTATCGAACTTTCTAAAAAACACATATTTTCTATATAAGTAAAATTCCAAAAAATCACATAACATATTATTAGCAAAATTATCTTTTCTTTTATATTTTTTGTTTGCACATATTTTTCTGTCCAATTAAATATTTTCATTACACTTATATTAGTTATAACTATAGCAAACAAAAGTGATATTGTATTAGCACTATGTACAGGCAAATTACATATTTTCATTATAAGTAAAAACATAGCTGAAAAAATTCTACCATCTGTTAAATACCAATTTTTCATATATGTATCATATCCCACATAAGCAATATTATATGTATCTGTTGCATAATGTCCCATAATAAATTGCATATAAACAATAGAACTAAAAATACATAAACTAATAAATATTACCTTATTATAATTATTTTTACACCATTTCTTTAAACTCATTAAAAAGTACATCCTTCCAAATTAATATATTCACACAAAATTTGCTTTAAGAGATTTCAAACCTTAAAATCTTAAATCTCCAAACAACTTCTTAAAAATTATTCATTTTTTTATTTTCTATTTTTCCATAGCAACAAAAATATCTACTTTTTCTAATTCCTTCATATTATTTCTCACATATTCTATTACCTTTGTAGGAGTCTGCCAGTTCAAAGCATACCCCTCTTGTTTTATTAAATAAACAACATTATCTTCATCATTTTTTATTTGTTCTATTATACCATCTTCACCATATTTACCTATATTACCTTTTAAAAACATATCATAATTTTTTATATAAACATCTAATGGTATATTATATACTGCTGCTTCCGCATCTAATATATATACTTTTTTATTTTCTTTCTTCATTCTATTTGTAAATTCTTCTATTGCTGCAATTCTTTCTTTTAAATTATTTGGCACTTCTATACCTTTATAATGTGAAATTTCTTTATTTATATCTTCTTTATTATACAACATAACATTTTGACAAATTCCAGAAACTATAACATCCACAAATACTATGCAAATTATTATAGTCATTGATTTATATATATACCTTACTACTGATTTTACTCTAGTTTCTTCATTTTCTATTTCCAACTCATTTAGCTTATTAGTTTTTGTCTTGTTTATAATTTTATCTACTATTTTTGACAATATTGTTTTAAAAAAGTATAACACTATATAAGTAAATTCAACCCAAACCATTAAACTTCCTATCAAAAAATGAATTTTATCAGCAATAGGATAAATCACAATTAACATTGGTAAACTATAAATAGTAAGTATAATTATATTTTTTTGAAATTTATATTTATTAAAATAATTAGTAGTTGCTTTTTTACTTAGTTCATCTACATCTTCGTCTTTTTCTTTCATATCTTCGCAATCTACTTTTCTACTTTTATAATTTTTTATTAAAAAAATTATTGTAATAATTATTATAAATACAATAACCACTGGCAATGTTCTTGCAAGTACTTCAATAATATTGTTTTCTTTATACAACATTTTATATGGTATTGAATTACTAAATGTTGATATTCCTTTAACAGCATAACTAAAAAACTCACTCCACGCATCAGTCACTGTAAAATATATAATCAATAAAATTCCAGGTATTGCCATTCCACTTATACGTAAACCCATTTTTTTTAATGTTGACCTTTGAGTTACTGGAAAAATCACTGTAGCAATAGCAATAAAAAATCCTACACTTTGTTTAGTACACACTGCTAGTCCAGCTAAAACTCCTTGTAATATTTCATGAACTATTTCCTTTTTATCAATTTCTTTTTTGTTATTTTTTGTTTTATTATTTTCCAGTCTTGTTTCATCTTTATTTCTAATGCTACTATTATTTCTTAATTCCAAATATGCCAAAAGAAATGCTAAAAATAAAGTCATATAATTATAATCTATACAATAGTTTTTCCTTAACAAAAGTAGAAACATAAAAGCAACTATAATGCTTATATTGCTTTCACCTGTTACTTTTTTTAATATCTTATATATAGTATACACAATTGCCGTAATTAAAGCACTTGCCAATACACGCATTACAATAAGTTCATCTGCAAAAAATTTCAAAAATAAACTATTAAGCATTGGCAAAAAAGGTGTTGTTATTGTACTTATATCTTTATATGGAATTAACCCTTTAGCAATATTTCTAGCCACATTATAATTCCAAATCTCATCCAAATCTCCTAACGGATTTAATAATATTGTACTTAAGACAAATGCAAATACAAATATAATAAAAATATATTCCTTTTTAAAAAACTTTTTCATACATTTTCCTTCTTTCTATTAAAAAATACAAAAAACAGACATTATAAAACTTATAACTATTAAAAATATTATAATATCTGTTAAACAACTATCCTTTAAAATCATATCCAATATGTGCATAAGCTGGTGGTAAAACCATTCTTCCTCTTAAAGTTCTTGCTATAAATCCTATTTGAATCAAATATGGTTCATACACATCTTCTAACGTATCTACTTCTTCTCCTATTGTTGCTGCTAATGCTTCTATTCCAACTGGTCTACCTCCATACTGTACAATCATTGTTTCTAATAATTTTCTATCAATTTCATCTAAACCTAATTCATCAATTTCCAACTTATTTAATGCTAATTTTGTAATCTTTAAGTCTATGTCTCCATCACCTAAAACAGCTGCATAATCTCTAACTCTTTTTAATAAACGATTTGCAATTCTTGGCGTTCCTCTAGATCTTCTTGCTATTTCAATAGCTGCCTTTTCATCTATTTGTACATCTAATATTCCAGCAGAACGTTTTACTATTTTAGCTAAATCATCTACAGAATATAGTTCCAATCTATGTACAATCCCAAATCTATCTCTTAATGGTGTTGTTAATGAACCAGCTTTTGTAGTGGCTCCTATTAAAGTAAACTTAGGTAAATCTAATCTTATAGATCTTGCACTTGGTCCCTTTCCTATTATAATATCTAAAGTATAATCTTCCAAAGCTGGATACAATATCTCTTCTACGCTTTTACTTAATCTATGAATTTCATCTATAAACAACACATCAAACTCTGACAAGTTTGTCAATAATGCAGCCAAATCTCCTGGTTTTTCAATTGCAGGTCCTGATGTTATTTTTATATTTGAATTCATTTCATTTGATATTATGTTAGACAAAGTTGTTTTACCCAAACCTGGTGGTCCATATAGCAAAACATGATCTAAAGGTTCCCCTCTCTTTTTAGCCGCTTCTATATATACTTTCATATTTTCCTTTATTTTATCTTGACCTATATATTCATCTAACGTTTTTGGCCTTAATGAATTTTCTAATCTCTCCTCACCTGAATTTTCCAACTCAGGATTTATCAATCTTTCTTCTTCCATTTCCCATTAACATTCCTTTTCTTCTATTTAAAAAGATTTCCCATTCTTCTCTAATCACATTATTGAAGAATTATTAATAAAATCTTCTATAATTTTTAACATTTTACTATTATCTGATTTATACATTACAGGCTTAAAATAAGGTATTTTTTTTATTGCCTCTTCTAAATCTTTTACATCTTCCACACCCAAAATATATCCCTTTTTACTAAAAAGTTCCACTATTTCTTCCTGATGATTATTCACATGTTCTCCATATTCATGTTTTCTTGGTACCGCTATTACTTTTTTACCATATTTTAATGATGTTATTATAGAACCCGCACCTCCATGTGTTATTACATAAGATGCTTCTTGTTGATATCTCTGTATTTCATCTTTTGATATTAAATCAAATATCTCCATGTTTTTGCTCTTATACTTTGTATAACCTGCTTGTACTATTACTTCTTCTTGTATTTTCTCTTCTTGTATTAAATTATCTATTTGCTCTAATAACCTATTAAAACTATTATTCTGAGTTCCTAACATTACTAATATCATCTTAATATATTGTCCCCCCATACACTGCTTTAGGATACAATTTTAACATTTCCTCCCATTGCACTATAAATAAATCAGCTATTGGATATATTAATTTACCTGTTGCTGTCTTTTTATTTGTGTTTGCTATTGTTTCTATATATACCACTTTACTTCCAAATAACTTTCCCAATATACACATTGGTCCGGCAGTATGTGTACCTGTAGTTATTATCACTTTTGGTCTTATTCTTAAATATAAATAAACAGTTCTTAAACACAAATAAAAATATTTAAAAATATATGTAAATAATTTTGCTCTTGTTCCATAAGGCAAAAAATACAATTTTTCTCCATATATTTCTTTTAAATTTTCATTTGATTTATCTTTCTCAGTTATTATATATGAATCATATTTAGAAAATAATGGTTTTAATTGTAGCAATTCATCTAAATGTCCACCTGTACTAGATATAAACAATACTTTCCTTTTTTTATTTGTCTTTTTACTGTTTTCTTTCTTTTTATTTTTTTCTATTTTTTTCATATCATTACCTTGCTTTTATCAACTTTTAATTTATAAAACTTATCCTCACTATTTAGTAAAACTTTATCAATTATCCATATTTAATTATAAAACAAAAGCGGACATTAATAACAATGCAAAAATAAGTTTCGTATTATTCTTCCTTATTTTACTATAAAAAGTAAAAAATAGCAATCAAAAAATTGCTATTTCATATATAAATCTAAAATTACTTATTATCCAAATAATCCTCTTTTCTTAATAGGAGGCTGTTCATTCATAGTTTTTGCAAGTTGAGTTAATAACTCTCTTTGCTCTTTTGACAACCTCTTTGGTGTCTGAACTGTTACTGTAAATACAAAATCACCCTGAGCTGTTGAATTTACACTCTTGAAACCTTTATTTCTAATAGTAAATTTTGTACCAGTTTGAGTTCCTTCTGGAATCCTATATGTTTCCTTAGAACCATCAACCATTGGAATTTGCAAATCTGCACCCAAAGTTGCTTGTGTAATTGTTATTGGTACTTCACATAATACTGTATTTCCTTTTCTTGAAAATACACTATGTTTTTTAACTCTAACCGTAATATATAAATCCCCATTTGGTCCACCCTTTTCTCCAGGGTCCCCCTCATTTCTTAATACAACAGTTTGATTATCATCAATACCTGCTGGTATATGGAATTTTATTTTTGGTTGTTTTCTAACAGTTCCCTTTCCTTTACAAGCCTCACATGGATCTTTTATAATTTCACCTGTTCCATGACATTCTGAACAAGTTCTAGTTGTTTGAACTGAACCCAAAATTGTATTTTGAACTTGTTTTACTTGACCAGTACCTTGGCATGTTGGACACTTTACAGGTTTTGTACCAGGTTTAGCCCCTGTACCATTACATTCTTTACAGTTTTCATTTCTCGTTATTATTATTTCTTTATCAACACCTTTAAAAGCATCTTCAAATGATATATCAACATGTACATTTAAGTCCGCACCTTTTCTTGGTCCAGATGGTCTTCTTCCAGACTGTCTACCTCCAAATCCTCCTGTAAAAAATGAAGAAAAAATATCACTAAAATCACCAAAATCACCAAAGCCATCAAAGCCACCTGTATATGAGTAATATCCTCCTTGACCGCCAAAAGGTCCTCCATTTCCTCCGAAACCTTGTGGACCATCAGGTCCAAACTGGTCATACATTTTCCTCTTTTGAGGATCTGATAATGTTTCATAAGCCTCATTTATTTCTTTAAATTTTGCTTCTGCTTCCTCTTTATTATCTGGATTTGCATCAGGATGATATTTTTTAGCTAATTTTCTATACGCTTTTTTTAGTTCATCATCTGTTGCTGTTTTTTGAACTCCCAATACTTCATAAAAATCTCTTTTTGATGCCACTTATTTCACCTCCATAATTTAATATATACCTAAAGTTTGAGGCTGGATAATTCCAACCTCTCACCTAATTAAACATTATTTATTATCATCATCTTCAACTTTATAATCTGCATCATAAACATTACCATCATTTTTTGTCTCTGCTCCATTTGCAGCATTTGGATCTACACCAGCAGCTCCATTTGGATTTGCATTTTTATATAATTGTTCTGACATATCATAAAATACTTTTGTTAATTTTTCTGTAGCTTCTTTAATTTGGTCTGTATTATTTGATTCCAAGGCTTTTTTAGTATTATCTATTTCTGTTTGAACTTTAGCCTTTTCTTCACTACTAATTTTATCACCTAAATCACCTAAAGTTTTTTCACTATTATAAATTAAACTTTCTGCATTATTTCTAACTTCAATTTCTTCCTTTTTCTTTTTATCTTCAGCAGCATGAGCTTCTGCATCTTTAACAGCCTTATCAATATCTTCTTCTGTTAAATTTGTTGATGCTGTAATAGAAACATCTTGACTATTTCCTGTAGCCATATCTTTAGCAGATACATGTACAATACCATTTGCATCTATATCAAATGTTACTTCAATTTGTGGCACTCCCCTTGGAGCTGCTGGAATACCTGTTAATTGGAATCTTCCTAAAGTCTTATTATATGCAGCCATTTCTCTTTCACCTTGTAAAACATGAACTTCTACTGATGTTTGACCATCTGCAGCTGTAGAGAATATTTGTGATTTTTTAGTTGGTATTGTTGTATTTCTCTCTATTAATTTTGTAAATACTCCACCATAAGTTTCTATACCTAATGATAATGGTGTTACATCTAATAATACTAAATCTTTAACATCTCCTGATAAAACACCACCTTGAATAGCTGCACCAATAGCAACACATTCATCTGGATTTATACCTTTATCTGGTTCTTTTCCTGTAATTTTTTTAACAACCTCTTGAACTGCTGGAACTCTTGTAGAACCACCAACTAATAAAACTTTATGAATATCATTTGCTGTCAAACCTGCATCTTTTAAAGCTTGGTTAACTGGTCCTGCTGTAGCTTCTACTAAATCATGAATTAATTCCTCAAATTTAGCTCTTGTTAAAGTAACATCTAAATGTTTAGGTCCTGTACTATCAGCTGTAATAAATGGCAAATTAATTTGAGTTTGTTGAACACCTGATAACTCAATTTTAGCTTTTTCAGCAGCTTCTTTTAATCTTTGCATAGCCATTTTATCTGTTTTTAAATCAATTCCATTTGATTTTTTAAACTCAGAAACTAAATATTCAATAATAGCATTATCAAAATCATCTCCACCTAAATGTGTATTACCACTTGTAGATAAAACTTCAAAAACTCCATCACCAATATCTAGAATAGAAACATCAAAAGTACCTCCACCTAAATCATATATTAAGATTTTTTGATCTTGTTCTTTATCCATTCCATAAGCTAAAGCAGCAGCTGTAGGTTCATTTATAATTCTCAAAACCTCTAATCCTGCAATTTTACCAGCATCTTTAGTTGCTTGTCTTTGACTATCATTAAAATAAGCAGGTACTGTAATAACAGCTTGTGAAACTTTTTGACCTAAATAATTTTCTGCATCAGATTTTAATTTTTGTAAAATCATAGCTGAAATCTCTTGAGGTGTAAAGTTATCACCTTCAATTTTAACTTTATCAGCTGTACCCATTTTTCTCTTAATAGAAATAACTGTATTATCTGGATTTGTAACAGCTTGACGTTTAGCTATTTGACCAACTAATCTTTCACCATTTTTAGAAAAAGCAACAACAGATGGTGTTGTTCTATTTCCCTCAGCATTTGGTATAACTACTGGTTCTCCTCCTTCCATAACAGCTACACATGAATTTGTTGTTCCTAAATCAATTCCTATAATTTTTCCCATTTTAAATTCCTCCCTAATTTTTTTATATTTTAAAATTAATAACATATTTATAAAATTAAATTGTAAATTGATTAAAAGTGATAAGATTTGCATTTTCAATTCAAACTATAAGATGAAGTCGTACGAGTGTACGTCGAAGTTTATAGTTTGAATTGAAAATGTGAAGATTATTGCTTTTAATCGATTTAATTTGCGACCACAACCATAGAATGACGAATAACCCTAGTACCAATTTTGTAGCCCTTCCTATACTCCTGCACAATCTCCTTCTCACCTTTAGAATCATCCTGCACACTACTAACAGCCTCATGAAGTTCAGGATCAAAAATCTCACCCAAAGCCTTAATTTCCTCAACACCCTTAGAACTCAAAGTATCCTTAAACTGTTTCAGAACAAGTTCAACACCCTTCTTATACTCCTCATCCTTAGTCTCAACTCTAGCAGCATTTTCCAAATTATCCAAAATAGGCAACATCAATTCAACAATATCACCCAAAATAGAATTATACAAATTATCCCTCTCCTTTTGGCTTCTTTTCTTATGATTTTCAAACTCAGCCAAAATTCTCTTATATCTATCAGTAATATCATCCAACTCCTGTTTTAACTTTTGCATTTCCTGTTCCTGAGAAATTTCCTGTTTATCATCATTTCTAACTTCATTTTCCAAATCTACATCATTTACATTTTTCTCTTTTTCAGACATTTTATACCTTCTTTCCAAGATAATTACATATCTTTTTCATTTAATTTTTTATTAATATATTTCATAACAGAGATAACCTTTGAATAATCCATACGTTTAGGACCTATAATACCAATTGTACCCAAATCCCTATTACCAACTTTATGTTTAAAAGTAATAACACTAAAATCTTTTAATTGTTCTCTTTCATTTTCATCTCCTATATACACATTAATATCTTTTGCGAAACCAGAATCCAGCATATCAGCCATCAACTCTTTTTCATCTATAATATTAACAAAATTCTTAGCAACCTCCAAGCTATTAAATTCCGGCAAATCAAATGATTTATTAGCCCCTTCTAAGTACAACTGTCTTTCTTCTTGTAAAACTCTCTTTATCTGTTCTATTATAGGTTTTATAACTTTTACACTATACTTCATTTCATTTATTAAATATTCTTCTAATGGAAGATCTATAACTTCAAGTGGCTGTCCCTTCAACTTTTTATTAAACATATAATTTATAGTTTCAACTTGTTTTTCTAATATATCCTCATCAAATTTTATAATAGTCTCTTTAACCATTCCATAATTAGTTAATATAACAGCCATAAGCATTCTTTGACCTAACATCACAAACTTAATTTCCTCTATAGTCTGAGTATCTGTACTTGGTCCTATAGCCAATGTAGTATAATGTGTTATTTCAGATAATGTTGATGTTGCAATTTTAGTTAAATCTTCAATTTCATTTACTTTTGTTTCTAGTTTATCACTTATATATTTTATTTCTTCTAAACTAATATTATCATCTCTTAATAATTCATCAACATAATATCTATAACCTTTTTCTGACGGTATTCTTCCACTTGATGTATGTGTTTTTTCTAAGTATCCTGCCTTTTCCAAATCAGCCATTTCATTTCTAATTGTTGCACTACTATAATTATTTAATTCATCTTTTTGTGTCAACAAATTTGAACTAACTGGTTCTGCTGTATTTACATATTCTTCTACAATTGCCTGTAATACTTTCTTCTTTCTTTCGTCCAATTTTTTCACCTCACTTAGCACTCATTGTGTTTGATTGCTAACTACTTATATATATTACTATTTTTTTTAGCACTTGTCAATAGTCTGTGCTAATTTTTTTGTGAATTTTTTGTGTTTTACTTATATATTAAAATTAATATTATTGACAAACTTATATTTTTATATTATCATAATTGTTCCGACGTGCTTAGTTGCATGGAGAAGTGTTGCTTACATATCAAAGACCTATTACAATTACCAAAAAAAGCATAATAGTAATTCTACTAGAATTACTATTATGCTTTTTTCTTTTTGTTTCTTGAGTGGTTACCAACTTCTCCTATTTTGTTCTTTAGACAAAATAATACAGTTTATCTCCTGTACTTCTTTTGCTCTCAACATAACAATAGCTGACACTAATATAATAGCCAGCAATATCGCTGAAAAAATAGCTACTACTACATCTCCAGTGCAATACGCAATTAAACTAAATACTAATTGCAACAATATCATGTCTACAAGTTTCCCAACAAAAAAATTTTCTGTCAATTTTAAGTTTTTATCAGTCCACTTTATCCATTGCAACAATTTCTCATTGTCCAAACTACGAACTTTGTTATACTCCAACTGTTCAAGCATCTTTACAATACGTTTAAACCGTTTTTTCAACTTTTTGTAGTTTGTTACTCTTTTTTGCCATAACACTTTTGGATAACCTCTCATTTCTTTCCTCCTCGCATGGTACACCACGCATTTAATATTTTTTTTGCACAAACTATTATATCATTTTTATTCTTCATTTGTCAACATAACTCTCTCAATTCCAATAATCTCTTTAAAAATACTTATAATTTTATCATTTACATAAATAGCTCCACAACTTTTTTCTTCATCAGCTATTTTTACAAATACCTGCATATTATTTTTATCTCCAGAGAAATAGCATATACCACCTCTAAGTTTAGCCTTTTTTTCTTCATCTAAATCAGAAATATCAAAAACTAATTTTTGTTTCTTTTGCTCCTTAAAATCTTTTATTTCATTTGCAATAATCGTTGTTGCATCATCTTCTCTTATGCTTAGCCTTCCATCCACAATAACAATATTTTCTTCTATTAAAGAATCTTTACTTTTCATATATGCATTTTCAAAAACTATAATTTCTACACTGCCAAATAAATCTTCTATTGTAACAAAAGCCATAATTTTGTTATTTTTTGTATACTTCTTTTTTATAGATGTTATAATTCCAGCATATCTTATTTGTTGACCATCTTTAAATTTAGCAATTACATTATATTCATGCTCTATATTTTCAGTATTATTTTGCTCTTCTATTTGATTTATATCTAATGTACTTATATTTGTTTGTTGTTGAATCAATTTTCTATACCTTTCTAAAGGATGACCTGATATATAAATTCCTAACATTTCTTTTTCCATAGAAAGTTTTTCCTTATCAGAAACTTCTTGATGTATTTCAAAAGCATATTTCTTTTTTTGCATATCTTCCTTTTCTTCTTTAGTTCCCATATCAAACATAGAAACCTGACCATCAAGTCCTCTTTTTTTCTCACTCTGTATCCCATCAATTATTTGTTCAAAAGAAGCTAACAAAGTTGCTCTAGTCTGTTCAAACTCTTCAAATACTCCTGCTTTTATCAAACTTTCTACACATTTTTTATTTACACCTTTATCAATTACTCTTTCACAAAAATCTATAAAACCTTTAAAAATCCCATTTAGTTCTCTCTCTTCTATAATTGCATCAACAGGTGCCTTACCTACATTTTTTATACTCCCTAATCCAAATCTAATTTTTCCATCTTCAACAGTAAATTTAGATATACTCTTATTTATATCTGGTTTCAATATATTTATTTTAAGCCTCTTACATTCATCAATATATTCTGGTATTTTATCTAAGTTTCCTAAAAAACTATTTAATGTAGCAGCCATAAATTCCTCTGGATAATATGCCTTTAAATATGCTGTTCTATATGCTACAACTGCATAACACGCTGCATGTGATTTATTAAAAGCATATTTAGCAAATTCTGACATCTCATCAAATATCTTATTTGCTGATTTTTCATCTATTCCATTTCTTACACATCCAGGAACAATTACATCTCCATTTTCATCCAACTGACCATTTATAAAAATCTCTCTCTCCTTTGCCATAACATCAAGTTTTTTCTTTCCCATAGCACGTCTTACCAAATCTGCCCTACCTAAAGAATATCCTGCTAACTCACGCACAATCTGCATAACTTGTTCTTGATAAACCATACAACCATAAGTTACATTAAGTATTGGTTCCAAACTTGGATGAGTATATTCATTATGTCCTGGATTTTGTTTTCCTTTTATATATCTTGGAATTTGATCCATTGGCCCTGGCCTATATAATGACACACCTGCTATCAAATCCTCCAAACAGTCTGGTTTTAGCTCTTTCATAAAGTTTGTCATTCCTTGACTTTCAAATTGAAAAACACCAGAGGTATTTCCATCTTGCCACAATTTATATACTTTAGGATCTGCCATATCTTTATCATACTCAACCCTTATTCCTCTATTTTTTTCAACCAAATTTATAGTATCTTGAATAACTGTTAAAGTACGTAACCCTAAAAAGTCCATTTTTAAAAGTCCTAATTCCTCTAATGTTGTCATTATATATTGCGTAGAAATCTGATTATCCCTTACATATAAAGGAACATAAGTATCTACTGGATCTTTTGTTATAACTATTCCACAAGCATGTGTTGAAGTCTGCCTAGGCATTCCTTCTAGTTCCATTGCTATATCCAACAGATTTTTTATATCTGGCTCATTTTCATATCTTTGCTTTAATTCTATATTTTGCTCCAAAGCTTTTTTTATTGTTATATGTATTTCATTTGGTATCATTTTAGCTAAAGAATCAGCTTCTGAATATGGAACATCTAATACTCTAGCAACATCTCTAATTACCATTCTTGCTGACATAGTACCAAAAGTTATAATCTGAGAAACATGATCATATCCATATTTTCTTGCAACATAATCTATTACTTCTTGTCTTCTCTCATAACAAAAATCCACATCAAAATCCGGCATACTAATTCTTTCGGGATTTAAAAATCTTTCAAATAAAAGACCATATTTTATAGGATCAATATCTGTAATTCCTATACTATATGCCAATATTGAACCAGCTCCAGAACCACGACCTGGTCCTACAGGTATCCCTTGTGATTTAGCATAATGAATAAAATCCCATACAATCAAATAATAATCTACATACCCCATCTTTTTTATAACTGACAATTCATATTCTGCCCTTTCCATTATCTCTTTTGTAGGATTTTCACCATAACGTTCTTTTAATCCATCATCACAAAGTTTTTTCAAATAATCATAATGTGTTTCAAACCCTTCTGGAACATCATAATTAGGCAAAATTGTATGTCCGAATTCAAATTCAACATTACATTTATCTGCTATTTTCACAGTATTTTCTATAGCATCAGGAAAATTACTAAAATATTCACTCATCTCTTCAGGTGATTTTACATACAATTCATCTGTGTCAAAACGCATTCTATCTTGGTCACTCATTCTCTTTCCAGTTTGAATACACAATAAGACTTCATGATTATATGCATCTTCTCTTCTTAAATAATGTGCATCATTTGTAGCAACTATTGGTATATCTAATTTTCTAGCTAATTTTATTAATTTTTGATTTGCTAAAACCTGCTCTTGTATTCCATTATTTTGAATTTCTATATAATAATCTTCACCAAAAAGTTCTTTATGCCATAAAGCCACTCTTTCTGCTTCTTCTTCTCTTCCATTTAATAAATTTTGATTGATTTCTCCAGCTAAACATGCACTTAAACATATTAAACCTTCATGATATTTTTCTAATATTTCTCTATCTATTCTAGGCTTATAATAATATCCATCAACAAACCCCAATGATACAAGTTTGCTTAAATTTTTATATCCTTCATTATTTTTAGCAAGTAAAATTAAATGATAATATTTGTTATCTACTCCTGGTTCTTTATCAAATCTCGAACGCAATGCTACATATACTTCACAGCCTATTATTGGTTTTATTCCTTCTTTTTTACAAGCCTTATAGAAATCTATTGCCCCATACATTACTCCATGATCTGTTAATGCTATTGCATCCATACCTAACTCTTTTGCTCTTACAGGTAAATCTTTTATTCTATTTGCTCCATCTAATAAACTAAACTCACTATGTATATGTAAGTGTACAAATTTTGACATTTTTTTCATTCCTTTATAAAAAAAAATTCCCCGCCTTAGCCGTAAGATGTCTTGAATTTTTAAGGACCTGTTCCTAAAAACAGGTGGGTGCCTACCAAAATACTTGTGGGCTTCTCACAATCCTAACGGTGAGCATGCACGCCATATTTTTGAGATTGGCCCCTCTTCTATACTTGTTGGTTCTAAAAATTCTGTCTACACGTACTATGCAGGGTAAATTAATAACTATTTAATTATTTATTTTGCTTTACTTCCTAAGCTGATTTTATTTTAGCATATCTATTTAATTAATACAAATTTTCTTTTCTTAATTTTTTTAAATTTTTCTTTATTTATTTTATTTTATCTCATTATTTCGTATATTATTCTCCTTTTTTCTCTTTTTTAATAATTTGATTTTATTTTTATTATATGTTATTATAATTATTCAAAATATCAATATTTTGCTTAACACATACTATCATTTTAATTTTTTTATTTTTTTTTGAAAAACTATTGACAACTTTTATTTCAAATAGTATAATGACAAAGTGTTAAGCGCATATCGTTTTAACAAATGGGTAGGTGGCCGAGTGGCTAAAGGCGGCAGACTGTAAATCTGTTCTCATTTGAGTACGAAGGTTCGAATCCTTCCCTGCCCACCAAAATACTATTATCATATCAAACAAAAAATCGACTTTTACAGTCGATTTTTTGTTATGGTTTAAAATCAAAATCAAAACCAATATATGTATGTACTTTCATATTTAAAAATTCATTAATATCAGTTCTAGCCATATCAGAAATATCTTTTATTCTATGAACACCATTATTAAAACAAACTAAAGGATTTATATATCTTTTTTTACCTTTTACGCTAGTACAATAAATATTTTCATTTGGCACATCATTTTTATAAACAGATTCCCTTGTAGCATTTTCAAAATTTGTAAATGCATCACTTATATATGTATCCTCACAATTTTTAATTAATTGTATTACTTCCTTCTCTGAAAGATTATACAAATCCTCTACTTTAATATATCCTTTTACTTTCATAGACTTAACAATATCTGCTATAAATTGCATACATAATCTATCTTCATCTTCAATCCATCTAGGCCACATTTTTGAAATATTATGAATAAAATTTTCACAAATTTTTACATCTTGAAATGTTAATTCATCTATACCATCTTCATTTTTGGTTACTATTAAATTATTATAATACTTCTCAATATCATCAAGATCAAACACCTTTACTTGATACAATCCTCCTGACAACGTATATTCAAGTCTATCTGCACTTAATTTAGGTGTATCATTATCTGCAATTGGATAAATATGATAATCTGAAACTTCTTCAACTCTGATATTATCCCTTGTCAATAAATTCATTATTTCCTTTGAATTTCTAATTATTTGCTCTGTTCTCTCCTCAATAGATTCTTGATGTTCCGAATCCCCATTCATAAAATCAATACAATGCTTAAAAACAGGAGTAGCAATGTCATGGAATAAACCTGATATAGTTTGCTTTTTATCATGAGTAAAGTGCCAAACAATTAAAGCAACAGCTATACTATGTGTTAAATTAGAGTAAAAATACTTATCATTATACACTTTTGTATACATTGTACCACATGACATAGCTATCCCATCAATTCTAAGCATCTCTGGTGTATTAATATACTCTAATAACCACTCTGGAAATTCCGGAGACAATATCTTTAAATATTCCTTTATCTCTACATTCAAATTTTTAAAATATTCTTCCATAATAAAAATCATCCTTTCTCACTTTTTTATATACATCTAACAAACAAAATTACCAAGAACCTCCGACCACCACCGCCAGAACCTCCTCCAGAGAAACCTCCTCCAGAATTTCCACTACCAGTTGGTGTCGATGCCATAGATGTTGATATTAATGTATACGTAGAATGCATAAATTTATTAAAAGATTTATTACTAAATACTCCATAACTATAAAGCCATAACGGCTCTTCCAAAGCTATATCTTCAAATTTTTTCATCCATTTATTAGAAACTCCTAACACATACGTATATGGTAAAATATTATAAAAATACTCTGGATCATTCATAACTAATTCCTCAAGTTTTGGCTTTTCTACTGTCTCTAAAAAATATTTAAAGCCCCTAATTCTCCCTAACATTCTCGTACCATATTCTGTTCTTTTATTCATTATACCTAAAAACAAAATCAACAGAATAATACTTATACTTTCAATTATAAACTTCACTAAAGATAAATTATCTTCAAAAATATCATTCGCTGAACAAAAAAATGTAACAACTACAAAAAAAACTGAATTAAGAATTATCATTAAAATATTAGATTTTTTATACAAGAAAAATAGTGAAAATCCCAATCCTGTTGCGACTAATATATTTAATTCATCAAATTCCTTAAATAATTTCCATCCACCCATAAATAAAAACACTATAATAATCATCAGTAACAATAAAAATCTTTTTCCTAATGACGATTTTTCAAATATTTTTTCTCTATTTTCTTTCTTTCCTATACTTTTATTAACCTTATCCAAAACTATATAAAATTTATTAGCTAACTCTCCTTTTCCAACTTTATTCCTTCCATCAAACAAACCATTGAAAAATATCTTTTCGCCTTCATTATCACCATCATAATCCTTAACTTTTTCAATCACAAAATCTCTTGAACCTCTCAAGTCATTTGCTTTCCACTGCAATTCTTTAATATTCAAATACCCTTTATTTGCCAAATAGATTAATAATGATACTGCATCTTTTCTTTCTGTATATCCTTTATACATATATCCCAATTCAGCACTATTTAACCCATCTGGCGGATAAAATTCAACTGTATCAACTACATCATCATCTTTGCCATATTTTCTCCATAAACAAAAGGCTATAATAACAAAAATCACAGAAATCCCTATACCTATACACTCTTTATAATCAATATTATCAGTAGCTCCTACAAAGTATCCATCTGGCAATGTAAGTCTAACAGTTAAACCTTCCTCAGGATATAAAATATCATTAAGACTACCTGTTATTGTCTTCCCCTCTATATCATATTCCACATTTGCATTATTGGTAGAACCCTCATAGCCACTAGAAAATCCCAAATTTTCTTCATTAAAAGGTTTTGGCATTTTGATATTAAATGTCACATTTTCAATTTCAGCATCCCATTCATTTCCAATTAAATTAAAATACAATTCATCTTCGTTTTTTAATTTATCTTTACCTATATTATAATTATATTTAATTACATAAGTTTTCTCACCATAAACAGTTGTTGAACTATCACCAATTTTTAATACCTTATACCCATCTTCATTAAAAACCATATATTGCTCACTCACACCTATAATAGAAATCTTTGCCCTATTTGCAGATTTAGTTTCATCTAATCTTCTAACTACATTTTTTAAAGGTATTTTTCTGAATATCCCATGTTTATTATATCCAGTAAAATTAACACTTATTTTCTCAGTTATATCAAAAGTATTATTTTCATTAACCACCATATTAATATCATAATTTTCTATAGTATATCCACCAGCACTAGTAATTGCAGAAACTCTACTAGGTATCATAACACTTAGTAGTAACACCATGATAAATATACTAATTATAACTATCTTTTGTTTCATTTTTAAATTTATTCCTTTCTTGTTTTACACAAAGACACATATAATAAAATTCCTAACTTTTCTAAATTAAATTTTTTGTCTTACTTTAAAAATTACGCAAAATATATACTTTAAACTATTGCAAATTAAAATTGTACCTTTACGTTATTTCTTTCTGTTTCATTAGATTCAAACATTTTTAATGTCTTAAAATTAAACATTTTCGCAATAACATTACTTGGAAACATTTCAACTTTTGTATTTAAGTTTCGTACAACTGCATTATAATATTTTCTTGAATTAGCAATTTCATCTTCTGTTTTAGATAATTGATTTATTAAATCTGAATAATTTTGACTAGCTTTTAAATCTGGATAACTTTCTGCAACAACCATAATTTTAGATAATTCACCAGACAATTGTTGGTTTGTTTCAATTTTATCTGATAATGACATTTTATCATAAGATAAATTTCTTAATTTGACAATATCTTCTAAAACTTGACTTTCATGTTTTGCATAACCTTTTACTGTTTCAACAATATTAGGAATTAAATCCCAACGTTTTTTTAGATAAACATCCATCGTTGAAAAAGCCTCACTTACCCTATTATTCAATTTCACAAATGAATTATATTGAACTAACACATATATAGCAATTAAAACTATTATTGCAATTACAACACCTACTACCATAATTTTTCACTCCTTATAATATTTTTATAATCAAAAACATATTATCATATAAAAATTATTTTTACAATATTTAAAATAAAAATTCTTTCAATTCACCTGTAACATCAACCACATTTACATCGATACAAAAGTAATCACCATTAATTCAAAAAATTTCATATATAATATAAGGAGCTAAGATAAAATATCTTGCTCCTCATTCATTATAATATATATATTACACTGAAATTGTTAAAACCGCTGGATTTACCACCCCTTCACCATTATGATTATATTTTGAGTTGTGTTGCACTCTTAATTCCTCGCCATACTTCCAAACAGAAGACAGAATATTAACTGCACACCCGTACATAAAACCAGTTATACCGTATATATCTGATAACCTAGAGCTAATCTCCCATACATCAGACAACTTCTTGTCATGTTTATCCATCAAATATTCCATGTACTGTGCCCATAAAATTGTGTAATCTATTATACCCTTACTATAGCCATCTTCCGAGTTAATAGATTTGCATTTTTTCCATTTTTCTTTTTTCTCTTCATCATCAATGGAAAAATCTACATTTCTTTTCTGGAACTGTCTTACTTTCTGAATAACAGTCTTTTTTCTATTCTCCTTTTTTAGACTTTTTGCATGATCTCTAACGTATTGAGGCGAATTGTAATATTCCTGTATTTCTTTTTCCCATAAGCCATTAGACATATCACAACTTCTTCTATACAAACTCATTATTCTTCCTGCATTTTGTTCATCAATCTTAATAGAAAATTGATTAAATTCTACTTCTATAGCTCTTATACCATAAAAATTAGAATATGGAATAAAGAATTTTCTCAATTCTGAAACAAATTCAGAAATACTAACACCCGGCATACCTTCAACTGTTGCAATTCCCTTTTTTAATGAAGTAATACACATACATTTTCCTGTGCCAATACTCCTAAACCATAAACTTTTGCTCCACTCTACTATTTCATCAAAATAGAAAGAATTGTTATAAAGCTCATACTTCATATTAGTCCCATCTAAATCTTTGAGCGGATTTTGTTTCTGACAAATCCGAGTGTCAACAAAAACTTCATTATCACTATTCCTATAATCAGATGTTGACATTTCCTTCATGACCATACAAATAATATTTTTTCTGCCTGTGCTTCTTCCAATCTGCAAACGAATGTTACAGTAATTCAAAATCACAGAGTCCAAATTCGAAAAATTACTTTTTCTAGAAAACATTCCAGATACCAATTCTGCAACTCTTGAAATACTTTCTGCACAATCAACCGCAATTTCAATAACTCCATCTTCATAAGCTATCACCTTAAATGCAGTTTGCTTCCAGTCATCTCCTATACTAGGAAAAAAAACAGAAGCATAAAAAATAAAATCTCCATTCACTGTAACACCTTCAAACATAATCATTGATACTTCTTTCCGTCCATTTTACTTGCCATACAGATTTTGCATTTTATAAATAAAAAAATCGTAATTGTTGTGGAGAAGAATATAAAAGAGAAAAAGTGTAACAATTATACCGCTACGGCATAAACCAAAGCAGGAACAAGTGGCACTATTGTCAGAATTGCATGCATTCAGCAGCCGAAGAAGTTTTAAATGAAATTGACACAGATGAATCTATGTTTGGAATTGCAGGTATAGATGATTTTTATACTTTTTCTAAAAAAGATTACTTTCGAATGAATATTGCAAGAAAAAAGCTATTTGATAAAAAGCTCAAATAGTCAAACTTACTAATAACCACCCACATTAAGTGGGTGGTTTTTCAAGCCTGGTGCAGATGACGTTGTTATCTACAACTTTTTCGGCTCTCATAACGATTGATACAAATACCAATCAATTTATTAAAGTATATCATATTCTTGATAAAATGCAATACAAAATTACTAAAATTTTTAAAGTAATGAAAAGACCATCCTATGGGGATAATCTTACCTCTTATTTGGCAAATGAGACCTAAAAAAGGATTTTGGAGACGTAATTCACCGACTCAAATAGCTTTTCCGTTGTAAGTAAGGTTGCTCCAACGAGTAATCTTGATTCCATCGAACTCAAAGCTAGAACCCACAGGCATTGTTGCCATACGTTCCAATACATATTCAGGAGCATTCAAGTACAGACATAGAGCCTCTCTCGTCATCAATGCAGGTGCAACAACATCCATATATGAAATCTCAGAGAGAACATCTTTAATTTTGTTGTCGTCAGCACTGTTTTCGAAGCAAATTTCCATTACCCGAAAAACTCCACGTTCTTTGTCCACTACTTCTACCAAAACATTTACATAACATAATTATAACAAAATTGCATTATGTTGTACATTAAAGGCAAATGTAAGACTTATTGCAATACACCTTATTGATACTTGCATTTACTTTTTCACTTATCTATTTTCATATCTTTTTATTTATATTTCTATATAACTTGTAATTTCATTTTATATGTGATAAACTTGATACATCTTGTAATTATAATAAGCAATGCAGTAATGCTATGTAGAAAATATTATTAAGTATACTCTAATAATATAAAGAATATAGATGGAGGTATTTAGTTATGAAAAATAATTATATTGTTATCGGTGATAGTATTACCTATGGAATTGGTGATTTTGAAAGTGGTGGCTGGGCTACTATGTTTAAACAATATATTGTTAATAAAGATGATTCAAAAGTATGTAATAACTATGTTCATATTGCAGCTTTTCCAGGAGCTACAAGCACTGATATATTGAATAAAATAGATAGCATATTGCAAGCTTTTTATCATAGAGAATTTACAAATACAATTATGCTTTCTATTGGCATTAATGATACTCAAGAATTTAATGGTAATCCTAAAAATAGTATTGAACAATATAGAATAAATATAGAAAAAATTGCGAAAAGTGTTATGGATAAAGGTTTCAGTATGATAATTTTAGGGTTAACAAGAATAGAAAGTAATGAAAAATTCTTTTGGAAAACTAATAAATATTATGATAATGAAATAATATCAGAATATGATAAGGATTTATCCTTGATTTTAGATTATGATGCTGAATTAAAAGATTTATGTAATAATAATAGAATTAAATATATTTCAATGCAAGAAGTATTACAAAAAGAAGATTTTATAGATGGTCTACATCCAAATCATAATGGTCATAAAAAAATTTTTGAAAAAATCATTGATAATATATAGGAGGTATATTGATAATATATAGGAGGTATAATGAACAATATAAAGATTATACATGCAAATAAAAATCATAAAAAATTTTTAATATATGCTAATAAAGTAATAGACAATGTCAACAATATGGAAGAAACCAATGGGTTAGAATTAAATATAGACAAAGATTATTTTAGTGATAACCCAAAATTTCAATGTCTAGTAGCAGAATTTGATAATAAACCAGTTGGAATGATTTTATATTCATATTTTTATTGGGCTAGTGATGGTCAGGTTTTATGGATTTCACAAATGTTTATTGAACCCAAATATAGAAAATATGGTATATTTTTCAAATTAATTTCTAAGTTAAGAGAGGAAAATAAAGATATAAAAATTGCATCTTGTGCAACTGGCAATGATAATATTAGAATGCAAAAAATCTTAAAATATTATAATTGCCACGAAATGAGTAATCTTAAATTTTATTACAAAAAAGTATAGCTAAAAAACTACAACTTTAATTAAGCAAAACAAGTAGCACTTCTATTTCGAAAAGTACTACTTGTTTTTAGCTATACCGAATGAACGCTAGTCATGTGTACGAATAATATTTTCAGTTTTTATTATCATCTTTCTCTTCTGTAGAATCTTCTATTGCATCTATGATACATGTCAAAAATACAACATCTATCATAGAAATATCCGATTTTTTTTGCTTAACAATTTCATAAGAATCCACTATATCAAGTTTCTTACTTATTTTAAACAAAATTTCATCAGAAACATCATATACGTTAAATTCATAAAACAAAGAAAGAATTCTTTCTTTCGTATATCCCAATTCATTTCTTTCTTCATCATAAATGTGAAAGTTATATTTACTCAAAGAAAGAAAATCTGTAAAAAATTCCTCTCCTATATAACCTGTTATATTGCCTTCAGTATCCATCAACCTAGCTAAACGGTTAAGTTTTATTCCCCACCGTTTAATTTGTTTTTCCTTGGCAATCTCGTTACCATTCGCATCAGTAAATGTAAATACATCACCTGTAATATTCACATATTTAACAGATACTGTTCCGATTCTTTCTCCAGCTACATATATGTCGTATTCTTTCTTAAAAGAAATAAATTTCTCTTTTATTTTCACAGTAGTTGCTTCTTCTAGTAAAGAAGAATAATATTCCTGTGAAGAACTTGCAACATAGTTTGGACTATTTGTTTTTGATGAACATCCCATAAGTAAGGATAAGATGATAAGAATTGTTATTAAGTTTAAAATGTTCCGTTTTGTTATTTTTTTCATTATGTTTTTCTCCTATTCTATTATTTGCACACCTTTAAAATTCACTTTGCTCCAAAATAATTATTTTACAATTCAGTTGTACATCTATAAGGTGTAAAAAGAGTATAACAGAAAAGTAAGCTCATTTTATTATATCATATTTACATAAATTAGTCAAAAACTGCACCTTTACTTTTGTTATCTCTTTATTTTTTATTCCATATTTTATATTTCTTTAATATAACTTTCTCCACATATCTCTAGTAAATTTCCTTCTGGATCTTTTATTGTAAAATAATAATATGGCTCTGTAATATTAACATACATTATATCCGAAATTTCTCCAATATTTAATGCTTTTATTCTTGAGTATTCTGTATTTAAATCTTCTGTATAAAAATTCAAAGTAATAATATTATTCATTTTTATATTTTGCTCTTTGTTAAAATCTTTTATATAAGCATCATTATAGTTTACATTATTTCTACTATTTATTTTTTCTTCATCAAATTTTCTATTATAAATTGCCAATTTATTTCCACATTCAAATTCTACCCATCTATTCTCAGTATAAATATTAGGTTTAATTTGTAATATTTTTTCATAAAATGATATCACTTCCATAAATTTATTTGTTTCTATATAAGTACAACATAATTCCATAATTATTTCCTCAATTTCTGTGTTTCATTTCCTATATTTATTATACACAGATAATTGAGATTTGTCAAACGATTTTCAAAATATTTATTTTCTTATAGTCGCAAATTTAAATATCTTTTAGAATAAGAATAGGTAGAGAAAAAATTCTCTACCTATCCCACAAAGAAAACAAAATATGAAATTATCATCCCACAATGTTAATGCTACAATAGCTTATCATAAACTCAAAGAAACCTTTAAATTTTTCATAGGCTTTTACCTTAATTTCGGTATTATCATCAAGTGTATTTCCATTGTCAGCTTTAACCTTTGCTTCATATAACTGATAAATTAAGTGAGGACAAGGCTGTATCAAAAAGAACTCTGAACCGTCATCCAGTCTTACTGAAAACTTGCCATAATTATTAAGATAAACATTGTACTCCTTTAAATCCTCATCAATATGAGGATAAATGTAGAAACAAGTATGTGCCCAAATAAGCTTTTTAATTCCACTTGCAACCATAGATGCCTTTGCCCATAAATCCTTATTAATTTCTCGCATAAAATTAGCCTCCTTATAAATGATTAAGTCAATGTTAAAACGTATTCTCCTTTTGAACTTTCTACCCTCCTCATCTTAAATTATCAATGTACTTCTTTGTATTTTTTCACTTTAAAACATTTTACAAATCTGTATTAAATTAATAGTTACACTAGTTTGCATAAGTGAATATGTTAAAAAGCATATTGCTTGTAGATACTTATTATACAAGATTTTATATCAAAAGTCAACTTGACATAATTTTTTTGTTTGCATTGCAATTTTTTGTAAAATTTGATATAATTTTATCAACTTCATAAGCATAAGGAGGAAATTACTATGGACGTTATCAAAATCTCACATCATCGGGAGGAGTTCTTATTCAATGGAAGAGCTTATATGTCAATAAATAACTCGGCAGAAAGGCTCTTGGAGCTGGAGAAAGAACTTGAAACTATTGGAAAGGAATATCTTACAATATTCCAACTGGAAGCTATGTATGATTTTCATAAACATCGTGGCTTGCCTGCCAATACAGTATCAGTAGTTGCACAACTTGAGATCGGAGACTGCTGTTTAGTTAGTGCAAAAGTAGCTGATGCCAAGATAAAAAGGCTCTCAAAATCTTTCTGCAATATTGAATGGATTCAGTAGTAGGTTATTCTCCCTTTTCTAATGTACAGTTACTTTAGAAAAGAATAGGCTCGCATAGAAATATGTGAGCCTTATTCTTTCAATTATTCTTCAATACTATTAAACAAATACAAAGCAATTTTATTTCTATCAGTTTGTTCCATTTCCATAAGTTTTGCCATAGTAAAATTTATAATAAAATATTTGCTTTGTCCAAAATTTATTAGAGTTGTTCGATATTCTTCATCAATTTTTCTTAAACGTGTATTAAATTTATTATACATTTCTTTTCTGTCATAGTCTAAAGTAAGCCATGGCTATCATTCATACATATTGCAAGTCTTAACTTGTCCTTTATATTCATATCTTTAATTATATTTATTACATTTTCAACTTTATTTTCTTCCATAACATTTTTCTCCTTTTAAAATCTAGTATCATTATTTTTCTTTTTATTCTTTGTTTGCTTGTTTTCATTTGGTATAGTTACTTTTCTAGCAATGTTATTAGCAATTTCATTATCATTGTTATCGAATATGCCATTTTTGTATAAGTCATCGCTAACAATTTTATAGTTATCATCTTTATCGTAGCAAATTCTTTTGTGAAAATGACTCATAATATTATGCCAAAATCCTTTGAATTTCTGTAATTCTTGTTTTAATTTTTCCTTTTCATTTTGTAACCTTCCTATAATCTTGTCTTTAGTAGATAATTCCTTTTTTAAACTGTCAATTTCATTATCTTTTAGTTCTATTTCATATTTAAGTGAACGATTTTCCTTTTCTATTTCAAAAGCAGAATGCTCAAAATCTTTAATTGCCATATTTAAGTCATTTACACTTCTTACAGTTTTAGTAATATCTTTTACATCTTCTGTATAATTTTTGATTTTCTGGACATCCTCGTTTGAAATAACCATATTATTTTTATTTATCAAAGCAGGCTTTAAGTTGTCTAATATTTCTTTTATATCTTTACTAGAATTATCAAGTTCTCTAGTTTGAATGTTTGCTTTTTCAAGTTTTTGTTCTTTTTTAGCTAGTTGTTTCTTAATTTCTCTATACTTGCCTATTTCATTAACATTGATGTCTTGATTTCTGCCTTTTTGCTTTTGTTTTAATCGTGTATTAACTTCATAAAACTTATTATATGATTTGATACAAGCATTTCTCATTTTATCTTGCATTTCAGTAAGTGTTGCTTTTGTAAATAACTTACTTTTGCCCACTTGTTTTTTCATTCCTCTAGTACAATTTAAGGCTACTGGAACACCTACTATATGCATATGGGGAGAAACCTCATCAAAGTGTATTGTTGCATTTGCTATTTTAAAGTCTGGAATAATTTTATTTAAGTCCTTTATCTGTTCATTATATACATCAACCATTTTAAATCTATATCTTTCGTCTTTATCATTCCAAAAGTCCATATCTCCAAGTTCTATTATAATTTCACAAGCTACATCATTTTGAGAGTCACATACTTTTTTGAAATAATCTTCGATTTTTCTATCTTCACGAGTTTGATTTTGATTATATTCTAGTCTTGCTTGCTCAAACTCATCTAAATATACTTGTTTAACATCATTTACAATATCACTTGTCCCATATATCGTTCTAATTATTTCTGTTTGATTATCATAATCTCTCAAATTGTGTTTATTCACGTCTGATAAATCTTTTGCACTTTGAATTGCATTATTAGCTAGAGAAGTAGTACCAGATACATTTTCTTTTGCAACTTTTTTTGCTAATTTACTTTTGTTTTTATCACTACCTAAATGAAAAGAATATGCTAATTCTTGCTCCATAAAAGCACCTCCTTTGAAATTTCTTCGTAGCACAGGACTTCGTCTTGACGGAAGTCCTAACCCCCTATATGTTATGACATGCTATCATAACATGGGGGGCTCTGCGAGGCAATAAATTTTCTCCCACTGGGATAAAATTTATTCAAATTAACTATTGCCACTTTCATTTTTGTTATCACAAAAACAAAACGTGTCACGTTAATTTGTTTCTTCTTGCATTTCTTCGCAGAATTTTACTGGCTTAACACCTACTGAAATAGGTATAGGCTCTTTCATATAAATTACACTGTCGTTTGTTTCATCTGGTATATAATCGAATGCTGTGTCAATTTCTTGCATTTGAAATTTATCTTCTTCACTGATGTAGAGTATTCCAAATCTATAAGTTTCCATTTTATTATCTGGATCTAGTTTGTAATAATCTTCTAAAGGAAATACTCTAACAATAGCACTATTATCTTCAGCAAAGTTAAAATAAAACATTTGCTTATCTACATAGTAGGTTGCCTCTGTATAATGAACATCATAGCATTGTCTTAATCTCATTATTATTTCGCCGACTTCTTCCTCTGGTAAGAAATTACTAAATCTAACACTACCAAGCACATTGCCTAATATCATAGGTTTCGTAGTATCAATATAACCATTATCATATAATTCCTGACAAGGCTTACAAATTGAGTCTCTAAAGTTTATTTGTGTTACAACTACTTCGTTACCAACTAAAGCAAGTTCTATATTATCAACATATTTCATTATAAGTTCTGCTTGTTCTTGTCTAGTGTAATCTTTCCACATTTTAGTTCTTGCTTGATATTCCTTATCTAGTTTGACTTTGTTAATGAAGTCAATATCTCTCTTTAATAAAATATCTTTTGGTGTGAATTTTAGTTCTTCGGTACAATCAGTAGTTTCTAGTTTGTTTTGTAATTCTTCAATAGCATTTTCAACAATTTTCTTTTCTTCGTTATATTCCTTTAGTTCAAATACTCCATTGATATAGGCTTTTTTTATTCTTTCCAGTTTACTATTTTGTTCTTTTATTTCTTTTTCTAATTGTTCTTTTGGTTCGTCAAATTTTTGCTTTATCATAGGCAAGAAGAATTGATTTACAACAGAGTCATATTCTACTAATTCACTAATGAATTGATTAAAGTAGTCATTGATAACTTTTTCTTTAAATTCAATTTTGCAGTCATTACAATAGTAGTAAAAATAAGCATTGCCATTTTTCTTTGTAGTAGCTTTTCCACCTAATATTCTGTTACATTTAGGACATTTCAATTTCTGTAAGTATAAATATGTCAATGTTCTCTGATAACTCCTAGAGTTTTTCTTTTTCTGTATTTGACAATCTGCCCACATTTCTTTTGAAATAATTGGCTCTACAACATCTTCATAATAAGTTGGGTGTTTTGTTCTTTTTCCATGAATAAAATCGCCTTTATATATTTCATTTTCAAGAATAGTTTGTATAGTTGAGTCTCGCCAGTTATCTTTTCCTAATACTTTTTCTTCATTGAATAGATTGCTAATTTTTTGATAAGAATAGCCGTTGTAATATAAATCAAATATTCTAACTACAATATCTTTAGTAGAATAATCTATTACTAGCTTTTTATCTTCGTGTTTATAACCTAATGGAGCAACGTGAGGAATATGCCCTGACTTTATTGCTCCTGCTAGTCCTACTTTTGTTCTTTCGCTTGTTCTTTCTATTTCGTTTTGACTAACACTCATTAAAAGTCTTGAAATCATTTTACCATTTGCACTTGTAGTATTTATTTCATCATTAGCACAATCAAGATAAGCATTATTGTCATCTAAAAAAGTTATTAATTTTTCCCAGTCACATATACTTCTAGTTATTCTGTCTAGTTTTAGAGCAACAATAGTATTGATTCTTTTAGATTTAATATCATTTTTTAATCTTTCAAACTCTGGTCTATAATTACCAGTTTTTGCACTTATTCCAGCATCTTGATAATAATCTACTATCTCATAACCTTTAAATTTACAAAAAGTTTCTAATCGTTCCTTTTGTTCTGGAAGACTAAAGCCGTTCCCTTGCTTGATCCTCTGTCGAAACTCTCATATACAAGCCACATTTTTTCTTTTCTTCGTTCAATTTTCAAACCTCCTTAATAAAACAAAAAGAGACATCAAAGTACACGAGTACCATTGACATCTCTTAAATCCATTTATCATAAACTAAAATATAATAATGCAATATAATATAATCTTTTCAAAGTACTCATAAACATATAGCTCTTTATGAACAGCTATATATAATTTATTGTCTATATTATACTACGATTTTAAGAAATGTCAAATATTTCAAATTATATGTTTTTCAAATATTCTTCTAACTCTGATAACTTAATCTTTTTAGTCAAGTTAGTAATATAAATGTCATTTGAATAATTGAAAACTAAAAAAGTAATGTTTTTAATAATCACTCTATGTGGCTCAATATATGTAAGATTAGTTCTCTCTAATTTTCTAATGCTACCATTGATAAAAATAGGAGTAACTTTTGAAAACTCACATATAAACTCAAGCCTTTGTTTTAGACATTCCTCAAATTCTAGTTCTTGCTTAATTATCTTCACTTTAAACACCATCCTTTCCTTTTGGATGACAATTTTGCAACAAAAAAATACCATCCTTTTCAGAATGATATTTGTATCGTCTGTTCAATTTAGTTCGAACAGATACGTCATTGGTGCAGATGGCCGGAATCGAACCGGCACGGTTTATTCAACCGCAGGATTTTAAGTCCTGTGCGTCTACCAATTCCGCCACATCTGCATATATTTAGAATTGGTTATATCCTAACGACAATTAGTATTATAATATTAAATCAGAAATTTGTCAATACAAATTTTCGAAATTTTTTAATTTTTTGAATTAAGTATTTTTTTAATACTATATAAAACAACTTAAGTAACAAACTAACAATGCATAAAAACCTAAATTTTATAAAAAACAAATTTAGATTTCTATGCCCTAACCTCTTTAATAATTATAACTCACTATACATTAATTAGCTGAATCTACATCATTATTAAAAGGTATAAATTTATTTACAATATTATTATCATGGTTCAATTCATCTGCTCTAAAAGTCATAAAAGATGTATTTATTTTACTATCAACTAATTTTTCTACTTCATCCTCAGTAGCATGTTCTGCTAAAACTAATTCACTAACTAAAATTTGCTTAGCATTATTTAACATTTTTTTCTCGCCTGTAGAAAGACCTTTTTCTTTTTGTTTAAAACTTAAATTTCTTACAACATCAGCAACTTGATAAATGTCTCCGCTTTTCATTTTTTCCATATTATCTCTATAACGTTTATTCCAATTTTTATCCATTAAAGTTTCATCTTGTTCTAATATACCAATTACTTTTTCTGCTGATTGTTTATCTATAACATTTCTTACTCCTACTGCCTCTGCCTTAGCTGTTGGTATCATTACTTTAACCTCTCCTGGCATTCTCAATATGTAATATGATTGTTTTTCTCCTAAAATATCTTTTTCTTCTATCGAATCTATAGTTCCTGCTCCATGCATTGGATACACTATTTTGTCTCCTACATTAAACATGTAAGTCACTCCTTTCAGTATTTTTCAGCAAAAAAATATTATAAAGTTATGTCTATATGATATAACTTTATTGGATTTTTTAACCATATTTATTATACTACATTTTTCCAAAAAAGTCAAAGTATTTAAGCAGAAATTTTTATCATTTTTATGCGAATTTTACGTAAACTTTTACTTATGTAAATTCACTCTTTTACCATAAAAATTATTTGTTTAATTTAAATTATTATAATAATTTGTTACATTATTAAATCTATTATTTACTTGTTGAACCAAATCCACCTTCTCTAATCCCTTCTGCATTATCATCATCTGTCAAAAGATATTTCTGAAAAATTGCTTGTCCTATACATTCTCCTTTTTTTATAGTAACATCCTCTTCTTTTATATTATAAAAAGCAAACATTATATGGCCATCATTGTCTTCATTTCCATAATAATCTTTATCAATTATTCCAACACTATTAGCTAATATTAGTCCTTTCTTTTTTGGATTTGAACTCCTATTATATAATACTAACATTTCATCATCTTGCATATATGCTTTTATCCCTGTTTTTATCAAAGTTGGTGCCATTCCTTTTTTAAAGCTTGGTATAACAGTATCTTCAGCTGCTTCCACATCATAGCCAGCTGAATATTTTGTTTTCCTTATTGGTAAATTAATTTTTTTATCCTCAAATCCTTTTGCTATTTCAAATCCTCTTTTTCTTTCCATTTAACTACCATTCCTTTCTTATTTTTTATAGCAATTCAAACTATAATAGTATTCTTTCATATTTTATAAATATTGTCAATATATCTAAATTTTTTATTTTTTAAAAAAGCAAAATGATTTTTTCACCCTAGCTATATACTTTAAATCCATTATATATTATGAAATTTCCATTATATTAAATAAATTGACTTTATTATATTACTGCAATTCACTTGTTTCTTATTATACAGTAAAAAACAGATGTTATACATTTGGTTCACTATACAAATAAAAATCCCAGCAATAAATTTTGCTAGGATTACTCATTTATTAAAGACTTTTATAATCTCTTATTTTTTTATAAGCATATACTGCTGATATTCCAAAAATAGCTATTAAAATAACTACTGGTGTTGAATTTGCTATACCTGTTTTTGGTAAAGTTGTAGTATTAGTTGTAGTTACTGTATTGGCTATATTAATAGTATTTCTTAATGCACTTGTATTTAATGTATTAGATGTACTATTAGAAGAATTTGTTCCATTTGCTGTTGAATTAGAAGTTGTATTATTTGCTGTAGCATTATTAGTTGTTGTATTATTTGTTCCATTTAAAACTGCTCCTAAATCTGCATAATTTGTTCCATTACCATCTGCTGCTGATACATAATTTGTTCCACTTACTCCAATTGCTACTAACATAATTCCTGTTAATATTGCTAAAATTATTTTTACAAATTTTGAATTTTCCATAATCAATTTCTCTCCTTTAATATGTTTTTTATTAGTATTCTACAAACATCTCTAATTATACCATACTTTAAAAATATTTGCAAGACAAATACACATTAATCTTTTGCATTTGTTAATCTATTATTATTTTAAACTCTATCTTAAAATATGTCAAGCATTTTTTTGCTTTTTTATATTACATTTATATTTCAAAAAATTTACGCTTTTATTACATTTTTTAGTATTTTTAAGTAAAAATTTACAAATTCATCATTATGCAATGTTTATTTACTTACATTAAATTTGAATAATACAATATCACCATCTTGCATAACATATTCTTTTCCTTCTGATCTAACTAGTCCTCTTTCTTTTGCAGCAACCATTGAGCCTTCTTTTATTAAATCATCATAAGATACAACTTCTGCTTTTATAAAACCTCTTTGTATATCAGAATGTATCTTACCAGCCGCTTCCGGTGCCTTTGTTCCCTTTTTTATAGTCCAAGCTCTAACCTCTGGTTCCCCTGCCGTTAAAAAAGACATCAATCCTAATAAATCATAGCTTTTCTTTACAACTTTATCTAAACCAGATTCATCCAAATTATACATTGCTAGCATTTCTTTTTTATCCTCATCATCAAGACCAGAAAGCTCTTCTTCCATCTTTACACATAATGGAACAACCTCTGCTCCTTCTTCTGCTGCATACTGTTTTACTTTTTGCACGTTTTCATCTTGTTCTGCATTTTCTAATTGTTCCTCAGAAACATTTGCAACATACAATATTGGTTTAGTTGTCAATAAAAACATTTCTTTTACCATTGACTGTTCTTCATCATTAAAATCTAATGTCCTAGCAGATTTTCCACTTTCCAATGTTTCCAATATTCTTTCCAATAAATCAATTTCCACTTGATATTTTTTATCAGCTTTCAAGTTTTTCTTTGCTTTATCTATTCTTTTATTTACAGTTTCAATATCTGCAAATATCAATTCCAAATTTATTGTTTCAATATCTCTTATTGGATTTATACTTCCATCAACATGCACAACATTTGAATTTTCAAAACATCTTACAACTTCTACTATTGCATCAGTTTCTCTTATATGTGATAAAAATTTATTTCCCAAACCTTCACCTTTACTTGCGCCTTTTACCAATCCTGCTATATCAACAAATTCTATTATAGCATGAGTTGTTTTTTCTGGTTTATACATTTCTGTCAATTTATCCAATCTATCATCAGGCACTGCCACTACTCCTACATTTGGTTCTATTGTACAAAATGGATAATTAGCACATTCCGCTCCTGCTTTTGTTATACTATTAAATAAAGTACTTTTTCCTACATTCGGCAATCCCACAATTCCTAACTTCATTTTTTATCTTTCCTTTCTTTCAAAATTGAAACTTTATACATTGTATTTGAAAAGTCATTTTTTCAATTTTTTCTAACTATTTATCTCTTCTTTCTTTTTCTTCTTGAACTTCTTTTATAAATTCTTCAATAGTTTTTGTTCCAATATCTCCATCTTCTCTTGATCTAACCGCAACCATATTTGTTTCTTGTTCTTTATCACCAACAACTAACATATATGGCACTTTTTCCAATTGTGCTTTTCTTATTCTGTATCCTATTTTCTCATTATCAGCATCTACTTCAACTCTAATTCCCAATTTAAACATTTCTTCATAAATCTTATTTGCATATTCAACATGTTTTTCACTTATAGGTAATACTTTTACTTGAACAGGTGCTAACCATAATGGAAATGCACCTTTTGTCTCCTCTATCAAAAATGCTAAAAATCTATCAAAAGTTCCCAAAATTGCTCTATGAATTACAACAGGTCTATGTGCTTCTCCATCTTTTCCTATATATTCTAGTTTAAATCTTTGTGGTAACAAGAAATCTAATTGACATGTTGATATTGTTACATCATGTCCTACAGCTGTTTTTATTTGAACATCTAATTTAGGACCATAAAAAGCTGCTTCCCCTTCTGCTTCATAGAAATTCAAATTTAATTCTGTCAAAATTTCTCTTAATTGACTCTCTGCTGTTTCCCACATCTCATCATCATCAAAATATTTTTCTTTATTATTTTTATCTCTTAAAGATAATCTAAAACTATAATCTTTAAATCCAAAATCTTTATATACTGACAATATTAACTGTACAACTTTTCCAAATTCTTCTTTTATTTGGTCTGGTCTTACAAATAGATGCGCATCATTTTGGCACATCTCACGAACTCTTTCTAGTCCACAAACCGCACCAGAATTTTCATACCTAAAATCATGTGCAAGTTCACCTATTCTTATAGGTAAATCTCTATATGAATGCATTTTATTTTTATAAATCAACATATGATGTGGACAATTCATAGGTCTTAATACCATCTCTTCATTATCCATTTTCATCACTGGAAACATATCTTCTTTGTAGTGATCCCAATGTCCACTTGTTTTATATAATGCAACATTTGCCATAGATGGTGTGTACACATGTTTATACCCCATTGCTATTTCTTTATCTTGAATATATCTTTCTAATATTCTCCTTACTGTTGCACCATTTGGCAAATACATTGGCAATGCTGAACCAACAAGTTCATGTGTCATAAACAATTCCAATTCTTTTCCAATTTTTCTATGATCTCTATTTTTTGCATCTTCTAATTTTACCATATACTCTTCCATCATTGATGCTTTAGGGAATGATATTGCATAAATTCTTTGCAACATCTTATTATGTTCATCACCTCTCCAATATGCACCTGATGATGATAATATTTTAATTGATTTTACTTTTCCTGTACTCATTAAATGTGGTCCCGCACATAAATCAGTAAAATCCCCTTGTTTATAAAAACTAATTTCTTCACCCTCTGGTAATTCATTTATTAATTCTTGTTTATATGGTTGTTCCTTCATTAATTCTAATGCTTCTTTTTTAGATAAAGAAAATCTTTCTATTTTTATATCTTCTTTTATTATTTTTTTCATTTCTTCTTCTATCTTCGCCTTATCCTCATCTGTAAATGGCTTTTCTACATCAAAATCATAATAAAAGCCATCATGTATGCTTGGCCCTATTGCAAATTTCACATTTGGAAATAATCTTTGAACAGCCTGTGCCATAATATGTGATGTTGTATGCCAATATGCTTTTTTACCATCTAAATCTTCTTCATTAAAAGTATGTATAACTAAATTACTATCTTCTTGAATTTCATAACGCAAATCTTTTATTTCTCCATTTACTTCTCCACATGTTGCTACCCTTGCCAAACCTTCACTTATTTTTTTTGCTACATCTAATATTGTAGTACCTTGCTCTATCTCTATTTTAGAGCCATCTTTCAATGCAATTTTCACCATACTTACCATTCCTTTCTTAGGGTTTACGTAAAAAACACCCCTATTAGTTTAGTTCAAAACAACTAATAGGAGTGCATATACACGGTTCCATCCTTTATTTTTTCTTAATTTATAAGATTATAACGTATCTCACCCGTCTAGCTTATTCACTAGAAGTTTAAAGAGTTAGTTTTCAAATACTCCTCCTTAGATTAGCTCACAGCCTATGGCCAATCCTCTCTTCAAGTGGTAGATATTTTACTCTTCTCTCATTACTTTTAATTATTTTTAATTACTTTTAAATTATGTAACTTCACAAAATTATTTTAATACTTTTTTTTATAAAAGTCAATAAATTTTATTTACATTTTTTATTTTTTAAGTTATAATGGAGATGTTTTCGGAGACGGACTCAAAAAACACCTTTATTTTTGGAAACAGAACAAAAAATCACAAAAAACTTAAAATTATACTATGCCTTTATAGCTCAGTTGGTAGAGTACAGCCTTGGTAAGGCTGAGGTCACGGGTTCAATTCCCGTTAAAGGCCCCAAAACGAATTTCAAAAATGGACTATATAATAGCACTTATTTAGTACTTTATATAGTCCTCATTTTTCACAAAATCCATAAAATAAATTTATAAATTTTATTTTAGTAAATAATATTTTATTATAAAATTTTATTATTTGCTTTTTTTCGTATTCTCTGTATTGCATTGTCAATAGATTTAACAGGTGTATCAAATCTTTTAGCAATAACCTCATAACTCTCACCCAATATTAATCTATCTAAGACCTGTCTTTCAAATTTACTAAGTGATGAAGTAATTGATTGCTTTATTTCCTTATAATATTCATTTTTCATCATAGTTTCCAAAGGATCTTCCATTGTTTTATTATTATATGTTTCTAACAGTTCCACTCCATCATCTTCATTTGAATATGCAGAAGTATTTAATGAAATACATGAATTTAAAGGCATATGTTTTTGTCTAGTTGATGTCTTTATTGCTGTTATCAATTGTCTTTCTATACATATATTAGCAAAAGTTTTAAATTTATTTTGTTTTTCAACATCAAAACTTTTAATTGCTTTATACAAACCTATCATTCCCTCTTGAACAATATCTTCTTTTTCAGCTCCTATAATAAAATACTTTCCTACTTTATTATTTACCAATGGCTTATACTTATTTAATAAATATGTTAATGCTTGCTCATTCCCATTTTGTATTTCTACTATAATTTCTTCATCTTTTAAATCATTATATTTGTCTGTTGTATAGTATACATTCTTATTTTGCATATGCCAAAAACCTCCAACTGTAACTTAGTGATTATTATATCTATTTTAAAGCCTCTTGAAACAATTTCCAAACTTCATCTGTTTCCATACCTTTTTCCCATGATGCCACTCCACCTAATTTATAATTAGTAATCAAACTTACCTTTTCCTTTAAAGATTTTACATCTTCAATCCACATCTTTTTCAAATTATTACCATCATTATATTCTACATAATATTGCTTTAATTTATCATCCCATTTTCTTTCAACATCTGATGGAATTGTACTATCTATATCTTTCATAGAAACAACTGATTTTTTTATTACTTTTCCAGCACTATCCTCTGTCCATAATCTTGTATATAAAGGAACAGCTAATATTAATTTTTCTGGTTCAACTTCTTCAGTTTCCAAAAATTTCTTTATTCCTAACTCAACCCAGTCATACCCTGCTGTTGTTCCAGATTTTGTGCTTGATTCTCCATATTCATCATAAGCCATAAATATAATATAATCTGCAACATCTCCTATTACATGTCTATCAAAACATAATGACCATGTATCACTTCCATCTGGCGCAGTAACATCAACTGATAATACCAAACCTAATTCTTTCATTCTTGGTTCTAACTCTATAATAAATCTTGAATATAAATCCTTATCATCTTTTCTCATATTTTCAAAATCTATATTTATCCCATCTAATTTATATTTTATACAAACATTTACTATTGATTCTATTAAAACCTTTCTCTTTTCATAACTATTCATTATCTTTGAAGTTGTATCCATCATCGTACTATCACCAGCATTTTGTACCATTGGCCATATTTTACAATTATTATCACGTGCCCACTCTAAATACGCTTGTCCTCTTTCTCCAACATTCTCTACTAACTTTCCATTTTTATCAATACTAAAGAATGATGGAGAAACAACATTCACACCATCTATTTTTGTATCTGTTCTATCTGGTGCATTTGCCACTTGTGAATAATAATCCCAAACTAAATTTACTTTGCCCTGAATCTGTTTTTCTTCTTCCATATCTTGTCTTGCAACAACTTCATTTGCCAATTTATTTGATTTTACATATCCAATTTTTCCTTCTTCTGTTCTTATTTTAGCATATCCATTTTCATTTGATATTACTATTACACATTCACCTTTTTTTACTCTATCCACAGTTTTTGCTATAAATTTTTTGCTTGATTTTACTGACTGATTTGAATTTAATACAGCCTTTTTTTGTTCTTTACTTAATGAATCTATAACTAAAACTTTTGTACTCTCTATATTATTTATTTCAATATCATATACATCTTTTAATTCTGAAATTGGTAAATAAACTGTATCATCTTTTTTTATTGCATGTGCATAAGTTGTTTTTTCAACTCCATTTATTGTTACCACATTTTTATCAAAACTAATTTCAGCTATTTTTTTATTATAAGTTGTTATAACTTGCTCTGTCTCCTGATCTTCATATATATATTTATCAAAGAAGTTTCCTAAATCTTGCTTTGAAATATATATTTCCCCATTTTCTATCAATATATCCTTTTTTAAATTTTCTGTTACATTTCTATTATTTATTACTAAATTTGTCATTTTATTTTTTCCAACTATTATATAATTATTTGCTACACAAGCAATTATCCCTAACAATATTACACCTATTATTATAAAAATAAAATTCTTTCTTTTTAACCTTTTCGTGTCTTTTATATTTTTTGCTTCTTTTGCATGCTTCATTTTATATCATTCCCTCCATACTAAGTCTTTTATATAACCGTACTTAGTATATCATATATTTTTTTAATTTACCATGTTTTTTATAATTTTTTTCATTTTAAAAAAATTAAAGTCTCATTTTCACTTTTTTTTGCATATAATGTCATTAAAAGGAGGAATTTAAAATGTTTAGAAGAACTAGAAATTGTTGCTGTATGAATAACAATATGGATACTGATTGTAATAATACAGAAAACATATTAGAAGATACATGTAATAATGTCATCTCTTATTCAAATGATGACATGTATGATAGCTGTAATTGTGGATTTGATGAAGAAACCAATCTTTTTCCAGAAAATCCCATGTTAGCTCAAAGTTACGTTCCTATTCAATATATGGATAAAACTTTCAAACCCAGTGTTGGTTTAAAAATGGGAACAATTTTTCCAGAACTAGTTAGTCCTTATTTTCCTGGGCAATCTATGGAAGAAATTAATTTTATTGAAAAAACAAATGAAATTGGAAAGGGGTGCAATAAATGTTGTTAGATGAAAATAGAAATTGTAATTGCAACATGAATAATACAAATTCTTATGTACCTTCTGCCGTTGCAGATAATTCAACATGTGGTGTCGAAGAAGGTACTGTTCTTGCTGTTGATTCTCAAAAGGTTTCTTCTGATCCTACTAGAAGAGTTAATTGTGATGCTAGACGTGATATGATGGAACAAATTCGTTCTTTAGAATTTGCTGTTACCGAACTAGCACTTTATTTAGATACCCATCCTACTGATGAAAAAGCTCTTTGCTTGCATAGAAAATATTGCAAAGATTTAAAAGATTGTAAAGATAAATATCAAAAGGTTTTCGGTCCTTTAACTATTCAATACCCTTGTAATAAATGGAGATGGCTTGAAGAACCATGGCCTTGGGAAAGGGGGAATTTTTAATGTGGACTTACAACAAAACTTTACAATATCCTATTAATATTAAATGTCCTGATCCTCGTCTTGCTAAAGTTATTATCTCTCAATATGGCGGGCCTGACGGCGAACTTAGTGCCGCATTGCGTTATCTTTCTCAACGTTTTGGTATGCCTGATCAAAAAGCCAAAGCTATTTTAAATGACATTGGCACCGAAGAATTAGCACACTTAGAAATGGTAGGAACAATAGTTCATCAACTAACAAAAGATGCATCCATAGAAGAAATAGAAAAAGCAGGTTTAGGTACTTACTATACAGATCACGGTGTTGATGTATACCCACAATCTGCTGCCGGAGTTCCTTTTAATGCAACATGTTTAGCTTGCAAAGGTGACCCTATTGCTAATCTTCAAGAAAACCTAGCTGCCGATTAGTAGTCTTATTAGTGCAACATTTGAAACTTTTTTGTCATAAAACCCTATTCAATTCAGTATTTACAAGGTTTTTTTATGTTTTTTCTATTAAAGGTTGCACTTAAATTCTTATTTATCTGAGTAGTATTCAATAGTGCAACTATTTTTTAGTAAAAATGATAGGTGCAATATCTACACCTTCAATATAATATTAACTTCTTCATTTTTTCCAATTTCTATTTTTTCTACTAACTTTTTTAAAATTTTATTATCAAACTTTTTTGTTTCAGAAAACTCTATAATCAGCTTCTCAACATCATTTTTAGAATTATAACTCTTTTTACCCTCTTCTAACCTATCTAGTTTATCTTTTAGTTCTTTAGTTTTTTGTTTATATAAATTATATTCTCTAATAAATTCATCTTCTGAAATAATTTCTTCAACCTTTTTAGAATACAATATCTTAAAATCAGCTTCTCTTCTAGTTATTTCGTTTTTTATTTTCTTGTACTCACTTGCTTCTGGATTCATTATTTCTTTATATGCTTTAACATCATTAGCATATTTAATAAGTTGCAATTTTTTTAATCTATTAGATATTTGTTTTAAAACAATTTCTTCTAAAGTATTTTCTTTTATTTTAATCCATTCATTGCAAACATCTTTATGCCTATAATGTTCAGCACATATAAAATATCCCAGCTCATTTTTTATTCCAGTTATTTTACCATTTTTATCAATTCTAATTGGGTTGCTATTCTTATATACCATTTTTCTACCACAATTTTTACAATAAACTAAATCTCTTAATAAAAATACATACTCTTTTTGATTATCTTTTGTTGTTCCTTTTTTCATTTCTTGAACTTTATCAAAAATTCCAGGAGCAATTATAGGTTGATGAGTATTAGAAATATATTCATAATTGCCTTTTCTATTGGCAATTATTTTTTTTAATTTAAAATCACTATAGTATTTATTAATAACAAGTCTACCACAATATATTGGATTATCTAATATTCTTGCAATCATCGACTTAGTCCAATATTTTGCCTGATGTTTTAAATTCAAATATTGAGATGGTGTTTCTATATTCCTTTTGTTAAGTCTATTAGCAATTTCAACTGGTCCTATACCATCTAAATATAAATTAAATATTTCTATTATATTAGAAGAAACTTTTTCATCAATGACTATTTTCCTTTTATCTAAACTATCTTTTTTATAGCCATAAGCAACACTTGATTCAATAAACTTTCCTTGCTTTTTCAAATTTGTTTTTACTGCTTTGATTTTTTTAGATATATCTTCCAAATAACTTTGATTAACAATTCCTCTTAAAGCAACTGCATCATCAATTTCATATCTTTCCCCTGTATCTACATATTCTGTAACTGAAATTAATCTAACATCATTATCTGGGAAAAATATGTCTGTAAAGTACGAAGTTAAGTTTTTATCTCTTGTTAATCTACTCATATCTTTAACTATAAGCATATTTATTTTTCCAAGTGTTATATCTCTAATCATTTTATCAAGTTCTGGTCTAGAGTTTAATATTCCAGAGTATCCATTATCAACATATTCATTTACTATTTTGTAATTATGATTCTTTGCATACTTTGTAGTTATTTCTCGTTGCATATCAATACTATTGTTTTTTTCAATATCTTCTTTTGATAATCTTAAATATATTGCTGCTTTATATTCTTTCATTATGCCATCTCCATAACAGCATATTTATAATTAATATAAATATTATCATCATTATCTACTTGAACATTATCAATAATATCTGCAATTTGTTCTTTAGACCACTTTTTAACATCTGATATTTTTTTTACAACTCTTTTATATTCAGCTTCTGAAATAATAGTTTGATTATTCATTTTGTTATTTAGCTTTTTTATTTCTTCATTAAGCCTATCTCTTTTTTCTATTTCTTGATTATACATAGAATTAAAATCATATTCTTGGATAATTCCGTTTTTGTAGTCCGAATATAAAGATGTTATCATTTTATTAATTTTAGCTAATTTCTTTTGCTTTAAATCTAGTTCATTTTTTATTCCTTGTACATCTCTATTTTTATATGATTTTTCTAGTAATTCCGTAACATCCTCGCAATTTATTAGATTGTTTACTTTTTTATTTAGGTTTGCCACAACTATTTGTGTCACAGATTGTAATTCAATACCTTTATATTTACGTATACAATATCCTTTTTTGTGTAAACTACTTGAGCAATATAATCTCATAAAAGAAATAGTTGTTCCATCTTTTCTGTATTTTACTTTTAATTGCATTGGTTCTCCACATTCTTTGCAATATATAATTCCGTTTAATATCCAAGTATGTGTATGAGATTTTGCCTTTTGATTCAACTTCATTCTTTTTTGCACACTCTCAAATAATTCTTTTGATATTATCGCCTTGTGAGTATTTTCATACTTTTTCCATTCATTACGTGGTATTTGTTTTACCTTTTTTGATTTATAACTTAGATTTATTCCTTTACCATATACAGTATTTCCTAAATACATCTCATTCTTTAACATTTTTGAAATTGTAGAACGTTCCCATCCATATTCTCCATTTTTATTTTTTTGGAATCCGTTATAACTTGGGCAATATGCTTTATCATTTCGTAGCTTTTCTGCAATTTCACCCATTGAGCTTCCACTATTGTACATTTGAAATATCTTCTTTACTATTGGTGCTTCTTCTGGATTTATAATCAAATGGTTTTTGTTTTTTTCATCTTTCATATATCCATAAGGTGCTTTTGCTGCAACATATAAACCTTGCTCTTTTCTTGCCCATACACCACTCTTTACTTTACGAGATATATCTTTACTATACCAATCATTAATAAGTGTTTTAAATTGAATCATATCATTATTAGAATTTTTTAAATATGTATCAACATTGTCTAATATTGCAATATATCTTATTTCTCTTTCTAAAAAATATAATTCAATATAATAATTAGCTTCAAAATTATTTCTACTTAATCTTGATAAGTCTTTAGTTATTACACAATTAACTTTTTTCTTTTCTATATCATCCAACATTCTTTGAAAATTTGGTCTATTTGTATTTAATCCTGTATATCCATCATCAATATAAAAATCTACTAATTCAAATTTATCTCCAAGATTTTTTATTTTATCTTCTATGATATTTTTTTGACTTATTATACTATCGCTGACTTCTTTATCACCATCCTCTACAGATAGTCTTAAATAACCAGCAACTTTAAATTTATTGTTTTTCACAATTAATACGCCTCCACTTCGTATAATTGTTTATATTGAAAAACAATGCTACATGTGTATATTATACCGTCCACAAATAGCATTGTCCATATATCTTAATCATTTTCTTGTAATTCTCTCATTGCATAATTACAAATTAATTTTTTTAAGCTTTCTTTACTTAAACAATTCTCTGAAATTCTTGTTATTACAGTATATTTTTTATTATCTACTTCATATATTTCCTTTTCTTCTAATTTTGAATTTTCCATTTTCATAGCCTCCATATTAAAGAATATGTAGATTATTTTAAAAAATTCTATAATTATTCTATTTCACAGACATATTCGTTCTCATTTTCTTTATGTTCTTTGTCAATTACCATTTTTTCGTTTTTTAATACTTTTGTGTATTCTGGATATCTAATTTGTACTGCTTCCCAAAAATAAGGAGCATACGAACAACAAAATATTTCACTAGGTGCATAACAACATGAAATTTTATCATTTGCCAAATCTTCTTCACTGTCAAACATAATAGAATGATTCCATAAATTAAAAGCCATTCTAGTTACTTTCTCTGACGTTCCTGTCTGCCATCCTGCTTTAATTGCATCTAGATTAATTTCTCCTTTTTCTATATTAAAAATACTTGAAAAATGTTCTCTTGTTGTTTCACAGATGCTTAATGTATATACTAATGATAAATAATATACATCTGTCTTTCTTAGTGATTGTAATTTATCTAGTTTTGAATAGAAAAAGTTTTTATGATCTTTATCTATAAAATTAATCATTTGCATTATCCCTTTCTAATAAAATATTCGCTATTCTTATAACATCTTTTTTCTTATATATCTTTTCTAATGGTTCCATAAACAAATTACAAAAGTCTTTAATGTTTATATTGTCTTTATTTCCAGAGTTCAAATAATGTTCCAGTCCAATTACTGCATAAGCAATAACTTGTTTATAATTATATTGTTCTTCCATTTCTACACCTCAATTTTAATATATTTTGGCACATCATTACTTCTTCCAAGCTCTTCTTTAAATTCATATCTTCTTTTAGCTTCATTATATGAATATGCTGATGTATTCCAATTTCTGTATGCCAGATTACTTAATCTCTTTCCTTTTGATAATTCTTGGCTAGCTTGATTGTGCATTCTTTTTAATATTAAATCTTCTGTTCTATTTTTAAATTGTTTAATTTTTCTTGTTTTTTTAATAATTTCTTTAGTTTTTTTATTGTGTCTTATCTTATTTTGTTTTTTTCTTACTTCTTTTTCTTTTTTATATCTATCATCTTTTTGTAAAACCTGTGTTACTGCACTTTTTGAAATATTTAATTTTCTTGCAATAGTAGCTGGAATTTCTCTATCTACAAAGTACAGTTTTGTTATCTCACCTTTTTTGCTCATCCTTTGAATTTCTCCTTTACTTAACTTTTTGCTAACACTTTAAGGAATCGGCAAACCTAATGAGCTTTTTCGTTCCATCTCATCTTTTTCTTTTTGTAATTTTAGAATTTTCTTTTTAAAACCTATAACACGTTTTTTTACAATAAATTGCCTCTTTTTTTGTTTTAAATAAAGTTTTAATTCTTTTAGCATTGTTTTCCCTCCCTTCTTACCTATTAAGAACGGATTGAAAAATAGTAAAAGGGACAAACTCTAAAATTTTTTTATTTTTCTCTATTTTTTGTTAATATTTTATATATTTTTTCAATTATTTCTCCCTTTAAATCTTCATCTATTGGACCACCTGGATATAGTCTACTATATTTATTTATTAGGTTTTCATACTTATTTAGAATTCCAATAACATCATCATCAGTCAAATTATAATTATTAAACATTAAATTTTTCTCCTTTTTTCAAATTTTTTTCTCATTTTCTCTAATGCTCTATTTCGTTTCTTAGTAACACCTGACTTAGTTATGAATAATATTTTTGAGATTTCTTCATCTGATTTATTTTCAATATAATATAAAGAAAGCACTAACTTTTCATTATAAGTCAGCGTTCCTGCTATTTCTGACAAAATTTCATCACGAAAAATACATTCAAACTTTTCGGCTTGAAATTCTTGATCCATTTTTATTTCTAAATTTTCTTCCATTTTATCTTGTGAATATAAAATTTCTTCTTCAAGGCTTAATTCTTTAAAAACATTTTTATTTTTTCTAAAATAATCAACTCTTGTATTTTTTACAATTACCTTTAACATTGCCTCCTCTTTATTGCTTAATATATACAAAATACTCCCTCATTCTAGGAACTTATTATTTATATCAATAAGTTCAAAAGGAGTATTAATTGTTTTTAATATCCGTTATCATCTATTTTATCTTCACATTTTCGCTTCCCCCTTTATATCAAAATTTAAAAGTTCCTTACTTATTTGCTTTTGTATTTATTCAATCTGCTTTTGTAGCTCCTTTTAAACTTTAATATAAAGTTCCCGAGCTCATACTACTATGGTTTTAGGTTTATTTGTTAAAAACGGTGTAATGAGGTGTAAAAGGGTGTGTTTTTGCATTGAATTGTCGATATTTGTCGAAATTTTTTCCTGTTTTTTACATTTATTTTATTGTGTTTACATAATTTTTGTGATATACTATTGTTGTATTTTAATAATTACATTTGTTGGGGGTTGTTTAAATGGTTAAAATCCTTATTGCAGATACTGATATACAACGTAATTCAGCAAGCTGCCAATTTCTTGCAAATGAAAAGGGTTTTAAAATCGAAAGCACCAATGATGGCAGTTCTACGATAAAAAAATATTTGGAAATTGAGCCAAACATTTTTATTTTAGATTCAAATTTCACAGATATAAAAACTCTTGAAATAATTGATAGGCTATCTATTTCTCCTATCGAGAAAAGAAAAAAGAATACAATTTTAACTATAAGCGAGCCATACAAGCCATTCCTTATAGAAAATGTATCAAAAGTTTATCAGTTTCTTTATAGGCCCTTTGACAACGAAAAATTGCTTAACACAATCAACCAAATGAAATTAGAATTTAAGGTAACGGACTTAACAGAAGAAGAATTAAATATGTATCTATTGCCATTGGATTTCAATGTAAATTCAAATGGTTGCCATTATCTAAAGTCAGCAATATTTCAATATTACTACTATCCACATAAGTTTAATTCATTAGATGATTTGTTTTTAAATGTTGCTTTAGAATATGGTATTAGTCCTCGTGAAATACGAGATGGAATAAGGAGTTCTTTAATTCCTTTTAACAGATATAAAAACTATAATGCTTCCAAACCTATAATGAAGTTCTTTGATTTAACCAAAGATCCGATAACACCTAAATATTTTATATCAACATTTGTTACATATTTAAGATTAAAAAAAATGAGAAATAAGTAAATTGTTTATACTAACAAATAAAACTTATTTCTCATTTTTTTATTTTTTATATTTGTATTCTTTATAATCTTTTATAATATCTTCTACTCTATTCTCATAAGGTTCTTGTATAAGGGCATTTAATTTATTTCCTATAACATTTATAGTTTTTTGTAGTTCTTGTTCTGGAATGTCATTTTTATCATTAAAAATATTAAAAATTGGTGTTTCAATATTTTTATTTTCTTTTGTTTTTATTGCAATTTCTAGACCATTGATATCTGGCATATTATATCCAGCAAATACCATTTCTGGTTTCAAATCAATAATTTTGTTATACGCATCATTTCCATTAGTTGCAACACCTACTAAATCAACATATTCTAATCCTTTTATTAAATTGATAATATTTTCTCTAACACTTTCATCATTGTATGCAACTAAGGTTCTAATCTTTCCGTTTGAAAATATTTTATCAAAATCTATTATTTCTTCTTTCAAAGCATTTCCAAAATAATGATCTTTTCCATTTTGTGTTTGCAATATATCTCCATTAGGAATTATCACAATGCTCTTTTCAAACTCACTTTGTTTTTTATATTCGACTTTTTTTATGTTTTTAAATACTTTTAGATTTTTTATACTATTTTCTAATATGCTTTCATTAACTTCAAATTTTTTCTCATTCTTCTCTGCCCTTTCTCTAATAGGCATAAACTTCAAAAATTTCCATTTTTCAATTTGATAGTTATCTAGAAATTCTCCTAATTCCTCTAATTTATCTACATTAAGTTTACTAACAACAGTATTTATTCCAACCTTGATGTTTTTGTTTTTTGTTTTTTCTAATAAATTCTTTATTATTTCTAAATGATTATTTTCTTTTCCTAATGCTACATTTATATCATTTTCTATTGAATCTATAGACAAATTAATCTCATCCAAAATATTTAAAATATCTTCTACATATTCGTTATCATTTTTTGATAAGTAAATTCCGTTCGTTACTAATTTATTATATAATCCTCTTTCTTTTGATTCTCTCATTAATTCATTTACTCTTGGATATAATACTGCTTCTCCTCCAGTCCAAGTAATATGGTTTATTCCACTAGCAATTAAATGATTTAATACTCTTTCATTTTCTTCAAAAGATAGATTTGGTATATTATTAAATCCAAAACAATATTTGCATCCTTGATTACATTTAGTTGTAATTTTCCAACAAACCTTTTTCTTCATTATAAATCCTCTTTTCTTATATAATATCTCTTTTTATACACTAATATTATACATTGTTTTTATAATGAAGACTATTTCTAAATTTTTAACATCATTTAATTTTTATTTAACATAAAATGGAAAATACCCTAGAAATAGGGTATTTATAATTTTATTATTTCAAATATTCTTTTATAAACTTCTTGTCTATTTTAGTAAGCTCTCCACTTAAATAAATTAAATTTAATTTTATATTTGGCAATTTCATTGGTAATTCAACTTCATATAATTCCTTATTATTTAATTCTTTTTTTACAGCCTCTTTTATAACATATGCTATTCCCATATTTCTTTTTACTGCTTCAACTCTTATTTCTGTTGCGTCACACATCATATCTGCATGTATAGAAATATTACTTTTTTTCAGTATTTCTTTTAACTGTTGCGTAGCTTTTGTATTTTCAAGGTTTAAAATGCAATTCAAATTTTCCAATTCTTTTACATCAGAAATTTTTAGTGGTGCTTTTGAAACAAATATATTATTTATTGTTAATAACTCTTTTACTTCTACATTACTGCTATTTATTTCTGTATCTGTTATTGCAAAATCAATTTTATGATTGTGTAATAGTTCCAACATTTTATTTGTATCTACTTCACATATTATTTCTACATTAAGTTTTGGAAAATCTTTTTTTACTTTCTCCACCTTTTCCATTAAAAAATAGCTTGTAAAATGAGATGGGCATCCTATCTTTATACACCCACATTCCATATCATTCTTATCTTTTGCCATTTTTTCAGCAAAGTCAAAGCTAGATATTGATTTATTTACTATATCATAAAGTTCTTGTCCATCTACTGTTAATGTTACTCCTTTGCTTTCTCTATTGAAAAGTTTTAAATTTAATTGTTCCTCAAGGTTTGATATTTGTGTACTAACATTTGGAACTGATAATCCTAGTTTTTCAGCTGCCTCTGAATAACTTTTGGACTGTGCAACTTTACAAAATATTCTATATAAATTCAAATTTATATTTGACATACAACCACGCTCCTATAAAATCTTTCTTAATTCTATTTCAGCTTTTTTTATAAAATAATTATTACAATCAATTGGAATATCTAATTTTTCCAATTCACATTTTATTTTATCTATTGTATCTAATTGCTCATTTTCTTCAATCTCAATTAGCTTATCACCATTTAGTACATCTTTTACACATATCTGTAATTCGTTTTTCTTATAAATATAATCTATTTCCTTAATTTGCATAATTGCTTTATAATCAATTGCTTCTAAAAATTTTTTTCCATCATTTGAATCTATAATTTTACAATCAACTTTACTTTGTTTTACTATATTTCCTTCTTGATCAATTTCTTTCTTCTTATATGTTAGTTTACTTTCTCTATATTTGTTTGGAATGTCTCCTTCAACATTTCGTAAAATTATTGCTTTACTTAATATATCTCGTTCTGACATATTCTTTATATTAATTGTATTTGGTATATAATAAATATCGTCCAGTAAATATCTTTCTACAAATTGAAATTCTTTGCTTTCTAATATTTTGCATATTTCTTCTACAGTACATTTTAATTTGACTGTTATTTCATTACTCAACTTCATATATCTCCTTTACAGTATCACTCTTAAATTATAACATATTATGTAAATTTTGTAAAGTTTTAACCAGTCTCTTTTTCTCCTTTATCCCCTTAATATATTGCTTTTTATAAAACAAAAAAGATTAGCACTACGCTAACCTACTCTTCCTCTTTTAAAAAGTCATCTAATTTTTTATCAAATAAAATACTAAATTTAATCAACAATTTTAATGAACATGTTTTTACTTCATCATTTAGTGATTCAATTCTTCTTAAATAATCGTGGGACATATCCAATATTTCGGCTACTTCCATTAATGACATTCCACTTTCTTTTCTATACTTTTTTATATTTTTGTATATAATAGGCATATAATCTTTTGATAATAATGCCTTTAACTTTTCGTTATTCTCCATTTAAAACACCTCTTAACAAACTTATTTTTCCATAAATTAGATAAAAAATATGTAACTTATTTGTCCCATTTAGTGTTTTTATGGTATAATACTGAATAGTAATAAAAAAGTGGCGATTTTTGACAAGTTTTGTCGATTGTATTGATTATTTGTAAAAAAGTATTACTATATACTTATAGCAATTACTTTTTTCGATGAATATCGACTCTTGGCTCTAGTTTATTTGCTTTTGGATTGGCAATAAAAAGCAAATAAGGATCTACATCAAGTGCTTTTGCTATATTTTCAATAGTAGGAATTGATGGACTGTATTTTCCTTGTTCAATATCTGATATATAATGTGTACTTAAGCCAGACAACTCCCCTAATCTTTCTTGAGAATAGTTTTGCATAAATCTATAATATTTTACATTTTTGCGAAAAATATCTATTAACTTCATTATATATCACCACACTTTCTAATACCATTCTTTTTAGTATGGTATAATTTTGTAGCAATATTCACAATGAAGTATATAGCCCAAACATTTTTCTATTATAATGAAATACTTTAAAAATCCCAGTATTTTTATTAAAATTTATAGAAAGGAATTCATGAAAAATGTTGTATTTTTTTATTGGTCTTAGCATTGTATTTTTTGTTCTTATAATCATATTATTTTATAAGATAAATACCTATAATAATAAATTAGCTAAACTAAATAACACTATTTCACAAAAAGAAAGTAAAATTTCTTTTCTTAATAATGAAATTACAAGGCTAAAAAATTCGGCACGAATATTAGAAGAAAAAGAATTTGAATCTTTAAAACTACATCCTTTTAAATTTTCTGAAATTCCAGAAAAATATAATGGAAAATTTGAAGGTAAAAAAGCTTTAATTGGTAATTATGATAGTTTTTCTTCAAAACTAACTCGCACAATGTTAATGAATTTTGGAATTTCAGCAGATATTGTTACTACAGGTATTGATGTCTATGATAGAATAAAAAATGGTTGTAAATATGATATTATTTTTACAAACAATATTTATCTAAAAAGTTATGGTGGTCCAGAATTATTGCAGAAGTTAAGAGCTCTTAATAATTTTAACACTCCTGTAGTTATACATACAATTACTGAAAATGCTAGAAAACATTTTGTTGATGATTTAGGTTTTGATGATTATTTAGAAAAACCTATAAAATATTCTGAACTTGAAAAAGTTTTAGATAAGTTTTTAAAAAATTAGTTCTTGTAAAAAAGACTTGCTCTGTTTCAATCAGAGCAAGTTTTTTTATAATATTAATAAATTCTTTTTACTTATAAAAATTTTTCTTGATAGCATTGTTTTATTATTTCATTCTTTTCTTCCTCAGTTAATTCTCTCTTAAATTCTTTTATTTTTAAATTTATTTTATCAACAACATTTTCCATTGTTTTATCTAATTTAGGAGTTGAATATATTTGTTGATCTAACACAATCCTCTTCTCTATCTTTTCTTCCCTATTCATAAAATAATAAACTGCTAAACTAATTCCTAATACTATACCTAATGCAAAATATGTGTATTGATTCATTTCATTTTCCTCTCATTCTTTAAAAGCTATCATATATTCATTAATTTCTACTTTTCTTTTGGCATTTTGATATTCAAATTCTGCATTTGTAAAATAAACTTTATATCCTTTGTTTTCAAAATAATCTCTACTTATTCTTAATACCTCATCAATTTCTCCTTCTGACAAGTTGTCTTTTACTTTTAGCTCATAATATGAATATCTTATATAATCTTCGTTTTCTTTTTCTTTGCTTTTAATTAGACTAATAGTAAATCTTTTTAATTCTGTTTCTGTCATTTGTTTCACTTCCTAAAATTTGTTTTCTATTGATTTTACCACACTTTTTGAAAAATTACATTAGTTTTTAGAAATTTTTATTCTAATAAAGAGCCTATATTTTCATATAGACTCTCGAAAATAAAAGGGGATGTGTGCTAATTGTAGTTAAACAATTAGCACTATAATTATTGCTCCAATATTTTATCTGCCTCACTTTGTGTAAGATATTTATATTCTATCATTTTATTTATTACCTGTTTCTGTCTTTGTTTTGCAAGTTCTGGATTCTTGGTTAGAGAATATACTGATGGTGCATTAGGTATTCCTGCAAGCATAATTGCTTCATAATCTGTCATTTTTTTTGGTTCTTTTCCAAAATATTTTCTACTTGCTTCTTTTACTGTATAACACCCCTCTCCAAAATAGCTTGTATTCAAATATAATTCCAGTATTTCATCTTTATTATAGTTCTTTTCTATTTCAAAAGACATAAATACTTCAG
>ENA-OWRJ01000459-OWRJ01000459.1-human-gut-metagenome-genome-assembly--contig:-NODE-459-length-56136-cov-10.825627_pt1 | contig 56136 bp, 48 predicted proteins | sample MGYA00248269_ERZ651897 | MGnify/ENA primary metagenome ERZ651897 (study PRJEB26924, sample SAMEA4378252) | human gut metagenome | biome: human gut; feature: human-associated habitat; material: faeces...
TTCTCCTCTCTGATCAAACCTGGATCATCTGAAATTATTGCTTACTACGCTATCGTATTTCTATATTCGCTATAAATTCGCTATAACATTTATCTCCCATGAAGTGACGGAATTACAGAATCATTCCGTCTGCGCCTTCTCATTTTCTTCCTGGATAATCTCCTTTCTGGCGTTCTGTACACGCGCATTGCCAGTAACCACAGCCTTGTCCTCAACCTTCACATTCTTACGAAATAAATTCTTTGACATATTAGTTATATAGTGTTAGTATAATTATAGAAAGGGTGCTACCGATAGACGGTTAGCCCAAGTAAATTAGTTTGACAAAAATGCCGCTTAGTTTACCAGACGTGGGCGGCTATTTTTGTGTCTTGTTATTATCCTTACCAAAGGAATATCCGATTCCAAAGCAGGTTAAGCCGAAGCTTACTACTGCAATAAAGTCAACAATACTCATATGGCTTAGCCCTCCTTTCCTTGGATTCCCTTACGGGTTTCTATGTAATCAGAGGGTCACAGTCCCTCTGCCGAAGGACTAACCGCCTACCGTTATGGTAGCACCCATGAGCAATTGTATCCGACAGAATTCAATTTATCAATCCCTAAAATATTTTTACCACCCTTTAATCTATCTGTTCGTTACTGTTCAGACGCAAGCTTGACACCACGCTGTCAAGCTATGCGCCATAGTATTAATTATTGAGTGATTACAGCCCATTTAAAATGCCTCGTAGAGGCATTTTAAATGGGCTGTAATTGTTGCTGGTAACACCGTTAGATGTGAACAGTGACTTATCTAGTTCTTATCAGCCGCCAGTATCTGATCGATCGTCTTCATCAGCTGCTTATATGACTCGTCATTATCAATACCGCCCATGATCGGCTCTCCGATAATATTTCCGTTACGGTCAAGCACGATTGTAGTCGGGAAGGCCATAATGCCTGTTGCATATTTTCCGGCTTCACTGTTGGAATCAAGGGAAAGATTCGTATATTTTGCACCCTGCTTCTCTAAAATACTCTTAGCTTCAGCAATTCCATCCTCATTTCCGTCAAGAGAATCTGTATTGATACCAATTACCTGTCCGCCTTTTTCCTTCAGCTCCTCATTTAATTTATTCAGTTCCGGAAGCTCCTGTACACATGGAGAACATCCATTAAACCAAAAATTCAAAACCGTGACCGCATTCTTTGAAATGATGCTGCTGTCCACGTCATTTCCATCCAGATCCTTTGCCTTAAACTCCGGAAATACGCTTGCTCCCTCTTTGCCGGAATCCTTATTTGATGCATTCGCACTCTGCTTCTCAAGAAGTGGCTGAAGCTCATCCTCAAGCTTTTTGATTTCTTCAACATCTTCCTTCAAAGACTTGAGTTCATCATCGGTAAACTTATCCTTAATTTTGTCTAAAGAGTTTGCCAGAAAATCTCCGTAATTCGTAGCTGTCGCATCCTTGACAGTTGATTTGTCAATGCTGTTAAATACCTTCTCCCATAAAGCCTTATGGTTTTCAAGAATACTGTTCTCTTTCTGTGTCAATTCATTAATCTTTGCATCCAGATCTTCTGCTTCCTGCGTTGACATCTGCGACTCTGTTGCTGTATTTTCCTTGTTAGCAGAATTTCCGCACGCACTTACTCCGAGTACCATCGCTGCAATAAGCAGCATCACTGTTAATTTCTTCATTTTATTCTCCTTTATTCTCTTTCAAATTTGTTTTATCTGTTCCAAATCCATATTGATAGTGAATTGCTTCCGTCGGGCATTCCTTTATACACATGCCACAGCGGATACATTCCGTATGGTTCGGATGCTTTGTGACATCCACGTCCATCTTGCAGGCTCTCTCACATTTGCCGCAGGATACACATTTATCCTCATCCACCTTCATCTGCAGAAAAGATACCTTATTGCAAAGCGCATAGATTGCGCCCAGCGGACATATCCATTTACAGAATGGGCGGTAAAACATAAGGCTTAGGATTACAAAAGTAATAAGTATACCGAATTTCCATGTAAACAGTTTACCAAGGGCCGCTCTGATACTTGCATTGGCAATCGAAAGCGGAATCGCTCCCTCCAGCACTCCCTGCGGGCAAAGATATTTACAGAAAAACGGATTTCCCATTCCCAGTGAATTTGTCACCAGAAGGGGTAGTAAAATAACAAAAATCAACAACACCCCATATTTTATATAGCGAAGCGGCTTAAGCTTTTTCGTTGAAAATTTCTTAAACGGTATCTTATGCAGCAGCTCCTGAAACCATCCGAACGGACATAAAAATCCGCACACAAATCGTCCGAGCAAAACGCCGATCAATATAAAAAATCCCGTTATGTAATAAGAAAATTTAAACTTCGAAGAACCGATTATAGCCTGCAAGGCACCGATCGGACACGCCCCGGATGCAGCCGGACAGGAATAGCAATTCAGTCCCGGCACACAGACCGTCTTTCCATCCCCTCTGTAAATCTCTCCTTTAAAAAAGTTCGGCAGATGGATATTGGTAAGAATCGTTGCCACGGCCTGAATCCATCCCCGAAAGTGCGCCAGAAACTGTGATATTTTATGTTTTTTCTTATCCAATTCCAACACACTCCAGACATAATTTAATTGCCTTTGAGAGTACCGTGGCTGCCTCCCCGCGCATCGCACCGTATCCGATCATCAGGATCGCTGCTGCCAGAAGCGTGATCTGCGCTGCTACTCTGTTTATCTGTTTCATATCCTTTCCCTTCCTAAGTTTTAACATTTTGTCGTTGTTTACGCTGATAATAGATTAGCAAAGGAATATGAACACCCTGTGTTTGAAAAAGGAAGATATCTTTAAGATTTTGTCTTGTAATATTTTTATGGGTATTATCATAAATGATATTTTCATCCAATACCCCATTTAAAAAGTTTATATTTTTTTAATGGGGTCAGACCCCAATGTGCTGACCCCTGAAATAAGACTACACCAGTGTGCTGTCATTCCGCTTAGAATCTGCGGTAAGTTCCGATACGGCACAATCGGGTAGGTCGATATACCGAAAATAAAATGCAGTTAGCACCTACCACAATGTGCCGTTGGACAGTTACATCAAGGCAATCGATTCTTACAATCGTGAACCATTCTAATCCACTCGTTCAGGCGACAATTGCGTGCCACTAATGCTGTTTGAGATTTCATAGACTTCCTCCATCTGTCTCTAATTCCTTTTCCAGCTTTTTTTCAATTTTATTGAAATAATCTCTTTCTCCAATAAAGTGCATATCGCCAACTGCCTGATATATATTCAATATTTCCAGTACACTCTTCTTACTACATTACAAGACATTCTTTTTTATAAAAGGCAATACCATATCGAATCACTTTCTTAAAACCATCCTGTTCAATTTTAGTTGCATATTTTTTCTCTTCGATCTGTTGTAAAGCTTTATAGCATTCGTCTGCCAAACAATCCTTATTTTTTGCAATCTTCAATTCGATAACAATGGCTCTCCGAAGCTTTCGATCCTTAATTACCAGATCTGATCGTCCCAATCCGTTCTCATAGTTAGACTCAACAATATACCCGGCGTTGGCAAATAATCCGGCAACAAATGCATGATAAAAGCTTTCCGCGTAGTCATGATAACTGATCGTATTAAAAAGCAGATCGGATAGAATTTCTGTAAGTTTGTCCGCATCTTCATTCCATAAAGCTTCAAATAGCGAACTCCTGTTGCTTCGCGCAAGTGAATCCGAAAACCATTCTGTTACGCTTTTTTGAAAAATAGACATCACTTCATGATTTGGAATCTTAAGAAGCGTTTCCGATAAATTATGCGTACTGCCCACCTTCGTAAGATATCCTGTAAGATATAATAAACTCCAAAGATTCTGTTCCGAAGATGTGAGTACATTATAAGTAAGATTTTCTTCGATTGCTTCGCTAATTGTTCCACCATTTAGTAATGTTTCGAATTTTTCGGTCACATCAAAATCAGTCCGTTCCAAAAAAGTGCGAATAACAGAATTGTCGCTTGTATGTTCCCAAAAATTCTCAGGCTCCTGAGTTCCGGTTGCCATCACCTTTTGAATATAATTAAGCACATCCCATGGACAATAAATATCTAGATTTCCGAAATGATAGCCATCGTACCACTTTTGAATGACGGCAGCGCATGCTTCGCAATGTGTATCTGTAAGAAGCTTTGTAACTTCCGGTTGCGTAAAACCGAAAAATTCATTGTATCGATTGTCGGAAATTGTATCGGTAATAAAATTATTGGTACCGGTAAAAATACTCTCCTTTGTAATGCGAAGGCATCCGGTAATGACTGCAAATTTTAAAAATTCGTTATCTTTTAATGCAGTGCCAAGCAACGGACTTATAATCTCAAGCATTTGATCATAATAGCCTTTGGAATCCGCTTTTGCAATCGGGACATCATATTCGTCAAGAAGCAGAATAACCGGCTTATGATAATATTGAGCCATAATTCGGGTTAAAAAAGATAGTGATTTCTTAATTTCTGCAGTTGTAGCCCGGTTGTCTTTCAATCGTTCATAAATAGATCGGTCACTGGCATCCATCTGATCCAAATCAAGCAAATAGGAATGTTGTTTAAACAGATCTGCCAATTCAGCCGTTAACATATCATAAGCAGATTCAAATTTGAGACCATCAATATTTTTCAATGTCAGAAAAATGACAGGACATTGATTCATCCATTCCGCACATAAGGATTTATTCCCTGCTATATATAATCCATCAAAAAGTGCCCGACTATCTTTGCGAATATCAAAAAAATCTGCCAACATGCACATTGCCAATGTCTTGCCAAATCGTCTTGGACGGGTAATTAAAGTTCCCTTTGACAAATTATTTTGAAGCAGATTCTCAATGAGACCGGTTTTGTCAATATAATAATAATGATTCTTTCGAATTTCTGTGAAATTGCTCATTCCAATCGGAAGAGTTATCTTGTTTTCCATTTCGAAATCCTCCTTCGCAGCCCCTGCGATCTATGATATTACAATACACATATAGTATAACAAACTTTTTCTTTATATGAAACAAAAGAATTTGAGCGCTCATTTTCACCCGATCCACATTGGCGACCGGCATCATATGTAACCGATTTCACAAGATCTGTAATTGTATCACTCATGAGTACCCCCTTTATCTCATAAAACACCAAAATGTTCCTTCCTCATTCAACCAGCATGCCATAGCACCATCCCGAACCCTATCGCTCTCACTGGCCAAGCATTTCTTTAGCATCTCTTTCCTCTCACTTGCAGATACCCAATCCAGGTGACGCAATCTACGAATCCACTCAACAAGCATCTTATCATTTGTCTCCATGCCCAATCTTTGCAGATCTTGTTTATACACAGACCTGCTTTTGATTCCACTCAACAAACGATTTTTCAACCATACTTATGAGCGTGTCTTTTATACGTTGCGGAATATTATCCGGCTCAACACTTAATATATAATTCAAGGTAGCAGAAACCATGTAGCGGTTTCCCATAAAGCCGCGCCGAATGATCTGCAACCAGTTTTCCGCAGCCGAATCTTCCACCCTCTTTGGCAGATAATCATACAGACAGATATATGATGGGATAGCATCATCCATCAAGCGTGCCTCTGCATACATCGCAAGATTCTTCTCTTCACATGCAGCAAGCACTCTTCCGGCACGCTCCACAACCGTTTCGATGGAACTCGTCCGAAGCATACTGATCAGCAAATCCCTGACTCCCGCGGTTTCTATATTATACGCAGCCATATATACTGCACACTCTCCCATAATATCGGAACGACTATGCAGTCCTTCTTCTATTACTTCCGGAGCCACTTTGCCTTTACACTTCTCCCATTCCCCATCCAGATGTAAATTCAATATATGATCCGATGAAACAAAGCAGCGATTTTCATTTACATAATGTAATAAACTATACAACTCCTTTTTGAGCTGTGTTTCATTCAACTCCACAGTCTCACATATAGCCTTTACCAATTTCTTAGAATGTGGGCGCTCTAAATCCTTTCCCATCAAGCGCATCTCCGGCAGAGGAGAACTCCAAAGTCCAATTACAGCCGATATCTTCGAATACTCATAACAACTTGCAATCTTATCGCATGAAGTCATTCCGAACAGTTCAATTAAGATTTCAATTAATTTCTGCTCACTTTGCCTCATTTGCATGAATACCCTTATCCAATATTCCCCTTTGCAGCCAGAACTCCAGACACTTTTCCGCCGCCTTTCTTGCTTTTGCCAACGGACATTCCATCTCTTTTGCCAAAAAGTCACCCGCATAAGCAATCATCTTATTTTTCGTATACGCATCACCGGCTGCATCATCTGCCTTGCTCATCATGTAATAAGCAATTGCCTCAATTCCATAAGATAAATCCGTTTCCCAAAGCAACATCTTATTTTCTCTGCTTGATCCATGCAACCACTCATCAAGAATCGCCTGATACAGACAAATTTTATTTGTTCCAAACTCTTTTTGCTTCAAAGACATATGTTTCATACACCTCATGTGCGATAACCTTCGAAAAAGTGTATTGTATCTTTGCACTCGTCTTATCCGCAGTCACCTGAATTCCCAGTCCCTGCTGTATATCGCCCAAATCAATCCCCGGATAATTTTTCTCTTTTGTATTTAAATTTACCAGATGCCAGCCATATACCCGATTCAAGACCTCACACATGATATCTTCCATTACCTTGTTCTCATCAAGCATATTCAGCTTGCCGCTATATTTTAAATATGTATGCAAAAATGCAAACATTGAACTGAGCTGTTCTTTATCTGTGTGTGATCTTATCATAAAATTTATCTCTCCAAAATACTTTTTGCAAAGAAAGCCGATGCCTCAGCATCCGAAGTTCCTTTTCAATTTCCTGATAAATTGAGACATCTGTAATCTCAACCAGCACTACGTGACCGGCTTCCGAAGCCTCTCGCATCGCTGCTGCATCGTAACAGATATTCTCACCATATACGGTCTGATATGTCCACGCAGTGAAAGACAGGTTCCGGCAGTTTCAACGGCCTCTCCGTGGAATCAGCGCAATTCATTTTGGATATCGGTAAGTTCTGCAACTGAATATCCTTCTTTTTGGCATACCTGTTTTTGGCTTTTTGAGTTCAAAATATCGGATATTTGACAACAACTGAGCTATCGAACAAAACTTCGAACAACTGGCTTAATGGCATTGCCTTTTACTTACCTTTATACTTCACTATTCAAGACCAAACATCATCCGTTATTTTATCCCCATTACTCTTGCACTAGAATTTACTTTTTCAAGTCAGCAAAGAAATTTTTTGCTAATTTATGGTTGACTTTTCATAGCTGGTCTCCTCAAAATTCAAATTTGTTTATCGCATAAAAACTGTTTCGATTGAACAAAATGCATGGTTTCTGAAATACACCAATTTTCGTAAGTGTTATTGCCTCTGAAATTTCATCGAGCGTTCCGATACCTCCCGGCAAAGCTATAAACACATCTGCGAGATCCAGCATTTTTTGCTTTCTCTCGCTCATATTTGTTGTCGTAATCAACTTAGTTACATATGGTTGCGGGCGTGACTTAATAAACTCCACATTCCCCGGAATCACACCAATGACCTCGCTTCCTTCTGCATGAACTTCCTTTGCAACCGCTCCCATCAATCCGGATTCACCGCCACCATATATAAGTGTATATTTGCTTTTTCCAATCCATTGCCCCAGTTCTCTGGCGGCTTTTGTATATTCCTCATTGTTTCCAAAATCAGAACCACAATATACTGCTATCTTCATGTGCACTCCTTTACTTAACTGCATAAGAATAAATACAAATAGCAGTCCCTTTGGTTTTGTTTCCTGCCCACCATACTTTTCCTTGCGAATAAACCGGCATTCTGCTTGGATTCAGATAAGCGGAAGAGGCAAGTTTCTTCGTCTTCTGTACCACATTTCCATTGGCATCAACGACAATTGCATACACGCCCTGATAACTGTATTTTTTATACCGTTCAAACAAAATCACATAATTTCCCGCATCTGTAGCTACAACCTGCGGATTTTCGATGGTATATGTTTTGTCATAATTTGTGAGCCATTTTACACCATAATCCGTTACATTTTCATCACCATTTTTTCCACTTAAGCCACTGCGCGTGCCGGATGTAATATATCCATTCGCTGTGGTTAGATCCGCATTCGGGTCAAAAATCTGAATAAACAACTGCTGATTTTCCTTTTTGGCCTTGCTGCTCAAAGACGGTGCTGATATCGCCACCATAGCCGCGTTATGTACATCTCCCGTCGCAATACCACCCATGCGGGCAAAGTTATCATTTACCTCATACATGTCATAACGGTCAAATGCACCTTTGCTGATCCAGAATGAGAAAATATTTTGTGAATCACATGTCCATGTTTTCGATGCCTCGTCCGAATATGTATTATCATAAATGATTTCCCAGTCATCCGGAAAATCTGTATTGTTGATTAGATCATCACTTATTCCATCACCGGTTCCCGGCATCTTTAACTCTGAAACGGTAAATGCGCGGTCATAACAATCGCCCTCACTGGCAAGAAGAAATCCTTCTCCCCACGGAACCACACGCTGCGCAAAGGAATGGGAATTATAGTAACATTCCACACTTTCCTTCTGCATCGTCTTCCGGTTCACAAGAAAAAGTGAATTGCTCTGATGACCACTATACATTTTTCTCGCATAGTTGACAGCAACATAATCACCATTTACTGCAATATCACAATTTCCTCCATCAAAAGGAGTTTGGGTATAAAAACTATCACCATAATAATACGCCAGACTCGAGGAACCATTGTCCCCCACACTTGCAAGAAGCTTTCCATTGGCGTCATACTTGGAAACAAAAATCGTTTTTGTCTCTGTATTATTTGTTTCATTTGTCTTTCCCGTAACTATATAAAAATTTCCGTCAGAATCGCATGTAACACCGCCAAAAACAGAGGTTTTCTTCTTCAATGTGATCGTCCTTTTGACAGGCTTTCCATTTTTTGTCTTTACAATTACAATGTTGCTCTTTGTATTATATGCAATGCACACATTGCCCTGATTATCCAAAAACTGCGTGCCATCCGATATGCCATCCCAGTTCGCATACGATCCTTTTGCAGTTGCAATATTGTGCTTTTGATTTGTTTTCTGTACCATAAGTGTTGCAGCTTCCAGACTTACCACGGAGGTCATCAAAACTCCACAGATTGCCAGGCATGCAATACTTCTCATCCCTGTATATTTTCTCATTTCATAACTCCTTTTTATTATATGGAACGCATCGCAAGATGCATTGCCTTTTATTTCAGTTTTCCTTCCCACCCTGCTTCTTAAAATCCAAGATTTTCATCCACTAATTTTTTAATGGAGTCAGACCCCTTTTACTGCAATGCCATTTAGCTTCTCTAGCTTAACAGCACTTTTTTTAAAATTATTATAACACTGACAACACACAGCTTTTCGTATTTTGTTCTATTTTTGAGCTGACACATATTTAACATTTATGTAACATATTTTATGTTTCTTTTTGCATTTTTCTATTGACATGCTATGAACCATTATCCGTCAAATGTAAAAGAAAAATTGAATTCTATCATCTTATCCATGGCTGAACATCACTGGCTCTTTTCCAAAAATCCTGGCCACAATTTTACACGCCAGCATCTTGGGAAACTACTACGGACAAATTCAAAGACCATTGTATTCTCGCCTGCGATGGGTGCCACGTTGTCTATGCTACCAATTCTGATATTATCGAGGACTATAATAAGCCCCGGCTTATCGACTATACAGGTTACAACCACATGCACTTAAATGGTTTTGTTGATGTTATCAGCAAAGCCTTCCCCAAAAAGCATTCTTTCTTATTATTCATCTGAGCTTCCGGATGATCTTGAAGAATTCGACGTTACGATAAAGCGCTTTTTACGGATAAAGCCACAAATATTATGAAAAGCCAATCAGATGTTTACCGCTACATCAATCCCAGTAAAAATACCCCTCATTTTTATGGGCTTCTCAGGAAAAACACAGTCATCTTTATTTCATGCAGTTTCGCGTTGTTAAGATCAAAACCGCTGAGAATACACAGGAAATCTATTCCCGCCTGATTCTGTACAATTTCGGCATTTTTATCGCAAACGAAGCGGCAGAAGAAAACCGGAAAAAGAAACGGGATGGCAACAACAAGTATCTCTATGAACTTGACTTTTCTTCAGCATTAAAAACAGCCAGAAAGTTCTTCATGCGCAGGGATTCCGGCAGGCACATCGATATTATCCGGCTGATGATGAAATATGTCCACGCAGTGAAAGACAGGTTCCGGCAGTTTCAACGGCCTCTCCGTGGAATCAGCGCAATTCATTTTGGATATCGGTAAGTTCTGCAACTGAATATCCTTCTTTTTGGCATACCTGTTTTTGGCTTTTTGAGTTCAAAATATCGGATATTTGACAACAACTGAGCTATCGAACAAAACTTCGAACAACTGGCTTAATGGCATTGCCTCTTGCCACCCCACCATATCAGTTCATTATAAAAATCTTAGATTTTTGTCTTGACAACTGAGCCACTATAGCCCCCTGTTTCATAGCTTTTTTTGTTCCATAAGAACATTATTAATAACCTGTAAAGTTAATCTAATTATTCCGTCATCAATACGTTTTCCTAAATTTCTATATTCTTCCAAATCGTTTTTCATTCTCGCATGACCAATTTCATTTCTCCGATACGTCAGTATATCCACTGTTTTTTCTTTATTATTTTTATTAACTTTAAAAAATATTAAATCATCTCCATACTGTTCTTTATGTTCCTCCAGATAAGAAATCACATGGTATTGCTTTGCTCTTTCGTCTGAAGGATGATGTATTTGCCATAACATTTCCATTAGATAATCGTATAAACTCATAAATGATACAACTTTGTTTTCATTGTGCAACATAGCATAGATAATTTGCCATTCCACCTCTGCATTTTTTGTAAAATTATCTTCAACGATGTTTTTGTATACATCTCTAGTCTTTAGCATTAATCTAGCAGGGGACGGAGGATTTGCTATGAATATTCTATTTTCACTTCTCCCGTTGTCTTCCCCCATAATATCTGTCAAAACTAGTTCCGGACATTGAAAATGTCCCTTGATCTTCAATAAAATATTTACAAAAATTTCTGTCACCGCTTTTTCAATCGGCTCTTGATTATTACGGTATAATATATTCTCTTTCAAAATAATTTCTAATATTTTAAAGTCATTTGTCAACCGAATTCTAGATATATATTGACTTTCCAATACCATCCACATATCTTCATCTAAAATAATTCCATCAAATCCTCTTAATTCATATTTTAATGATGTCATGATATTACCTCAAAAAATTATCGCATTATTTATGTCTAGTATTTTCAAAAAAATATTTTTTATACATGACCACATATCAAATTGATGCCCCTCTAGACCTAACACAAGTCAAATTTCTCTTTCTGCTTTTCCATCCATTTCTATTCATTTATTTTAACTAACTTACTCAATGCCATTCCTTTGAACCAGTAGCTATTTTGAACCGCTTTTTTCATCCCCTTTAATTTTATCTACATATGATTTATACCTTTTTCCTTGAACATATTTTCCAATATCGAGTAACAAACTTAACACTCCAGAAAAAATAATCATTCCTATAGCTGCTTGTATAAAAATGGATAGCTTATTTCCAAAAGTTAATATCAATACACCAAATATAAGTGCCATTGTCCAAATCACATCAATCACTACTATCTCTCCTTCACAATGTTGTTTCAACACATTTATCATCAAAAAACAACCTATCACCCCCATAATAATTAAGATCATCCCAGGGCTCGTATAAATAATACCTTTTTGTACTTCCTTGACATCTCTTATGTTTATTCCATTTGCTTGAAATATACCAATCCAGGAAAAAATAATTGCAAATGACAAGCATACCGTAATTATTCCCTTTGCCGGCTCCCCAATCACTTCTTTTTTTGCTCTCTCCCAGTCATCTTTCAGTAAAAGAGATAAAAACAGAATTAATTTATCTTTCTGTTTCTCATATTCTTTTGCTCGGCAATTTTCAATTATTTCGATCTGTTTCCAAATATGCGAATCTTTTCCAACATCTTCCTTTAATTTTCCATATGTATTAATCCGGGTTTTGAGTTTTGTTAAAACCCGCTTCTTTTTTGAAAAAGGGCATACCTCTAACTCATCCACAATTTTTCGTATATCAGCTCTCCATTCTTTTCTTTCTTGCGTAATGTAACTCAACTTAGATGTCTTATGAAATGTGAAATATGAAACAATTACACCAATTATTGTAGCAACTGCTGATAACTCCATTACAATTTGAAAATCCATACATAATCCTCCCTGCAAAAAATTATATTATTTTTCCCCACATAAAACCCGAAGCACCTTCGCCTTCATCAACACATACTTAGCCGTCCCAAAAGCTCCCGCCAAGTCAAATAAAGTATTCCCTGCCACAATCACAAGTGGATTTGTGCAAGCCAACACCTGCACCAAAACTGTCCGCGACACTCCCAGAAAATAACCATCCAACAGATATAATTGCAACGAATACTTTCCTATATCTGCCAAGACCAATCCCGGCCTTATGTTACAAATTTTTATAGCAAACACTACGCAAACAAAAATTCCAATAACACTGACACACAGTTGCGGAATAAAAGTAACCTTGCATATATACCATGCCACAAATACCATCCCCCAAGCCAAGCATCCTATTATAAGAACGCCTGTATTATCCAAAATCTTCTTCCATTCAGGAAAAATTTCAAAATAGATTTGTATCAAAAAACCAGCATAGAAAAAAATAAAATATTTGCACAGAGAATCCACCTTGAAAGTATCAGATGACACAGGCAACATATTAAGAGCAATCGCTCCAATCCCAACAATCACCTGCAGCCATATACGCTTTCGCTCCAATCCCAACAATCACCACAAAATGCACATAAGAAATAATACATATAAAAACCAATATTCCCCACCATGTAATACAATCTTGATCAGACTCTCTCTGATCCCACATGGCCGATTCACCAATTTTGAAAAAGCCAGTCGACAGCACATATCCATCAAATTAAATGCTGTATAAGGAATAAGCAATCTTTGTATTTTCTTCTGTACCATATCTCCATATGTATTTTTCTGATGAAAGCAAAATCCTGCAACAACAAAGAAAAGCGGCATGTGCACCGCACTGATAAATGCTACCAGTCCTCTGCACCATGCCACATTTTCTAAATTAATCGGATATACGATCACAGCATGTCCCAGAAAAACCATTATAATTGCAATGCCTCTTAGAATATCAATTTCTCTGTAATGCTTCATGTCCTAAACTTTTACCCCAATTCCTTCTCACACAAATCCAGTGCCGATGCAATAACAGCATCCATATCATAATACTTGTACTCACCCAGACGTCCGCCAAAAATCACGTTCTTCTCGTCTTCTGCAAGTTTCTTATATTCCTGATAAAGCTTGCCATTTTTCTCATCATTGACCGGATAATATGGCTCATCCCCTACTTTCCATTCGGAACTGTACTCCCGGCTGATGACAGTCTTAGGAATGTCATTTCCTTCATCATCCTTACCAAACTCAAACCACTTGTGCTCAATAATTCTGGTCCACGGGGTTTCACGATCCGTATAGTTGACCGCAGCATTTCCCTGGAAATTCGGTGTATCCAGCACTTCAGTATCAAAACGGACGGAACGATACTCCAAAGCTCCAAGTTTATAATCAAAATATGCATCTATGGCACCCGTATATACCACTTTCTCTGCCAGCTTATCCAGCTCATCCTTATTTTCAAGATAATCTGTATTGAGGCGAACTTCAATCCCGTCAAGCATATTTGCAACCATCTTTGTATATCCGCCAACCGGAATTCCCTGATACAGCGCATTAAAATAATTGTTATCAAATGTCAGCCGAACCGGAAGCCGCTTGATGATAAAGGAAGGAAGATCTTTGCAATCGCGTCCCCACTGTTTCTCGGTATATCCCTTAATCAGTTTTTCATAGATATCTTTGCCAACCAGAGAAATTGCCTGTTCCTCCAGATTCTGTGGCTCTGTGATACCGGCTTCTTTCCGCTGCTCCTCAATCTTTGCAGCTGCTTCCTGTGGCGTAATCACATTCCACATCTTGTTAAACGTATACATGTTAAATGGCAGAGAGTACAATTCTCCCTTGTAATTTGCCACCGGCGAATTTGTAAAACGGTTGAACTCCGCAAACTTTGTCACATACTCCCATACTTCTTTGTTGTTTGTATGGAAAATATGTGCCCCATACTTATGTACATGAATTTTCTCTATGTCCTCCGTATACACATTTCCCGCAATATTCGGTCGCTTGTCAATGACAAGAACCTTCTTTCCTGCATCTGTTGCCTGTCTTGCAAAGACAGATCCAAATAAACCAGCTCCAACAATTAAATAGTCGTACATTTTCCTTAGTTCCTTTCCAAATATTTTTTATCGCTCTCCAATGCAATCCTTTTTTCACCCATTAATCCATCCCTGCTTTATCACATAAGACCTTCTTCATGAATCACCTGCACCATCTCATCCACATACTTCGCGCACAACTCATCACTCTGTGCCTCAACCATCACCCGGATCACCGGCTCCGTACCGCTCTCACGCAGAAGGATTCTTCCATCCTCGCCCAAATCAGTGCTGATCCGCTCCTTCTCCGCCTGCACACGCGCATTGCCGGTAACCGCAGCCTTGTCTTCAACCCTCACATTCTTCAAAAGCTGCGGGTACATCTGCCTCCCCCGGCACAGCGTGCCGAGGCTCTGCTTCTTCTCCAGAATCACCTCCATCAGCATCAATGCCGTAAGGATTCCATCTCCGATCGTCACATGCTTACTAAAAATAATATGTCCGGACTGCTCTCCGCCGAGCACATATCCGTTGGCAACCATCGCCTCATTGACATACTTATCGCCGACCGTGGTCACACATACCTCAATGCCCTCGCGCTTCATTGCTTTGAACAATCCCATGTTGGACATGATCGTGGCAACCACCGTATTATTCTGCAGACGGCCACATTCCTTCAGATACTTCCCACAGACATACAGGATATAATCCCCGTGCACTTCCATACCGTTCTCATCCACGGCAATACACCGATCCGCATCCCATATTGATGTTGGTACCGTCCGGCTCATTGCCAACCACATATGTTTTGGTACCAAGCGCATCAAACACACTCTTTGCAATATTAAACGTACTTCCGTTGGAACAATCCAGCCCCACGCGCATCCCATCGTAAGATCTGGTAATCAGATAAATCACGGACTACATATGCCACACTTGGCGTAGTGGTAACATGCAGCAAAAATGCATCTGCTCCGGATACCATAATATCGGCAAACAGTACCCCATTAAAAAAGTTTATATTTTTTTAATGGGGTCAGACCCCTTTTATTTCTGCATAGATTCTTGTGCTAACGCCATTGCATTCAATGTATATACTCTTTCTGTAGTATGCGTAAGTAAAACACACAAAATAGCGAATGAACGAATATAATCTAGGAAAATAATCCTTTTTATATTTTTATCTATCATTTTCTATTAATAAAAATCTATTGATTCTGCAAAGCACAACCAATTGCAGACAAATAATTTCCATCCTTTCCAGCACACTTGCATTCTATCCCCAAATTTATTCTCGCAAATGCCTCTATCCCCTCTATTGATGTCATGCCTCCAGTCAACAGAATCTTTTGAGTTCTGATTTTTCCCAAAAGCTTTTTGGCTTGAATAAATATCTGCTTAATAACAGCTTGTATAATTTCATCTGGTTCTACATTGGCGGCAATCAATTCAACAATCTCACTTTGAGCAAACACTGCACAAACAGATGATAGCTTAATATCTGTTTTTTTATTTTCATCTAAACATATCTTATCAAAATCTTTATTTAAAAGAGTTAATGTATTTAAAAGAAACATCCCACTTCCAGCTGCACATCGATCATTTACAAAAAATTCTCTCAAATGTCCATTTTCCTGTCTAATAATTTTTATATCTTGCCCACCTATATCCAATATCACGTCATAATCGACATACTGATGATTCACCCCAAAAGCTAACGCTGTTAGTTCATTTATGGATTTTAAAGCATATACATTTTCCCTTCCATAACCACAAGTTATTATATCGCAATCCGGATACTTTAACTGTAATTGTCGCAAAATATTTTTAAAATATTTTTTTTGAAGGACAGGAGTTCTTTCCTTATAACATTTTTCTATTTCTTTTTTTTCATTCAATATACAATACTTTGTAAAAGTAGATCCAACGTCTATTCCTATCTTGTACATATAGTCTCCTTAAGAAGCAAAATTTGCTCTCTAATCCTTTTTTCATCAGCAAAATGTCTGTCTATCATATCAACTTCTAATTCGGCTTGAGGAATAGAAATATCTTTTGCAGATACAAAATCACATTTACAACTTTTATTATGTAATGTGACAGCCCCTTTTGCACCTGATTTTTGTATTATACTTTTCAATTTTTTATTTCTCGTTTTTTGACTTAAATTAAGGAAAGTATAATTATATGCATTGAATAATTTTTCATAAACATCTTTCCCTAAATAATCCAAACTCCACCATGTTATGTAATTAGATCCTACAATCCTACATTCTTTTAACAACGAAGACAAATACCTATCATTATGATACCATAATGGATATCCCAGCCAAAATATAGGTATAAGATTTTTATCTGCTAGTGGTTCCTGTTCCATTTCTTCGTTCATCATTCTATATAATTCAGATGTATCTTCTTTGCATCTAGCCGTAATCAAAAAATTTATTCCATCAAACAAACTTGTCGGGCACACATTACGATCTTCCATATGTGAAATAACATGATTCCACTCCATGACACTCATCTGACTATTAAAAATAAGTTTATCCAAAATGTCAATATTTAAATAATTACCTGTAAGTTTCTCAAGATCTTCAATTAATTCTTTATGCTGTTGTGTAACATATTCAAAAGCTTGTCGCCGTCCCATAGATTCCCCTGGATAATCGAGTACTATCAACGGTATGTTATATCTCTCTGCAAGAATATTCCACCAATTAGGAAGTGTATTGCACTGATTATTCGTAGCAATTAAAATATCTGGTTTAGGAGGTACTCCTCGTGGTCCTTCTTCTAATTCCAAGCATCCTTGTATACAACATGAGTAAGAACAACAATCACAACTCAAAGAAACTTTCTCGCTTTTTTCAAGTAATTCCTGCTCTTTTCCACTTGCAGCAATTACTGCCGCATAACTTTCTGGATAATAATACAATACTCCAAGTGCTTCTAATATTTCCACCGGCGTAAAAGATGTAACCCAAGCAATTTTATTCTCTGATTTTTTGCCTTTTGCATATTTTGAAAAATTTTTATAATATTCCCTCATCAATTTTGATTGAATTCTAACTATTGATTGAGCCATTATATCCTCCTATACTAAATTGCATCAGCAAATGCTTCTAATTGAAGCTGCACTTTTCTGTTATCTTCCGAATCTGCAAGTATTAATTTAAGTACTGGAATATTCATTTCATGTAAAACTTTTATATATACAGAAAATAAATAATCATAAGGTTCACAGTACTTTTGAATTATAAAGATAACACCATTCACATTCTTACTTTCAATTTCTTTAATATCTTTTTCTATAATATTTTTGAAATTATTTTGTGTTGGAGATAACCTTTTTCCCAATGAACTCCTAGCAACGTTCAAAATAATATCCCCACTTAAGTTTACATCCGGAGTTGAAATCAAACGCCCTGATTCAGGCAAATTATCTCCCACAATTTTCATTCCACAATTTTCAATCATATCCACAATTGAAAGATTTGACAAAAATGATCCTACTAAATATACTCTTTTCTTACTTTGTATCGAATTTCCAAATGAATTTGGAATTACCTGCCTATCTAATGGTTGCTCCAATAATTGATGAATACTCTTTAAATAATTACTATAACTAATTTCTTCAATTTGACTATAAATATCTTTTAACTTTTCATTACGCAAATTAATTTTCTCTGTTCTGTCCAATATATTATTTATTTTTATTGCATAATGTTCTTCTATATTTTTTTTATAATCTTTTAAAACCTCTGCAAAATACGTTATAGCAATATTTTTCCGGCATACCGGTATGCAGATTTGATAATTAAATTTTTTTGAATCTTCTAGATAGCTTCCAATAATTCTACTGCTATCACAACTTTTTGGATAAACAGCACCATCAATATCTTTTTCATTCAGCACCATTGATATAAAATCAGCAGCATAACCACAATAATGCGAAATTCTAAGATCTCCTGAATATTTTGTAAAGCGAACAATATCACAAATCTGTTCTGGAACCAAATCCGACATTGCTAATATTTTCATATGTTCCCTCCTATAATCCATTCCTTTCTAGAATACATTTTTTTATAATATAGTATCTTTTCTTCATTTTCATAATCTTTTAAAGGCGACGCATTCAATACTTCTAAAATATTATTTTTCATTTTATCTATTGATAATTTTGGAGAGACTTCTTCTAAATTGATAACTCTTGTTTCTACACTTTTTACATGATTTCTTTCTAATTTACTTTTTTGAGGTGTTAAATATGATGTCATTCTAGCAATATCCGTGTGAATCAATAAGGTACCATGCTGACAAATCACATTTTGCCTAATATATTCTGCGTTTCCACTAAATTTCTTTCCGTTAACTAATATATCATTTCTTTTATTATACTCTGAATTAATCCCCAAGTGTTCTAATGCTTTTGTAATAATATTCTGATATTTACACTCCTGAACATCATTTTTTAAAGAAATTATTGAAAAATTTAAATTTCCCAAATCATGATATACAGCACCCCCACCCGATTTTCTTCTTGCAACTCTTCCTCCTGTTTTTATGAATTTTTCATATAAACACTCACTATATACGTTCTGATTTCTACCAACTACAATTGTATCAGCGTTTTGCCACAAATATATAATAGCACTCCCCTCTGTCACCACCTCCATCAAATAACTTTCAAGTGCCAAATTTTCATATGGGTTCGTACTTTTGCCTATAACATATTTAAATTTTATCACTTTAGTTTTTCCTCCAACAGAAATAACGCCTCTGTTACAGCTTCTGCAAAACTTGGATGTGGTCTCACAGACTGAATCAGATTATTAATTGTTAATCCATTATTAATAGCAAGTGAAAGTTCATTAACAATATCTGTTGCTCTTTCACACATAAGCTGTGCTCCGATAAGTTTCTTTGTATCAACATCAGCAATTAATTTTATGAATCCTCTTCTTGCTGAAGCAATCATTGTTCTAGCATTTGAATACATTGTTTGTTTTGCAGTAATTATATTCATATTACAATCTTTAGCCTCTTTTTCTGTCATTCCGACTATAGCTATTTCCGGATTTGTATAAATACAATTAACCACTTGTGATCTGCTCGCAATCTTTTTTCCTGTAATATGCCGTACGATACGTCTTGCCTGTTCCATAGCCACATGTGCCAACATACTACTATCTTCAATCACATCTCCAGCCGCATATATATTATCGCTTTTAGTTTTTCCATACATATCAACAACAATTCCGCCATCATTTGCTATATCAAATAACTTAGTATTTAATCCAACTAAATAAGGGCTTCTTCCGATCGCGCACATTGTAACTTCTGCACTATCTACATTGTAATTTTCCCAAGAACAATCTGTTTTCACATTAATCCCACGTTTCTTCAACTCTTGAGAAAGTCCTATCGCAATATCTTTCGGCCATTTTTTCAAAACTCTTTTTCCTCTTATCTGAATTTCTACTTTTGTTCCCAGATCATTAAAAATTTGTGCAAATTCAACAGCAATAACCCCACCACCAATAATATTCATTGATTTTGGTATTTTCGACAAACTAAGAATATCCGAACTATTTAACGATCCATCAACAATTGATTTTGTTGGTACCGATCCTGTCGCAATTAATACATACTTCGTTTTAAATATTATATCATTACATTTAATCAAATTATTAGATATTAATTCGGCATTTCCATAAATAATTTCTATTTTGTTTTGTTTCAATAAATGTTCCAAATTTTCACGTAACTGCCTAACAACCTCATTTTTGTTCTGTATTGTTTTTTCGTAATTAATTTTTCTTTTTTCAATAGAAATTCCATAAAATGATAAATCATCAAGTGCCGAATATACTTCAGAACTATGTAATAAATATTTTGTAGGCACACATCCACAATTAAGACATGTACCACCTAAATAATTTTTTTCAAAAAGAATCACTTTCAATCCTTCTTTTACTGCTTCAAGTGCCGCCGTATATCCTGCTGGTCCACCACCTATTACAGCTAGATCAAATATCATAATGACTCCTTATATTCTATATATTTTTCATATGTCATAACAGTGCTATCCACTTCATCCACAGCAACTCTAATCAACCACCCCTTATAAGGCGATTCGTTAATTAAACTAGGATCATCTATGACACTCTCATTTATCTCAAGAACTTCTCCTTTTAAAGGCGATATCAGATCATGCACTGTCTTTATACTTTCAACATCACCAAATACAGCCCCTACTTCAAGTTTATCATTTACATCTGGTAAATTAATAAACATAATACTTCCTAATTGTTCTTGCGCATAATCGGAAATTCCTATTTTTGCCTCATTACCTATTTTTTCAATCCAAATATGCTTTTTTGAATATAACCAATTTTCCATTTTGATCATCTCCTACTTTTCATCAAGATGTTTTATCAATGCTGTCACCAATTCTCCAACATTTTTAGAATCCTGAACTTCCGATAACTTAAATCTAATTCCAAATTCCATCTCAATTTCATTAATTAACGTTAAATGAGTTAAGCTATCCCATTCTTCAACATCAGCTGATGTTGTATTATCCGATATAATAATCTCATCATCCTCAAAAACATCTCTAAAAATTTCAGTTACTTTCTCAAACACTTCATTTCTTTCCATCTTTAGTCCTCCTTTAAAATAAAAACATTCTGTTTTTTATAATTTTTAATATATAATTCATAATGATTTTCTCCAATAAAAGAGAAACCCATTTTTTCATATATTTTCTCTACCATTTTATTTTTAGATGTCGGAATATATTCGGCAGATATTTTTTCATATCCATTCTTTCCAACAATCTCCACCATTTCATTAATTATAAATTCTTCCATTCCTCTTTTCAATACTCTACAACTCATTAACCAAGTATCGATAAAAACCTCTTTATCTGATTTGACTTGTAATATCAATACCGATACCAATCCATGCTCTCCAAATTTGTCCTGCAATGTGTAATAAAGAGGAATATAACTTTCATCCTCAGCTATTTTTTCAATTTCATCTTCTGTATAACGAATCGTTCGAAGATTAAACTGATTTGACCTTTGTGTTAACTGTGCTATTCGCGCGTAACGCATTGGTTCAAAACGATTAACTGTACCTATCATATTCAAACTTTTCAAATAATCATCAATGGATGTAAACGATAATTCTAGCTTTTTTCTTTGAAATTCAGCTTGATACTGTTTTGTACGATCCATATTTTCTCCCGTATATGATGCCGTTTCAAAATAATTCTGTTCCTGAATATACTCTAAATATAATGCCGGATCTTCTGGTAATTCAGGAACTTCTATTTCAGGAATTAAATTTCGTACAAGATTCCTTTCAAATGAATTATCATCTAGAAATATTATAGAATCCATTCCAATATTAAGTCCTTTTTGTATCATCTTAATATTTGTTGCCTTATCATTCCAATTAGCAACGAATAACGCTATATCATTCATTCTTAAGACCATTTCCTCATGACACTCAAATGGTTCTTTAGCTGTATCTTCATTATTTTTGCTACATATTGCTAAAATAATTCCATATTCCTTTAATTGTTTAATCCATCTTTGTAAATTTGTAAAAGCATGTCCTGCACCAAGTTCTCCAATTTGTATTCCTCCCATACCATCATCTCCAATAATACCTCCCCACAGAGTATTATCTAAATCACAAATTACACACTTTTTTATATTACCATTAATTGCAACTAAAACGTCCACAACTGCTTTTGCTAAATACGGTAATGCATTGATAGACACATTCATTTTAGCATTATAATATAATGGCGCATCATAAAAATCCCTTTCACCAATTTTTATTTGTATGCTTAATATATCTACCGGATAAACACTTTTTCTATCTTTCATTTTTTCCTGAAGCAAAAAATTAAGCTTTCGTATTTGATAGATAAATGTAGATTCAACCTTACAAGAATAATTTCCCATTACTTTGTCATCAATTTCGCAGAAATTAAGTTGAATTATTCTAGCATGACTATTTTTTTCTATTAGTTCCCAATAATGAAGAATTTTTTGAATATACATATCTGCAAAGCCATTTCTTTCTTCTAAATTAATATCTAAAAATTCCTCATAAATTTTCTCTGTTCCTAGCCACAAAATAATATTATCAGGCTCAAATTTTAACACCTCAGAATTACGATCTAATAATTGAGCATCTATCTGATTGTAATCTGCATCATACAAATTTACATTCATTCCAACCTTTTTAGAATATCCTTGAACTGCATTTGAAAAAAATTGAGTAGCACAATTTCCTAAAACTGCAATCCTCACTTCCTTCCCATCCACCTTTTTTTTTGCAGCTTTTTGCAATTCTCTAAATGTATACATATTCTCTCCTTTCTATCTTGTACATGTAAACTCTGGCACGTGTGTATCAAAGTTTACAGAATCTATTACTTTTTCAGATTTAGCATCAAAAACCACTATATTAAATCCCCTCATGTTTTTTGAATAATTTTCTCCACCTATTTGTACTATAGAATTATTTCCAGAATTTAATGTTTGACTTGATATTGCTATTTTCTTTTTATTTTTAGTATAAAAATCACACGAAATGGCCTCATCGCCTCCATATTTTTCTATATTTTCTGTTCCCCCTGTAATTCCAATAAAACTATGATATTCTTTTTCAAGTAAAATTTCTGAATTGATAAATCCTATTTTTTTCATTTTCTTTATTATATTATCATCCAAAAAATATCCTTGAATATCACGAACAGAAAAACAAACATCATATTCATCTGCATATTCATTTTTTAACTTTACTAATGCATCCAAGTATTCTGAAAAATCACTAAGTGAAGCTAACTCTAATTCCTTTTTATATTTTTCAAATTTGACGACATCCTTTTTCATAAAATCATATTTAGGATCACTTCTGACATCTTTCAATTTATAATTTTGTTTTATATAATTTCCAAGATATGATGTAAGTTTATCTGCTCCCCAACCATTTAAATGAGTTCCTCCATCAGTATCTTTTTCCTTATCCAAATCAAGTTCATCATAATGGTACATGAAATTAAGATACCTTATTCCATATTCATTTGCTATATCTTGTACTTTATTCCAATACCCTTGCCATTCACTTCTATTAATATCTGTTACTTGTGCCGAATAATCTAATGGCATTAGGGTTAACAATATTTCTGTATGATTTTCTTGACACAATTCAATTATCTTTCTCAAATATTTTTCTGTTTCTTTAGGCAACTCTTTTTTTTCACTTGTTACATCTCCAAAACTCTCAAAAGGACTACTATAATAATGCACTTTGGCACCATATGTACCTTTTCTTCCTGACGGAATTTTTTCAAAATCATCTTTTGTTATATTTTCCCACCTTTCATGATAGGCTCCCATTTCATATATATAATCAAGCCTTCTATTTACTGGCAATACATCATTTATCATTTCCAATTTTTCTGGATAGTGTAACGCATCAGTAACATAATGGGTAAACCCTGCTGGTTCTTGTGGATAATCTTTTCCTATTCCAGCCAAATATACATCAAGCACAATCAACTTTGGATGTTGCTCTCTTATTGCTTGTTTAACAATATAATATGATGAAGACATTCTTTGCGCACCACAGCCTAAATTAAAAGATGCCATTCCATATTGTTTGTACAATTCTAATGGATACACTGCATTAAGCATAACAGATGATCCAACAAAAATGGTTTCAAATTTGTCTTTTCCAAACGTCTTGTATTCCTCTGACAATCCTTCAACTGATTTTTCTTTAAATATTGGGGTTATAATGCAATATATTCCAATAATTATAACAATAAATATAATACATAATCCTATTTTTTTTTTCTTGTTTCGCATAACTAACACCTTCTAGAAATTACCATAAATAAATGAACTTGCATCGTATCCAGTACCATATTCACCAAATATTACAACTGAAAAAAATAATATAATCCAAATCGACCATCTAAACACAATATTTTGGTTACTAATCTGTTTTCTAATACTCTCTTTTTGTTTCAAGCACTCAACTGCAATAAGTAATAATAAACATATTCCCACTAATTTTACATTCTTTTCTGACAATCCTAAAGAAAACAGCGATCTATCAAATAAAATCCATGGATTCCAATTTATAACCGCCATTTTTAAAGCTTTTATTGTTTTTCCAAATGTTTCTAATTTAAAAAACATATTAGCAACTGACATTAATACAAACACTCGGAAAGATTGCCATAAATGCCAACTAAAACATTCTGTATTAATATTAAATACATCAATTATTTTTTTAAATAATGGTTCAAACAATTTTGCAAGCAAAATACATAGATAGCAAAACATTCCTTCTCCTAAAATAAATTTCCAGTCACCTCCATGCCATAACCCAAACATTAACCAAACAACTAACATTGCAAGATAAGAGGGAATCTGTTTTGCTGCTTTTTTCCCCCATTTACCCTTTATTTTTTTTGTCATTCTCCGCCATGTTTCCGTTCGCATAAGAGGATACATAATATAATCTCTTAACCATCCCCCTAAAGTGATATGCCAACGCTGCCAAAACTCTTGAACAGATCTTGAAAAAAATGGAGAATCAAAGTTTTCCGGTAAAATTATTCCATAACATTCTGACACACCAATAATAATATCCATACATCCAGAAAAATCAGTATATAGCTGAATCAAAAAAGCAAATGCCGCAATCCAAATATATAATCCATTATACATATCTATATCTGAATATATTGTATCAACAATTACACCTAGCCTAGACGATATAACCAGTTTTTTAAACATTCCCCAAAGTATTCTCTGTATACCGAAAACTATTCTATCTATATTAAAAACATGACCTTCATACAGTTGATTTTTCATATCCGAATGTTTCGCTATTGGTCCCGAAGTAAGTTGTGGGTAATAGCCTATAAATAAAGCTGTCTTAAAAATATTTTTTTCACATTCAGTTATTTCTCCATATAAATCAACTAAATATGCTATCACCTGTAATGTGTAATAGCTTATTCCAATAGGGGCAGATAAATTTACTCTATATTGAGGTACTTTTAAACCAAACAGCGAAAGCATATTTAAAATATTTTCAATAACAAAATTACTATATTTTAATGCTATCAGCATTCCTGCATTAATACCTATACCTAAAAGTAAATATCTTTTCGCCAATATTTTTTTTTCATTATATTGACTCATTTTTTTTGCGCAAAAATATGTTGTACATATACAAACAATCATATATATACCAGTAATCCAATTACTAGACAGCAAAAAAAACAACCCACTAGATATTAATAAACAAATCCATTGACTTTTTTTAGGTACAAGGTAATATATGACCAATGAAACCACAAAAAAAATTATGAACTGCAATGATGTAATCGACATAACCCTAATTCTCCAATTTCTTTTTTCTATTTCAAATGCATAATAATTTATTATATCATCGCATAATAGGAAATACAAGAATTAACATTTTTTATATTTCCAAATATCTTTTCCAAAACTCCTCCGATGTAAAAATTGTATATGCATCAGCATATGTCTTACTCAATTGATCTTTTTTCTGATAATATTCTCTTAAATCATGCTTAAAACGTTTTTGCAATTTTCTAAATTTATTCCGATCAATCGTTCTTAATCCAATTGTCTGCTGCAACGGATTAACTATTAACAAATACTTTCTAAGCGCTTGTTTTCCAGGCTGATAAGACCAATCGTATCCTATCACTTCTGGCTTATCCTTCAGTTTTCTTTCTGGCCAAAAACGATGTCCATTATAAGTAATTCTATAAATCCAATGTGTAATTCGACTCCTGATTCCCGGATCATATACTCTATCCATATGAATATCAATGTCTTTGAAACGCTCATCCTCAAATTTTTCAATCGGAACCAAAGTCTCAACTAATTTTCGGTTTTCTTTTAATATTGCCTCTCCATGATCTTCCATAAGGAACTCCGGTCCCCTCATATAATCTTCCAAAGCACGAAGCAATAATTCCACAGATCCGTAATTGAACTCCAGCATCATCTGTTTATACAGTCGCTTGATCCATGCCATAAAATCAATTCCCTGACACACACCAGATGTTGCCTGTATAACAAGCATATTTCGATATACCTGATACAAATCAATAGCCGGATTAAACTTATTTGTAAATCCCATATGCCACAGACAGATTCCATTCATCGTGATAAATCCCGGATGGCAACGCAACCCATACTCCAGATCATCACTGCGAATAAAGATTGGCAACGGAAGACCATTCTTTTCAATCGCTTCCCTTGGCATACAGCAATACCACCATGCGCCAAACTCATTTCGAACTTTTGGACGTTTTTCTTCTAATTTCAGGCAATTTACCAACTCCGTAACATTCAGATCTCTATGAACCGGACACACTTCTCCATCCGCACGGACGGTTCCCAGATCCTCATGCATCACACACATATCTTCCATTGCAAGCATTGCTCCTGCAATGAATTTTCCCTGATGTTCCGGTTTTAAAAGTGTTAACAGAGTATACGTTCGTTTTAAACTTTCCGGTAAAATAATCACATCATCATCCATCAACAACACATGCGTTGCTTTCGGCTCTTGATGCAAGGATTCTATCATTCCCCTGGCAAATCCGCCGGAACCTCCTACATTTTTATTTGGATGAACCGTTAACCGATCACAGTTATATTTTTCCGGTTCCAATGTTCTTCCATTATCCACTACATGAATATAGAAATGTCTGCTAATTTCATCATCCGATTCCAGGATTTCATTTTTCAGCAATTCCATGTTATGTATAATATATTCTTCTTTGAAACAGGTGGTTGTTGCCAGTGCCAGTTCCACTTCTCTGACATCACTTTCCATGTATTCTCCTGTATAATAACCACCATACAGCTCACAATCTGCATATGGATGAATTTCAAATGCTACCATCTGTTCTTTACATTCATCCGGAAATGCAATACATACGGTTTCTTTTTTATCCAATTCATAGTGATAGGTTGCATAACTGCGACGTTCCGGCTGGATTCCATGATAATCATATCCCACCAATTCTACATCAAAATTTCCTTTCATTTCTATATAAAGATGTAAAGCACCTAAATTCGTATATGTTTTCCATTTTCTATAAGAAAATCCGTTAAAAAACGTAGAAAAATCAATCACTTCAAATGCGGGAATATACAACTTCACGTCATCTTTTCCCTGCACACACCGATTTCCACGATAATAAATTCCCCACTGTCTTTGAACTTTTTCATTATCCGGAAAGATCAAAGTCTGCAATTTCTTTTCCATAAATCTAATTCCTCCTGCATTACAATCCCAAATATTTTATCCATGCTTTTTTTATTGTATATTTACTCATATTTGTTTGGTAATCCGTAATCACTTTTTTTCTGGTGATTAACAATCTACAACAAATTTTTACACTTTCACACCATCGCTGAATGATACAATCATACCCCACATTTCTAATTTTCTTATGAAGCTGCTCCGGATCTTGTTTCCATAACCATTCCGATCCCTTCAGGAAATCATTTGCCCCCTGAATTGCCCAATAAACTTCATCCTTTTTATTTCTTGCAACTCTTACCGCCAGACGTTTCCAATAAAAACTCCACAAATATTTCTTTGCTGTTTTTCGATCATATTGCTGTGTAATCTCAATCAAATCATTCCGGATATCATAATATAAATTACTTCCTGGTGGTAAATCTTCAAAATATCTGTGCCATACACTGATTCCATTCAAAAAAACAATTCCATTCTTTTGATTTCGCAATCCAAATTCAATATCATCATGGTGCAAAAATAACGGAATTGGCAAATTGTCTTCCCTGATAACATTTAGCGAATAACAGCAGCACCACCAGCCCGAATACAGCGTTTTTTCCAATTTTGTTGTAATAAGATTTTCCCGTGTTGCATTCTCGTATTCGCGCACATCCAGATTTTTATTTGCATTCTTGATCAATCCCTTACTCCAGGTTTCTCCTGACGCAAATAACAGATACGGTTTATCCTCCCGAAGCATTGTTCCACCCAGAATGATATCTTTCCATTCCGGCTTAACAACACACAGAAAACCATACATGCGTACAAACAAATCCGGCTCTAACACCGCATCATCATCCATAAGCACTACATGTGTTAATTGTCTTTCTTCTTTATCTTCCAGAACTTCCAGCATACCTCTGGTAAATCCGCCTGCTCCACCGGCATTTTTATTCGGTATAACAGAAATTCTCTCCTGCCACGCCTTTAAATACTGCTGCAATGGTTCATATGTGTCCAATGTTTTTCCATTATCAATGATGTATCCCCACAAGGCTTTCGAAACCTGCAGTTCTTCATTTTGCAATACACGCTCACAAAGTACCTTTAAGTTGCGCAGGACATATTCTTCTCTGCGATATGTACAGATATCAATCCCGATTGCCACATGTGTAATCTTCTCACATACCCCCATATAATATCCTGATATCTGCTGCATCTTACACTTCTCATCCGGCACAAGAGAAAACCAGAAAACACCATCTGTGTATTTCTCCCATGGAAATTCTATGGTATACACATGTTCTGATTCTTCCAGCTTGATTTCATCAACACATTCTCGATTATGATAAAGTCGAAGCATTTGATATCCCACAGTTTTGATAGACAACTGCAATTTTTCCAATCTTGTATATCGCTTCCATTTCTCGATATAAAAAAGATTGAAATATCCATCAAAACATATCTCTTCTCCCTTTCTATGAAAATACAGGGCTTCTTCAACACAAATTTCCGGATCAGGCTGTAGAATTGTTTGTAATTGAATTTCCATTTCTATAATTCCTTTCTCAGAAGTCTGCGTACCATACGTCTTCTCATAGTTCCTGCCGGTATCAGCTGATTGACCTTCCTCATATCCACCTTAATTCTCGGTCCTTTTTTGCCCAATTGAAACTCACGGACATTCTGGTGGAAAATCACATATGGAACCTCCGCACACTTTGCCGATCCCTGCTGTTTTAACCAGGTATAGTACACGCCAAACAATCGCTCCGCAATATACCCCGTCACACGCTTTTCTTTATCACTATATCCGGAAAAATCTGTCTGGCTCTCAAACTTCTCCAAAACAGGAAACAGCCAGTTCATATATGCATAAAAGTATTCCCTTTTCATAATATACATATTGCAGAAATAAATATATTTCGATTGCATATATGCGTCACATGCCGCCGCCTGTTCCGGATGTATTTCTTTTAAGATTGCAATTGCACGGTCCAGATCTCTGATACGGTGAAACTGTCCAAACTGTTCATATGCCGTCACATCCATATGCTCACTCAGCACTGTGATCACATCATATTGTTCAATCACATGCCGCATGTGCATCTCATCTAAATCATAAGGAGATAGATCTTTCTCCAGAGAATCCGCTTCCAAATACGGTGTCCATCGCTTCAGTTGTATTTTGCCATTTGTCACGGGGAAATATTGTTTGAAACTCATATATCTGCGATAATGAAAAAAGCCATAATAGTCTGCCTGCAGATTTTTCCACGCCCAATACTGTGCCGTAAGTTCACAGTAGGATCTGTTTTTCTTTGAAATGTTCTCGCCCTCATCATCATGAAGAATTCCTTCTATATGATGATCTGCCAATGCACTTCCTACCTGCACCTGAAAAATCAGTGGATTTTCCGGCCGGTAAAATTCTTTATGCGTTGCAACAAGGATTTTTATATCACTCATGCTTTGCCCCTTCATACATATTACATATCTCCTCAGTTTTTCCGATCGCCTGTATTTTCCCATGCTCCAGCCAGACAACCTTGTTGCACATTTCCCGGATTTGTTTTAAACTATGCGATACAAAAAATACCGTTGTTCCGCCTGTCATAAGATCCATCATTCTCGCACGACTCTTCTCCTGAAAATCAGCATCCCCGACAGACAGGATTTCATCAACAATCAAGATTTCCGGCTCCACAATACACGCAACGGAGAATGCCAGCCTTGCAAGCATTCCTGAGGAATACGTCCGGAGTGGTGCCTCTATAAAATTTCCAAGTTCGGAAAATGCAACGATTTCATCATATTTTTCATTCAGGAATTCTTCTGAATACCCGAGAATTGCACCATTCAGATATATATTTTCTCTGCCGGATAATTCCATATCAAATCCCGATCCCAGTTCCAGCATCGGCACAATGTTTCCATACGCTTCGATCGTTCCTTTTGTCGGTTTCATAATTCCGGAAATCACTTTTAATAATGTACTTTTTCCGGCTCCGTTATGTCCGATAATTCCAATGACATCACCCTTTTCGACATCAAAAGAAACATCTGTTAATGCCCAGAAATCCTCTGACTTCAAATCCCGTTTCAGCCAGCGTACACAAAATTCTTTTAATGAATTTGCACGGTTCTGTTCCATTTTAAATTTCAGTGATATATTTTTCACAGAAACGATCGGCATTTTCTGCAATTCCTCCTAAATATAAAAGATAAATTTATCCTGTGTTTTCTTAAAGATCAAGCTTCCGATTCCCAGCATAACGAGTGCGACCACTGTACACTGACAGAACACAACCGGTCGAGGTGTAATCCCTTCCAGAATGATGGTTCGAAAAGCATTGACAAAATAGTACATCGGATTATTGAGTACCAGTCCCTGTACCTGCTTTGGAACAATCGAAATCGGATAAAACAGTGGTGTCAGATACATCCAGAGCATGCTCAGCACTCCCCATAAGAATTGCATATCCCGGAAAAACGTCATGGCAGCTGCCAGAATCATACCGAATCCCATGGTAAAAATCATGACGCAAATCAAAATATATGGAAGCATTAAAAAAGCCCATGTGATCTTTTCACCTGTAATAAGCGCTGCAATGATCAGCGGAATCAATGACATCAGTAAGTTGATTCCCGAAGAAAAAACTCTTGTTACCGGATATATATATTTCGGCAAATATACCTTTGTGATCAACGGCGCATTCCCCACAATAGATGTCAGAGACTGTCCCACACCTTCATTAAAGAAGTTAAAAATAACCGTACCACTCAACAGATATACCGGATAATTTTCAATATCCGATTTAAACAGCTGTGAAAATACAACATACTGTACGATCATCATAAGAAGCGGATTCAGAAAGCTCCAAAACACGCCAAGTACCGAACGTTTATAACGTACTTTAAAATCTCTCTTCACAAGCTGCTTAATTAAGAATTTATATTTTTTGAGGACAAACAACATGTTAAACAGTACTGTTGTCTTCCCCCTTTTGTCGCGGCTGCACTCAATTCCATACAAGACAGCCACTAATACAACTGCAAGTAATACCAGTTTCCAGTAATTTGGACCTGTCCAGACATAATTTCTCCCATTGACCGCAATACACATTGTTCCCGGAACAACATTTCCATTCACAGTAAACTGTGCATCTCTCGCGACATCCGGGTTTTCCAGTTTGTTTTCTACATTATATAATACGGTCGGAGCATCCCCTGCTTCCCCATCGGATGTACAGGAAATCTTAATCTGATCTCCACGATCAACTTTTACACCATCTGCAATGTTTAAATAAACATACTGATTTACTTCAAATTCATCCGCTGAGAATGTTTTTTTTGCAAGTATCTGTCCCTTAGACAAATTTTCACACTGAATCTCAACTCCGTGATTGATGCTTTTTCCATAATCTGAAACCATTACACCTATGGAATCCAGTAAATCCATTTGGGACGTATAAATCTGTTCTACTGTTGCTCCCTGCGTAAGTTCTCCTACATCATTTGTCGCATTGAATTCCGCAACATTACCATCGGAATCTCTTTCATATAACGATCTTCCTGCCGAGAAATAATAAATTCCCAGAAAAATCAATAATACACACTCTATAATCAGAAATATTTTTAAATAGTAAGATTTTTGTTTCATAATCAATTATTTTCCTATACAGATTTTATCTCAAATTCGCAAAATACCTCTACTATTCTACCATAATCCCCATAATTTGCAATATTTAGCGATATATATTCTCCATGATCTTGTCAATCTTCTGTAAACTATATTGTTTTATCCGTGCACGATTATTTTTTCTCATCTGCCGAACTTCTTCCGTATTCTTCCACATCCGCAGGAGTTTTTCAATTGCCTGAATATATTCCTCCGGCTGATCCGCGCTTACCAGATAACCGTTTTCTCCATTTTTTACCAGATCTGTGTTTCCCCGAATTCTGCTGCACACTACCGGAACCCCACAAGCCATCGCTTCCATCAATGCTACCGGAAGTCCCTCCTGTTTTGACGGAAACACAAACACATCTGCTGCCTGACAGAGTTCTGCCACATCTGTCCGAAATCCCAGCAGCTTCACATGATCTTCCAAATGATATTTCCGGATCAACTGCTGCAGTTCCTGCTTTTTTTCTCCCTGTCCGCAAATAAAATATCTCAGCTGCGAATGTCTCTGAACCAGCTGTTTCATTGCCTCAATGACAACGACATGGTTTTTACGATCACTGAGTTCTCCCACAGACAGCAAAAACACCTCTTCCGGCTGCAATCCAAGTTCCTGCCGTTTCTGTTGGATTGTTTCCACATCTCCCGCATGGAATCGCTCCAGATTGATTCCGATTCCTGGCAGATAATAAGTTTTTCCGGCATGAAATTTCTTTTTTGCTCTGGCATAGTCCTCATGATTGATCGTTATCAACACATCCGTCCATCGGCTCAGCATCTTCTCCACCGGATAGTACACCAGCCAGTTCATAACCGGTGCCCCCTGATAGAAATGAAACCCATGTGCCGTATAGATCACTTTTGTTCTAGTCCGATGTCCGGCAATCCTTGCGACCACACCACCAATCGGGCTGTGACAGTGACAAAATGCGTATCCATTTTGCTTCATCAAACCTTCTACCTGCCTCAGTGCCCTCATGTTCTGCCCCATGTGTTTGATATTCCGTGCGAAATCGATCTGATAACAGTGCACATGCATGTCCTGCAGTTTTTGCTTCAATTCTGCGACACGCTCATCCGAGCAGGTATTTCCTTCGACAAAATTGCAGGCCACATCTACCTGATAGCCCAGTTTCTGCAGTAACGAAATGTTTGGCATATTAAATTGGTCGATCATAGAGGCAACAGACGCCAGCATTAGAACTCGTTTCATCTTTTCCTTTCACCAAATACTCAACTAATTAATTCTTCTTTTATAGTATGGTAATATTGATGTATCTTCTTCCATCCCAATACATCAATTCCACCAACCACCAAAGCCAATATTCCACCAATGATAGTTATAAATATACCGCCCCAATCATTTGTCTCAATCACACTTCCCTTCATTGCAAACATAAACATCTCATACAGAAAGGCATGTTGATCCTTAAAGAAAAAAATATCAAGCATTTCATACAAGACAAACCAAGAGGCAAGAATCATAAATGTAACCCATACAATTATCTTTACCATCGCCCAAAACAGATTCTTCCCCTTTTTATCATTTTCCAAGCTAACCACACGCTTCTCAAGGTCATTATCCGTTTTCTCATCTTTATCCTCTACCATCTCTACCTTGTCATCCCCGGTCACCGGAGCAACCTTTTCTTCCGATTGCTCGACAACCACCGGACGAAATGGAATAATTTCTTTTTCCGGCTCGCATGTCATATGAAAGATATCCGGATACGTCTCTTTTGTATACTGCATAAAGTCATCCTTGGAAACACTGTAAAACGGTCTCCCCTCGTTTTCTACCCGTGCCGGTTCCAGGATTGCCTGACAGTGATAGCATTGATACGAAGCAGCAAATCCATCACATACGAAGACATTCTGACTATGGCATTGTGGGCAGCTATAGTGCAGTTCTTTTCGAACCAGATTTTTTGTACACAGAACCTGCAGCATACTCTTGGTATATGTAATTTCCAGATCCAGCCGTTCACTCAGGTCCTGCGTCGTAAACTGCTTACATTGCCTTTGTGTCAACTGCGGCAGGATTTTCATACATTGCCGAACCGCTTCTCTTTCGTTCATACTCTTTATAAAGCCCCCATATCTGCTGGAATTCTTCTTCCGAATAATATTTTCCTTCCAAAATGTGCAGCGTCAGAAACTGATAATTATCAGCCTCATATTTCACTTGTAATACCCCTCGCGCTCTTGGAAAATTGACCGTCAGGGAAATAATTCTTTTCACGATATCCAAAGAATCCCTGATACACATAAACGTCTTGGCATCATAAATACAATCTACACCATTTTCTCCTGTTAAGTTTGCCGACAGATTATCTCTGTCACTGAATCGAATTTTTGATATATATTTTTCATCGCTTGGAAGAAGCGTATTCAATGCATGATCTTCCCGGTAATCATATAATGCGGTCTGTTGAATCAGGCGATATAGTTCTTCCTCTAAATTAATGATTCCATCCGGCATATATAATTTTCCGTCTTTTTGTTCTACATGATGCAACGGAATATTTTGTAACATTGCATCGATAATGCTGCTAAGGCTCTCTCTCTTATCATCAATCTCTTTTATATTTGGAAGCCGTTCAAAAAACTGGTTGAACAATTCTTTGCTCATGTCATACAATACATTCTGAGGATCAGCCGCTCTATTGTTGTCCAATTCCAGTTCTAATGTTTCTTCTACTATACTATAGATCTTATCAAGCTGAATCTGCGGACGGCTCTCCTGTATAATTCCATGCTGATTCCATACTTTAACAATCATGCAGCGCTGTTCCAGGTCAATAGTTACCGGAAGATAGGAACACTCCGCCTCGATCTGACCGGCAGAATCTTTTAACATGCAGAATACAAAAATCAGATGCACCCTGATTAAATTTCCATTCCTTCTTTCTTCCTGTATCGCTGCAAGCTTCGTGGAGTCTTCCTTCTGTGGGATCGTCTCTATGATCTGGTTGTACGTCCAATCTGGAATCTGGAATTTGCGCATAAGTCTGCCCCACGAATCCCTGCTCTTTAAGCGCAGACAGGTCGAAGCAGTTAATGAATACACGCGCATCAATCGATGATGACCATATAATAATTCTTGAAAGAAAAAATCATTCAGATCCTCAACAGAAATCAATCCGCTTTGACAAAGCTGTTCTAGTAAAACCCGATGGTCCGAAAAAGACAGCCTCTGCTCATTTGCAATTTTCTGTTCGGTAAGAAATCTATTCAGGCTTGTTGATGATATATTATCGATAAGTTCCTTAACTATATGCATTCTCTTGTCCTCTGTCTTCCGTAACCCCAAATCCAATAAATATTATTTTTATTATATCACGAACCTTTATCTTACTCAATGTAAAAAACCGGTCAGACTTATCATCCAACCGGTTTTGCCGGAAAAATCATTTTTTATTCCTTCATCCACAAATTCTTTTTCCAACGCAATTTGGCATTATACATACTATTCACTCCGAAACTCCAAAAAATACTGCGTATATAAATTCTCACATAATTTTAAAACATCCGTTTGTGAAAAATCTTTTAATTTTTCCATAAACAAATCTACAATATAATTAGAATACTTCTTTTTTTCTCTATATTTTCCGTCTGCATTTATCACATCTTCAAGGAATTCCACCAACGCGTTCGTTTTAAAACCAATATCATTCAATCGAAACTGATTAATATGATGCTCTATGTAATTAATATCATTCTCATCGTATTGGTATCTTGTACTTGGAATAAACTCTGCATTTTTCACATCATACTGCAGACAATATTTCAATTGTGAATTTATTCCATGTACGCCATGTGGTTGTAAAATAATCCGTGACACTTTACCATATTCCTGTTTTAATTCTTTATATGGGCCACATTCCTGCTTACACATTTTCCCACTACAATTCACTTTTTCTCGAAATAATTCTATCTGTGGAAGGATTTTTTTACAACGTTCTTCTTCTCCAGTCCTTTTTAGTGACTGATTACAGTGACTACAAGTAAGCGCAATATTTTGAACACATTCTTCTAAATGTTCTTCATCTAATTTCTTTTCAATACTATGTTCAAGATTTCCTGTGTCTACTCTATCACTTTTAAGTAGAGCATAACAATACATACAATGATTTTTGCTTATATTCCTTAGCAATTCTAATAAATTTTTCCCGGCCTTGTTTTTATATCCATACTCAATTTTTTCCTCATAAGATGGCGAAAAATCAGGAATATCCAATAAGAAAAAATCGTTTTTCACACATTCCACTCCTCAATTTGTTTTATGATCATTTTCTGTACCTTTGTAATTTTTCCTGTCTTTATAGTACAAAGCTCATTTTCACATTCTTCATTCCAAATGCCCGACATTTTATTGTTAAATAACACGCGCAATTTTGTATCAATTACCTCCTTTGATGTTTTTTCCTTTTCAATTTTGAAAACATCCTTAAACAAGTCATATACTTGTGATATGCTTCTAAAATCTCCTGCATCTAACACTTCATAATTCGTATTTCTCAGTAAAACAATATTAGCATTTTCTGTTTCAGCAATCAGATCTGCGGAATGCGTTGTTACAATAAAGTTTAATGTTGGAAAATTTATTCTTAGAAAATCAAATATTTTTCCACAATTTTTTACAGATAAAAACTCATCTATCTCATCTATAACAATTATGCCTTCATGCATCGTGTCCTCATAATATAATATTTCCAAAAAAATTCTAATTAACGCTTGATAACCACTTGATAAACTAAATCTTTCATCATTAACGTAAACTACTGCTCCTGTCAGTTCCTGTTTCACTTCAAATTCTATCTGCAAAAAAATCTGTATAAGTTTCTCTAACCGTTCTTTATAATTAAAATAAAAATCTTCAATAGCCTTTGGTGTTCCTCCATAATAGAACGAATCCTTATGATTAAAAATATCTTCATTTAACCGAGTATCATTTATTTTGGAAGAGTATACTATATTTTTTTCCTTTTCAAAGGTAATTTGTTTCACATCAAATTCGCGATTCACTGCATCAATAAAATAATACTTCCGCCTGTCACCGTTCTCTATGACGCCTTTTAAAACATCCGATTTACCACTGGAATTATCCCCCAATAAAATGGTATCTTTATATGGCAATTGTTCACCAATCATTTTTTCACACAAGTCACTGACCATAGCCTGATAACAAGTCATATATCATTTTCCACCTTTTATTCATATTTGTGCGTGAAAAGGTTCGCGCATTCATTGTACTTTTTATTCCTGCATCTTCAGAAATGTCATTATATATTTCATCCGTAATTAATACATTAATATGTGTTTTTTCTAAAACCACAAAAATCCCTTCCGTAATCAAAACCTTATTAAAGTTTTCACGGCTAATATCTAATCTACAAAAGAATTTTTCTAAACTTTCCTGATATTCTTCGACTTCTTCTGACGTAAAATAAAATGCCTGCTCCGTAAAAGCATCAATAAACTCTTTGATTTTGATTGTACCAGAATCTCCTTTTATTTGAAAATCCATTCCATCATATTTCACAAACTTTTTCATAGCACAAAAACGATATAGTTTTTCCATATCATCATATTTGTCACTCATATGACCATACAATTTTCTCCATTTGAGATCATTTCGATTTATAGCATCTATCATTTTGCTAAATTTGCAAGGATATACGCCATTTCTCATTTCCTGATCTGACAAGCGTGTTCCACCATTATTAAGGTTTGTAAATATTTTGTGCAGTGTAGCTTCTGGATTATCTATCATTGATGTTTTTATTTCTACAACTGAAATAGTAGTGTAATCAACTTTTCTTTTGATGTCTTTTGGAAGTGTCGCATAGGTAATATCACATTTTTCCTTTCCAAAAATCATATAAAACTTCGTTGGAACAATATCGTATTTCTTTGCAAGAGCTTCTTCAAAATTACTTGTGTGATCAATATCCAGTTCTCTGTAATCAAATACGTTTTGTTGCGTATCCGCAAAAAATCTTCCAATATAATAAAAATACAGACTCATCACTCTCTGCTGTCCATCCAAAATTTCAAGCTGTCCATTTTCATTTCGGAATGCATAGATTGGTGGAATTGGTAAATCCCGAAGGAGGGAAGTCGCCAATTCTTCCACCTGTTGCTTTGTCCATCGATATTTTCTCTGATACTCAGGTATTACAAACAAATTATCATGTACCCCTTCTGCTAACGCCTTAAATCCCATATCTGTTTTATATTGTTGAATACTGATTTTTCTATATATCTCATTTAAGGAAGTTTCTATTAGTTCATTTTCCTGTGTCATATATTCTCCACTCTTTATTCTTAATATTTACAGTTTCAGTTTATTTACCATAGTAACACACTTTAATCATATCTACCACACCCATTCCTGCCGAATCTCATTCATTTCACACTCATCTGCCGCAATCTCTTTCCAGCGCTACACGCCTTTTCCCCCGCTTGTCTCCGGCATCTGATACATCCGGAACGCAAGAGACATGCATGCTTTTCGGGCATGCAGAATATCTTTGGCCGGCATATCACAATCCTGCTCGACTCGCAGAATATCTGCAAGCATTTCCAGACATGCATCCATGTGGTTCTGGTTGTCGCGTTGCCGTATGATCTGACAATCTACATAAACCAGATTATGAAGAAAGTATATCGCAGACACCAGCCCCGGTGTCTTTCGGTACCGCAGGATATTCAGGAATTCATTCAATAGGACCTGTGCCTCCTCTGCCGTGGGATGTGCCATAATATACTGATAAGCTGCAGTCTGTGCCCCTATCGTAAGTTCTTTTTCAGAAGATTGCATTTCTTCGCAAACGGATGCTGCCAGAGCATCACTATTAGCTATTTGAATTTCCAGTTCTTTGATGCTGATATTATACACACACATTTCCTGCAGCATTGATTGTAATTGTTCGGATACAAGCGTACTTATCATACCTGTATTGCGACACAACGCAGCGGCCGTTTTCTCTATTTTCTGTGCCCGGTTCCGAAATTCGTCTGCTGCAAAGCTCTCCGGGCGCACCTGTTCTAGTTTTCCTCTTAAAATACACCAATATGCCTGCATATCCTGTAGAAGCTGTTCCGTTTCCTTTTGGCTCCAATATCCCGGTTCCATATTTTCACAGACCAGAACCAGCTCATCCAGATAAGGGATTTTTCCCATTGTACTTCTGCATCCCTGCTGATCTTCAAACTGATCCTGCAAACGCCTCGATAGAAACCATTGTTTAATAGATTTTACTGGAATATTTGCATCCAGACACGGTAATTTTTCATAAGCAAACAGGTGCAGATCCTTTCCCTCCGGAAGCCCTGTTGTCTCTGATACATAATGCCAAAGCAATGCAGCATATGCCTGCTGCTGTTTTTCATCCAATAGCTGCAGACGGTACAAAGTTTCCAGACGAAGCACTTTGGTTCTCCATTCATATCCTGCCTCAGACGGGATTTCCAGTAACCATGCTATAGTTTCTGGTCTTACAATACACTTTCTCTGCAACGGACCGATATCTTCTTTCCGGAAATAATAACTGAAAATGTCAATTCCATCCCCATGTCCATGCATGGTCTTGTGCTCTACAATTTTTGTCTGCAGCATTACGTCCAGCATTTGTGACTTCTTCGCTTCAGATACATTTTCCATAATTCCAACACCCAACTCTGCCATCGAAAATGATACCGGAAGTTCTTCTGATTCCATCAATTGTTTTGCAAGCAATAAAGCATCTTCCTGCTGTGCATCTGGGCATCGGCTCATAAACCGGATCAGCAGTTCGGGAACATTTGAGAATATCTGTGTAAGAATTCCCCCTGCCTGTGGACGTTCCTGATCCGCCATTTCTTCCATATTGTCCGAAAGAGCATGAATCAGAAATGCAACCATATTTCCCGCTACATCCGGTGAAAGTGTACACAGCCATGCGCGATCCACCAATGTTTCGATCGTTCTGCTGTAGCACCCACGACACAGCAAAAATAATCCAAGGTAATCCATCTGTTCCAACACTGCTTCGATCCATGGCTGTTCCAAATCTCCCAGCAGTGTGACATACCCACATTTTAATGGTAATGCCAGCTTATCCAACAAGCGGTAAAAATGGTATGCCGGTTCACATGCATTGCCCGTTCCCTGTATGATTGTACGATATTCCTGATTTAACGGAAACGCTTCTCTCTGCTCGTACTTGCGCACATGCCAGCGAAACAATTTATGTTGCACGTTGTCTTTCCACATTTCCCAGTCAAATAATGCACAATTACTATCTATATCTTCCTGTATCCGATGAATTTCTTGTAAATGAATTTCAAATTTCTGCGTATAATCCCATTTTCCCTGTACACAAAGCATATATAATTGCAGAATACTCACTCTGAGCGTTTTGAAATACAGTCCATTGCTCCCGTTCGATATCTCTGCGTCCTGTATATCCTGCATAAGCTGCTGCAATGCAGGAATCACACTTTCTAGTTCATCCAGTTCCGCCTGTAGCCCCAATATCTGCAAACGCTGTTCATAATGTTCTTTGTCCGGGTGACAATGGGCAATCGATCTTCGCATTGCCGGAATTTGTAATCTATGATACTCCTGTTTTGCTTTCTCTAACTGCAGATCTATGATTCCGTTTACCCCATAAGACTCATACGCTTTCAGTCTCGTATAGATATTTTTCCACGCTTCTGTTCTTCCCTCCTCGCGATATACACGAAGCAGTACCTGACCAATATAAAACCATTTCTTTATATTTTCTGTTTCATATATCGCAGATTCGTGACTCCAGCTTTTGATTTCCTTTTCATAATAATTGTCCCAGATTATGGACAAGTGATGGATCTCATAATCGGAATACAAATGCATACATTTTTCGTAGCGCCATGCAAGTTCATATGCAAACAGAAACATCCGATTTAAATCAACAAATGTATGGCTTTGCAACAGTCCTTCTTCTCTTGTTTTGCTGCTTAGTTCTGCGCATATGTTGTAGGGAAGAATGTACCACCCCGGATAAACATTACGTTCTTTCTTCCATGCTTCAGTAAGCTGACTGATATCTTTGTACCGGTTTTCTTTTGGTCCAAACAGTCCTTCCACCTGTTGATCGGATAAATCCCATTTGGCTATTTGCCCTATATCCGTTGGACCATTCTGCTGCATGTTTTTCTCTGTCTCCGGTCTCTTTTCTGTCTCCATCCTCTGCTGCAGACGTTCTTCCTGGTTCTGTCGGCTCCCCATATCAATGATATTTTGTGTCGCACGCTCTAACCGATCCATTCGGCTGTTCATTTGTTCCATTCCCTGACCAATTTCTTCAAGCCGTGATCTTCCATAAATTTCCGGCAGAATTTTACGGCATTTGTCTGTTATAATCTCCACAAAACGTTGTTTACTCGTTTTTTTATTATCCTCAGACATAGCACTCCCATTGACTAAGTTGTCGACACAGATCACGAGTCTCTCCAACCACGTGTAATCATCTACCGGGCGCATGTGTTCTGCCAGTAATTTCATATTTTCTTCACAAAATATAACATTGCGAAGTTCCGTTTCTTCGGTTCCATACCGCCGAAACTCCCTGATTTGTTTTCCGGCATCCACAAAGATTTGGGTAAACTGGTGTTCATTCAAAAATTTTAATCCCATTGTAACCGGGATTGCCTTCCAGTCTCCTGTGCATATTTGTTTTATGATTTCTGTTTTTGTATCGTCCATGGGTATTCTCCCTTATTTATGGTCTTTTATCTTTTGGAAATCATTTTTTCAATCGTACTCTTTCCGTTACAGTTCACAAGTCACCCTGCAAACTGTAACCGCTCATTTTGGCAGTTTACCCTTCCTGCTTCAATCTGCTCATCGCTGATTGAAACTCCCCTCTCGGATCAGCAATTAATATCTCCAATTCATGAGACGTTCTCCAGCCATTCACAGCTTCTACAACGTCAAGCATGATCTCCAATGCCTCACGCAGCTCATCCACTGTCACAATAACAAAATTATCCCCCGGATATCTTGCATCATAATAATAGTCTTTAAGTAATGCCAGATCCTTCCTCTCTAATTGTAAGGAAGTATCCACCCTTTTAATCTCATCGTATAAGGCACGCAAATTATGGGATGACATTAGTTTTTCAATTCCAGTACAAACCAGTTCTGCCACAGAGTTCAACATTTTTTCTGCAATTTGCTGTGCCGAAGCTGCAGCCGGATTGCAGTATACAGGTGACACTGCATCCCTTAAATACCAGAATTCATTGCACGCAATAGAATAATAAGAATTTGCCTTTATCATATTTTCAACTCCTTATAATCTCTTCTTAACTGTTGTGTAAACTTTGAATTATCATGTTCGAAATACTGCGGTGTTACAAAAACCACATCCGCATGCAACATCTCGAGTTCTTCCCGCAAGGCTCCCATCATCCATCTTTCCGGTTTTTCCGGAACTATGATGCAAAAGTCGATATCACTGCTGGCCTTATAATCATTTCTCGCGTAGCTTCCAAAAATCCCAAAACTCTGATATTTGATACTCGAATTTTTAATAATATCTACGCACTTGTTCAACCGGTCTTTAAAATCATTTTCAACAACAGGTGACACGTACGGCATCCCTAAACCTCCACTCTTTCTATTAATCTGTCCTATCACAGTTTCTACAGATTCTACCATTTTTTATTCTTCATGATATCTTCTATCAATTATAAGTTATGCAATTACCCGGGACACAAATTGGCGATTTTTCCCATTCTGATGCTCAAATTGAAATTCGAATTCCAATGTAACTTCCGAACTGTTCACCATATTATTTTCCCCTTCAAAATATACATAACCATCAAGAGAAACATCAGCTTCCAATATGCCTCTCACAATCGTACATGTATCATCCTCTTCCTGTTCTACCCGGACAACTTTGACATTTTCTATTTGATCCAATTCTGCATAGTCAACATATGTCTCAAACGCTTCATCCAATTCCTGACCTTCCATGTTCATAACAGAATCGTCAATTTCATTATACAAGTCATCCCAAAATTCGTTTTCTATGATTGTAGCGACCAGATTTCTATCATATTTCACGTATATCAGTCTCCCTGTGTCAAAAAATATTTAATTGCGTCCCAATAAGGTGGCAGTTCTTCTGAACATTCAAATTTTTTCAATTCCCGCTGTTTTTCTTCTCCATTCAACTGGAACACATTAAACGTCCATAAAGCGTTTTCTCTGGCACGACATAAACGTTTATCATTCAGGTTCAACTTTGTAATTGTATACTCAGCTGCCTCATCTGTCTTTTCCGCCGGCTGTATTGTTCCATCCTGCTGATATCGAAAATGACTTTCACAATCCTTCTCCAGCGGAGAAATCATCCGCTTTGCATCAAAATTATTTTCTTTTTTATGCCCACAGTGCCTGCGATTGTCTCCATTACAAGAAGCATGAAGATTATTATAGGCCAGAGATAAATCCTGATTTTGTGCCTGAGGTCGAAAATGTTCCACATGAAAACTATTCTTTTGTACTTCAGTCTCTGTATTTTTAATATAAGAACAACAATAGCAGCAAAGATGTCTCTGTTCTGCAAGCAATGCATTCTTTAATATTTGCAGCTCCTTTTCATGCCGGATATCCTCATACCCTGCTTCTCTTTTATGCTTATTCTTGAATTTTTTCTTCCACCGGCTTACTTCTTCTGGTTCACCTGTCTTTTGAATATAAATCATAAAAACTTTATCGCCCTTTTGCAATCAAGATTCTTGCACGCACAACTTTCGTATTCTCTTCCGATGTCATCCATGCAAGCTTATTTACAAGTTTTTCTGCCTCATCATATGCTTTTTCATTCAGATACACATTTATTTGCTCTAAGAGTTCCGTTGTCTTCCTGTTATATACTTCGGTATCCATGTAATCTTCCAGAATTGTATTGACATCCCAGCCGTTCATCGGCTCCATCGGTTCTGCCAAAACCAGGTGCGTTTCTGCATCTTCATGCAAACGTATTACCTGTATATTTTCATCCACAGACTCCAGCACTTTCGGAGCATGTGTGGAAACAATAAACTGAATATTTGGAAAAGTATTCTGTAAAGCCGGAAAAATCTTCTCCTGCCACTTCGGATGCAGATGCAGATCAATTTCATCAATCAGCACAATGCCATCCCCTTCCAACGGATTCTCCCTCTTCGGATTTGCAATTGCCAGCCTCCGGCTCAGATCGCCTACCAGTGCGATTACACTTTTTTCTCCTTCTGACAATTGATAAAATGCCAATTCCAATTCCTTTTTGATGACAATAAGTTCCGCATCTTCTTCTGTTACTTTCACACGAATTTCCGAAAATCCATCTCCCAATGCGTTTAATATGGCTTTTTTTACTGCATGTAACTGTGGATCTTCTGCATTCGGCGTTTCCACTCGTATACTGTTTTCATATTCCTGTCTTCCCCGGAACCATTCAAAAAATAACCGGAAATTGATCACTCCTCCAAATGCAGAATCTCTCCACGCATCCAGCTTCCCTGCTGCTCCTGTATAACGCCTTCTCAATTTACGTGTTTTTTCATTATAGCGGTCAACTCCATAAAACACATAAACAGGAATATTTTCATTATTTAAAGTAAACTCTTTCTGTGGTGTTTCCGTGTCATCGTTTTCATACTCTTCTTCTGTTTCCAAATAATCTCCCAGATACTGTTTTCGAATATATTCCGAAACTCTCTTCAGTTCTTTGGAATTATGCAGATTTTTCCCCTGAATTCTTTTTCGGTAATAGTGAAAATTATTTCCCTGGTCTTCAAGAAACAACGTTATTTTTGCTTCTTCTTCTCCAACTTTTACATCTTTTTCTCCTAAAAGAGAAGCTGTTATCTGTTCATCCTGTGCTGCTTCCTGCATAATTCTGGAAAAGAGAAGATTGCAGACATCCAGTATTGACGATTTTCCCATTCCGTTTACTCCATAAAAAATGGCATCTTTTCCGTTTAATACTATTTCTGTATCTGAAAAACCTCTGAAATTGTGCACTTGCAGTTTGTCTATTCTCACGCTTTTCTATCTCCTAAACCTTCGAATGCATACCATTAAGCTATTTATCATCTTTTCAGTAGTATCATACTTTAATTCTTTTATTTATGCAAGATTTTCCCATTCCAGCTCTTATCCTTCCGTCCTTCTTACCGACTCTTTCCAGTCACACACACGATATTCTTCCTTATATTCACTCATCTGCATATCGTATACACTGTCACCAAACGCTTTGCCCGTCAGGGTGCCAATTTTTCCCGGAATCTTTTTCATCAGCCGGATGATCCAGCCAGTCGCTGGAACCATCACAAGCCGGTGTCCTTTTACCACAGCGATCATCTGCACCAGATCCGAAGTATTGATATACTGCTCGTTCTGTGGGAAAAACACTCCGGTCTCTTCGTTGTCGATCATCCGTTTGACAAACTGTGCCAGATTTTCTATATAAAGCATGGAACGCTGATTATGTACAATCGGAAATAGCGGAAGCTTTCCTGCCAGTTTTGCAAGCTGTGGATAGTTTCCCTTTGATCCCTTTCCGTAAATCATCGGTGGGCGCAATACGACAACCTTAAAACGTTCATCTGCCAGTGCCTGTATTTTCTGATCCGCCTGCCATTTGCTGTCTCCATAGAAATTCAATGGTTTGGGAATTGTATTTTTTGTAATTTTCTTTTCTCTACATCCGCTGTATACAATCATGGAAGACATAAAGAGAAACTGCTGCACGCCTTCCTTTTTGGCTTTTTCGGCTGTCTCTACTGCCAGATCTGTATTCACACAGTAATACTGCTTCTTTTCTTCTTCCGTCACCTGTCCCACATCTGCATGTGCGATTCCCGCCACATGATAAACCACATCATATGCAGAAAAATCGTGTGTCCGCCATGTTTGGGTTCTCATATCCAGCGTGTCAATCTGGTAGTACTCCGGCCATTGTCTCAGCCATGCCTCCACGGAAGTTCCCACATAACTGCCGCTTCCAGTGATCAGAATCTTCTTTTTTCTCCTGCCCTTTTCACGTTCTTCTGTGTCTTTTGCAATGGTTTCCTTTTTTGCGCTGCTCTGTGCTGTTTCGCTTTTGTGTGCTTCTGTCTCTTCTTCCACTTTGTTCAGTTCGCCAGTTCCACCTTCAACCACGCCATCGTGCATGAGCACGGAGCCAATTGTGCCAAGAAAACATTTCAAATCCATCCATGGTCCCAGATGTTTGACATATTCGCCATCCAGTCTTGCTTTGTCCGGAATCTCCAGTTCATCTCTGCCATTGATCTGTGCCCACCCGGTCAGCCCCGGTGTCACATCATTGGCACCATATTTCTCACGCTCTGCTACCAGATCATCCTGATTCCACAGTGCCGGCCGCGGTCCTACGATACTCATTTCTCCTTTGAAGATATTAAAAATCTGTGGCAGTTCATCCAAACTGGTTTTGCGCAGAAATTTTCCTACCTTTGTGATGTACTGCTCCGGATTCTCCAGCATATGTGTCGGCACATCCTTTGGTGTATCAATCCGCATGGTACGGAATTTGTAAATCTGGAAGAAACTCCGGTGGATGCCGACACGCTTCTGCTTAAATAATATCGGTCCAGGTGTATCCAGTTTGATCGCAATACATAAAAAAAGAAGGAGTGGTGATAAGATCACTATCGCCATCCCACTTAATATGATATCAATTCCTCTTTTGATGTAATGGTATCCTTTCATGGCTGACTTGCTCCTTCCTGATTTTCCTTATTTTCATAAATTTACATATGTTATATCATACCCTATTTTAGTGCATATTGCAATGACTGAAGTAGGTGCAACATTTTCATTCATATTCATTCTATTTTTCCTTTAAATAAATCTTGAAGGATAATAGGAAGTTATCTGTCAGATATACCTTAAAAATATTTTTTTATTTTATACGTGAAGGAGAAAACTGTTATGCTTAATTATTATGATCTAATCATGGGATCTTCTAACTCCAGTTTTTTATCTGTTTTTAACAATGTATGGAAAACAGAAATTGCTTCTCATAATTTGCCCTATACACACGCGTTACAAATTGAAAACGGAAGTCGCTTAAGACCGTTATTATTTGCTTGGGGATATTATGCAAATCAAATACCAAAAAATAATTTTTTTGTTGCTAATTATGCACTTTCTATTGAATTGTTGCATAAATCCTCAATTTTATTAGATGATTTAATAGATGATGATATTGCCAGACATGAAAAGAATACATTTCATGTAGAATTTTCAAAATCAGAAGCTTTATTATATGCACTTTATCTACTAAATCGTAGTGTAGCACTGATGAATGAAAAAGATATTAAATATAACAGTTTATATACATCAGAGTTACTGAAAATTATAGATAACATGGCAAGGGGAGGTATCCAAGAAATACATAGTCAAAATACAGTGTTTAATATAACAGATGTTAAGGAAATTATAGATTTGGAAACAATTTCATTAATTAAAAACAGCTTTGTTCTGGGATATAAGCTATCATCAAATGGGGATTTCGATATACCAGATGATATAATAAATATTGGCCATTCATGTGGATATTGCTTTCAAGTTTTAAATGACATTGAACCATTTTCAGCCCCAGATATCAACCAAAAATATAAGGGCATCACAAATTATGATTTTAGTAAACAAAGAAAAAACATCGTTGTATCTTTCGTATATGGTGCATGTACTTCAAAAGAAAGAGAAAACTTAAAAAAATATTCTGACTTTATTTACATGAATAAGCTTATTGAAAAATATGAAGTATTACCCATTTTACTTAATGAAATGGAAATACAAATTGATAATATTGCTCAGTGCATCAGTCGACTACAAAGTAATAATTCTGTATTTTATACTGATTTCAAAAAGTTCCTGTCAAAAATATTTATAATATGTTATCAAAAATGTAATTTAGTTTTTGATAATAAATGGTTGGATCATTGACATAAATGGACTCACCAAAGTTAGCAATGCAAGGCTAAATGTATAAAAATTTTCAAAAATAGTATGACTATACTTTAATGGATATTCCTCTGAATCAGAAATCATTTTTATTAAGGATAGCTTTTTTTGTATGATACTTAAATCTGTTTCCGATGCACTAGCTGATAAAATCTGAATCTGTTTTTCGATACTTTTTATACTGATGCCTTTGCATTTACTAATACATCCTTTAATAAAATAACGACTCAAAAATGTAAATACCGGAACAGCCAGTGCAAAAAAAATTATAATACCTCCCCATGTAATAATAAAGAGAGCCTTTGAGGATGTTTGAATTCTTAAATTACCATTTTTAAATATAATCACATTTGATGGGAGATTAATTGCATACATTGTACTATACATAAGCCCCAAAATCAAAAACCATTTTTCAATATAACTAAACTCATGTGCTAAGCGCACAATCCAATCTGTTAAAGCTGGAAAATAGAAAAAATAATTTTTTACACTGATTTTTTTCAAATCCTGTGCAAAAGATAATAATTCTAAATATTTTAGATATGCCTGAATTCCTGTAGCAAAAACAATGGCTCCTAACACTCCACCATATACACCTGTAGGAGTACATTCCAGACATCCCAATTTGAACATGGAGACAATATATATTGAAATGAAAACACATGAAATGACAAATTTATGCATAGGTGTTATATATTGTTGTGTTCTCGAATGAAAACTCCCCCAAACAACCATTTCTTTTCTTTTTTTTATTTCATCTTCTAAAAGATCATTTTCCAAATCTATTTTTTTTAATACGAATATTTGAATCATCCACATAATTATTAATATATATTGATTAACATAAAAATTCTTATGGCTCCAAAAGACATTCAAAACATATCCTATAATCAACGTGACAACCAAGTATTTAAAAATTGTTTTTAGTTTTAAATCTTTATATAGTTTTTTTAATATATCTTCAATCTTTTTCATATAAACACCTGTAATACTTTTTATAGATAACTTCCTATTATTTATCATAATACCATATATTTCTAAAAATTATAACAAAATCCCTTATTTTAATCCATTTTTCTTATTTAAACGGCAATTTATTGTTTAATCTCACCGTTTTCCTATCAAAACATCACCTTTCGACATCCACATTCTGTATTTCCCAGAAGTCTATCCCATATCCTTTCCCACCCATACTGATACAGGAAACACCACTGCTCTATCCATGTAATTGTTACATATTGTACAATTTTTTCAAATTTTGCCTTATCCAACAAAATCCTCCCCATTTCATGTACCATATACTCCTAAACAAAACTTCATATACAAAGGAGACCACCCATGAATAATTTACAGACACACATCAACAACTATCTGGAACACTGCCGTCACCAAAAACGCCTGGATTCCAAGACTCTGAAAGCATATCGCATCGACCTTCAGCAATTTTATGCCATTTTTTCATACAGGGATGTTTCTGATATTACACCGGATCTGTTGGAAAATTATATTGGCAGTCTGCACCAGAAGTACAAACCCAAAACCGTAAAAAGAAAGATTGCCTCGGTCAAAGCTCTTTTTCACTACCTGGAATATAAAGAAATCATCGCCCGGAATCCTTTCAACAAGGTGCAGATCAAATTCCGCGAACCTGTGATTTTGCCGAAAACCATTCCATTGCACACGATCGAAATTTTCTTATCTACGATCTATGAGCAGCGCACCATCGCCAAAACGGATTATCAGAGAAAAAACGCTTTGCGGGATGCCGCTGTCATAGAACTTTTATTTGCAACCGGAATACGGATTTCCGAATTATGCGCTCTGCGTATCTGTGACATCGATTTGTACGATGGATCAGTCCTGATCTACGGAAAAGGTTCCAAAGAACGAATTGTTCAGATCGGAAACCACGAGGTCATACAGATTCTGTCGGAATACCGCAATGAATTTCTCCCCCAGATGGAAACCTGCCAGCATTTCTTTGCGACGCTAAACGGAACGGCATTATCCGATCAGTCGGTGCGGCGGATGATCAACAAATATGCTTCTCTTGCTGCAATTGAACAGCATATTACACCGCATATGTTCCGGCATACATTTGCCACCAGCCTTTTAGAAGCGGACGTCGATATCCGTTATATACAGGAAATGCTTGGTCACAGTTCCATTCATATCACAGAAATCTATACGCATGTTGCCATGTCAAAGCAGCGTGCCATCCTCACTACCAGACATCCCCGCAATACGTTTCATCTGTAAAAAGCAAAACAGCAATTCACGTGCCATGCACGGAATTGCTGTCATTGATAGCCATTCTATTTTTACCTATTTATTCTCCCCTGCCAGTTCCGGATGATACGTCGGCACGATTTTTTTGACACACTCCCGGATGTCTTCCGGTTCTGTCACAACGTACTCTTTTAATTCTTCCAACTGCTGCATGAATTTTTCTTCATCCAGCTCAATCGGTTTACCGATATGAATCAGATTGTTTGCGGTATCCTGCATCCCTTCTTCATCCATCAGCATCTCTTCATAAAGTTTTTCTCCCGGACGAAGTCCTGTGAAAATGATATGGATATCCTCATCCGGCTTGTGACCGGAAAGAAGAATCAGGTTCTTTGCCAGATCCAGAATCTTGACCGGCTCTCCCATATCCAGAACAAAAATTTCTCCACCTTTGGCATAGGTGCCCGCCTGCAGCACCAGAGATACCGCTTCCGGAATTGTCATAAAATACCGCACGATATCCGGATGGGTAACCGTGACCGGACCTCCACGCTCAATCTGTTTTTTGAACAGCGGAATCACACTTCCGTTACTGCCAAGCACATTTCCAAAACGCACGGCTACGAAATCTGTCATCGATCTGCGGTTATAGGTCTGAATGATCATCTCACAGATGCGCTTGCTGGCACCCATGATATTGGTTGGATTGACTGCCTTATCCGTGGAAATCATCACAAATTTCTTCACACCGTACCGATCTGCCGCCTGTACAATCTTCCACGTGCCAAGCACGTTATTCTTAATTGCCTCGTTCGGACTCTCTTCCATGAGAGGCACATGCTTATGTGCCGCTGCATGATAGATAATCTCCGGCTTGTAATGTTCAAAAATCCAGTTCATACGATTCGTATTCCGCACGGATGCAATCAGCACAACAAGATCCAGCTCTGGAAACCGGACTTTCAGTTCGTTTTGCACATCATAGGTCGTATTCTCGTAAATATCCACAATAATCAACTGTTTTGGCTTGTGTGCGGCAATCTGCCGGCACAATTCGCTTCCGATAGAGCCGCCGCCCCCTGTAACCATTATGATTTTCCCAGAAACATAATCCATGATGGACTGCAGATCAACGGTCACCGGATCTCTGCCTAACAGGTCATTGACATCTACATCTTTTAATTTGCTGACGCTGACATCGCCGTTTACAAGCTGGTAAATGCCGGGCAAACGTTTCAATGTGCATCCGGTTTCTTTGCAGATATCAAGAATCCCCTTGATCTGTTTCTGTGTGGCCGATGGCATGGCAATGATGATCTCATGCACATGCAGTTCTTCGACTTTTTCCAGAATATCGCTCCGATCTCCTACAACTTTCGCTCCATGAATATAATTGCCGATCTTGTTCCGGTCATCATCAATCACACCAACAACCTTCTTTTTCACATAGCGGCTGTTGTTGATTTCTTTGATGATCTGGTTTCCTGCATCCCCTGCTCCGATTACAAGTACATTCCGTCTGTACACGCCGGCTCTGCGCATATTGCGAAGCACACGCAGTCCGCGGTAAGAATATCTGCATCCCATGACAAATACAAACAGAAACAATCCATACAGAATGTAAAAGCTTCTTGGCACCGGGTACATATCCCCCCAGTTCCGAAGCAATATCAGCACTGTCACAACAACGGTATCCAGAATACATGCTGAAACCACATACATCATTTCCAGTGCTCCCGCATAGCTCCAGAGACTGGAATACAACCGGAGCAGCCAGAAAATGATCAGTGTAACAATGATCATAAAAGGAAGTGCTCTCCACACTTCATCCATATATTGAAACGGTACGCTTTTGATATTCAGATCAAACCGAATCAATAACGCAACTATGCTTGCAGCAAACACTGCAAGCACGTCGTAGCACATCAGAAAAATCCGTCTGATCAGTAATTGTTTATCTTGAATGATTTTTTTCATAATTTCAATCTGTTATTTTTGATTCTTTCTCTGTTTTCTCGATTGTTTTTTCGATGATTTCTTCCTGACTGAGGATTCTGTCACTCCAGCCCCTTGAGTATTCTGTACCGTCTGCGCGGTATCTGCTTTTGCACTCTCTGCTGCTCTTGAAATACTCTGTTTTACGGCAGTATCACTTTCCGCAGAAACCGTTTCTTTAACAAAGAGATTTTCTTTCTTTACGAGCATCCGGTTCACTGCAAGCCCCAGACCAAGCATACCCCAGAATACCGGAGCGGTACATACATTGGAATCATTTGCAATACCTGCAATCATGTACACCAGCACTGCCGCAAATAATCCAAATCCAACCCAGCTGATACTCTCGTGCAGATCCACTCTGCGGTAAATGCGTACCGACTGTACCAGATACCAGAACAGAAATACCAGAAGTGCCAGGGTACCGATCAGTCCGGTTTCCACCCACTGCTGCAGATACCAGCTATGGGCTTTTACGTCATAGCTGTTTGCGCCGTAGACATAGTTCTGACTGATATAATCTTCCTGTGGCACTTCAAACATATAGGTATTTGCCCCACTCCCCATAAAAGCATGCTTTCCAAGAAGCGGAATCGTTTTATTCCAGATATGTCCTCGATTGCTCATTGCATCATCCAAAAATACATTTGAAACCTTCGGATTCTCAAACTTCACTAATTTTCCTGCTGGATTGAGATATTCATATCCGTCCGTATCATTTTTTGAGAAATCCCATTCGACACCATCTATGATCATCTTTATTCCTGCTGTATTATCGGTAAACATGATCGGCTGAATCTGTATATTTGCAAACCGTTCATCATTGAGGGTCAAAATATGATTTTCCTGATCTACCTCTGTTGTCTGAATCTCCTGACCATCTGCATCTTTGCATACCACGGTGATTACACCGTCGCTCCCCAGATCATAGGACACATACAGAGGATTGTTCCAGATATCAAGTTCCACATCATCTGCGTTCGTTTTGATATCATTTAAAGAGAACTGATCTTTCATATGATAGGTTCCAACAACCGTCTCTTTAAGAGTTTGACCGATGCCTGTCGTATTTGCCAGCACTCCTGCTGCAATCACTCCAATGACAACTACAACAATCCCGGCTGCAAATAATTTTTTCTTCCGACTGAGTAAAACCAATGCGAGAATCACAGCACCAATTGCCAGTGCAATAAATCCGGAAGAACTTCTGCTACCAACCAGTGCTACAATGCAAAAAATCTCTGCAACCGCGATTACAAGACGATGCCACATCTTTTTCGCCCCAATAAACAGGCAGACCAGCAATGGTATCAGCATGCCAAAATAAAATGACAAAAAGTTAGGATTGTAAAGTGTCGTATACGCAGTCTTATCTGCGAAATTAAAGGAAATCTTATCTAACTGGTTCCACCAGCTTGTGTCCGTCATCAGATGTTTGCCCAGAGATGTCTTAAAATAATCCAATCCAAAGACCTGGAAAAATCCAATCAGAGTAACAATTGCGATTCCAATGCCGGACCAGCGCAGGATTACCTCTATCTGTTTTTCTTCCTGTACATAATTATAGACATAATAACACAGTATCATATAGACAAATACAACCCATACAGGCTCAAAAAGTTCATATGTACCATGTGCCACCCAGTATTTGTGACTGGAAAACAGGGCAGACATTGCAACAAACAATGCATACACCATCAGAAAATAAAAGGAATTTTCAAATTTAAACTCCTTTTTATTCAAATACCGGATCAGTAAAATTGCGAGCATTACAACTCCCACAAGGATGATCGCAATCATCTTCCATGCAAAAAAGAAATCCGTCTGTTTTGCGGCGCTCTCCGGATACCAGTCAAACTGTGCCAGATTTGTGTCATAAACAAAAGAATGCACAATGATTGGAATCAATCCGATCAACAAAATAACGGGAATCAATATCTTATTTGCTTTTAACGTGTTTTTGTTTCCATTCGTATTCAAGATTATTTTCTCCTTATGTTTCATTGCCTATAATCATACCCCAAATTTCGTTTTTTTTCAATCATTCCGGCATGTGGATTTTATTTTTCTTGTTATTAATAGGTAAAAACACTTTTTTGTTACTTATGTGTTACTTAAAAATTTTACAAATAAATGTGTATGATTGACACGATAATATAAATTTTTACACATGAAAGGAAGAAAAATGAGATTACCAAACGGATACGGCGGAGTCGTAAAACTCTCCGGCAACAGAAGAAGACCCTATGCAGCACGCATCACTACGGGCTGGCACATCAATGACATCACGGGAAAGCGCATCCAGCACTACCAGATTCTGGGGTACGCTCCTACCCGGTCAGAAGCTCTGCAGATTCTGGCACGTTACAACAATTATCCCATCGATGGGGAAACGCTGAAATTAACCTTCCGGGAAATTTATCTCCGATGGTCCGAAGAAAAGTTTCCTACCATCTCCCACTCCAACATCAAAGGTTATCGGGCAGCATTTGCCACTTGTGAAAACATTGCTGATATGCCATTTCACAATTTGAGACTCAATGATTTACAGCAGGTGATTGATCACTGTGGCAAAAACTATCCTACCCTGAAAAAAATTCGTGTTCTCTTTAACCAGCTCTATTCTTATGCCATGAAACACGAAATTGTCTCAAAAGATTATTCTGCCTATGTAAATATCTCGAAATACAAAGACCGGAATCCTAATAAAAACATACGAAGCTGTTTTTCCACTTCTGAAATTGCTCTCCTGTGGAAACACAAAAACGATCCCTATTGCCAGACAGTCCTCATGCTGATATACAATGGGGTCCGTGTCTCAGAGCTTTTGGATCTGAAAAAAGAAAACGTTCATCTGTCCGAACAATATTTTGATGTCATTGACAGCAAAACCGAAAACGGCATTCGAAAAGTTCCGATTGCTGACAAAGTACTCCCCTTTTACCAGCGCTGGCTTCATGACTGTTCCGATTGTGAATATCTCATCCATACCCTGGACAGCCAGCATTTTACCTATTATATGTATTACCACAATGTTTTCCAGCCTCTGATGTTTCGTCTGCACATCGATCATACACCTCACTGCTGCCGGCACACCACGATTTCCCTGCTCGCCGAAGCACATGTCGATCAGACTACCATCAAAAAAATAGTCGGTCATTCCGGCGCTATGTCCCTGACGGAACGGATTTACACACATCTGGATGTACCTGCGCTGGTCGAAGCCATTAATCAGATTTAATCGCTTCTTGTATGTTGCTTGCGTGTTACTTGTAGAAGTGATTTTGCCCCAAACTCTGTTTATAAATCCGGTATTTCCAATACTTCCGCGGAAAATACCATGCATATTTCCGGTTAAGGTAACTTACAAGACTTCTACAAAGAAGAATGCTAAGGCA
>ENA-OWRJ01000466-OWRJ01000466.1-human-gut-metagenome-genome-assembly--contig:-NODE-466-length-55852-cov-10.107336_pt1 | contig 55852 bp, 54 predicted proteins | sample MGYA00248269_ERZ651897 | MGnify/ENA primary metagenome ERZ651897 (study PRJEB26924, sample SAMEA4378252) | human gut metagenome | biome: human gut; feature: human-associated habitat; material: faeces...
CACTCATGCCTTTGGTCTTAATGCCCGTTTTCACTTTCTTGCTGATGTCCTTTGCGTACCACTCCGACATGATATTGATAAAGGGCGCAAACTCCAGCGTGTCGGGCTTCTCGCTGTCTATGCCGTTGTTGACCGCGATAAAGCGCACGTTGTTCCGTCTGAATATCTCCATCGCGTTGCCAACTTGGAGATAGTCGCGCCCCCAACGGGTAAGGTCTTTCATAATGCAGACACCGATTTTCCCGTTTTCCACATCGTCCATCATGCGGGAGTAGGCGGAACGGTCAAAAAACCTGCCGCTTTCGTCATCGTCGATGTAGTGCCGGATATTGGTTAGGTGCTGCCCTCTGGCATAGTTCTCCAAAAATATTTTTTGGTTCTGTATGCTGTTGCTCTCGCCGCCGTCCCTGTCCTCGTCGCCCACGGAAAGGCGGGAGTAAAGGGCTGTAATTTTGCTATAATCAGTCATGTGCATAACCTCCTGTGCGTCCATGTATGTGTCATTTACACTTAAAATTATGCACTCCAGCGGGCGCTGCCGTACTCCGCATCCCGGCGGTATTTCTTGGCGTTCTTGCTTTTGAAGTAGATCAGCAGACGGAACGCCACTGCCCCCACAATGCCCACCAGCCAGTCAAAGAGGGCAAGGCCGGGGGCAAAGTCGGCAAAGACCGCGCCGATGGTCTGTCCCACCCCCAGCAGCTTTTCCCCGAAGCCTGCGCCAGCGGCCAGACGGTAGGCCGTCCCCAGCTTGAGGAACACCCAGCCGATGAACACATAGGGAATGTTTGGCAGCACATATTTACGGAGCTTATCTGTCATGCGACACCTCCTTGATATGCTCCTTGGGCGGCTTTTCCTTGGCAAGCTGCTGTTCCGCCTGCTTCATCTGTTCGGGGATCGTGGGTTGGCGGGACTTAGCCTTATCCAGCACCTTGCGGGAGTATTCCGAAAAGCAGGCGGTCATAGCGTCCGCCTGCCCGGACTTGAAGAACAGCAGGTATTTCCCCGGTTCAGTCTGATAAAAAGCATAGTCCACATTCCACTTCCGGGCTACCCGGTCAAAGAGCTTTGTATCCCCGGACAGTTCAAGGCTGTTGGTGGATGTGCCATGCGCCATGAGCTTTTTCACGGTCTGCTTGCCGTGGGGCGTCTGCTTTGCTCGGTGTGCCTTGGCGATTTTGCGCCCCACCGCCCGGACAACATAGGCAAGCCCCCGGGCGGTCAGCTTCGACGCCTTCACCGATATGGCAATCGTGCGCCGGGAAATATCCTCATCTACCAGCCGTCATCTCCTCCTCTCTGGTAGAAATATGACCTCGGGACAAAATGTCCCAAGGTCAGCGTTCATCATGCTCCTTTCTCGGGTGCAGGCGTTCGCCCTCCAAAGAGGAACGGTCTATGACCTCCTTGTAGGCCGCCATCTGCTCCCGGATATTCAACTTGGGGTATGCAAAAATGCGGTGTTCGGCGGGAATATCCTCGATCCCGTGGTACACCTCCTTGAAGTCGCCGCTGCGGGTCAGATAGCCCGTGGGGGCGAAGTGGCCGCCCTCGTTGATCCGCATATCCCGCCCATAGGCTTCAAAATCGAAGTAGGGCAGCACATTATCCGGCACATCCAACAGCTCCATGTCCTCCACATAGATGCGCCCCAGCGTTTCATCGTCGGTCACGCCGGGGTGCAGCTCGTAGCAGTCCAGATTGTGAACGAGGTTGATGATGTCCGCCACGCTGGAAGTATGGTCGCCCTTATTGAGTACGGCCTCCAGCGTTTCGATCTCGTCACTGTCCAGCTCGGAAATGAGATGTGCCAGATGATTCAGTTCGTCCAAGTTTTCATACTCGGTGAGATAGTCGTATAAGCCCATCACATCGCCGTCAAAGGCGGTGATGAAAAATTCCTCATACCGCACACCATCCACGCCGATGTTCTTTAAGAGCGATTGCACCTCCTCCGTGGTGGTCGGAAATTTCAGCGTTTCGCCCACAAGCTGCCCCTCGGCGTATTTGCCGAGGTTGGTGATGTAGGCTTCAAATACCGTCATTTGCACCTCCTTTTGTCAGCGCCTCCGCGATCCCCGCCATGATGTACTCGGCACAGGGCAGCGCGATGGCGTTTCCCAATGCCCGGTAACGGTGGGAGGATAGAATTTCCTCGCCGTCCGCACCATACTTTGTCCAGCCCTCCGGCAGCCCCATGAGCCGCTCACATTCTGTTTCCGTGGGAAAGCGGATGCAGCCCCCGGCGGGATCGTCCTCATACCAAAAGGCAAAGGGCGTAACACCGCCCGCTAACAGAGTGGGAAAAGGGTCAGTTGGCAGTCCAAAGCTGTTTCGGAACGCTGTTTCCGTCCGCTCCTTGGCGGACGCCCGCATACGGAAGCATTGAAAGGGTCGGGTGACTGGTACGCGCCGCCCTGCTTCAATAAAAGAGCCTCGATCTCCGCAGGCGGCGGGCAGCCCGCAATCTCCGCCAAACGCAAAAAGTGACTGCATTGTGCGGGGCTTAAAAAGTATTTCGTGGGAGCGCCGTCCTCCAAAGTCTGCCACAAGAAAGATACGCTGCCGTCGTGCCAGTCGGGGGCTTGCCCAATACTGGGCGTCCATGAGCCGCCAAGAGAGGTCAGGCGTTCGCCCTCGCACCATTCCGGCTCCTGCCCATCTTCCAGAAGCAGGCATTGAAACATCGGCGTCTGTGAAAGCAGATAGGACGGCTCTAAAATCCATCCGGTCATTTGATGAAAACGCTCCCATGACATTTTCCCAAACAGCGATTGCTGGAAATAGACCATTTGTCGCCTCCCTCATTTCACGGATAATGCGGATAGCTTGAAAGAACAGGCTGGACTTTTCTCCCGCAAGCCCCTTGCGGTTGCCGATCTGCGAGAGATTTTGACACGGTGAGCCAAAGGTGATGATATGGACGGGCGGGAGATCCCGCCCGTCCAGCTTTGTCACATCCCCCAAGTGTTCCATATCGGGAAAGTGTCGTTTGGTGATGGAGATAGGGGCTTTTTCGATCTCGCTTGCCCATACCGACTCAATGCCGCAGCGTACCGCCGCCAGCGGGAACACGCCGATCCCGTCAAACAGGCTCCCCAGCCGGAGCGCCGTCATCTTATCTGCGTCCCTGTCCCTTGACGGTCAATATGCCCTCAAGGGTGGTGGCGGTGATCCCGAGCCTCTGGGCAACGGCGATGTCATTTTTCATGGCCTCGGTGACGGTATGACCGCACACCACCAGCACATGAGAACGGCGGAGCAGGTCGCGCCCCATGTCGATGCCGCTCTTATGTTCCTCTGGAACGGCGTCATTGAGGAAAAGGGGCTGATAGAGCGTCGGGCAGATGGGCGAAAAACCCGCCTCATAGACAGTGCGGCAATACTTGGCAGCCTGCTCCGTCGCCTCGCAGGGGTCGCCGCTCCACGCGGCGGTGATATACGCAAGGGGTCGTTTCATTTTGAAAACCTCCATTTTTATAATGTAGTGGGTCAACCTTTTTCCCCCGCCCTTTTCCAATCTTGGAAAAGGGCGGCTCTGGAGGATATACCCCCGCCGCTTGCCGGAGAAAAAGCATAGCCGGGACAGGCGGTCAAGGGCTGGCCGCTGAAAACAGCGGTGCGATGCACCCTTGACAGCCCGCTCCCGGCCATGCTGGAATACGGGCGGCGACGGGGGATATAACCACAAGAGCCATTTGGGGAAACGAAAGACCTCGGGACAAAAAGTCCCAAGGTCACTTTTCCAGATCCGTTTTCTTCTCGGGCTTGCCCAACTCGGGCGGCTGCTTGGCCTTCCAGTCATCCAGCAGAGAAATGATCTTGTCTTTCATTTCCCTCGGGGACTTGTCCTTGCCGAAATACTTTTCCAGTTCCGCACTATTGATGATCACCTTGTCTACCTCCTTTTTCTCCTGCGACAGAATCCCGTCGATCACATCGCCGTTGAGCTTGCCGTCCTTGTCCAGCTCCCGCATTTTCTGTGCCTGCGACAGCGAGGGCGAGGACTGCTGCCCCTCGATGGACACGGCGATATACCTCTGATTTTTGGGGCGGATGAATGAGATCTCCACCGCCGGGGTGAACGCCAGCTTTTTCTCGTCCACCATCTTCTGCAAATCCGGCACAAGCTCGGTCAGGCGGATATACCGCTGCACCTGCTTGTAGTTCATACCGTTGCGATCTCCCACGACCTGCGTGGAGCGTTTTCCGGCGTCCTTGTCCTCCTCGCCGGGGCGGGAGCCTTGGTGCTTGATGGCCTCCACCTGCATTTTGAGTGACTGCGCCTTTTCCGTGGGCAAAATGCGCTCACGGTGGCGGAGGTTGTCATCCGTCATGGTGAGGATGGCTTCATCGTCCGTCATGTTGCGGACGATACACGGCATATTCGCAAATCCGGCAAGCTCACTTGCCCGCTGGCGGCGGTGGCCTGCGATGATCTCATAGCCGCCATCCTCGCGGGGACGCACCAGCGCGGGCTGATTGACGCCTGTCGCCTTGACCGACTCCACAAGCCCCTGCATTTCCGCATCGTCCCGGACACCAAAGGGATGATTTTTGAACGGATGCAGGTCAGACAGGTTGAGATAAACGATCTCCTCTTTTTTGGCACGGGTGGCGTCACGGGGCGCAGACGGCTCCGGCGTGACCTCCGCACCAGCGGGAGCGCCGCCCTTATCCGTGACAGGCTTCTCCGGGGCGGGCTTGCTTTGGGACTTTTTGTCCCGAGGTTTGGGCGGCTTGGCCTTATCGGGAGCGGCCTTGCCATCCTTGGGCGGACGGCCTCTGCCGGGTTTGGCGGTCTTGTCCTTTTCTGTGGGCGGCTTCTGCTTGACCGCCTTTTTCTCGTCCTTGGCCGCCTCGTCACGGGCGGCGGCAAAATCCACCACCTTGCCGGAATGTGCCGGGGCGGGGGTATCCTTGCCGGGAGCAGGCAGCTCCGGCACGGCGGCTTTTTCTACCGTAGGAGCGGGTGCCTCAGTAGGTGAGGCTACATCGGGAATGTTCTTCTTATCATCTGCCATTTGCAAACCTCCTTTTCATGGCATGAAAAAAAGCCAGTCCGCAGACTGGCCGGGTGGAAGTGACCTCCCTTCATGGTTTTATATATGAAAACGCCGCCCGTTGTCCTGTTGGGCGGCGTTTAAAAACTAAAGTAGTTTTTCATGGCTAATATAATGATAACAACACCGCTCGTTATCTTGTTAAACAGTGTTGTTTCGGAATATATTTGGTGACAATTACATTATTTCGTGGTAAAATATAGTTATAAGCCAAAACCGTTTGGCGGAAATTTACGAATTTGAATATGGAGGATTATCTATGTCATTTGACGAACTTGTACAACGGTATAGAACTCGAATTGCCGCTTCTTCTAACAAAAAGCAAGAATTAGAGAAAATACTCCGAGAAATTGACAAACTCAAATATTCTAAATCTGGCGAGCCTATTTCGCGTGAAGGTAAAAGACTCATACTGGAATCTTTACGCACAGAACTCGTACAGGAGTCGCTTACTCATTTTGCTCAAGATAATTCTGAATTTTTAGATCTCCTTGATGCCTCAATTAAAGCTTTGGGCGGGAAATAATTATGACATGTTATGAAATGACGGCCATTATTGTGTCTGTTATAAGTGCTTTGATCTCAATCGTATCCATTATATTCTCACACCGCGCTTCCAAAAAAGCGAATAGTATTGCGGCGGAGCAAAAAATGATTTCTCAAGGTCAGATTGAGTTGGAAATTCATCAGATGATTTCTCAGACGAAGCGCGATGTATTAGATATTGCATTAAAGATTCAAGGAAACCAAACAGGTATAGTTCAGCAGGCTTTTGAAACTGCCAGAGAAATGAATCTAAATGCTTATGAGGAAGCGTGCTCAAAATACTTAGATGGGAAAGTAGATAAAGAGAGATTTAAAAAAAATTATCATGTTGAAATCAGACAGTTGGTAGAGAATGCCAATAACAAAGACAAGTTTAACGCAGTTACATCAAAATATAAGTGCATTTTAGCTGTTTACGCTGAATGGAACAACTTAGAAAAGGCCTGATGCTTTTTTTGATTAGAATAAATACCTCTTGCTGACTGCCAACGAACCGTTGATATATCTGTGTTTTCTGAAATCCTATAATTACACTCCGACCAAAAATCGGTGAGTTTCTGTCGAAACTTACCGATTTTTAATTTATTACGAAAAAAACCACTGGCCGGAAGGAGGCACTTCATAAGGAAGTGGCCTCCTTCGGCTTTTGTAATCAGCCGGAATGATTGAATTGCGGGTAAAATCAATCACATTGGAGGATTACAAAATGGAGAAGTACATCTACAACGAACAGAACGGACTTTGGTATCCACAAGAGTTAACCGACCGCATTTATCGCGGAAAGTATACTCCGTCTCCAGTAAGACGAGTTGAGATTCCCAAACCAGATAGCAAAGATGAGAAAATGAAGTATGTACGTCTGCATCTGGGTGAGCATATGCCTCTCGGACAGATTGAGAGAGAATATGGGATAGGAAATGCTCTTGTGGAAGCATGGGTCAAGAAATATCTGAAGGAAGGCGAGGATGCTCTGGAACCGCACAATGGCAATCCATATGCAGCACTGCATAGGAGCAAGTCACTGACAGAAGTGGAGCGTCTGCGACTTATGGTAGCAAAGCAGGAAGTAAAAATTGCGAGGCTAAAAAAGGGTACTGGTTGGAAGGAGCTGGTGCAAACAGGGAATACGTTACTGGCAGCGGAAAGACTACGAAGTTCTCGAAGAACTCAAAGTAAAATATCCAGTAGATTTTCTATGCAGAGTCATGGGGATCAACCGTTCCAGCCATTACAAATGGAAGGCGCGTCAAGGCCAGCTTAATATCTCAATTCTTTTATTCTATGACTCTTTCCAAAAGTGAAAGACAAATTGCCGCTGCCGTTCCGGCGGCTTCAATTTGCAGATCGTTTTCTGCGGAAGCATCGAAAAGGATTTTTCCGGAAGCAGAGAATTCTTCGTCCGGCAGCCACAAATTGAACTTTATCGGAATGTGGGGCAGAAAGGAAAACAAAAAGGACAAATCAGATTTTTCCTGCAGTTCTGTTCCACCCAGCTTCGCAGCGGCTTCCCGGATTGCCTGAGGGTCATGCAGACCAATCCGGCTGATAATACGGTCATTATCCCGGTCAAAGCTTGTACCCTTTGCCAAGCCGCCGGAGCGAAATTCGCTCAGGGCAAGGAATTTCCCCATGAGCGTAGTGCCTTTCGTATTTGCCAGATACTGCAAAATTGTCAGGTCGTGCCACATCTCCAGTGCCGGAGAAATCTGACATTCCGGCCAACTGATCCGAATAGGGATTCCCAAGGTTTCCGTGTCAAATGTCCTTCCATCCCAGCACAGTCCGGTCAGTACGGAAAGCTGAACAGGGTCTGCGCCTTCCAATTTCTGTCTGGCGGCAGAGCGCATCAATTCAAACTGTCTATTATTCTCCATCCTGCAAAAACTCCTGTAGGCCTGCCCGAATGAACCGGTCAATGGTCTGTTGTACGTTGTGCCAGTCCCGGCAATTGTTCTGAAGCATCAGCCGGTTAATGGTCAGGCAGCCGTGAATCTGGAAATAGAAAATGCTCTCTGCCTGCTCAAAGGTCAAATCGCTGTGCTGCATCAGATAACTGACAAAGCCTTCCTTGCTTTTGCCCGCCAGTTGTTTTATGATCCTTTCCGAGACAGTCTCATCCATAAACAGGGGCCAAAGCTCTTTATTCTCCTGTACCTTCTGGCAAAACGGATAGGTACAGGTTTCTTTTTGGGGACACAGTACATGACCTATGGTTTGACTCACGTCCGAGAAGGACTCCGTCACAATGTCGTCCAGCACATCATCTACATCAAAATAGTGGATGTAAAAGGTTCCTCGGTTGATGTCTGCCAGGCGGCAGAGCTCCGTCACGGTAATTTTGGAATAGGGCTTGATCCGCAAAAGCCCCATCAGAGCCTCCCGAATGACACTGCGCGTATACTTCGTCCGGCGATCTTTGGTGTTGATTTCTTTTCGCTGCAAAATATGGCACCTTCCTCAACAGATTCTGGAAACTGTTTTGTTTCTGCACAGCTTCCAGAATCTGATTATTGTTAATCTGCTGACAATCAGTATAATGATATTGAAACAAAAAGTCAACAGGATGTCTACCAATTAACAACATGAGGAGGAAACTATGGCGAAGATTATTGCTGTAGCCGGAAAGGGCGGCGTCGGAAAAACCACGCTGACCGGTCTGATGATTCAATACCTGTGTAAGAACGGCAAAACACCCATTCTTGCGGTGGATGCGGATGCCAATTCCAATCTGAATGAGGTGCTGGGTGTGGAAGCTCCGCCCACCCTGGGAGAAATCCGGGAGGAAATCGAACGGGCAGGAATGTCACTAAATTCTCCCATTCCTGCGGGCATGGCCAAGGGTGACTACCTGCAAATGCGGATGGAGGATGCCATTACAGAGGAAAAGGATTTTGACCTGATGGTCATGGGCCGCACCCAGGGCCAGGGCTGCTATTGCTTTGTGAATGGATTGGTGCAGACCCAAATTCAGCGACTGCAAGCCAACTACCCTTATCTTGTGGTGGATAACGAAGCGGGCATGGAGCATATTAGCCGTGGCCTGCTTCCCACCATGGATGTGGCAATTCTGGTCAGTGATTGCTCCCGCCGGGGCGTTCAGGCGGCGGGACGAATCGCAGCACTGATGCAGGAGCTGAATTTCAAGCCCAAGCAGATGGGATTGATCGTAAACCGTGCGCCGGATGGCAAACTGGATGCCGGCACCATGGACGAAATTCAGAAGCAGGGGCTGCACCTGTTTGGCGTAGTACCTCAGAGTGATGAGGTTTATCGCTATGACTGCGACGGAAAACCCACGGTTCAGCTGCCGGAGGATTCCCCTGTGCGGATGGCATTGGTGCGCATTTTACAGAACATCGGACTGTAAAGGAATAAGACCATGGAAAAAATCAACTATTTGAATCAATATGGTGGGAACAACCTGACGGAAAAGCCGTTGGAATACTATTTGGAAGCATTCGAAAAAACAGACCCATACAAAATCAGCCGCCGTTTAGGAATTCCATATGATCCCCTGCGCAAAGAATTCACCTTCTATTTTTTGGGTCAGACATATATCGCCCGCTGCTCAGATTTCCAGATTAACCCCGTTGATTCGGAGGACAACCTTTTTGGCAGAAACCCCAAGGCACGGATTCTTCTTCTGCGGTATTTGCTCTATTCCACTGTATATTTCCCGGATGGGGAGTTTAAGTCCTACCGGGAATTTCCATCCGGGGAACTGTACTATGACGTTTTTCGCGGAAGGTGCATCCAACGGCTGCTCAGGATCTATTCGGGGCGGATTCCGGATTTCAAGGAAGCGGCTGTCAAGCTGGGAGGAATTCTGATCCCCGGTGGAGATGCCGCGGTTGAATTGGAGCTGTTTGACAATCTTTATATCCGCTTTCTTTTATGGGAGGGAGACGAGGAATTTCCTGCGTCCAGTCAGATCCTGTTTTCCAGTAATTTCCCGGCGGCATTTTCCGTCTACGATTTAACGGAGATCGTAGAAATTATTTTAGGTGTTATGAAGGAGAAAGAGGTACAGAAATGATCAACTGTCAGGAAGCCAGAAATGCCATCACAATTCTGGAAGTGGAATGTCCACAATGTGGAGACAGCGTTGAGGTGTTTGTCAAGGACGGTGTGGTCTGCACCGATTCGGTCTGCACCGAATGCGGCAATATCATTGAACAGTCCACACCCATTGGAGATATGAAATGCGTTTAGCCGGAATTCAACAATTTCTGAAAGAGCGTCACCTTCCCTTTCAATACTGGGAAGAGGATGACTGCGGCAGTATTGAATTTGACCATCGTGGGCTTCACTATCATATTTGGGAATTTCCCGAACCAGAGCGTGGCGCACAGAGCAATGTTCGCATCGCAGGTCGTAGTGAGGAGTTTGGCGACAATTACGAAGAAGTGATTTTAGGGATTCTCAAGACATGGGAGGAATTTTGATGAAAATAACCGTATGCGGCAAGGGCGGCTGCGGAAAAAGCACCGTGACTACACTCCTTGCAAAAGAATTGGCTCGCATGGAAAAAAGGGTGCTGGTAGTGGACTCCGATGAATCCAATTTCGGTCTGCACCGTCAGTTGGGTGTCGAGTTGCCCAGAGATTTTACCGAATATTTTGGCGGCAAGGATAAAGCCTTCAAAACCATGATGACCTCTGGTATTCTGGACGCTATGAAGCTTTCTGCCTTTGCCAAGAAGTTTTTCTCCGAAGATTTCACCATGGCAGATATTCCGGAAGAATATTACAGTGAAAAAGACGGCGTAAAGCTCATGTCCAGCGGAAAAATCCACAAAGCCAATGAGGGCTGTGCCTGTACGATGAACAGCATTCTGGAGCAGTTTGTTGCTCATCTGACCCTTGCGGAGGATGAAATTGCACTACTGGATATGGAAGCCGGTGTGGAGCATTTTGGCAGGGGTACGGATAACTCCGTGGACGGCATTCTGATGATCGTAGACCCATCCTTTGAATCCCTGCGGCTGTCCGCCAAAATTGCGGATTTAAGCACGAGCATCGGCAAGCCCATCTGGTTCTGCCTGAATAAGCTGACCGAGGAAACTGCGCCGATGATGGAAGAGGAAGTCGGTAAACATGGAGCGATTATTGGCAGAATGCCGCTGGATCACGATCTTGGTCTTGCAGGTCTCACCGGTACAGAGCTTCAAATGACAATTGCTCCAGTCCGTGAAATGGCCCAGTTTTTGATCCATTAACCAGAAGATATCGTTCTTGATTCTATCTAAGGAAATCATGATAAACTTAGAGCGTGCATCCACACTGAAGCTGCCTTTTGCGGCGACGGAGGATAGGATCGTCCGGATACAGACCGAGGCCATATCGGATATTGAATAGGACTCCCAGAATTGTTGCTTCTGCATTCCGTGCAGTTTTCCCGCATTCGGAATGCGACGTATGCTTTGTAATGATATTTATCGCGCATCTGTCTAAAAATTTTTTGAAATTTTTTGAAAAAACATGTCAGGAATGCGTTTCTGAAGACATATATAGGGTGAAGGGCATCCGAGTGTGGGTACCCGCGCAGGCCACGAGGCAGGGTCGCGCGGATATCGGAACCGCCCTCCTTTTCCTCGCTGTCCTTCCCGCGGTTTTTGACACCCGGGGCAGGCAAGGCGGCGGGGTCTCCCCTGCGCGGCCGGTCTCTTTCCCCCGGCTGCGCAGGGGTCTTCTCTCAGCTTGCCAAAAAAGTCCTTCGGGATCTCGCTGCGTTCAGAATCGCAAATAGAGTTTTGAAGCATTTTGTTTTGCAATTCTGCCGCCGCGGGTCATTAACGTGAAAAGGCACTCTCAAAAAATATTTTTTCGATTAATTTCAAAGATATCTTTTCTTTTCTATGCGATTATGATATACTAATTTTAATATTTATTTTGTTTTTTGCGACTTATAACATTATATTAGTCACAAGAGGGGCGTGCAGCATATGGAGCATCGGCATATCCCTGCCGCAAAGGACGGCAGCATTCCCGACGCGAAAACGCGTTTTCGGCGCGGGCAGGACATTTTTCTGGAGGACGTATGGTACGGCCGCTGCGCGATCTGCGGCGAGCTGATCCGCCCGCCGAAGCTGTGGTACTGGTACCGGAACGGCCTTTTTCTGCTTCCCGCTGCAGCGTATTTTCCGATCCTTATCTGGCTCCTCAACCTGGCTGTCAGGACTGACGGTCCGGCATATCTGGCTTTCGTTCTGCTTCTGCTCACCTGCTTGTCACTCTTCGCGATCAGCGAGCTGATCGAGCGTGCCATTCTGACCTTCGGGCGGTGGCAGGAGTTTCCCACGGGTCTGAAAGCCAAACAGCTGCAGTTTCGCAGCGACCGAAAAAGCCAAAAGCGGATTTTCATTTGGTTTGGCATTTCTTTGACTTTCTATTTTGCCTATTTTGCGCTGATCTGCTTTTTCCGTCGCTGACAACGCCGTATGTCCCACCCTCCCCGCAGCAGTAACTTCCGACAGAAAGAAAGGAGCACCCTGCGATGAAGCTTGATTCTCCCGAAGCCCCAATTGCGCTCAGCCCGGTGTGGTTCGTGTGAGCACCGGAGGATGTAAAGAATGACAGAGATCGATGTGATCATGGGGATGCTGGACTGGAACAACAGCGCCGAGGAGCAGGCCGCCGGACTTGCGCAGGCGGCGCAGGTGGAAAACTTTCAAGTCTTTTTGCAGCCCTGCACGGAGCACTACAACAAAAACGTGTGGGACAATTGCGCAAAAGCTCTGGCAATGCGGTCGGATGCGGAATTAGACGCCTGTTTGGAAAACCTGTTGGCATGGCTGCGCGACATGAATTGGCCGGGCGCTTTTCTCATCCTCGAAAGGCTGCAGGCTTTTCAGAACTCGGCGGCGCTCCATCGGGCGATCGCGGGAAGCCTTCTGTGCGCGCAGGCGCTTGGGGACGAGGTATGGGAGGAGAATCTCAGAAAACTGCAAAATTGTGAAAACACGATATCTACATAGGATGAGAGGAGGCCCCACATGCGCGAAGTTGATCTGGAACTGGATTATTGTCCCAAATGCGAAGCGGAGGAAACGCAGGACCCATTTCCTGCACAGGAACACTGCTTTTTTAACTCATTTGCAACGGTCGTGCAGTGCACAAAATGCGGAACGCGTTATGTTCCATCGCCCAAATCGGGAGTGATCATCACTCTGAACTGCTGTCTGTGGTTTTGGGTGAGTTTTTACTTGAGCAACAGCTGGCACTCTCCGGTGGCAACGATTGTGTTATTCCTGCTTGCCTTTCTGCAGTATGCCTTTGTCGGAATTTTGCTTCGCCGCTTCGGAACGTGGCGTCCGATTTCCGGAAATAAGCCCTTGGAACAGCAGGAATATCTGCTGCCCACGATCGTCTGGTCCATGCTCACGGCGCTGGGGCTGTCTCTTCTGATGTTTGCCGTGACGGCCCTGATGCGATAAAGGAGGGATTCTTATGGAATTAAGCAGCTGCCCGCAATGCTCCGCCAAGCGGAATATCCCGCTCTCATTCAGCTTTTTTCTGACAAACCGGTTCCATCTGGCTCTTTCCTGCAGCCACTGCGGCGCGAGATATGTGCCCACGATGCTGCAGCGTATCGTACAGCTGATTCTACTGCTGGCGTTCAGCATTGGTTGTGGACTTCTTTACACGCCGCTCCTGCGGCTGGAATTCACCCTTTCTGCGGTTGGGACCTTCCGACTGCTGCCTCTTTGGGTGCTTGTAGTCCTGCTCGTGCTTGCACTGGCGCACTGGCTCCCGCTTCGCGTTCTGCCGTGGAAAAAGCTGGAAAGTACAGCCGCGTTCCACCGTGGACGATCGGTCTCTTTCTTTATCATTTCGATTACGATTTCCTTTCTGGTAACAATGCTGATCAGCTTTCAATTTGCACCGGAAGCCCTGATGAGAGCGCTGTATTGATATCATTTTCGTTTGCCGGAGGCTGCTATGACATTTCAATACTATCCGCCGCAATTGCTGCAGAAGGCGCGGGAAACATATTGGGGTGAGCTTGCATGGCACGTCTGTGATATTCCGGATGTGCTGGAATACGCACACTCTGAAAATCTGGTCATTCTGGGTGGTGACGTGATCACGCCGCAGGAAAAGCACACCTACGACAACTGGTATTACAATATATCTCACAGCCTCACCATTGAGAAGAACGTACAGGCAAGCATTGACTTAACGCGGTCCTATATTGGAGCCTACGTCCGGAAGAATGGCAACAATTATCTGTTCGTTGTTAGCCTGACCAGACTGCTGTTTGTCAATGAGCAAATCGCCTGCACGGAACCGCTCCCTTAGCGCTTCTGCTGCCTCCCAGCAGAAAAACGAGCCCGCATTCCTGTTCCCGAAATCGCTTTACATCCTGTTACAGAACTCTTCCGAAAAATTTTTCAAATTTTTTTGAAAAAACCTGTCAGGAATGCGTTTTTGAAGACATATATAGGATGAAGGGGTCCCGCTCCCCTGCCCGCAGGCGAAGAGGCATCGCACGCGGCGCAGGACCTGCCAAAAGCCGGGCCCCGGCCGTCCTCCCGCAGCCATTCCGGCGCGGGACGGCATGAAAATTCCCCTGCGCTGCCGGTCTCTTTCCCACCGGCAGCGCAGGGGCCTTCGTTTTTCGAAATTCATGTTGATTTTTCAGTTCAGAGCGTGTATACTAGGCCTAGGGAATGAAAATTCCCGTAGACAGCAACAGGTTTGTCTGTCGCAGCGTTGAAGCAAGTGATGGGGTCAGCATGCCGTACACTTGTGGAGCTTTGACCGAGGGTTAGGCGGTTTCCACAGGCTGACGTAGGGTTTTTCCCGAATGAAAACGCCTCTTGCGGAGCTCTGTTAATGCAGGGTTCCGCTTTTTTATAAAAAAGCAGGTCGGAATGTGTCTTTTACGGGAAGCTGCCCATGCATGGCAGCAATTGACAGGAACAGAATACCGGATCACCGTTGGAAGGCGAGGAAAGAAATCTTCTTTTGCTTTGAGCTTCTCCTTTGCTGATTTCCCACATGTTGCCGGGATGCAGTATGCGCAGGATGTAGACTTCGGTCTGCGCCCGTCCGAATACTACGGCGAAAGGCTGATCCCTTCCATTTTGAGCGGAAAGCTTGAAGCGGCAAACATGGAGCGAAGCCTGAATTGGCTGCGGATCAAAGGCCGACTCAATGCGATCATTCATCTTCAGGAAACGCTTGACACCGAGTTCCTGATTGCACGTTTTCGTCCGAACCTGGTACGCATTCACTGCAAAATTGACGCAGAATACATCATTAAAAATTTGCACTCCGGCGAGGTTTTCTTCGTGTTTATCGACAAGGGTACCGGGCAGCGATATTATTGCAAGTCCGCATTTGAAAGAACCACGATAGATTATCTGGAAAACCAGGCTGTTCTGACTGTGCTGAAAAAAGAAAAAGTCATGAACGGCATTCCGACATTATTGTATCTGCATCCGAATTATATGGAAGACGCAGAAGCGTAAAACCGGGGCATCCGTCTGGTGTCTCGGATTCGTTTTCGCATATCCGGAAACGACGTATCACCTGTAAATGTATCTTTCTCGCATCTGTCGAAAAAATTTTTTGAAAAAACCTGTCAGGAATGCGTTTCTGAAGACATATATAGGATGAAGGGGTCCCGCTCCCCTGCCCGCAGGCGAGGAGGCATCGCACGCGGCGCAGGACCTGCCAAAAGCCGGGCCCCGGCCGTTCTCCCGCAGCCATTCCAGCGCGGGCCGGCATGAAAATTTCCCTGCGCTGCCGGACTCTTTCCCACCGGCAGCGCAGGGGCTGTTTTTATTCTGGCTTCCGGATCAAGTATCCCCCCGGCAGCTTTCCGCTCAGGTCTGCGCTGCGCCGTCGACGGACAGGATCTCACCCGTTACATAGCTTGCCAGATCGCTGGCGAGAAACAGATAGGCGTTGGCGACCTCCTGCGGCTCGCCGATGCGGCCGAGCGGGATGGGCGCGCTGATGCGGTCGATCAACTCCTTCGGCAGGGCCGCGACCATATCCGTCCGCGTGACGCCGGGCGCGACCGCATTGACGCGGATACCTGCGCGGCCAAGCTCCCGGGCTAGGCTGCGCGTCAGGCCGTTGACGGCAAATTTACTGGTGGGATAGCCGACGCCGCTCGGCTGACCATAGAGACTGACCATGGAGCTGGTGTTGATGATGCAGCCCTTCCCTGCTGCGCGCATGATCGGCTCGACGGCCTTGCAGCCGTGGAACACCGCCGTGACATTCAGATCCATGATGCTCCGGAACGCCTCGGGCGAATAATCCGCCAGCGGCTCCCGCGCGGAGATCCCTGCATTATTCACCAGAATATCCACCCCGCCGAAGGTCTGCGCGACCTCCTGCACGGCCCGCTCCACGGCGGCATAGTCCGTCAGATCGGGCCAGAGGCCTATCACCGGCCAGTCCGGCTGCTCCTCCCGCAGCTGCGCCAGCGCTCTCTGCACAGAGGCCTCCCGGCTGCCGAACAGCGCCACCTTTGCCCCATTGTGCAGGAACGTCCGGACAACGGCAAGCCCGATGCCGCGCGTTCCGCCGGTCACGATCGCAATTTTTCCGTTTAACATATTCTGTACTCCTTTCCATCGATCCGTTTTATTCGATATAATTTTATCGATTCAATAATATCAAATATTTCCGCAAAAATCAATCTTTTTTTCATCAGGATCATAGACGGTGTGCATGATCGGGCTCCGGCTTGACAGTTCTCTCCGCATTCGGTATGATATGAAGGAATGATTACCTGCGGAAGGAAGCGACTGTCCTGAAATCCGGAACCGACTATCTGATCACTGAAAGGCCCGCGCGGGCGCTTTTGAAATTCTCCCTGCCGATGATTGTCGGCAACCTTTTCCAGCAGGCCTATACCATCGTGGACTCCGCTATCGTCGGCCACTATAACGGCGAAGCGGCGCTGGCCGCCGTCGGCGCGTCCTCCGCGCTCACAACGATCTTCATCTGCGTGGCCATCGGCGGCGGCATCGGCGCCTCCGTCATCATCAGCCAGCATTTCGGCGCGAAGCGCTTTGCCCGCATGAAGTCCGCCGTCTACACCGCCCTGCTGACGTTTCTGGCCGTCAGCGTCCTGCTGGCTGGCGTCGGGCTGCTGTGCAGTGAGCAGATCATGACCGCCCTGAAGACTCCGCCCGACGCGCTGGAGATCGCAGTCACCTATCTGAACATCTATTTCTATGGTCTGCCTTTTCTCTTTCTCTATAATATCCTGTCCTCCCTGTTCAATGCGCTCGGAAAATCGCGCATCCCGCTGTATTTCCTGATTTTTTCCTCGCTGCTGAATGTCGTGCTGGACTGGTATTTCGTCGCCGTGCTGCACCGGGGCGTGCCCGGCGCAGCCTATGCCACGTTTCTGGCGCAGGGCCTGTCCGCCGTGCTGTCGTTCGGCGTGTTCCTGCTGGAGCTGCGGCGCATCCCGGAGCGCTCGAACGGTCTGTTCCGCTTCGGAGAGCTGCGCGCCATGACGCGCGTGGCCCTGCCGTCCATCCTGCAGCAGTCCACGGTCTCCATCGGCATGATGCTCGTGCAGTCCGTGGTCAACGGCTTCGGCACGCAGATCCTCGCGGGCTTTTCCGCTGCGGCGCGCATCGAATCGCTGTGTATCGTGCCCATGGCCGCCATCAGCAATGCCCTGTCCTCCTACACGGCGCAGAACATCGGCGCGGAGAAGCCGGAGCGCGTGCCGCAGGGCTACCGCGCGGCCAATCGGATGATCGTGCTGATCTCCGTGCTGCTGTGCGTCCTTCTGGAGCTGTTCCGCACGCCGATCATCGCCATGTTCCTCGATGCCGCCCCCTCGCCCGAGACCGTGGCGACCGGCGAGCACTATCTGCAGTTCATCGGCTTTTTCTTCTGCTTCATCGGCTTCAAAATGACTGTAGACGGCATCCTGCGCGGCGCGGGCGACGTGAAAATGTTCACGATCGCAAACCTCGTCAATCTGGCCATTCGCGTGCTGCTGTCGTGGCTCTGCGCGCCGCTCTGGGGCGTCGAGATCGTCTGGTACGCCGTGCCGGTCGGCTGGCTGGCAAACTTTGTCATCTCCTTCGCACATTACCGCACCGGAAAGTGGAAGGAAAAACGGATCGCATAAAAAAATCCGCGCCATCCTACAGCAGGACAGCGCGGATTTTTATATACTTTCAAAGCAGCGTACCGCTCGGCGCAACGCCGATGGCATATTCGACTGCGATGGCGACCAGCACGACGAGCAGAGAGATGATAAAGCCGTGCAGCATGGGCTTCAGGCCCGCCCTGCGCATGTCGGAGAAGCTCGTGTTCAGGCCGATGGCAGCCAATGCCGTGACCATGAGAAACTTGCTGATATCCTTGAGCACGGAGGCGACGGAGGCCGGGATGAAGCCGAGGCTGTTCACGCCGCACAGAGCGAGGAAGCCGAGGATGAACCACGGGAAGACGGACTTCATATTGACCCTGACGGCCGACGGGTCGCCCGCCGCTTCCTTCTTTTTCACATGCATGCCGATGAGGGCAAAGATCAGCACCGTCGGGATGATCGCCAGCGTGCGCGTCAGCTTCACCATCGTGGCGAAATCGCCCGCCTGCTCACTGAAGGCGTAGCCCGCCGCCACGACGCTCGACGTGTCATTCACGGCCGTTCCGGCCCAGAGGCCGTAGGCGGCGTCGGACAGGCCGAGCCAGCGGCCGAGGATCGGGAACAGCACGATCATCGCCATGTCGAACAGGAACGTCGCGGACATACCGTAGGCAACGTCGACATCCGTCGCGTCAATGACGGGCGCGATGGCCGCAATGGCAGAGCCGCCGCAGATGCCCGTTCCGGCAGAGATGAGGTTGCTCATCTTCCAGTTCAGGCCGAGCGCTTTGCCGATGAAATAGCCGACGCCGAAGCAGGTGGCCAGCGTGAAAAGCATGACCGTCAGCGAAAAGCGGCCGACCTTCAGCACCGTCATGATGTTCAGGCTCGCGCCGAGCAGAATGATCGCAAGCTTCAGCACCTTTTTGGACGTGAAGCGGATACCGGGCGACGTGACCGCGTTTGGCTTGAAGAAGCGGTTGATGACCATGCCGATGAACAGCGCAATGACGGACGCGCCGATCAGGTGCAGGCCCGCCAGCCCCTCGAGATACTCCAGTCCCTTGGCCGCGGCCGCAATGACGAGCGCCATTGCCAGACCGGGCACCATTTTCCAGATCGTTTTCATAAGAACCCTCCGTTTTTTCTGTAGCGATTGCATTATAGCACGCCCGTGTGATAAAATAAAATTATTCTTTAGAATAAAACGATTCCATGTCGTTATCAAGGAGGGCATTCATGGACCGGAGGCTCGAGACATTTCTGGCTGTCTGCCAGACGATGAATTACCGCCGCGCGGCTGAGGCGCTGCACCTGACGCAGCCCGCCGTGACGAAGCAGATCCAGTCGCTGGAGGCGTCCTACGGCGTCCGCCTGTTTTCCTATGACGGGCGGAAGCTGAGGAAGACCGCCCCCGGCAGCGCGCTGGAGGTCTTCGCCATCTCGCAGCGCTATCAGGAGCAGGAGCTGGAGCGTGCGCTGCACGCCGCTCCGCGCAAAATTCTCCGCGTCGGCGCGACGAAGACCATCGGCGACTATATCCTCCCGCCCGCCATCTGCAGCTTTGTCCGCGCGCCGGAGCACGAGCTGCAGTTCACCGTGGACAACACGACGCGCCTGCTCGGGCAGCTCGAGGCGGGGCAGCTGGATTTTGTGGTCGTGGAGGGCATTTTCGACAAGCGCCGCTATGACAGCTTCCTGCTGCGGGAGGAGCCGTATATCGGCATCTGCGCGGCCGGGCACCGCTTTGCCGGACGGCGCGTCTCGCCGGAGGAGCTGCTGACCGAGACGCTTCTGCTGCGGGAGCCCGGCTCCGGCACGCGCAGCATCCTCGAGCGCGAGCTGATGCAGGTGAGCTACAGCACGGCGGCATTTTCCCGGACGATCTGCATCAGCAGCTTTCCCGTCATCCGCGCGCTGACGGCGGCGAACTGCGGCATCAGCTTTCTCTATGAGGCCGTGGTGCGCGGCAGCCCGGAGATCGGCAGCTTCACCTGTCCCCCGCTCACCGGACGGCACGAGCTGAATGTCGTTTTCCTGCAGCATACCGGCGCAGGCAGCCTCGCCCGCGAATTCGTCGCGCCAGTCATGGAGCAGTTCCCCTGACCGGCCGACAGAAATACCGGCGACGAGCGAACGATCGGTACAGACCGGCAGCATTGCGCCGGTCGGGGCATCGGCCCCTACGCATTAAATGATACTGCCTGCACACGGGCGCTCGATGAGCGCCCCTACGGCGTCTAACGATACTGCCTGCACCGGCGGGCTGGGGGCAGTCCGCCCTACGGATTCTGTCGATCGTGCCTGCGTGGTAAAGGATCAGCCCCTGCGGGGCGGTTGGCCTTGCAGGGGCTGATTGATCAGTTGTTTGTGAGGAAGTCTACGAGGCGGCAGAGCATGGTTGCGATTTCGGCGCGGGTGGCGTTGCTGCGGGGCTCAAGGGTGGTCGGGGAGGTACCGTTGATGATACCGGCGCCGACGGCCCACTGGATCGGCTCGCGCGCGTAATCGGAAATTCGGTTGCGGTCGCTAAAGCCCGAAAGGTCGCCGCTCGCAATGCAGGTATAGCCGCAGAGCACAGCGTAGCGGTACAGGAAGGCCGCCAGCTGCTCACGGGTCACGGGGTCATTCGGGGAGAATTCCGTCTCGCTCGTGCCGTTGCAGACGCCAACTGCCTTGGCCCAGTTGACGGCGTCGTAGTACCACTGGCCCTCTACGACATCGTCGAAGGCCTTCTGCGCATAGACTCTCGGGCGGTCGCTCATGTTGTAGAGCACCTGCACGACCATTGCGCGGCTCGTGGTGGCCAGCGGCTCGAAGGTGGTTTCGCTCGTGCCGTTCATCAGGCCGAGCCAGTAGACATCATGGACATATGGGAAGTACCATTCGTTTTCCGGAACGTCGACGAAGGGCGTCTTTGCCATGTCGAGGAATTTCAGCCCGTGCTCCTTTGCGTACTGCTCGGCATAAGTACCGGTCGTGCCGTAGACGGTGGTAATGCCGGATTTAACAGGAAGATTTGCAGGAAGACGCTCAAGGCATGCGGGCGTGTAAAGGTCGTTGATGATTTGGCCCCACTCCTCGGTGAACGCGCCATCCTCCACCACGCGGACATAGTCGCCGAGAACGAGTGAGGTGTTGTAATTTTTGCAGGTGCCTTCCACCTTGGTGATCGGCATTCCGTTGACCGCAGAGTCCATCACGAAAAGATTGCCATTGAAGGACGGATCGCGCAGGCTGACAAGGTAGATCGCCGTCAGCTCGTTGCCGTCCACGCGGAACACGCCGCTGTTGGCCGGCACATACTGGCTATCCGGATGGGCGTCCATCGGAATCAGGTCGCGGGCAAAGGCTCTGTGCTTTTCATAGCCGACACAGGTGTGACTGGCAAACAGCTTGGAGCCATAGGCGCTGCACTCCGGCGAAAGAGAGAAGTTTTGGGGCAGATAGTAGTAGTCGAGGGCATGGGCCCCCACGAAATTTTTCTCGATGTTGACCTCATTGTTGGGCAAGCTGACGAATACCAGATCGAATCCGGCAATGGAAATATCGTCGATAAAGGTCATGGTGTCCGGCAGGATAACGCCGACAACGCCTTCAAGATCGACCAGGCCAAAGGTGTAGAGACTCGTAACAGGGTATCCGTTCACATACTGCGGGATCTCCAGCACTTGCGGCAGGCTTCCCCTCACCGTGTTGCGGATTTCCGCATAGCCTTCCTCCGGATAGACCCAGTAGACAACGCCGTCGATCACGACCTCGTGATGCGTCGCTGCAAAAACCGTCGGGACGGCGGACAGCAGAAGTGCAAAGGCAAGAATCAGGCTGAACAAACGTTTTTTCATTGTGTCTGCTCCTCTCATTTTTGTGATGTCTCCATTATACCTGTTTATTCTAAGCTCGTCAATGCAAAATGCCCTCGTGGGAAACATTTGTCGTTTTTGGGGAAAACTGCCAGCATGGATTATCCGCAGGGCAGGCATTCCTAAGTCCGCTGGTGCAGGCGGGGGCGGTTTGGTGAATAGTGAATAATGTAACGGTACAAGCATGCTCCGACCCTACAACACAAAACACCGCCCGGTGGGAGCTTTGCTCCCGCCGGGCGGTCGTGCGAAAGGGGGTCGTCTGTTTGACTCAGCCAATGGCCTCGGTGCGGTAGATGAACTTCACGCTGCCGTCCATTGCGGCGTCCAGGCCGGAATAGGTCTGGTAGTCGCCGGAGATACCGGCCAGCGCGCGGGCGCGCTCCAGCAGCGGCTCCACATCGCCGTCCATGGCGTCGACGAGCTTCTGGAAGCCCTCCTCATTGAGCTGCTTCAGGCCGTCGGACAGCTGCATCGCGCCGTCGCGCAGAGCCGTCACGCCGTCGATGAGGGCGGATGCGCCGCTGCTCAGCGTGGCCGTTCCGTCTGCCAGCTGGCTTGCACCGGCATAGAGGCTGGAAGCGCCGTTCTGCAGGCTGGCTGCGCCGCTCTGCAGCTTCGCAGCACCCGCGGCCGCGCTGTCCACGCCGCCGGTGTAGGCCTGCAGGCCGGCATAGAACTGATAATAGCCGTCAAGCTGGGATTTCAGGGCGCTGATGCTAGCTGCACCGGAGCTTGCCTGCTCCAGAGCAGCCGTGATCTGATCCTGCACCTCGGGAGAATTCATGTTCTGGTCGATGAGCGTCTGGATCTGCGCCGCAGTCTGCTGGTCGATGAGGGCCGCGATATCGGCGCTTGCCATCTGCGCGGCGACCTGCTGGGAGATGAGCGCCTGCACATCGTCGGAGGCCATCTGGGCGTTGATCGCAGCCTCGATCTGTGCCTGCTGCTCCTCCGAGATCGTGCCGTCGGCAATACCGGCCGCATACGTCTCCGGGGTCAGGCCCATGGCCGCAAGGACCTTCGCCGTGACCTGCTCACGGACCGCAGCCGTGACCTGCTCGGTCACATTCTGCTGCACGGCGGCAGTAACAGCCGCGCGGATGGTCGCTTCCTGTGCATTGACGGCAGCCGTTACCTTGGCAAGAGCCGTCTGATAAGCCTGCTCATAAACGGCGGTCTGATCGAGAGAAGCCAGCGCGCCGTTGAGCACCTCGGCATAGTTGCCGATCGTCAGCTGCGGGATGCTGAGGCCCGCTGCGTTGATCTGCGTCGTGGCAGCGGCCAGCAGAGACTGGAACACCTGCTGCGCGCCCGCATTCAGGGCTGCGCTCTGGCCGGACAGGGTGGAAAGGCCGCCGTTCAGGGTCTGCATGCCGTTTGCCAGCTCGGCAGCGCCTGCGTTCAGGCTGCCCGCGCCGGTCTTCAGGGCGGCAGCGCCGTTGTTCAGCGTGCCGACGCCGTCCACGAGCGTCTGGGACTTCTCAAGCAGGGTCTCAAGGCCCTCATACAGCTCGGAAGAGCCGTCGAGGAGCTGCTGCATGGCGTCGGTCAGCTTGGCGAAGGATGCCTTCAGGTCGTCGACCGTCTCAAAGTCGCTGTCCTGCAGCGCGCTGAAGACGGAGTTCGTCGCGAGCGTCAGGGTCGTGTCGAGTGCGAAGTCCGTCACGTCGGCGCTGACCTCGACATAGTCCGGCAGCTCCAGCGTATCGCGCTCGATGTTCAGGTCGTCCTGCAGGCCCGGGAAGGCGATGCCGACGACAACGGTGTGCGAGCCGTCATTCACGACGCGGCCGTTCGTGACCTCGATGTTCGTGAAGCGCTCGTTGTCCAGCAGCATGCCGGTCAGCGCGGCAAACGGGACATAGAGCGTCTCCTCCTTGCCGTCCACGGTCGCGGTCGTCGTGCAGTGGTTCTCATAGTCGAAGCGGATGGTCACCTTGCCGCTCTTGCCCGCCAGCTCGGCCGGGGCAATGTCCTTGCCGTCGAGCTGGTAGCTGATGTTCATGGTCACGGGCAGCTCCGTTTCGCTCTTGCCCTGATAGTAGATGTCATTGCCCTGCGCATCCCACGTCAGGCTCGTGCCGTTCGCGGTCCACGTCTCGTCGCCCTTGACGTTCTCAATGTCCGTCAGGTCCGAGACGTCCTGCAGGCTCGTTTCATTGTTCGGATTTTTGAGCCAGTCGCTGACGATCACGCTCTGCTGCTTGCCGTCGGCTCCGGCGATGACATAAACGGTCTCTTCCTTCGAGGCGCGCTCCTCCGCCGCAGCGGAGGCCGCCTTCGTATCCTGCGGGGCGTGCAGCGCCCCATTCTCCGCATGGACCGACGCGCCGGTGATCGTGCAGATCAGCGCAGCGCACAGGCAGCCGGAGAGAATTTTATATCCGGTCTTTGTCATGATCTTCGTTCCTCCTGTCTTCGATTCTCAGCGGGCAGAAGCGTCCTGCTTCTCCGCGTGTTTTCTGGAATGATTGCAATGGCGCATGCCAAGCGTCGTGGCGCACACGAGCCGGTCGCACAGCAGCAGCAGTGCCGGCAGGATGAGGATGACGCAGAGCATACTGACGATGGCGCCGCGCGCCATGAGCATGCACATCGAGCTGATGATGTCGATGTCGGAATAGATGGCCACGCCGAACGTTGCGGCGAACAGGCCCATGCCGCTGACGATGATCGAGGGGATCGACGTCGAAAGCGCGGTGATAACGGCAGGCCGCTTCTCCTTGCCCGCAAGGCGCTCAGCCTTATAGCGGGTCGTCATCAGGATGGCGTAGTCCACTGTCGCGCCAAGCTGGATCGTGCTGATGCAGATCGGGGCGATGAACGGCAGCGACTGGCCGAGGAAATGCGGCAGGCCGAGGTTGATGAAAATGGCCAGCTCAATGACGGCGATGAGCAGGAACGGCAGCGAGATGCTGCGCTCCACGAGCAGGATGATGAGGAAGATCGCAAGGATCGACACGGCATTGACGACCTTGAAGTCGTGGTCGGTCGTTTCGATCATGTCCTTCATGCACGGGGCCTCGCCGATGAGCATACCGGTCGGATCATATTTCTTCAGAATGGCATTGAGCGAATCGATCTGGGCATTCACTTCGTCGCTCGCGACCTTGTACTCGGAGTTGATGAGCAGCAGCTCCCATTTGTCGCTCTTGAGAATAGAGCGGACGGAATCCGGCAGGATCTCCTCCGGCACGCCGGCGCCGACGACGGATTCGAGACCGAGGACGTATTTCACGCCGTCCACCTGCTCCATATCGGAGATCATGCTGCGCACCTGCTTCGACGGCAGGGACGCGTCCACGAGCAGCATGTGCGTTGAGGCAATATCGAACTCCTCGGAGAGCTTGCTGTTTGCGATAACATACTCCATGTCCTCCGGCAGGCACTGGCCCATGTCGTAGTACACTTCGTCGTTCGTCTTGTCATAGGCGAAGTAGAACACCGGAGCCAGCACCACGAACAGCGCCAGGAACACCGGGAACACCTTCGTCACGCCCTTGGCCAAGCCATCCATCTTCGGAAGGATAGAGCGATGGCGCGTCTTCTGCAGGGGCTTGTCGAGCAGCAGGATGAGCGACGGCAGGACCGTCACGCAGGACAGCACACCGAGCAGGACGCCCTTCGCCATCACGATGCCGAGGTCGCGTCCCAGCGTGAACGACATGAAGCACAGGGCCAGGAAGCCCGCGATTGTCGTGATGGAGCTGCCGACGACGGACGTCAGCGTGGCGCTGATGGCGTGAGCCATGGCCTCGCATTTATCGGGGTAGATCGCGCGCTGCTCATTGTAGCTGTGCCACAGGAAGATGGAATAGTCCATCGTCACGGCCAGCTGCAGCACGGCGGACAGTGCCTTGGTGATGTAGGAAATCTCGCCCATGAACCAGTTGCTGCCGAGGTTCAGCAGAATGGCAGCGCCGATGCTGGCGAGGAACACGAACGGGATGAGCCAGCTGTCAAGGAAGACCATCATGGCCACGCACGCCAGCACAACGGCAATGGCAACGTAGATCGGCTCCTCCTGCTCGCACAGGTCCTTCAGATCCGTCACGAGGGCGGACATGCCGGAGACGAAGCACTGCTTGCCCGCAATGGAGCGGATCTCACGGATGGCGTCCATTGTCTCGTCCGCGGAGGTCGCGGTGTCGAAGAACACGGCCATCATCGTCGCGTCGCCGGTGTTAAAGGCGTCATAGAGCTTGTCGGGCAGAAGCTGCATCGGGATGGACGTGTCCATCAGGGAGTTGTACCACAGGACTGTCTCCACATGCTCGACGGATTCGAGCTTTTCCTGCAGGGCGGCAACGTCCTTTTCCGGCATATTCTCCACGACGATGAAGGAGAATGCGCCCTTGCCGAAGTCCTCCAGCAGCGCGTTTTGCCCGATGACGGTGTCCATGTCGTCCGGCAGATAATTGAGCATGTCGTAGTTGATCCGGGTCTCCAGCATGCCGAACACAGCCGGGATCATCAGAAGCACCGTGAGGATCAGGATCGCGACGCGGCCGCGCACGACCGCTTTGGAAAATCGCATGGTTTAACCTCTTTTCTCATAAAATTCCGCATCCAGAACATCAGGCTGCTGGTGCCGGATGATCTTGATCATGCTGCACGCGACGCAGAGGTTCAGGATGCCCTCTGCCAGCATCGCGATGCCGAGCAGGACCAGCAGCGCCCGCGCGCCGTCCATCGGGCGGAACACGAGCAGCAGCCCGGCCAGACACGCCATGATCGCCAGCGTCAGGATCAGCCACCACGGCCGCAGGCCGAAGCGCTTGGAATCCGATGCCGCCTGGATCTTGAACAGGCCGTCGGCCAGAATGCAGATGCCGAGCACCAGACAGAAGAAGCTCACAAGCTGCACGGGACGCACAAGCACGATCAGCCCGAGCACGATCAGCAGGATCCCATAGGCCAGATCGAACTGAAACGCCAGCCGGTACAGATCGCGGGAAAAATACCCCATCAGCTTCACCGCGCCGAATCCGATCATCATGCAGCCCACCAGAATGCCGAGCAGCTTCATGGAAAAGTCGGGCACCGCAATGAGCAGCACGCCGAACACGCAGTACAGCGCAGAAAGGACGATGTAGCTCGTCTTCGCCGCGCGCATGAATTTCACGGAACGCATGAAAGCACCTCCTTCGATTTTTGGGCAGCCCCGCCGGGCCTGCCCCTTGGACCAGTCCAGAGTATACCCCATCGCCCACCCCCGCGCCATAGACAATGCCGCTCCCCTGCCGGATTTTCAGACACGGAGGCGGTTTTGCCTAACGGAAGGGCTAAAAAACGACACCGCCCCCCGAATTGTCATTGCGAGGCTTCGAAGGGGCCGTGCAATCTCTGGAAGGCACTGCCGTTTCGTACCGGCCGCCGTTAAAATGGCAAAAACCAAAAGTCAGCCTGCAGCGGCGGTCACTGCGCAGCCATTGGTGGCTTTGCCGCCTTACGGATGCGGCGTGCCCTTTACGGGCAGTGAGCGCCATTGGCAGCTGCAGATTCCCGCGCACTCCGCCGACAGCACACGCTATTGTAGGGGAGCGGACAGCCGGGTCCGGCGCAAAACTCCCGGCTGGTACAGGCTGGCGTTAAAAAGGCTTCAGCCCCAGGTTTGTCATTGCGAGGAGGCCGCAGGCCGACGTGGCAATCTCGGGAAGGCAGTTGCGATTTCGCCATAACCTACCTGTTATCCACATGGGTACTGCGAGATTCCCACGTCGCTTCGCTCCTCGGAATGACAAGCTTGAATGTCTCGCGCCGCTGAATTAACACTTCAAAACCTGCAGTTGCCTACAGCGCTCAGGGAACGCCGCTGCAAACTGGCTTTGGGTTCCCATCATCTTAATGGCAGCCGACACCAATCTCCGCTGCAATTCCCTATTGTGCACTTTTTATACACCATCCGCATTCTTTCCCTTATGCAAAAGTATACATGTTATTTAATTTTTGATTATTGTAGTGATTTGTATCGTTTCTTTTGTATCACATTTATTCCAACCCCCGTTCTTCTATACGCATTACAGTCACAATATACATATATCTTCCGCAGTAATTTCTATGTTATCTGTATTATTTTTTTGCTTCAAACGTCTTGTGGGAGTCACTTGCATATGGTATACTCAAGTTGCAGATATCCTGCATTTCTTTGGAATTGCTGACTTACTATTGGAAGGAGTGGATCAAATATCATGAAGCGTTCAACGATTCTCTGTTCTTTGCTGCCGGTTCTGCTTGTCCTGTCCCTGTGCGCCTGTTCCGCCTCCCCGTCCGGTGCCTCTGACGGCGCTGAAACTCCCAACAACATCTTCCACGAACTCTCTCTCCCCGCCGTAACGGAGGGGCAAGTCTCCGTTCTGGATGCCCGCGGCAGCCGGATCCTCTATGTGCAGGAGGAGAAGCTGCTCTCAAAGGACGGCGGTTACGCCTACTACGAGACAAAACAAGTCGGCATTTACGATGTCGATGCCCAGAAATCACTTGCCGTCTGGGAACCGGAGACGCCCGGCAACTACTTCGGCGGAGCCCTGCTGGATGGAGATGCCGCCATTCTCGCCCTCCAGCTGGACTACACCAACGCCTACCCCGCACAGTTTGCGGCCATGTACTTCGGCGGCTCACAGCGCAGCCTTGTAGAGCTCACCGGTGAACTGCAGTGGCTGCTCTCCTTCTCCGGCAAGGAGGCTCTTGCCAGCTACCGCACGGACGGCGGCGCTTTCGGTGTTTACCGTCTCTCCGCGGACGGCTGCACAGATGCTCTGCTGCTGCAGGCTGATGCGAACACCGAGCCGATGGGCGGCGATCTTGCCGTCTGCGGTGACCGCTTCTGCTTCTCCTATGCCAAAAATGGCCAAGTCACCCTGTGCACCGTCTCCGCCGACGGCACGCAGGACGCTCTTGCCCTGCCGGAGTCTGCGAAGCTGGACTCGTTCTGGCTGACCGCGGACGGCCCGCTCATCTGCCAATATGTCGAGCAGAACGGCAAGGCGCAGCGGCTGCTCACGCGCTATGCCTCTGGCGAGACGCACGAGGTCACACGTCCGGCAGCAGACGGCGCGCTGTACCAGCTCCGCTTTGCAAACGGCTGCGGCTTTGCCGTGAACGGCAGCTGGGGGCTCCAGCTCCTGCAGCTCTCCGAGGATGGCACGGTCAGCTGCCGCGGTGTAACGGAGTTGCCCGATGAGCTCAGCTCCGTGCAAGTCCGCATTCTGTCCTGCGGCGACGGCAGCTTCTGCCTGTTCTACCCCGAAGCGCAGCGGTTGTTCCGCGCCGTGCCAACTAGCTGATATCGTTTCCCATGCCGCGGCCTTTTGGGCCGCGGCAGTTTTAGCGCCGCGAGACTGCCGGATTTGTCATTGCGAGGGCGCTTTGCGCCCGTGGCAATCTCGGGAAGGCAGTCACGATTTTGCTGGGACTTTTTCCATTTACCGCACTGCATATTATTGAAAATTACGGGATATTTTCTGTAAAAATATTGACAAAAAAGTTAAGGGGTGATATGCTGGATTTACCGGAAGGGAATACTTGTCAAACGTTCAATTGGAACGGAAGGGAAGGAGAAAATACCCATGAAAAACCCGAGATATTGGAAATTACTGGCTTTCACGATTACAGTCATCGCCATTTCCTCCCTCCTGTTCGGCTGCACAAAGCAGAAATCGGAACCGATGACAAACATCTGGGTTTCTCCCTACTACATTAGTAATTGGCTATACAACGCGGAAGGCAAATACCTGCATACAGGAGCTGACGGTGAGGTAACAGCGGATTCTACGATGGAAATCCTGCGTGAAAGTACCTGGCCAATGGGTGTTACAGCTACAATGCCAAAGTACCTGATTCCAGATACGGAAAAGCTGCGTTTTGAAGTCACATCCAAAAATGCATGGATGCGGGTAGATAGCGATAAAATTTATCTCCTAATCGAACTGATGAATGAGGCAGATGATCAGTGGCTGGAGCTGACAGCGACCGGCTTCCGTCTGAAGGGTGAGGTAGCTTCATACAGTGCAAGGGGATGGTTTGGGCAAGTATCCTTTCCAAGCACAGACGAATTCTATTACACACTGACCGGCGAGCAGGAGAGCGATCTGCGGGTGTACTGGCAGGACAATACGCTCCGGATCGTCTCCGAAAGTCCCGGTGAAGTTACGCTGCATTTAAAAGATTTGCGTGACACCTACCAATTCCCGGCAGGCGGCTGCGTGATCACGGACTTTGCCGACGGGAAGATCATCGTCCAATAATCAAAAACAGGTCCCGGCCCGGCGGCGTCCCCGCCGGGCCGGTGTTTGCCTGTAGCGGTGGTCACTGCGCAGCCGTTGGCGGCTTTGCCGCCTTACGGATGCGGCGTGCCCTTTACGGGCGGTGAGCGCCATTGGCAGTTGCAGATTCCCGCGCACTCCGCCGACCGCACCGGCTCCCGGATTTGTCATTGCGAGGAGGCCGCAGGCCGACGTGGCAATCTCGGGAAGGCAGTTACGTTTTCGCCGGAAGTACCCAATTATCCGGCCAAGTACTGCGAGATTCCCACGTCGCTTCGCTCCTCGGAATGACACGTCAAGCGAGTGCAGCGGTGCACCAGTGCCTTTCTGCCGTTGAATGCTCCCCCTACTGGGCGGTCACTGACCGCCGCTACATTTTCCTCTCGTCCGGCGGGTTGTGCAGGGATCGCCGCTGCGGACGTATGCGCTTTCATCAGCGATCTGCGCGGACTGCAGGCACGCAACCGGGCCATTCCGATTCTTTTCCCGCAGCCTGTTTTTCCTGTTGCTTTTTCCGCGTTTTTCCGGCATAATATAGGCATCTACTATTGAGAAAGGCGGAAGGTTCCCATGGAGCTTCTGAAGGAACGGATCCGGAAGGAAGGCAAGATCCTGCCCGGAAACATTGTGAAGGTGGATGGTTTCCTGAATCATCGCATCGACGTGCCACTGATGGAGCAGATCGCGCAGGAATTCAGGCGCGTGTTTGCCGGCAAGGACATCACTCTTGTGCTGACGGCCGAAGCCAGCGGCATCGCCCTGGCCACGATCTGCGCGCAGGCCTTCGGCGTGCCGATGGTGTTCGCCAAGAAGGCCAAGAGCGACAACATCGAGGGCGGCCTCTATCAGAGCGATATTCTTTCCTATACCTATAAGAAGAAGGTCACGCTGCTCGTCTCCAAGGAGTGGCTCAGCGCCTCGGACAAGGTCCTCATCATCGATGACTTCATGGCGCGCGGTGAGGCCATGCGCGGCCTGTGCGACATCGTGAGGGAGGCCGGGGCCGAGCTCGTCGGCATCGGCGTCGCGGTGGAAAAGGGCTTCCAGCACGGCGGCGACCGCCTGCGCGAGGCCGGTATCCCGCTGCATTCGCTCGCCATCATTGAGAGCGCAGACGAAAACGGCTTTGTCTTCCGGGAGGAATGAGCATGGAAACGATTCTCGTTCTGGACTTCGGCGGGCAGTATAACCAGCTCATCGCCCGCCGTGTCCGTGAGTGCAATGTATACTGCGAGGTCAAGCCCTACACGACCCCGCTGGAGGAGCTCAAGGCCATGCAGCCCAAGGGCTTTATCTTCACCGGCGGCCCGAACAGCGTCTATGACGCCGCCTCCCCGAAGGTCGATCCCGCCATCTTCACGCTGGGCGTGCCGGTCCTCGGCATCTGCTACGGCTGCCAGCTCATGGCCCAGACGCTCGGCGGCGAGGTCACGGCTGCGCAGGACAGCACGGCCCGCGAATACGGCCGCACGGAGACGCACTTCTCCCCCTGCCGCCTGTTCGAGGGTCTGCCCGAGCAGAGCATCACCTGGATGAGCCACGGCGACTTCATCGCCCGCCTGCCCGAGGGCTTCCGCGCCTGTGCCGTCACGGAGCATTGCCCGACCGGCGCCATCGCCGACGAGGCCCGCGGCTTCTACGGCGTGCAGTTCCACCCGGAGGTCAACCACACCGAGCATGGTCAGGATATGATCCGCAACTTTCTCTACCGCGTCTGCGGCTGCACCGGCACCTGGAACATGGGCGACTATATGCGCTCCTCCATCGCCGCCATCCGCGAGAAGGTCGGCAGCGGCAAGGTCCTGCTGGCCCTGTCCGGCGGCGTGGACAGCTCCGTTGCCGCCGCGCTCATCGCAGAGGCCGTCGGCGACCAGCTCACCTGCGTCTTCGTCGACCACGGCCTGATGCGCAAGAACGAGGGCGACGAGGTCGAGGCCGCGTTCCGGAAGTGGGATCTGCACTTCGTCCGCGTCGATGCCGAGGCCCGCTTCCTCGGCAAGCTTGCCGGGGTCACGGAGCCGGAGCGCAAGCGCAAGATCATCGGTGAGGAATTTATCCGCGTCTTTGAAGACGAGGCCAAGAAGATCGGGCGCGTCGACTATCTCGCCCAGGGCACGATCTACCCCGACGTCATCGAGTCCGGCGCGGGCGATGCTGCCGTCATCAAGAGCCACCACAACGTTGGCGGCCTTCCTGACTTCGTCGACTTCAAGGAGATCATCGAGCCGCTGCGCCTGCTGTTCAAGGACGAGGTCCGCCAGCTCGGCCGCGAGCTCGGCCTGCCGGAATATCTGGTCATGCGCCAGCCCTTCCCCGGCCCCGGCCTTGCCATCCGCGTCCTCGGCGAGATCACGCGCGAGAAGCTCGATACCCTGCGCGATGCCGACGCCATCTTCCGCGAGGAGCTGGCAAATGCAGGCCTCGCCTACAGCGTCAGCCAGTATTTCGCCGTGCTGACGAATATGCGCTCCGTCGGTGTCATGGGCGACAGCCGCACCTACGACTACACCCTCGCCCTCCGCGGCGTCACCACCACCGACTTCATGACCGCCGATTGGGCTCGTATCCCCTACGACGTCCTCGACCGCACCTCCGCCCGCATCGTCAATGAGGTCCCCCATATTAACCGCATCGTCTACGATATCACCAGTAAACCCCCAGCGACGATTGAGTGGGAATGATTGCATCCCGGAAAAAGCCCAGTCATACCAAGGCTTTTTCGCCATGAGTGCCCGCTGTGGCAACAAAATGACAACATTATTTGAATTATTGCGATAACAAAAAGCGCTATCTGATTTGAAGCCAAGTCAGATAGCGCTTTTTTCTATTGTTTTTTTAATCAGCCTTCAGCCGATCCTTGAACGCCTCCACCAGCGCATCGCTGAGCTGCTGAGACGGTACTTTCACACAGCCGGACACTTCGTCGTATTTCGGGTAGTTATAACGCCACTTGTCATAGTCCTCCCGGTTGATTTCGCCGTTGCGATGCCTTTCGGCTTGTCGCCTGCAATTCACAGACAGTAACCCCTCTCGGCAGCTTGAGCAATTTTTATAAAGATTATTTCTCTAACCTCTGGAAATGCTTCATTTTGAGACAGCCCCGTTTTTTATTCATTTCGGTTGATCCAAATATCAAGATAGACGCTTACTGGGCTCCTGCCCAATCCTTCCATGCAGCGAGGTACGCAAAGCTGGGCCAGAAACCGTCCCGGCGGAGAAGCACTTGGGAAAGGCGCTCTCTTTCGGTGCAGTCTGGATGCCAGAGCAGGCCGTACAAGGTAATGCCATATTCCAGATCGTCTTCTTCCCTCTCCAGCATTTCCAGCGCCGCTGCATGCGGCGTTGTACCGCTCCAGACCCGCATGGCCTTTTCGTAAGCAGTATGATGCCCCACCGCCATATCCGGGCGATAGTACTTCAGAAGAGTCGGCGCTTTCTCTGTCCGGACAGCGCTCAGCGTGTGCCAGTAAAGAACCGCAATCCCCATTTCATCATCGCATAAAGGCATACAGCCCTCAAAAGCTTCCATTGCCTGTTCGTACCGCCCGGCGTAATACTGGGCAAGGCCGATCCGATAGAGGCAGTCCAGCTTTTCCGCACCCAAAGTCAGGCATTTTTCGAAGTCAGCGATGGCAGGATCACTTTGCAGCGTCGTCAGGTACCGTCCCGCCCGAAGGCGGAGCAGGGACAGATTTTCCGGTTCCAAATTCAGCCCCTCCGTATAAGCTGCAACGGCCTCACGGTAGCGAAGCTGCCTGGAAAGAGCCTTCCCCAATGCACAAAATTTTTCAGCGGAGTCCGGCAAGGACTTTGCCTGCCTGATTGCCTGGGAGTTGGGAATTCCGGCGGGAAGATTGAGAATCTGGCTTTCTATCCCGGCGTGCAGAGCATCAAACGGGGATTCCATCACAGCCCCCTTGTATACGGACGGTAACAGGCGGAGCAGACGATTTCTCCGTTTTGAAGGTGGGCAAAACTCTCGGCAAATCGTTCTCCGCACACAGAGCAGGTAACGGTCTTGAAGATTCGGGCTTCTTCCGGTATCGGCTCCGGGGCTTCCTTCACATCAAACATCTCGTGGAAGTCCCCATCCATAAGCCACGCCAGCCGTTCGTCCTTGGTTTTCTCCGGTGTTGGGCGCAGAACAAGGCGGAAGGACTTTCCGTCCGAACGGCGGTAAAAGGAGAAGGCGTTTTTCCCCTGTAGATTGAAAATCAAGTTCCCTTTTCCCACGGTACAGGACAGCAGCGCCTGAATGGCATCCACACCGCAGGCGTCGGTCTCGGCAACGCACACGATCTTCTCGTCCTCGGATGGGCTATCACATCCGAACAGCTCCCACGCATACAGCACCGCCCGAAAGCCGACTGCAAGGCCTCCGCAGCCGTGGCCATGGAATGCTACACATTGCTGCCACAAAGATTCCAGTTCCTTTTGCATCGTATGACCTCCTATTTTTCCTGAATGGCAGCCTGTCGGTGTTCAAAATACAGGCTGATGAGATAGAATGACAGCGAGAGCAGCATGATGCACACACCCGGCGAGAGGAGATAGGCATAGGCCTGGCGAAGAAAGGCACCTCGTTTATAGGCAAAGTTGATCATGGTGCCCCAAGTGGGATGATAAAGATCCCCAAAGCCCAAAAAACTCAGGGTGGACTCCATCATAATGCAGCTGTTGACCCCCAGAAGAAACCGGGAGAGCAATACATCGTACAGATTCGGAAGAATATGGCGGAGAATGATATGCTTCCGACTGTATCCCTGGATCATGCAATTTTCAATAAAAGGCTGGGCATTCAGGTGAATGACCTTGGCACGGACATTCCGGGCCGTCCCCACCCAGCTGAATGCAGCAATCAGAAGGATCAGATTTCGGCTGGAGCTTCCCAGAAAAGTCGCCAGCACGATCATGGTCACCAGCTTCGGAAGCAGCACGAAAACATTGATAATGCCATTTGACAGGCCGCCTAAAAGGCCTTTCCCGGCAGCCAGCGTACCGATCACGCTCCCCAAAAGCAATGTCAGAATACTGCTGGATACACCCACCAGCAGCGTCTGCCGGGTCCCGTAGACCAACTCCGTAAAGATGTCATAGCCCAACGCATTGGTGCCAAGTAGGTGTTCCGCAGACGGCATCAGCCACGGGCCAAACGTTTCCTTCTGCCCGTAAGCCGTAAACACAGTCGGAAATAATGCAGCGGTCAGAAAAAGGCTCAAAATCACGATGCCCAGGAGAAGCGGAATATGCTGTTTTCTCAAACCGGATCACCTCCAAAGCGTACCTTGGGGTCAATAAGAATGCAGATCAGGTCCGTCACGACAATGGAGATCGTCATGATCGCCGTTGTGACAAACAGGATGCCCTGCATCAGTGGGTAATCCAACGTATAGACGGCATCCGAGAGCAAGCTCCCCATACCGCCGATGGAAAACAGCTTCTCCACAACCAGAGAACCGCCGATACAGGTGCTGACGCTCATGCCTACCATGGTGATAAAGGGCTGGGCAATATTCTTCAGAATATAACCAAATTGAATCTTACTGTCGGACAAGCCTCGTTCCTTGGCATAGAGCACATATTTTTCCTCCGTCACCTGTCGGACGGTGTTCCGCATCAACAGGTACCGGGAAGGTGCAGCGGCGATGGTCAGCGTCAGCACCGGGAGAATCAGGTGATGGATCCGGTCCCAGAAGTACCCGGCCGTTCCGGGAACAGCCCCGGTACTGTTGAGTCCTGTATAGGGAAACCACCGCTGCCGGAAGCAGAACAGGATCAACAGCACCAGGGCGATCAGGAATGTGGGCATCGTATTGACGATGATCTGGAATGTAGTCGAAATCTTCTCAAAGCTGCTGCCTTTTTTGTAGCCGCAGCGGAGCCCCCACAAAAGACCGATGACCGTGCTGAGCAGCACGGCAGGCAAGGTGATCTGTAAGGTGTAGCCCAGCCGCTGCCCAATCAGGGCTGAAACCGTGGCTTCCTTTTTGAAGGAATAGCCCAGTGTACCGTCTGCAAGGGAGCGCAGATAGTACCCGAACTGCACGAATACCGGCTTATCCAGATGGAGGGCCTGCCGGTAATAAGCTACCTGAGCAGGGGTCATATCCTCCTCGGAAAAGCCGGTCAGATAAGCAATGGGGTTCCCCGGCAGAAGCCGGGGCAGAAAGAAGTTCAGAACGATCACGATCAGGAAGCACACCAGTGCCAGAATCAGGTTTTTACGATACTTTTTCACCGGTGTGCCTCCTGCGTGCAAAAATTATTTCTTGGTGATGCTGAACCAGTTGTTGACGTTGTTCAGACCGAATACAGCATCCACGGTCACATTGTCCAGCTTGGAAGAATAGGCCAGCATCATATTGTCCCAATACAGGGCAATCAGCGGCATATGGGCCGCGTAGTAGTCCTGGAGCTTTGCTGCGCCGGTGTAATATTCCTCAATGGTCTTGGCGGCCTTCAGTTCGTCCAGAATGGAGGAAAAGGCTTCGTCGAACACCTGGCAGCCGCCCTGCACGGCGTGATTGCCGTCCACATAGATGGAGCCAAGGCCGTTGCCCATGCCCATGCCGGCGGCGGTATAGCCATAGATCGCCGCTTCCATGGTGATATTGTTCTCGGAGAACTTGTTGCTGGTTTTGGCATTGTAGGCATCCTTGTCCACGGCGTCCAGATTCACCTGAATTCCAAAGGTCTCCAGCTGGGTCTTGATCATTTCGGCGTAGCCCACATGGGTCTCCTTTGCGGCGTTGACCGTCAGCGTAAAGGCAGCAGCCGCACCGTCGGCGTTCACGTAGAAGCCGTCGGCATTCTTTTCGGTGTAACCCGCAGCCTTCATATACTCGTCCGCTTTTGCAGTATCGGTGGTCAGTTTCTCCGTGTCCGTATAGCCCACCGTGGTGGAGGGTACAAAGCCCCGGTTGGGGATCTCAGCATAGGCGCTGCCGAAATAGGTCTTGAATTCCTCGTAGTTCAGTGCATAGGAAACTGCCTGACGCAGGTTTTCGTCAGAGAACAGGCCCTTTGCGTTGTTAAAGGCCAGGACCGCAGGCGCATTGGCCGCAGCCACATTGACAAGCGAGACATTGGTATCGGTGGAGAGTACATCCTGATAGGTTCCTGCCACACCGGTGGAGTAGGCCCAGACCATGTCGATGTCGCCCTGCTGGAGCGCCAGGTACATGGTATCCTCGTTGCCGAAAAGCTGATAGACGATTTTCTCCACATTGGGCTTCTGGGGATAGTATTCATTGACTGCAAAGGTAATGGTCCCGGCTTCCTTGTTGAAGGATTCCAGCACATAGGGGCCGCAGGTGATGCGGCCTTCGGCCTCCGAAACAGTATCCTTGCCCTCATAAATGTGCTTGGGCATGACCCGGAAGGAGGTCATATTGCTCAGTTCCCGGACATTGGGAGAGGCCAGCGTCAGGGAAATGCTCATTTTGTCATCGGAAAGGCTGTAGCCGGTGTACTTGGCCTCCGTGACCTTTCCGTCTTCCCCGGTCTGGGCCTCAAAATTGGCGCTTCCGTTGGCCTGATCGTATTGGAGTGTGAAAAGAATGTCCTCCGCCGTTACAGGCGCTCCGTCGGACCAGGTCATGCCGTCCTGGATGGTGTAGGTCCAGGTAGCGGCATCCTCGGTAGCATAAGTTGCCAGAAGCGGATGATATTCGCCCTTGGTGTCCTGATAAACCAGAGGCAATTCGGATACACCGCTGGCAAGCATATCGAAGTTATACTCGCCGAACACGGCAGTTTCGATGGCAGCCGTCGTGCCGACGGTCAGCGTATCAATGGCGTAGGCAGGTGCCGGTTCCGTGGCCTCCGTGGTCGGAGTCTCGGTGCTTGGTTGGGTGGAGGGTGTCTGGGTGGGTTCTGCCGGGGTCCTGCCGCAGGCTGCCAGCGACAGCACCATCAGCACCGCCAGCAAAAGAGATCCTACTTTTTTCATTTCGTGTTTTTCTCCTTCTGATTTGTGTGTTTCTTCTCAAATACATAGATTTGATCACAAAGTAAATTCACCAGTGCTTCATCGTGGCTGATGAGCAGGATGCTTCCGTGGTGTCCCTGCATCTGACGGCGTACCATTCCCAGCACATTGGCCTGGGTAGAAACATCCAGCATGGAGGTTGCCTCGTCCAGAATCAGCAGCTTTGGCCGGAACAGAAGACACCGGGCGATGGCCACCCGCTGGGCTTCCCCACCGGAGATCTGATGCGGCAGATGGGCCAGGATCTGCGGCTCCAATCCGACTTTCACAAGCACGTCTTCCGTCAGCGCACGCTCCTTCCCCTTGGGAGCAAAGCCGTGATAGCGGATCAGTTCTTTGAAGCCGCTGCCGATTTTCTGGCGTGGATCCAGCGTCGCATAGGGCTGCTGATAAACCATCTGAATGGAAAGACCCAGCTTCCTGTCATAGGGCGTATTCTGTGAAACAAGACATTGACCGTCCAGCAGAATCCGCCCTCCGTCCGGCGGGCAGATGCCGCAAAGGACCTTGGCCAGCGTGGATTTTCCGATCCCGCTTTTTCCGAATATGCCGCAGATCTGACCGTCTGGAATATCCAGCGTGACATTTTGCAAAACCTGTTTTCCGTCAAAAGCCTTATCGATCTGTTCCATGGAGATCATTCCTTGCAGCACCACCATTCTCTGTCTCCCTGCGTCCTCCGGGGCATTTCGGCACGGCATCGTCCGAAGGCTGCGGGACAGCGGCGATAGAAGGGACAAGCGCCCGTCTCCGTCCGCAAAGCCGGCGTTTCCTGCATCCCGTTTTCCACCAAGGCACCCAGCAGGGCTTGGGTGTAGGGATGGCGCGGGGCAGCCAGCACCAGTCCGGAGCTGCCAGTCTCCAGCATTTTCCCGCCGCACAGGACAAGGATCCGGCCGCAGGTCGCTGCCACGGAAATGTCATGCGTGATAACGAGCTTTGCCGCATCCGGGAACAGGTCATTCAAAAGGGACAGCGTCTGCTGCTTGCTGTCCTGATCCAGACCGTTGGTAGGTTCGTCGGCGATCAACAGCTTTGCCTGAGAGCAAAGGGCCAGCGCAATGGTTACCCGCTGGGCCATACCGCCGGACAGCTGGAAGGCATACCGGTCCAGAATGGCCTCCGGCTGGGTAAACCCCACCTGCGTCAGCTTTTCACGGGCAAACGCCTCTCTCAGAGGTGCCGCAATGCCCAGCTTTGCAATGCTGTCAAACATCTGGCGGCGGATGCTTCTGGACGGGTCAAGAAATTCGTGACCGTTCTGCGGGATATATACGATCTCCCGGCCCAGCATGGACCGCAGCTTTTTGCCCTTCGGCAAAGCCTTCCCGCAAAATAGTACTTCACCGGAAACCAGCCGCACATTGCCGGGCAGCACCCCCATCACGGATTGGGCAATCAGCGTCTTGCCGGACCCAGTCTCTCCAATGAGAGCCAGGCTCTCCCCGCGAGAAATATGGAAAGAAACCCCGTGGACCAGTTCTTTTTCCGTGCGGTCCAGTTTTGCGGCGATCACGCCGCCGGCATACTGTAAAATAGGTGTTTCCAAGTGTTCCTCCGAACCGGTGTTGCTTTGCATTCCTGCCCTGCGCAAAGACGCAGCGCTTTCTTCCCCAAGAAACGCTGCGCCTTTGCTTTGGGTTTTGGCAGGAATGCGTGTATGAACCGATGAGCATACTATAACAGATGAGATTCCCGGGCGGAAGCCTCCCCGGGGGATGTTTTTTCCATTCACCAAGATAGAATCTGTGTTCGCACTTTTTCTTCGTATATTCTGTCAAAGCCTTATGCTGATTGGGCCGAAAAGTATCGCAAAAAAGTCAAAGTGATACGCATTTTCGCACGGTCGGAAAAATCTGCTTTCCCAATGCCATTATCGTTGCGGACCGGTTCCACGTGATCCGTCAGGCGTTCTGGGCGATGGAGCAGGTCCGGAAGAACGAGCAGAACAAGCTCTCCAGAGGGCTGCGCAGGTACTTCAAACGGTCAAAGCACCTTCTCCGGAAGCCGATGGAAGCTCTGAGCAGCGAGGAGCAGGAGCGTCTGGCGCTGATGGTTGAGATCGCCCCGAGGCTCGCCGACGCCTACCGGCTGAAGAACGAGTTCCTTGCCGTCATGCATTCGGAGTCCTCGACCGTCGGGAAGCAGCGGCTGCTCGACTGGCTCGCGGCCGTGAACGTTATGGATCTTCCGGAATTTCGGGCCTGCGTCACGGCGTACCGCAACTGGTTTCAGGAGATTCTGAACTCCATGGACGTCCCCTGGTCCAACGGCTTCATCGAGGGCTGCAACAACAAAACGAAGGTCCTCAAGCGCGTCTGCTTCGGGATGCGGAACTTCCGGAACTTCAGAAATCGGACCCTTTTCTGCAGCGGTGTACCGAAAAAACCGCGCCGGGGCTAAGCACCCCGACACGGTCCTGGATGATTGTGTTCTTTGCCTCTACCCCAACTATTGACATAGAGCCCGATAAATGCCGATCATGCCGGCAAGGAAAGGCAGCCCGCCTAAGCCGTTCAGCAGCGCGGAGTACATTCCGTTCTGCTAAATCCAGTTGGAATTCAGCTTGTCAAAAAGTGCCTGAGAGCTTCCCATAAACTGCGCGCCGCCCCGGTGGGTCTCCCGGGGCGGCGCTTTTCTATCGATCTGAAAGGTGAATGAGGGGGCAAAAATCAGTTGAACTTGCTGTGGACGATCTCCATGAACTCCTTGACGAGCTTCGCGTCAACGCGGTCGCCGGTCTTGAAGCCGCGGCCGACGATAACGGCATCGCAGTACTCCATGTAGTCCAGAACGTTGTTCGGCTTCACGCCTGCGCCGACGATGATGGGGAAATCGCCCATCTCTTCGCGCATGGACTTGACGTCCGCCGGGGTGATCTTCTTGTTCAGGTCGTTCTCGGTGACGATGACAGCATCGGCATCGTGGCCCTTGGCATTGCCAGCCAGCTCGTTGATGGCGACATTCGGAACGCCATAGGTCTCGGCGGTGTGGACGTCAGCAAAGATCATGGTGTCGGACGGATAGTCCTGACGGATCTTGGCAAGCGGCGTGGAGCAGGCTTCGATGTAGCCGAAGGAACCGGCACGGTTGTCGACATAGGCCTCAAAGCGGATGAAGTCGGCGTCGACGGCGTAGGCCATGGCCCACTCCTGCACGAAGGCGTTCATCTCGATGTTGACGCCGAACGGGATCTTGCAGAACTCGCGGATGCGGGTGGCGATGCTGACCATCAGGGAATAGGCCTCGAGGGGGATCTCGGTGCTGTACTGGGGCCAATCGCTGAAGTTTTCGAGCATGATGGCGTCAACGCCGCAGTCGATGAGGGTGTGGGCATCCTCGATGGCGTTCTTCACGATCTCTTCCTTGTTGTTCTGGTAGGCAGCGTTGCCGGGAAGCGGCAGCAGGTGGACCATGCCGATAACTTTCTTCTTGCCATTAAAAAACAGCTTGCTCTTTTCGCTCATTGTAATTTCTCCTTCGATGATTTTGGGCAGAACCGCACAATTCAGCGAGCGCATTCGGTGAGAGATTTTTTGTCGAGGCATGGTTTGAAAAGTGCAGGAATACTTTGTGTATTTCAATCTTTTCGAACCGAAGGATCGGCGAAAAATATCCGGCGAAGGCCAAAGATGTAATTGTGCGGTGTTGCCATTTAGCAGCAGACCTCGAGGATGTTGTCCTCAAACGTGATGGCGCGGACCTCATTGCCGCCGTTTGTTGCCGGCTCATAGAGGATGGTGTAGTTGGCAGCCTTGAACTTCGCGATGATCTCGTCGAGCTTCTCGCGGGAGTCGACCTTGATGCAGATGTGCACAAAGCCGGTACGGTTCGGGTCCTTCTTCTCGTCGACGACGGTCGGCTTGGACATCAGCTCCAGCTTCGGGTTCTCGTCGAACTTCATGATGTAAGACTTGTAGCCGTCATCCTCTTCGTAGGTGGCATGGACCTGCGCACCGAAGAAGTCCTCAAAGAACTTTCTGGCGCCTTCCAGATCCTTGACAAACAGACCGACATTGCTGATTCTCATAAGAAATCCTCCTTATTTTTAGCGGCGATACGCCGCAGGGTTGATGAATTCGGGGGCCGCCGACGCTGTCGGCAGTTTCCTGCCGACAGCAGTGTGGGCACAGCGGCCAGAGGTTTGCCTGATTTAGGCGATCACGCCGAGCAGGCCAAGCACGAAGCCGAGCAGCATCGTGCCGAAGGTGATGTAGGAGCTCTTGACACCCTTCTTGGACAGACCATAAACGCCCATCGTGAGAAGCAGCGGCATCATGTTGGGAAGGATCGCGTCAAACACGCCGGTCTGGAGGTTGAAGACCTCAACGCCCTCGCGCATCATGACGACATTCCAGTTGAAGGAAACGTAGCTGCAGATCAGCGCGCCGCAGACCGCGCAGCCGAGGATATTCGCAACCTTGACGACCTTGTCAAAAATGCCGCTCTCCATGAGCTTCAGAACAGCTTCGCCGCCGCTCTTATAGCCGACGTTCAGCATCCAGTAGCCGACACCATAGAAGATGGCCATGAACAGAACGGTGTAGGCGATCGGAGCCCAGACAGCGCCCTGCGTTGCGAGGTTGATGAAAATAACGGACAGAACGGGAAGCAGAACGACCTGAGACAGAGTGTCGCCGATACCGGCGCACGGGCCCATCAGGCCGGACTTGAGGGCGACGAACGCCTCGTCGGGGATGTCGGCGCCGGAGCGCTTCTGCTCCTCCATGGAGGCGCAGATGCCGAGGATCATGCCGCCGAAGTCATGGTCGGTGTTGAAGAACATGGACTGACGCTTCATAGCAGCGATCATGGCCTCATCATCGCCCTTGTAGATCTTGCGCAGCAGCGGGATCATAGCGGTGCAGAAGCCGAGGCCCTGCATTCTCTCGTAGTTGTAGCAGGACTCGCAGAACCAGTGCCACATGAACCAGGAATGACGCAGGTCCTTCTTGGTGAAATACTGATAGGAAAGATCGTTGTTCTGCTGGATGCTCTTGAAGCCGGCAAAATCGCTCTCCGTGAAGCCGACCATCAGGACAGCCACGATGAGGAAGATGAATGCCACAGCGATGGTGTTCAGGCCGAGGAAGCTCGTAGCAAGGAAGCCGAGGAACAGGAACCAGCGGGCATTGCCCTTAAAGATGGACAGCAGCATCATGCCGACGCCGACTGCCGGAAGCATGCCGCCCATGACGCTCAGTGCATCGAGGACACGGCCGCTCAGTGCATTCGTCACGCTGTCGAGGGCATTGGAGCCGAAGTACAGGATGACAAAGACGATGATGAAACGGATAATGGACTTGACAATGTACGGAATCCAGGTGTTTGCCCAGATAACGAGCTTGGACTTGCCCTGCTCGATCCACTTGTCAGCCAGAGGAATGAGCATGCACTGGCCGGTCATGGTCAGAACTTCGATCACAGCGCCGACAAGGCCCATAGGAACGGCCAGTGCCAGAGCGGTGTTCGTATCGAGGCCGCCGATCAGAGCGAATGTAGTACCCATGATACCGGCCATGCCGGAGTCAGCAGGCAGAGAGCCGCCGGCGGAGACGAGGCCGAGGTAGATGACGTTGATGGTCGCGCCGATGATCGTGCCCTGAACCGGGTTACCGAGGATCAGGCCGACGACAAGGCCGCCAACGAGCGGACGGTTGATCGTTGCCCACTGGCCCATGGAACCAAACGGCCAGCTGATGTTCGAGAAGCAATAGAACAACGAGATCAGGCAAATTTGCAGGATACTGATATTCACAAGTTCTCTCTCCTTATTTCTATTTTGGGCTTCACCGCAAAAGCGGTGCCGCCTTTGGTTTCTGAGCTCCGGGAGCGGAGTTCAGGCGTGGGACCTGCCGTTTACTTCAACAGCTTCTTGACGTCTTCCTTCGCATCGGACGGGACCATCTGGCAGTAGACGTATACGCCGGCGTCCACAAGATCACGGAATGCCTGGATCTCGTCTGCGCTGGCGGAAATGCTCTTGTTGAAGTGCTTTCTGCCGGGCGCGCCGCCCATATTGCCGAGGATGATCTCCTTGATCTCGATGCCGCTTCGGACCATGGCCTGCAGAGGCTGCGGAGTCTTCGAAAGAACAAGGACCTTTTCTCCGGCGGGAGAATCTTCCTTCAGATAGGCGGCGGCATCTGCCTCATTCATGACCTGCAGCTCCACATCCTTGGGTGCAGCCGCAAACAGGATCCGCTTCAGGAACGCGTTTGAGGCGGAACCGGCATCGATGATGAGAATGACATTCGCGTTGCAGAGCTTCAGCCACGAGGTCATGACCTGACCGTGGATCAGGCGCTCATCAACACGAGTCAAAACGACATTGCGCATGCTTTATACCTCCTTCCTTACATGATGAATGCTGGGATATGCTTCAGAGCAGCGGAGCTGCCCATAAAGACGCAAAGGGATCAGCGGCAGGCCTTGACGCTCTGCATGAGCTTGGCTGCCAGAGCCTCGTCGATGGGCTCCTCCGCCTTGCCGTGCGGCTTCATGGCCGAGCCGACGATGGCTGCCTCGACGAGAGACAGCTGGTCGGCTGCATTCTGCGCATTGACGCCGCTGCCCGCGATGAGCGGGAGCTTCGTGACTTCGCGCACGCGGCGGATGGTCTCGAGCGGAGAGGCGGAGCCGGTGTGCGCGCCCGTGATGATGAGGGCATCCGCGCCGCACTCCGTCGCCATCAGTGCGCTCTCCTCAATGGAGATGGCGCTGCTGAGCATGAACGTGTGCTTCGTCTGGATATCGCACAGGAGAGCGATGTTCTCCGCGCCGAGCAGCTTGCGGTAGCGCTGCAGCTCTCTGGCGCAGGGCTTGACGATGCCGTCGGACGTCACGACCGTGTCGACGAACACCGGCACACGGATGAACGTCGCGCCGACAGCCACAGCGATGGCCAGACTCGCCATCGGATCACAGAACGCCGCATCAATGCCGACCGGGATGGTCGCCTCGCGCGCCACGACCGTGGCCACGGCGGTCAGGGCAGCCATCTGCTCCGGCTCGAGCTTCGTTCCGGCGGGATGGTCGCAGAAATTCTCGACGATCACGGCATCAACGCCAGCATTCTGCATGGCATGCAGATCGGCAAGGGCGCGGTCGATGACCTTCGTCATATCCCCGCAATAATCCATCGTGCCGGGCAGCGCCAGCGTGTGGATCATGCCGATGATGCTTTTCTTTTCCAATAAATCCAGTTTTGCCATTGGAAAAACCTCGTTTCTTAACTCTTATCGGATGTAACGGTCGCCGATCAGGGAATCCAGGATCCGGCAGGCCGACGCACAATAGCGTGCGCAGTTATCATAGGCATCATCCGGAGCGACGGCATCGGGATCAGCCTTGTCGTAACCGCCGAGCAGCTGGCGGCAGAGCAACGAGCCGTTCTCCTCCAGAAAACGCTTTTGGAATTCGTGGACCTTCTCGATCAGCAGCTTATCCGCTTCCTCCGCATTCGGCCGATCAAAGCCGAACACGATGCTCAGTGCCATGGCAGCGCCGGTCACTGCACCGCACGAGTCGCCGTGGAAGCAGCCGCCGCCGAGGCCTGCGCTCAGGCGGAGCGCCTCATCGCGGTCCATGCCGAGGCGGAATGCCGCATACGGGAACACACACTGCGAGCAGTGGAAGCCGTCCTCCATCAGCGCGTCTGCACGCGCCTCTGTCATCGTTTTTTCCATAGCTCCTCCCGCTCAGTCAAAGTTGTATGCGGTCACGATGGGCTTGCGGCCCTCGGACTTATCATGGAAATACTCATAGAGGCTGATACCGAGGAACGAGCCGCTGATGTTCGTCAGGTTGTGGTAGCCATGGCCGCGCAGGCAACAGAGCGCGTAATAGCTCCGCTGGCTCGAGCGGCAGTGCAGGTACACGGGAACATCCTTCGGAATTTCCTCCATCCGCGCGCGCAGCTGCGTCAGCGGGATGTTATGGGAGCCGACGAGATGGCCCTCGGCGTACTCGCCCTCCTCGCGGACATCGACAATATACGCGCCGGACTCCACAAGGGAGCGCACCGCGGACACATGAACCTGACGGAGCTGGCCCTCGAGCACATTGATGGCAACGAGCGCCGCCTGATTGACGGGGTCCTTTGCCGTGCTGTAGACCGGGGAATAGCACAGCGTCATGTCCTTGAGGTCATAGACCGTCGCATGCATGCGGATCATCGCCGCGATGACATTCATGCGGCCGACGACGTCGCCCTCCCCGATCGCCTGCGCGCCGAGGATCAGGCCCGTTGGGCGCTCAAAGATGAGCTTCAGGGACATATAATGCCAATCCGGCATAATGCCGACCTTATCGCCCGGGAAGATCAGCACGCTGTCCGCGTGGAGGCCGGAGCGGGCGGCAAGTGCCTCGCTGATGCCGACGGCTGCAGCGTTCTGACCAAACACGCGCAGACACAGCGCGCCCGCAAAGCCGTGGTTCGGACTCGTGATGCCGCAGATGTGGTCCGCAGCGGCGCGCGCCTCGAACTGCGCAGGGCCGGCCAGCGCAAGCTTGCGCCAGACATGGGTCTGCGGGTCATAGACCTCGATCGCATCGCCGACCGCGTAGATATCCGGGTCGTTCGTCTGATAATTTTCGTTCACATGGATCGCACCGGTCTTACCGATCTCGAGCCCGGCCGCAGCCGCGAGCTTCGTCTCGGGGAAGACGCCGATGGCCAGAACGACCGCGTCGGCAGAATAGGTCTCCTGCGCGCCGTTCCGCTCGACCGTCACGCCCTGCTCCGTGATCGCCTGCACGTTCGTGTGCAGCAGGAGCTTAACGCCGTGGCCGTCAAGCTCCTTGTGCAGGATCTGGACCATATCCTCGTCAAACGGCTGCAGGATCTGACCGGACAGCTCCGCCAGCGTGACGTCCTTCCCGGCCAGCTGCAGATTTTCCGCAGCCTCGATACCAATGAAGCCGCCGCCGACCACGAAGACACGCTTCGTCTCGGGCTTATCCAGAAATGTCTTGAGCGCGACGATGTCGCGGACATTGCGGATGGTGAACACATTCTCACGGTCCGCGCCCTTCAGGGCAGGCGGAACGATGGGGTTTGCGCCCGGCGACAGGACAAGCTTGTCATAGGGCTGCTCATACGTCTCGCCGGTCTCCGTGCTGCGCACGGTGACGGTCTTCTTCTCGCGGTCGATGGACACGACCTCGGAATGCACACGCACATCGATGTCATGCTTCTTCCGGAAGGCCGCCGGGGTCATCATGATGAGGTCCTCGCTGTCCTCCACCGTGCCGCTCAGATAATACGGAAGGCCGCAGTTGGAAAACGACACGTCGCTGCCCTTTTCAAACACCACGACGTCCGCATTTTCGTTCAGGCGCTTGACGCGTGCCGCAGCCGATGCGCCGCCGGCCACACCGCCGACAACAACGACCCGGAGCTTTTCATTCTGTGCTGCCATTGGTTTTCCCTCCGATCAGCCCAGCGTCATGCCGCCGTCGACAAGGAAGTTCGAGCCGTTGGCATAGGAAGCTTCCTCGGAGCAGATAAAGGCCGCGACATTTGCGATCTCCTCCGGCGTGCCCGGACGGCCCATCGGCCCAAGCGTAACATTCTCGTCGGCGTTGTCGAAGCCGACGTTCTTATAGCTGTCCAGAATGGTCGCCATCATGTTCGTCTTGACCCAGCCCGGCGAGATCGCATTGATGCGCACACCGTTGCCGCCGTTCTCGCTGGCGGCGTTCTTCGTCAGATGGATGATGGCCGCCTTGCTCGCGCCGTAGGCGCTTTCAAACGGATAGCCGACAACACCGGACACGGAACCGAAGTTCAGGATCGCGCCGTGCTTCTGCGCCTGCATGACGGGCAGAACGGTATGCATCATCAGGAAGGTACCGAACAGATTGACGCTGAGCACCTTCTTTGCATCGGAGAAGGAGTAATCCTCCACGCGGGCGCTCGGGCCGGGGATCCCGGCGGCATTGACCAGAACGTCGATCCGGCCGAAGTGCTTTACGATCGCGTCGACCGTCGCCTTGACGGATTCTTCATTGGAAACATCGACCGCCGCGCAGAAGGCGCGGTCACTGCCGAGGCCGAGCTTGTCGGCCAGAGCCTGTACGCGGTCTACCGTAATATCCAGCAGCGCGACCTTCGCGCCGAGGTCTGTAAATTTCTTTGCCATCGCAGAGCCGATGCCGCCGCTTGCGCCGGTCAGCACGACCACCTGATCCTGATAGTTCATTGTGACACTTCCCTTTCACACTGAAGTCTTGGGACTTTCAGAGGCGGCCTGTGCCGCCCGATTCTGACTTTCCCCTACGCCCTATTTTATATGCAATTTCCGTGCCACTACAGGTAGTAATTCGCGGGCTTTTTTCGGTCCGGTTCAATTTTTCTGTCGGAATGTTCAAAAATCAGCTGATTTTTCAGCATTTTTCCGTCAGAAAACCGGAAAAACATTTTTCTTACGGATGCAGAAGTTTTTCTGCGGCCTGACGGCACTCGTCCATCGTCAGCCCGCTCAGGAGCTTCCGGACAGCCGGAACGCGGCGCGGGCTCATGGAAAGCTCATTCACGCCCATACCGACAAAGGCCGGGGCCAGCTTCGGGTCGCCAGCCGCCTCGCCGCACATACCGCAGGGAATGTGCCGCTCTGCAGCAGCCTGCGCCGTCATGGCAATGAGCCGCAGCACGGCCGGATGCTCCGGCGCATAGAGGTGTGCCACAGCGGCGTTGCCGCGCTCGACCGCAAGCGTATACTGCGTCAGGTCGTTCGTGCCGATGGAGAAAAAGTCAACTTCCTTTGCAAACTCCTCTGCCAGAACGGCGGCTGCCGGGATCTCCACCATCATGCCGACCTTCACAGGGCCAGTCGGAACGCCCTCCGCCTGCAGCGTCTGCTCCTGCTCACGCAGCAGGGCCTTTGCCTCGCGGAGCTGATCCATGGAGCCGATCATCGGGAACATGACGCGCACGTCGCCATAGGCAGCCGCGCGGAGAATGGCGCGCAGCTGCGGCCGGAAGATCTCCGGATGGCTGAGCGTCATGCGGATGGCGCGGAAGCCGAGGAAGGGATTGTCCTCATGCGGCAGCTCGAGCGTCGGCAGCTTCTTGTCGCCGCCGACATCCAGCGTGCGGATGATGAGCGGCTTGCCCGCCATTGTCTGCGCCGCCGTGCGATAGGCCTCAAACTGCTCGTCCTCCGTAGGAAGAGCGTCGCGGTCCATAAACAGGAACTCGCTGCGGAACAGGCCGACGCCGTCCGCGCCGTATTTCATGGCCTGCTGCGCCTCCTGCGGCGTGCCGATGTTCGCGCAGATCTCAAGCGCCGCGCCGTCCTTCGTCTGTGAGGGGCAGGTGCGGAAGGCCTCGAGCGCCTGTGCTTCGCAGTCGGCCTGCGCCTTGCGGCTCTGATAGCTCGCCGTCTCCTCATCCGTCGGGTCGACGGTCAGGGTACCGTCCGCGCCGTCGAGGATGGCCATATGTCCGTTCAGTGCCTCTGTCTGCCAGCCGTCGATCCCGGCAGCGGCCGGGATGCCGAGCGTGCGCGCAATGATGGCGCTGTGCGCCGTCGCGCCGCCGAGCCTCGTGGCGATGCCCTTGACGTGGGCCGTATCCATGCGCACGGTGTCGGACGGCGTCAGTTCCTCCGCCAGCACGATCACATCGCCCGGCAGCACGGACAGGTCCTGCCGCCCGCAGCCGAGGCAGATGCGCAGCAGCTGCTGCTTGAGGTCCTCGGCGTCCGCGGCGCGCTCTGCCATCAGCTCGTCGCCGAGGGAGCGGAACATCTGCGCCAGCTCGTCGAACTGGTCCGTGATCGCTGCGGCGGCATTCTGCTTCTGCTCGCGGATGCGCTGGATGATCGGCTCCCGGACGGAGTATTCGTCGCCGAGGATCGTCAGGTGGGCGTCGAAGATCTCCGCCTCCTGCTCGCCCATCTTCTCCTTTGCGGTCTCATAGAGCCCGCGCAGCTCCTCCTCCGCAGCCGCCAGCGTTGCTTCGAGCTTTGCGACCTCCGCCTCGGCGTCAGCCGCAGGCTGGCGCGAAATCTCCGGGAGCTTCGGCGTAAACAGATGGATCTGCGCCATGGCGAGTCCCTCCGACACGCCCTTGCCTTGCCATTTCATGATGTTCCTGCCACCTCACTGTTTCATTCGTACAAAATCGGTCTTATTCGCCCAGGCCGGAGTTCACGGCGCTCACCATATCCTGCAGCGCCTGTGCCTCATCGTTGCCATCGGCGACCAGCTCGATCTCCGTACCACACTTCACGCAGGCGGAGAGCACGGAAACGATGGACTTGCCCATGTAGGTCTTGCCGTCCTTCTTGATGAGGATGTTGCAGCCCGCGTGACGGACCGCTTCCTTCACAAAGGCGTTTGCCGGGCGCGCATGCAGGCCCGACGCATTCATGACTGTAACTTTCTGACTGACCATGTTTCATATCTCCTGTTTCAATTTTCGTATTTTGACGTGCCGCAGCTCATTCGAGCGTCTGCGGCAGCGACAGCATAAAATAGAATGCCTCGGCCCGCGGGATCTCCTGACCGAACGACGCAAACGACGCCGCGATCAGGGCCTGCAGGCGCTCAAACCATGCCGCGTTCTGGCGGATGAGTTCCTCGTGCTCCGGCTCCATCGCGAGCGGATTGCCGTTGACGATGCGCTCCAGCATAGACGCCGCGTGCATGAACAGCCGCACGCGCACATCCTGCGGCAGGGCCCGCCGGTAATAGCCGGTCTCGAGCTGGCGCGTCATGGTCTCGATGCAGTCGATGGCCAGCTGCTGCTCAACATGGGGCGCGATATAGCGCAGGCTCTGCGCCAGCAGGCTGATCGTCTCGCCGCCGGAGGTCTCCTCCTGCCCGGAGAGCATCTGCTTGGTGTCCATGCCCCAATCGTCCACGATGGAGGCGATGGCCATGATGCCCTCCCGGCTGAACACGCGGTCCGCCGTGATGAACGGCACGCCGGGGATGTTCGGCTCCACCGTGCCGACCACGAGCCGCAGGGAGCTTCCGTACTGCTCGGCCAGCTTTTCCACGCTGTCGAGCGCGCTGACCGCGACGACGTGCAGGCGCGTGATATAGGCAAGCCGCTTCTGCAGGATCTCCTGAATGGTGCGGGCGCTGCCGATGCCGGTGATGCAGGTCGACAGAATGACCTTTTCCGGCGTCTGCTCTGCATATTTTTCGCGCAGGGCCGAAACATCCAGCCCGGAGGTCTGGAACAGATGGCTCATCTGCCGGAAATAGGCCTCTATGATCTGGTCGCGCAGCGCATTGAGGTCCTGCTGCGCCGGATGCAGCGTCAGGCGGCTCGCCTCAAGCAGCAGACGCTGCTCCAGAATGGGGATGACCCGGCACGGCACGCCCGTCGCCTTCGTCAGCTCCGGCTCCAGCGTGGTGAGCACCTTCATATCCGTGAAGATCAGGTTGCCCGCCTCGCCGTGGAATGTTGCGATATGGTCGCACAGGGACTGGAACAGGCTGCCGCCCCGTGCGGAATCCACCCAGTGGACGTGATTTGTGTCATAGACGGCGTTGAGATGGCGCGCCATACCGGCCGCCACGCCGTCGCTGCCGGAGGCCAGCGTCAGCCAGACCGGCGGCTTTTCCCGCTTTTTGCCCGCCTGACGCAGCAGGACGGCAAGGCAGTTCATCTCGTCGGTCGAGATGTGCACCTTGATGGCCTGCGCCAGCCACTGCCGGTTCTCCCGCAGGAAGTCCAGCTCCGCGCCGTAGCCCTGCAGGCCGCCCCGCACGCTCAGCGGGAAGGCCGGCTGCTCTGAGCGCATGCGGCTGACATACTGGCTGAGATGCATGGCAAGCAGCGTCGCCGCAATGGACGGATAGACATGGTTGAGCGCATAAGAGGCCCGGCTGAGAAACTCGCTGCAGATGCCGATGCTGCCGGGGAACAGCACGCTGTCGAGCAGGCTGCGGTCGACATCCGGGGCCTGCAGGGCCCGCTCCATGTCCACATAATAATTATCGATCTCCGCAGCAATGATCTGCTGCAGATTTCCGGCGTCATGGTGCTGCTCCTGCTCGCCGGACAGGCGCGATTCCACAAAGTCATAGACATCGACGAACGAGGCAACGTCCGCCGCGCTGCTCTGGATGCGCTGGTTCGGCACGACAAGATCCTCCGCAAAATGCAGGTCGCCGTGCGCGTATTTTTCCGTCTCGGCCGAGACGTTGTAGGTCTGGAACGAGAGGTCAGAAAACGTGACCGCGATCTCCCCCGTCCGGTTCCCCGCAACGTTCTCGCGCAGGAACGCCTTGGCACAGGACAGCTGCACCAGATTCTTCAGAACGCCCAAATTGGAATGCAGCGAATAGTCCAGAATGCTGTTGAGCGCGCCCTTCTGGATGCGCAGCGTGCGGCCGATGTGGGCGGCCTCCTCTGCGTAAAAATGCTCCACCAGCTCCAGCCGTTCCTTCATCGGGCGGTCCGAGAGCGTCGGCATGGAGATGAGCACCGGCATACGGCGCAGGAACGTCTCGAGCAGATCGGTCAGCGGCTTTGTCGTCGCGCCGATAAGCATGAAGCGCGAGGTGCGAGGCGTATTGTCGCCGACGCGGCGGAACACGCCCGTGTCGAGCAGGGAGAAAAACATCTCCTGCCCGGTCGACGACAGGCCGTGGATCTCGTCGAGGAACAGAATGCCGCCGTTCGCCTGCTCCACAAGCCCCGGCTTATCCTCGAGCGCGCCCGTGAACGCGCCCTTTTTATAGCCGAACAGGTGGGACAGCAGCAGCTGCGGATTGTCCGCATATTCCGCGCAGTTGAACTCCACGAAGGGAATCGGTGCATGCGCGCCGCAAAGTGCCTTCGTCTCCTTTGCGTATTCCCAGATCGTTCGGGCAAAATGGCTCTTGCCGCTGCCGGTCGAGCCGGTGATGAGCATATTCAGGCCGTTCGGGGGATAGGCAACGGCCGCCATGGCGACCCGCAGCTGATATTTCAGGCTGCCGTCCGCGCCGACAAGGCCGGAGAACGCCCGGTACTGTCCGGTCTCCTCCTCTGCCTGCGGCGGCTCCTCCTGCACGGCCGGCTCCGGCCGGATGTCCGCCGTCTCCTCCGATGCGGGGAAGAAACGCACGTTTTTCTTGCCGACCCGCCGCAGCTTTCCCTCTGCGACGAGCTTATTGAGCTCGACTGCGGCATCGTTGCGCCAGATGCTCAGGGCATCCGCAACGGCCTGCGCCGTCACGCCCTGAAAATCCGGTGTCTGTGCCGCTTCCAGGACAAATTGTAACACATGATCTCTGCGCATGTACTGACCTCCCTTCCGCAGAAATTATGTACCCTGCTTACGGTTCGAAAAAGCTCTTGATATTGACGACTGCCGCCTTGGCGGATTCCTCCAGCAGGGCGACTAGCTCGCTGCCCTTCATGGCCTCGCGCATGGTCATCGCCTCCAGCAGGACCGGCAGGTTCATGCCGCACAGGCCGGGGAATTCCTCGCCGCCGCTCTTCATCATCATCTGATTGAACGGTGTGCCGCTTGCCAGGTCGAACAGAACGATCGAGCCCTCGGGCATCTGCTTGAACGTCTGCATGGCCTTCTCGCCGTATTCGTCAATGCTCGCGTTCTCCAGCAGCGGCAGCGCCACCACGTTCACTGCCTCGCCGCCGATCATCTGGGCAGACTCGAGCAGAGCCTGGCAGAACGGGCCGTGCGACAGCAGCAGGATGCCCGGGATGTTCTCTACAAAGTTTTCTTGTTTCATCGGTTTGCACCTCCCTGTGCCTTTCTATTATAGCAAATTTCATGCCACTACGAGTAGTATCAACCGGAAAAATTTTGATACGGGGCGGATGCCTTGACATCCACCCGGCGAGCCGATATAATGGAATATCACAAAAAGCGCATCGTTTACCGTCGGAAGAGGATTTTTTTATGCAGATCTTTCAGGAACAGAAGCCCGTTCAACAGCAGCGACCGCAGATGTACGCCGCTGTTGAAATTTTACAGCTGGACGTATGCCAGCTGCAGTCCTATATCAATACCGCTCTGCTGGAAAATCCCACGCTGGAATGCGGAGCCGCGCCGGGCGTGAGTCTGCTTGACGATCTCTCCGCCGGCGGGCATGCCGCCGCGGGCGAGGATGCGGAGCACATGCAGCCGGATTTTGCCGACCGGGACGCCGTCGCCTACGGCGAGGACCTGACGACCCATCTGCAGTTTCAGGCGGAGCGCCTGTCGCTGGAGCCGGAGCTGCAGCGCGCCGTGCTCGCCGTCATCCATGCGCTCGATGCCGACGGCTATCTGCGCACCGATGTCTCCGCGCTCGGCCCGGCCGCGCTTGTTGATGCGGCTGTTCAGATCGTTCAGCGCCTCGACCCGCCCGGCGTCGGCGCAAGGACGCTTTCGGAATGCCTCTGTCTGCAGCTGCAGGCGCTCGGCGAGTCCGGGCTGGCCTGCACGATCGCGGAGCACTATCTCGAGCAGGCTGGGCATCACGCTTTTGCGGCCATCGCCGCGAGCGAGCATGTTCCCCTTGCCGCCGTGCAGGAGGCCTACCGGCAGATCCAGAGCCTTTCACCCTACCCGTGCGCGGAATTCAGCCGCGCGCAGGACGACGGCTATGTCGTCCCCGACGTGCTCCTGCAGGAAAAAGACGGCGTGCTCAGCGTCGCCGTCAACAGGGCCTACACGCCGGAGCTGTCCGTCAGCAGCTTCTACCGCTCCCTCGTCCGCAAGACGGACGATCCGGAGGCGCGGCAGTATATCGTCAAAAAGGTCTCGCAGGCGGAATGGCTCATCAGCTGCATCCGGCAGCGGGAGGAGACGCTCCTGCGCTGCTGTCAGGAAATTCTGAAGCGGCAGCTGCCGTATTTCCGTTCCGGGCAGGCGCTCGCTCCGATGACGATGCAGGACATCGCGCAGGCCGTCGGCCTGCACACCTCCACCGTCAGCCGCGCGCTCAGTGGGAAGTATATCCAGACGCCGCAGGGTGTCCGCATGCTGCGCAGCCTGTTTTCCGCAAAGCTGGCAGGCGGTGAGGTCTCCGGCGTCATGGCACAGCAGGCCATCGCCGTGCTTGTGCAGCAGGAGGATAAGCACGCTCCCCTGTCCGATCAGGCGCTTGCCGAGCGGCTGCAGGTGCAGGGCATCGACATCTCGCGCCGCACCGTGGCAAAATACCGCCAGCTGCTGCAGATTCCGTCCGCCGCAACCCGCAGAGCTTAATGCTCCGCAGCAAAAAATTCGCGCACGGCGTCCAGATCGGCAAAGCGCGCGTCATAGAGCTCCGGGTGCTCCTCCTCCGGCTGCCAGAGGTCCGGCACGAACAGCGTCCGGCATCCGGCGCGCCTGCCCGCGCGCAGGCCGTTCGGCGAATCCTCGATCACGGTGCACTCCGACGCGGGTCTTTTCAACTGCCGCGCCGCCTCGAGAAAAATGTCCGGCTCCGGCTTCGAGCGGCAGACCATGTCGCCGGAAATGACCACAGTAAAATATTGCAGCAATCCGACCCGTTCAAGCCGGCCGCGCACGACGGCCGCCGGAGACGACGACGCGACTGCAACCGGGATATTCCACGCGCACAGCTGCTCCAGCAGCCGCTGCGCGCCTTTTTTTGCCGGAGCTGCTCCATTGGCGTAAAAACTCTGCAGATAGGCCTCCTCGTGCTCCAGGATTCGGTCCGAATCCGCGCCGAATTCCTGCCGGAACCGTTTGATCCACGCCTCGTCGTTGAGTCCGAGGCCGATGATCGCCATCCGCTCCACATCGGGAACGCCGGTCTTCTCGCCCGCATAACGAAAACTCTCCCAGACCACGCGCTCGCTGTCCACGAGCACGCCGTCCATATCAAAGATCACCGCATTCATATGCATGCCTCCCGTATTCGTCTTCATGCGCCAAAGTATAGCGCACCGGGAAGGAAAAAGCAAGCCCCGCCCTGTGCGGACAGAGGCAAAAGCCAGCCGCCGCGGCCAATCGACCGCAGCGGCTCAGACTGTCAAAAAAGCCTCGCAGAGTTTGCGCTCGCAAGCGCAAAGAAAGTGGAAATCATTTTCTCCGGCGGCGTGTACGTCGGAGAAAATACCGCTCGGCTCGC
>ENA-OWRJ01000468-OWRJ01000468.1-human-gut-metagenome-genome-assembly--contig:-NODE-468-length-55589-cov-5.408398_pt1 | contig 55589 bp, 48 predicted proteins | sample MGYA00248269_ERZ651897 | MGnify/ENA primary metagenome ERZ651897 (study PRJEB26924, sample SAMEA4378252) | human gut metagenome | biome: human gut; feature: human-associated habitat; material: faeces...
GCCGCAAAGCCCCGTGGTTACGGGCTTTGTAGCCCAGCGTCAACTATTCAAACTCAATCGTACCAGGCGGCTTACTAGTAAGATCATAGAATACGCGGTTTACGCCCTTAACTTCATTAATAATACGGTTCATCACCTTATTAAGTACTGCATAAGGAATCTCAGCAGACTCCGCAGTCATGAAGTCAATGGTCTTAACGGCGCGAAGTGCTACTGCGTAATCGTAGGTTCTGAAGTCTCCCATTACGCCTACGCTTCGCATATTGGTAAGGGCTGCGAAGTACTGGTTTGGCATCCAGGATGGGTCTTCTCCGTGTTCTTTTTTGTAGTCGGCGGCTGCTTTGTCGACTTCTTCACGGTAGATGTAGTCTGCATCCTGTACGATGCGTACTTTTTCTTCGGTGACTTCTCCGATGATACGGATTCCAAGTCCCGGGCCTGGGAATGGCTGACGGAATACCAGTCTTTCCGGAATTCCAAGTTCAAGACCAGCTTTACGTACCTCGTCTTTGAACAGGTCACGGAGTGGCTCGATGATTTCTTTGAAATCAACGAAATCCGGAAGTCCTCCTACGTTGTGGTGAGATTTGATCACTGCGGATTCTCCACCGAGACCGCTCTCTACAACGTCCGGATAAATAGTTCCCTGTGCAAGGAAATCTACGGCGCCGATCTTCTTGGCTTCTTCCTCGAAGATGCGGATAAATTCCTCACCGATAATCTTACGTTTCGCCTCAGGCTCTGTAACACCTGCAAGCTTGTCGTAATATCTCTGCTGTGCGTTTACACGGATAAAGTTCAGGTCAAACTGACCGTTCGGTCCGAATACGCCTTCAACCTCATCACCCTCATCTTTACGGAGAAGGCCATGATCTACGAATACACAGGTAAGCTGCTTGCCGATCGCTCTGGAAAGAAGTCCTGCTGCTACAGAGGAATCTACACCACCGGACAGAGCAAGAAGAACTTTTCCATCGCCGACTTTCTCACGGATCTCTTTGATCGTGTGCTCAACAAAGGCATCCATTTTCCAGTCTCCGGCGCATTCACAGACACCAAGTACAAAGTTGGACAGCATGGTCTTTCCTTCAACTGTGTGCAGTACTTCCGGATGGAACTGGATCGCGTACAGTTTCTTCTCCTCATTCTGTGCAGTTGCTACCGGACAGTCTGCAGTGTGTGCAGCGATCTCGAATCCCGGTGCAGCCTGAGAAATGTAATCTGTATGGCTCATCCAGCAGATTGTTTTGTCGGATACATTTTTGAAGATCTTGGAATCTTTTTTATCAATGAGAAGCTCTGTCTTGCCGTACTCGCTGACATCTGCTTTCTCAACTTTTCCGCCAAGGACATGCATCATGAGCTGTGCTCCGTAGCAAAGTCCAAGTACCGGAATACCAAGCTCGAATAATTCTTTCTGGTAAGTCGGTGAATCTGCCTCATAGCAGCTGTTTGGTCCGCCGGTAAGGATGATTCCCTTCGGATTCATCGCTTTAATCTTCTCAAGATCTGTCTTGTAAGAATAGATTTCGCAATATACATTGCATTCTCTGACACGTCTTGCAACCAGCTGATTGTACTGACCGCCAAAATCAATGACAATAACTAATTCTCTTTTCAAGGCTTTCCTCCTGTTGTTTATAACATCTTTAGAATCTGTTACTCATTATAAATGAGTGTATGCACTTTTACAATGCTAATTTTATCTCACGCCGGAATTTTTATTTTCTGCAAAAAAATTTCACTGTTTTTTCGCCCGCTCATCCCAGTAGACACAGTCATTTCTTCCAATTACTTCTGATGTAAACGGAGTGCCGTCATTCTTTTTGTAATGTTTTGTGGCACGGAAAACATATTTCGCGCCGACATAAACGATCGGTACGTTAAAGAACACGATCAAAATATTTCCAAGGTCAGAAAACGCCCAGAGATTTCCAAGCTCCAGTCCTGCAATATTACAGAGGATTCCAAATGCGGCAACAAAAAGGCCGATACAACGTACAATATTGATGCAGATCTTATCCTTGCGGATACGATTTGCCGCGATTTCCGAAAAACTGATCATTCCCAGAAGGCAGGTAAACGCAAACAGGCAGAAACACAATGTCACAAGAAATGTAACGATTCCGTTCATTGCAGTTCCCGGAGTCAGCACAGCGATAGATTCCGTATATTTCGGAAGTTTATCAAGAGCCTGCCAGTTTTCCGCATCCGCACCGGTCCAGCAATGAGCCATAACTACCACAAATCCGGTAAGTGTGCAGATCACAATGGTATCCAGAAAAACTCCCAGGGAGGCGATCACACCCTGCTCACATGGGTGTTTTGCATCTGCTGCCGCCGCTGACATTGTAATAGTTCCCTGACCTGCCTCATTGGACATCAGGCCTCGTTTTACACCCTGTGCAAGAACCGTTCCAAAAACACCGCCAAAGAATGCGTCCGGCTTAAATGCTCCTGCAAAAACGCTTCCGAAGAAATATGGAATGCGGGTAAAGTTTAATATTATAAGAAGTAATACTACTACCATATAGAGCACCGCCATCACCGGCACCATCATATCTGTCCATTTGGAAACTTTTTTGATTCCGCCAAATGCGATGGCTGCTGTGAGAACTACGATCAGTGCTCCTACTATATAATAGAAGGCAGATCCGCTTGCGATGGTTGTTCCGGTTACAATCTCTGCCATACGTCCCACTGAGGAAACAACATTAAATCCCTGTGCAGGCAGACAGCAAAGGGCGTACAGAATATACAATACGGAAAGAAAAACTCCGATCCAGACTTTGTTTCCGAGAAGTTTTCTTCCATAAAAAGGAAGACCTCCTACGAACTCGTCGTCTTTTTTCTCTTTAAAAATCTGGGCAAGGACACCTTCCATATATGCCACTGCCATTCCGAAAAATGCGGAAATCCACATCCAGAACAAAGCTCCCGGGCCGCCCACTGCAATAGCTCCTGTTACACCCAGGATATTTCCCGGTCCTACACGCATAGCCGAACTTAAGAAAAACGATGCCAGCGGTGAAATTCCTGTTTCAATGACACGTTTCTCGGTCATAGTCCGGATTCCTTTTTTAAAATAGGTCACCTGCATGAACCCAATCCTGAAACTGAAAAAAATTCCGGATCCAAGAAGCAGTATGATCGCAAAGGATATGTTTCCCAGAATGGGAATGCTGCTGTACCAGTCAAAATTTGTAGGAAAATCCCACAGAAAATCAGACAGTGGACCGATAAAGCTGAACACTCCGTTGATCGCCTCAAACACTCTCTCCATAGCTATTTCCTCCCTTTTTATCTGAAGGTCTCAGAATTGAATACAGACAGGCATTCCCATCCGTCACCTTTCATTTCCGCTTCAGATTTTTATGCTATGGTTTATTATACCGTATCGCCTTGCAAAAGTCCTCTTAATTTTTAGTATTTTTGAGTAAATTCCAGAATTTTCCATCCTTATGGCCTTTTTCACATCCGCTTGCAGATTAGTCTGAACAAACAGTCGAGAAGTTTCGCAGGATTTTATAAGACTTTATGAGATATTTAGATTTTAATCACAGATTTTTAAAATGCTTCTCACAGTTCCATCACATTTTGACGGTATATTATTAAGCAAATAAAGCACAAAGCTTTTTCATCTTATAGATCATTACTTATTTTTCTTTTCATACTCTGCCGGGTCCGTTCCAAGACCCGGCCCTCCTTTTTTTCTGAGATATTCTCCCATACATTCCGCTCCTGATCATCCTTCCTTTTTATCTTCTTACAAACTCCCATCGTATACCATCCTTTCTTTATTCAAAAGGATCTATACCTATAATCATGGTGTCTAAATCGGACACTCTGATCACATCTGATGATCGGCATTTTACTGTTTCCCGATTTTACCCCGATTTCGTTTCATTTCACTCCGTCCAGACAAAACCTCAAAAATTCCGTAACACGCATAAACACTGATTTTAAGCACAAAAAAACACCGTCCCCGCAGCTCCCATGTCTGCAAAAACAGTGCTTTTAGTGCGTCTTCAGGGGTTCGAACCCTGGACACCCTGATTAAGAGTCAGGTGCTCTACCAACTGAGCTAAAAACGCATATTTAATTGTTTGTCTTTCGTTTGTTTCGTTCCTCAAGACATGTTGTATTATACGTTATGGTTCGGTGAAAGTCAACACCTTTTTTTATTTTTTTTTATTTTTATCTTTTTTATTTTTTGTATCTTCATTTGATGCAATTTTGTTCAGTGTTTTTTCTATTTCTGACAGCGAATTTCTGATCTGGGCTGCCTGATTGTTGATGCTGCGGTTTACACTGTTGAGATTTCGTCGGAATGAACCGGATTTTCTTTTTTTCAAGTTTTCTTTCTCCCCTTTCCCATATTCGGCAGATTCCTGGTAAGATCATGAGCCTGCACCTGAACAAACCAAACATTTACATACCACTTTACGTTCCTCTTTTCCTTATTTATTATATGAAAACAGGCCGATCAGTTTCCCGATCAGCCTGAAAAAAATCTTATTCACAATAAATGTCGCAACCCCGCAGGGGACTTACTTGATTTGGTTAAAACTCCACAGACTTCCACCATCGGACAACCAACACCACTGCAAGCAGTGCAGTCAACAGATCGGAAACCACCTGAGACGCAAGCACCCCCTGATATCCGGCAACCCGAAGCGCCACATTCAGCACAATGGCAAAGATCACACCCTGTCTGCTGACGGACAGGAGAAACGCTCCCACTGCCTGTCCTGCTGACTGGAAAGTACAGGTACTGATCAGCACAATTCCCATAAACACCATACCCGCCAGCTGCAGGCGAAGCATCAGTGCGCCGTTTTTCACAACCGAAGGATCACTCATAAAGATCCGCACCAGCTGCGGGGCAAAAAATCCAAGTACAGCCATCAGGACAAGAGCCAGCCCGCCCTCAAACAGATAGGCAAATTTCAGCGTTCCCTTCAGTCTCTCGCGGTTTTTCGCACCATAATTGTACCCGATCAGCGGCTGCCCGCCAAAAGCAAAGCCAACCAGCACCAGCGCCGCGATCATATTGATCTTCATGACGATACCCATAGCCGCAACTTTATCATCACCGAATCCCAACAACGCACGGTTGGTAAGAGCAATCCCGATACTCTGCATCAGATTTGTCACCGATGCCGGAATCCCAATTGCAAAAACCGCTCCGATTTCCGCCCCTGAAATATGAAATCCCTTAGGGTTCACAGAGAGATTTCTGCTCTTCTTAATAAGAAACCACACGAAAAAAATATCCGTACATACATTTCCGATCACCGTAGCTGTGGCAGCACCTGCCGCACCCCAGCCAAGCCCGAAGATCATCACCGGGTCCAGAATGATATTCACAACCGCACCAAGCACAGAACCGATCATAGATGCTGTGGCAAAACCCTCTGTACGCAGCTGATTGGACGGCGTCAACGCCACAATGATAAACGGAGCGCCCAGTGCGATACAGGTATAATACTGAGAAGCATACTCCCAGGTTGCCTCACTTGCACCCAGCAACCCCAGAATAGGGCTTCGCAAAAGCATCAGAACAACGGTAACCACCACACCGCAGACAATGGCCCCATAAAAACTGAACACACTGATCCTCTTCGCATCCTCGAATTTCTTTTCCCCGAAAAGCCTGGAAATAAAAGAACTTCCGCCCAGGCCAAAAATATCTCCAAGGGCGATCATCAGCGTAAAGATCGGTGTACCCAGAGCAACACCCGCCACCAGATCCGTATTCCCGGTTCCCGCAATAAAATAAGTATCTACCATATTATAGATCAGCGAAATCACCATACTGAACACAACCGGAAGCGCCAGCTTAAAATACGCCTTCGGAATCGGATACTTTTCAAAAATCTCTTCCTGCATTTTATCGCCTCTATTTCTGTCTGATCACCATCTTGCAGATCGGATTACCCATGGAAGAAAACTTCTCCTCATACTCTGTCATCACATTTCCCTTAACCAGTTCCTCATCATGATGCAGATCAAATGTACAAACCTCCAGATTCCAGTCGGACTCCTTCACCTCTTCCAGAGAAAACTCAAATAACCCACGGTTATCCGTCTTAAATTCCACAGCCCCCTCTTTCTTCAGGACCTGCTCATACCTCTTCAAAAACTCCCTGGAAGTCAGTCTTCTTTTGGCGTGACGGGCCTTCGGCCACGGATCGGAAAAATTCAGATAAATCCCGTCAACCTCATCCTTCTCAAAAATCTCCGGCAAAAGCCTTGCATCCACACGGATGAACACCAGATTTGAAAACTTCTCCCCGGCCTCCTCAAGCTCCTCCCTCTTCTGAAGTGCCCGAAGCAGCACACTGTCATACATCTCGATCCCAACATAATTCCTCTCAGGATGCAGCCTCGCCATATCCATCAGAAAACGCCCTTTTCCCATACCAACCTCAAGAAAAAGCGGTCTCTTCTCCCCAAAAACACTCGCCCATTCCCCTTTAAACCTCTCCGGTTCATCAATCACCCAGTCACACTCCAAAATCGCATCCTTCGCCCCGGGAATATTACGTAATCTCATAAATAACCTCCAAATTAATCTTCCTATAATATACAAATCAAATAACTATCTTGCGCAGCCGGCAAAAGCAGTCTATAACAATTCCCCAAACCAATGAAACCACTATAATACATCCGCCACCAGCCACACAAACCAGAATACCTGCACAAATCCAAAAAATCATCATTCCTCTTCCAGAATATCCGATAAAACACCCTATGCAAGGCATCCCAATATTCAACTATACATGTAACCCCCACCCCGCCGCAAGCAAAAAATAAAAAAAATCCTCAACCAGGCGACAGCAACGCGCTTCCCCATCCACATCCATATACACATCCCCTCAACCAGGCGACAGCAACGCGCCTCGCCGTCCACCCCCAACACCATCCGCATTCACACACATCGGCTCAACCTCACACATCCAACACAGCAGCATACATACACAAGTCAACAACCTTACACCACCACAACCAAGAACTCCTAAAAAAAGCCCGAGGGGTGTGCAAAGGGGCCATGGCTTTATGGCCCCTTTGCGGTTTTCCTCTTTTTCCACAAAAACCCCAAAAAATATCTTTTTACCCACATTTCTCTCAAAAGTTTGCATAAAAATTAACAAAATTTTAGTTGTTTTTACCATAAAAAAGGTGTATCATATAAAAATCAATTATAAACAATAACCAAACAAGGAGGGCACTATGGAACAAATCCTAAATAAGCTTTCGGAAATCGAAGCCACAGCCAATGCCATCATGCAGGACGCTGCGCGACAAAAACAGGCTCTCTCGGAAGAAGCAGAAAAACAGACCAGGGAATTCGATGCCGCACTTGAAAAAGAAACCGGCACCGAGATCCAGAAGATCCGTGAAGATCTGGCACGCGAGAAAGACGCCCGGATCAATGAGCTTCGCACAGAAACCGAAGACCAGCTGTCCAGGCTGGACGCCTATTACGAAGCCAATCACGAAAGTCTTTGCAATGAGCTGTTTCAGAAAATAACAGGCATCACCGAAACCTGAAGGGAAAGGAAGTGATTCAATGGGCTCTGTCCTCTCATACAGCGGACTCTCCACCAAGATCCGCGCCATGCAGAGCAGGCTTGTGACAGATGAGCAGCTGGAAGAAATCGTTCAGCTTCCCAATGTCCCCCAGGTAACAGCCTACCTGAAGCGCACCCCGGAATATCAGGACATCTGGGGCGGTCTCGATGAAAATACTCTTCACCGAGGGCAGGTCGAAAAACTTCTGAAGAAATCTATCTTCCAGAATTTTTCAAGGCTTTACCACTTTGCAAATCAGGAACAGCGAACGTTCCTCGCACTTTATTCGAAGCGCTATGAGATCCGCGTCCTGAAAGAAATCATGACGAATCTCTTTGATCACCGGGACACCGATCCCGTAGACCTCTCTCCTTACCGTGATTTTTTCAGACATCACTCCAGGCTAGACATTGACAGGCTCGCTGCCTGTACCAACATGGACGAATTTGTCGCGGCATTAAAGGGGAACGATTTTTTTATTCCGCTGTCTCAGGTCAACGAACGTAGAAATGCCACGCTTTTTGACTTCGGCATGGCACTTGACCTTTCGTATTTTTCACAGATCTGGAATGTGCGGAAGAAGCTTTTCAAAGGTAACGATCTGAAACAGATCACCAAGGCTTACGGTGAAAAATTCGATATGCTGAACCTGCAGTTCATCCAGCGCTCCAAACGCTGCTTTCAGATGGAACCGGCTGCTATTTACGCATTGCTGGTCCCCATGAACTACAAGCTCCGCAAAGAGGAGATCACCACCCTTGTGGAGGCCCCTACACCAGAAGAGTTCCGTCGTATCTTCAATGGAACTTATTATGGTAAGAAATACGAACAGCTGACCGTTGCCAGTCTGGAAGAATTTTATAACTATATTCTTCGTAGCATACTGGAACAGGAAGCACGCAAGGATCCCTATTCCGTAGCAGTCATCTATTCCTATTTATATCACAAAGAACATGAAGTCAACCGTCTGACCATTGCCCTTGAATGCGTGCGCTATGGCGTGGATTCAGAACAATCCCTGCGTTATATACGCAACGGTTAATAACCAGGAGGTAGCAACGTGATTGAAAAAATGAATTTTCTAAGCATCACCGGTCCGAAGGCAGATATCGACCGGGTTGTAAACACCTACCTGTGCAAGTACGAAATTCATCTGGAGAACGCACTCTCTGAACTGACCACAGTAGAAAACCTGACACCTTTTCTTGAGGTCAACCCTTACAGAGATGCGCTGAATTCCATCAATGCCATTTATGAAGAGCTGAAAAGCCCTCCTGCCGCTTCCGGCGAAAGTCCTGGTATTGAAAAAGCACTTTCCACAGTAAAGGAGATCCGCTCTCAGGCGGATCAGCTCCAGCAAGAACAGGCAGAATTGGAAGAGAAATGTTCTTCACTGGAAGAATCTCTGCGTATCATACGTCCATTCCGAAATATCAATTATGATATTTCCTCTATCCTGCATCTGAAATATATTCATTTTCATTTCGGACGTATCGAAAAACAGTATTATGAGAAATTCAAGAAATATATTTACGACAATCTGAACACCATCTTCCTCAAATGCGATGAAGACGATCAGTATGTCTGGGGCGTCTACTTTGTGCCGAAGCATGAGGCTCGTAAGATCGATGCAGCTTACGCTTCCATGCATTTTGAGAAGATTTTTGTGCCGGATAATTACACCGGAACAGCGCATCAGGCTTTTTCCACCGTGAGCAGCCAATACGAAGAAGCCATGAAACACCTGGAAACACAGAAGCAAAAATACCAGCGATTTCTCTCAGATAAAGCTGAAACCATTGTTTCTGTCAGAAATACACTTCGACAGTTTTCCAGAAACTTCGATGTACGAAAAGCTGCTGCATGTACCGGAAAACATGAGAATTTTTACATTCTCTGCGGTTGGATGACAGAAGCCGACACGAGGGCTTTTCAGGCGGACATCGCTTCTGATGAGAGGATCTTCTGTCTGGTTGACGGAGAAGATACCTCCACACTGGAACATGACCCAAGCCATCAGCCGCCAACCAAACTGAAAAATCCAAAACTTTTCAAACCATTTGAAATGTACGTAAAAATGTACGGACTTCCTGCTTACGGTGAAATGGACCCCACCTGGTTCGTTGCCATCACCTACTCCTTTATCTTCGGAGCCATGTTCGGTGATGCAGGCCAGGGGCTCCTGCTCTTTATCGGAGGATTGTTACTGTACAAACGGAAACATATCGATCTTGCCGGAATCATCAGCTGCGCCGGAGTCTTTTCCACATTCTTCGGCCTGATGTTCGGAAGTGTCTTTGGATTTGAGGATCTCATACCTGCTTTGTGGCTGCGGCCCGTAGACAGTATGACGACCATACCTTTTATCGGAAAACTGAATACCGTATTTATCGTTGCCATCGGCTTCGGCATGGGAATCATCCTCCTGTGCATGGTTTTCAACATCATCAATTCCTTTAAGATGCACGATGTTGAAAAAACCTGGTTCGACACCAACGCAGTGGCAGGACTTGTATTTTATGGTTCCGCAGTTCTCTGCATCGGACTTTTTGTATCCGGGCATGCAGTTCCTGGCGGTGCAGTTCTTGCCATTATGTTCGGTTTACCGCTGCTTCTTATTTTCTTCAAGGAGCCGCTCACAAACCTGGTAGAGAAAAAAGCCGAGGTTATGCCAAAAGAAAAAGGCATGTTTATCGTACAGGGTATCTTTGAACTGTTTGAGGTTATCCTGACCTACTTTTCCAATACACTCTCCTACGTGCGTATCGGCGCTTTTGCAGTCAGCCACGCAGCCATGATGGAAGTTGTACTTATGCTTGCGGGTGCGGAGAACGGCAGTCCAAACTGGATCGTCATCATTCTCGGAAACCTGTTTGTATGCGCCATGGAGGGCCTGATCGTAGGTATCCAGGTACTCCGTCTGGAATATTACGAAATGTTCAGCCGTTTTTACAAAGGCAGCGGCCGGAAATTCGAGCCGTTCTGCTCCAAAAACAAATAAAATACCAGAGTCAGAACTCCTTCTGATCCAGGCAGCCAATTAAACGAATATTAAGGAGGTCATCATCATGACAGTCATTACACAGATCACAATCGCAGTTGCACTTGTACTCAGCATCATTCTTCCATTTGGTTATTATCTTCTCGGCGAAAAAAGCCGTGGCCGCTACAAAACAGCACTTGGTGTCAATGCCTTTTTCTTCTTCGGTATCATGCTTGTCGCCATTGCCGTAACATTTGCAGGCGGAGCTTCCGTACAGGCTGCTACAGGCGCTGACGCAGGCCTTGCAACAGGTATGGGTTACATCGCAGCAGCACTCGTTACCGGACTTTCCTGTATCGGTGGTGGTATTGCCGTTGCCAGTGCGGCAAGCGCAGCCCTTGGAGCAATCAGTGAGGATCAGAGCATCCTTGGTAAATCTCTTATCTTCGTAGGTCTTGCCGAAGGTGTTGCTCTTTATGGACTGATCATCTCCTTCATGATCCTGGGTAAACTTTGATATGAAAATGTATCTGATCAGTGACAATATTGATACTCTGACAGGAATGAGACTGGCCGGTGTAGAAGGTGTGATCGTCCATGAACACGACGAGCTGAAAAAAGCCCTGGAACGCACCATCGCAGACAAAGAGATTGGAATCATACTCCTGACCGAAAAATTCGGCCGGGAGTTTCCTGAGATCATCGATGATGTCAAACTTCATCATAAAACACCTCTCATCATTGAAATTCCTGACAGACATGGTACCGGCCGCAGGCCCGATTTCATTACTTCTTATGTAAACGAGGCCATCGGATTAAAATTATAGGCAGGTGATATTATGACAATTGAAGAGAAGCTTACGCACTTCTATGACACCTCCGTGGAAGAAGCCCGCCGTCAGGCGGAAAAAGATGTACAGGAGCACAAAGACTCCCTGGATGCCGCACTGGAGGAACATAAAAAAATGTCTCTGGAAAACGCCGCCAGCTCCCGCAAAGCCGAGATTGCAAACGCAAAGCGCGAGATCAACAAGGCACTTTCCGCAGAGCAGCTTCACATCCGGCGTGACTGGACTGCCAGACAGAGCCGCTTAAAAGAAAAACTTTTTGCTGAAGTCCGGGAACAGATCCTGAAATTCATGGAATCTTCCCGTTATGAAGAATATCTTTGTACAAAAATTGAAGAAGCTGTCTGCTTCGCGGAACACGATGAGATCCAGATCTATCTTTCAAAAGAAGATGAACCTCGTCTGAAATCTCTCACTGTAAAAACCGGCTTTCCGCTGAAGCTTTCCGACGAGTCCTTTATCGGCGGAATCAAGGCGATCATCCCTGAAAAAAACATCCTCATAGACAATTCCTTTGAGGAAGGTTACCAGGCAGCTTACAGAGAATTCAAATTTGACGGAGGTCCAGCACATGAGTAAAACAGGTATTATCTACGGTGTTAACGGTCCTGTTATCTACTTAAAGGGCGACACCGGATTCAAGATCTCCGAGATGGTCTATGTAGGCCCTGAAAAACTGGTAGGCGAAGTCATCGGTCTTAAGAAACATATGACCACCGTACAGGTTTTTGAGGAAACTACCGGACTGAAACCCGGAGAAACCGTGATCGGAACAGGAGACGCCATTTCCGTTCTCCTTGGTCCGGGAATCATCCACAATATTTTTGATGGTATCCAGAGACCTCTGGCAGAGATTGCACAGGCCTCTGGAAAATATATTTCCCGTGGTGTCAGCGTTGACTCTCTTGACACCGAAAAAAAATGGGAAACACACATTACAGTAAAAGAAGGCGATGTCATCGGCGCAGGTACGGTTATCGCCGAGACACAGGAAACCGCTTCTATCCTTCACAAGTCCATGGTTCCGCCGACGATCACACACGGAACTGTTATCCATGCCGTTCCTGACGGAGCTTATACGGTTCTGGAACCCATCGTTACCGTTCGTCTTGATGACGGAACTGAAAAAGAACTGGCACTTGCACAGAAATGGCCGATCCGTGTGCCGAGACCGACCTACAAACGTTTCCCGGCAAGCGTTCCGCTTCTTACCGGCCAGCGTATCCTGGATACTCTTTTCCCGATTGCCAAGGGCGGCACTGCTGCTGTTCCGGGAGGATTCGGAACCGGAAAAACCATGACCCAGCACCAGATCGCCAAGTGGTCTGACGCAGATATCATCATCTACATCGGCTGTGGTGAGCGTGGAAACGAGATGACACAGGTTCTTGAGGATTTCAGCAAACTGATCGACCCGAAATCCGGAAACCTGATGATGGACAGAACCACCCTGATCGCCAACACTTCCAACATGCCGGTTGCAGCCCGTGAGGCTTCCATCTACACCGGCGTTACCCTTGCAGAATATTACCGTGATATGGGTTACGACGTAGCGATCATGGCAGACTCCACATCCCGATGGGCTGAGGCTCTCCGTGAGCTTTCTGGACGTCTGGAGGAAATGCCTGCAGAGGAAGGTTTCCCTGCATATCTGGCAAGCAAACTTTCCGCCTTCTATGAGCGTGCGGGAATGATGCAGAACCTGAACGGAACAGAAGGTTCCGTCTCCATTATCGGTGCGGTTTCCCCTCAGGGCGGTGACTTCTCCGAACCTGTCACTCAGAATACCAAGCGTTTTGTCCGCTGCTTCTGGGGACTGGACAAGGCCCTCGCCTATGCCCGTCACTTCCCTGCGATCCAGTGGCTGACCAGTTACAGCGAATATCTGGAGGATCTGACTCCCTGGTACAGAGAGCATGTTTCCCCGAAATTTGTCTACGACAGAAACCAGATCATGGCGATCCTCAATCAGGAAAGTTCTCTTATGGAAATCGTAAAACTGATCGGAAGCGACGTTCTTCCGGATGACCAGAAACTGACACTGGAGATTGCCAGAGTCATCCGTCTGGGCTTCCTGCAGCAGAACGCTTTTCACCAGGAGGACACCAGTGTCCCAATGGAAAAACAGTTCCTGATGATGGAAACCATCCTTTATCTCTACGAGAAATGCCGTGCCCTTGTAAACCGTGGCATGCCGGTTTCCGTACTGAAAGAGGATAATATCTTCGAACGTATCATCGCCATCAAATACGAAGTTCCAAACAAAGAACTGGAACGTTTTGATGAGTATCATAAAGATATCGACCGCTTCTACGACAACGTACTGGAAAGAAACGGTTAAAGGAGGGATCAGTTTATGGCAATCGAATATCTTGGCCTGAGTGAAATAAACGGCCCTCTTGTTGTCCTTGAGGGTGTCAAAAACGCATCTTACGAGGAGATCGTGGAATTCCACATGGAAGACGGCACACAGAAGATCGGCCGTATCGTGGAAATCTATGAAGACAAGGCTGTTATCCAGGTTTTTGAGGGAACTGATAATATGTCCCTCGGCAATACACACACACGTCTTACCGGACATCCTATGGAGATCGGGCTTTCCCCGGAGATCCTGGGACGTACCTTTAACGGTATCGGCCAGCCCATTGACGGACTTGGCGAGATCACACCGGAAGTCAGCCTGAATATCAACGGACTTCCGCTGAACCCGGTAACCCGTGAATATCCGCGAAACTATATCAACACCGGCATCTCCGCCATCGACGGACTGACCACCCTGATCCGCGGCCAGAAGCTGCCGATCTTTTCCGGAAACGGTCTTCCTCATGACAAGCTGGCTGCACAGATCGTTCAGCAGGCTTCCCTTGGCGCAGACTCCGATGAGAAATTCGCTATTGTTTTTGCAGCAATGGGCGTTAAATACGACGTAGCCGAATTCTTCCGCAGGACCTTCGAGGAAAGCGGTGCTTCCGACCACGTTGTAATGTTTCTGAACCTTGCCAACGACCCGGTTGTAGAGCGTCTTCTGACACCGAAGATTGCCCTCACTGCTGCTGAATATCTTGCTTTTGAAAAAGGCATGCACATCCTGGTTATCCTGACTGACATCACCTCCTTCTGCGAGGCTATGCGAGAGGTTTCCTCCTCCAAAGGTGAGATTCCTTCCCGAAAAGGTTATCCGGGATATCTGTACAGTGAACTGGCAACTCTTTACGAGCGTGCGGGAATCGTCCGTGGAGGCACCGGTTCTGTAACCCAGATCCCGATCCTGACCATGCCAAACGACGACATCACCCACCCGATTCCTGACCTTACCGGATATATCACCGAGGGCCAGATCGTACTGGACCGTCAGCTTCATGGACAGGCGATCTACCCGCCGATCAACGTTCTGCCGTCCCTGTCCCGTCTGATGAAGGACGGTATCGGTGAAGGCTTCACACGTGCCGACCATCAGGATGTTGCCAACCAGCTCTTCTCCTGCTACGCAAAAGTAGGCGATGCAAGAGCCCTGGCATCGGTTATCGGCGAAGACGAGCTTTCTCCGCTGGATAAGCAGTACCTTGTATTTGGAAAAGCTTTTGAGACAGAGTTTGTGGGACAGTCTGAGACAGAAAACCGAAGCATCATTGAAACTCTGGATAAAGGCTGGGAACTTCTGGGACTTCTCCCAAGAGAAGAACTCGACCGTATCGATACCAAAGTTCTGGATCAGTATTACAGAGAAACCGTCCGTTAGTGAGGTGATTTTATGGATCCGAATACCTTTCCCACCAAGGGAAATCTCATACTTGCAAAAAATTCTCTGGCCCTTTCCAGACAGGGCTATGAGCTTATGGACAAAAAGCGTAATATCCTGATCCGTGAAATGATGGAGCTGATCGACCAGGCAAAGGATATCCAGACCCAGATCGATGAGACTTTCCGCACTGCCTACGCTGCTTTGCAGAAAGCAAACATGGAGATCGGAATCGCTTTTGTAGATCAGATCTCCCATACCGTTCCTGTAGAAAATTCCATCCGGATCAAGACCAGGAGTGTCATGGGAACTGAGATCCCGCTTGTGGAATACGATAAAAAAGCCGGCAATACTCCTACCTACGCCTACTACAGCACCAAGCTGTCCCTGGACGAGGCCAAAGCCGCCTTCGAGCGTGTAAAAGAGCTGTCCATCCAGCTCTCCATGATCGAAAATGCAGCAATCCGTCTTGCCACCAACATCAAGAAAACACAGAAGCGTGCCAACGCCCTGAAAAACATCACCATCCCCAGATATGAAACTCTCACCAGGGACATTACCAACGCCCTGGAAGAAAAAGAGCGTGAAGAGTTTACCCGTCTGAAGGTGATCAAACGTATGAAACAAAACAGTTAATTACAATTACCTCCTGTAATAAAGTGAATACTACACATTACAGGAGGTTTTTTATCAGGCATCAGTTTTATTTTTCTATTTTTTCAGGAAGGATACCATTTTATGATTCTAAAGAAAAAACTTTTTAAAACTTTTCTTTTTGAGTTATTGGTAATGGCATTTATTCCTATCATTCTGTTTACTGCTTATGTACATCACAGTATATTCAAAAAGTTTAATAATAACTTGAATGAATTACAAAAAAGTTATTTTTTCACAGCCAGTTCAAATTTCAAAAAAACTCTGGATAATGCCGTGGAAACCGCAATGTTCATAAGCGAAGATAACCGGGTACGAAATTACATTACCTGGCAAAGTCAGAATGCCATTACCTCTACAGAATTCATGCAAACAGAATATGATATAAAAAAACAGCTAAACACTTTTATGGGGACAAACAGTGCCATTGATTCCATTTATATTTATAACGAAAATGCCGGCAAAATTCTTAATTCTGGAATTGGCACCATTAATGTCAAACATTTTCATGACACATCGTGGCTGGAAGATTATAAAAGTATCCATGATTCATTAGGAGTTCATATTCTCCCGGAACGAACTCCCTGTGAGCCAGAGTATTCTTATATCCCGGACGATTTTCCTACTATTATTTCCGTTGCTGTCCCGATCACAATCAACAGCCACCCAAAATGTAATGCTTTGGTTCTCATTAATATAAAAAAAGAAAATCTTCTGGACACAAGCAATACCCAAGACTATTCCTATATTATTTATACAGCTGAAAAGAACATTATCGCTTCCTACTACACCTCTCCTGAAGATGCCAAACTTTACAAAAAAATTATGGATGAAAAACAATCTGAAAGCTCTTTTCAGCTCTTTCAGAGTTCACCTGTTTATTATGCCAGCTATAAAACCCTTGCAAATCTCCATATTACATACAGCCTTTTTACCACCGACGACCAATTGTCCCGGTCTTTACGTTCTATGGAGTACTTTATTCTGATATTACTGAGTATTTCCATTTTGCTCTGTATATTTATGGCTTATCGGCTCGCACTGAAATATTGCGTTCCGATTATAACCATTTCCAATGATATACAGGAATTTATTCCTATGGAAAAAGCAACGGTAACATAAAAGATATCTCCACTGCAGTAACTACTCTCACTCATAAATATCATGAATTAAAAGAGAAAAACATTTCTTCTCTTGACACACTTTTTCAGCCGTTCCTTTCAGGTGACCCGCAAGAAAATAACCGTTTCTTCTGTGTTGTTGCTTCCATCGATGACTACATAAAAGTATCCTCGAAAAAAACACCTTCCGAGATCAATGCTTTCAAAAAAGGACTCATCCAGGCAACCTCTACAGAATTCTCCGAAAAAGTGCTTCAATGTAAAGGACTTATTTTTGATAATGACCGATTTGTTCTGGCATATCTCTGTCAGCAGAAAATTACCTCTTCCGAGATTATTACACTGGTTAATACTATGAATCGCCAAACCGATTCCGGAATTACCATCTCTGCAGGCGTTGGAAATATTTATGATATGCCTAAAGATCTTCTTCAATCTTATATTGAAGCGAATGAGGCAGTCAATTATCGTTTTTCTCTTGGAAAAAAATGCGTAGCATTTTATGATGAGGTTGTATCCAAAAGAGAACGATGCAAGATAAAAATCCCCAAAATTTCAAAAATGTATCCCCAGCTCACTATGGAAGAAATTACAGAACAGTTTCAAAATTATTTTGAGCAGCTCAGTTCCAAACTCCTGATTGATGAAAACACAGAGCTGGAATATATTTTTCCTGTGATCAGTGACCTGTCACTGTTTTTATCCAACAACGGACTCTCCATTAATGACATTACACACAGTGAAGAACCTGTTTATATTTCGGTATCAAAATTCGACACATTTGACGAGATCTGTCAATACTTATGTAATATCTGTTCAGAATTTTCTAATGCTTTAAAAAATCTGAATAACGATACCAATAGATATATCTCTCAGATCAACGAACTTATCCAAACCGATTATGCCAATCCTCAGCTCGACATCGCCATGGCCGCTGAAAAAATAGGAATCAGCTATTCCTATATATGTAAGATTGTAAAAGAAAGCAAGCAATCTTCCTTCACGATCCTTTTGAATCATTACCGCATCGAAACTTCAAAAAAACTGCTTCTCACTACCAACCACTCTATCAAGCAGATTGCCGAAGAAGTAGGTTATATAAATGACCAGAGTTATTCCCGATATTTCAAAAAATTTGAAAATATGACTCCCGGGAAATACCGAACACTAAATCTTCTAAATAAATAACGTCATACAAAAAAGGGCCTAAACGCCCTTTTTTGTTGCATTAATCACATTTCCACTATTTGACGCTTTATTATAGAAATTAATTGTTTTATATATATTGCACATTTTTTCTATATTTTCATTGTATCTTTTGTATGCATTGCTCGTTATGATTGTTTTTTCTCCAAAACAATTGTATCTTTTTGCTCAATGCAATGCTATTCTTGTTTCATAAACAAACGAAAACGCCAAAGATCGATCAGGTGTAAGAAACAAGACAACTATTTATAATGGAGGGTTATTACATGAGAAGAAAAAACACATTCTACAAAGCAACTGCATTAGCTATGACATCTGTTCTTACATTAGGAGCTCCCGTAATTGCACATGCCGAAAACACAGAAGGAACTGATCTTTCCGATGAAGGATACCCGGAAATTAATCCCGAAATCGCAACTCTGGAAAACCAGGAACTTGAAATATGGCTTCCTGCCGATCAGGGACAGGATCCTAATTTTCAGACTGTAAAAGAAAAATTCGAGGAAAGTTATCCAAACATTACTATCAATTATAATACTTCCATTCCATGGGAAGAAATGCCATCCAAAGTAAAACTTGCAGTAAATAGCGGTGCTGCTCCAGATCTTGCATTGCATCATTCCTTCGTTGCAGGTGCACAGGGATTTGCAGAGCCACTTGATGATCTCTGGGAAAAATGGGGTGCGGAAGATGAATTCATGGAAAGTTCTCTTCAGGACTGTACCTGGAACAATGTAAAATATGGTGTTCCGTTCAATATTACTTCTGTTTGTCTCTTATATAACGAAGATATGTATAAAGAAGCCGGCATTACAGAAGCTCCGACAACACTGGAAGAGCTCCGTGAAGTGTCCAAAAAACTTACCGATTCTTCAAAAGGTCAGTATGGTTTTACATGCTACGCAAATCCATGGGGATTATTCGGAGTTGTTGCTGCAGAAGGCTACAATTTAATTGATGAAAATAACAATCCTACAGTAAATGATAAAGGTGTTGTAGACACTTTGCAGACTTATATCGACATCGCAACCGTTGACAGTTCTTCTATCATTCCTCCGGCACAGGAATCACAGGCTGAAACTGCAACTGCTATGTATGGCTCCGGACGTGCCGCACAGATTCTTACAGGTGCGTGGGACATTGCCGCTTTGAAAAATCAATATCCAGATGTTTTTGCTAAAACCAAAGTCGCTCCAATGCCAGGAAGCAACCATAGTGGTGTAGCCGGTGGTGGAAGTCTCTTTATCCCTCTCGGAGCCCAGCATAAAGAAGCTGCTTTTGAACTTATGAAATGGTTAACTTCTGACGCATTTATTATTCCTTTCAGTCACAGTTTTGGACAGTTTCCATGTAAAGAATCCCAGCTGTCTTCTTTCTCAGACGAAATGCTTGATCCGTTCCTTGAAGCCCTTCCAAACGCAAAACCATACGTATTCGAAGCATTCCCTGAATCCGCAGATGCTTTTGAACAGGCTATCCGTGCCGGTTTTGATGGCGGCGACTTCGCAGCTATGATGGACAGCGCACAGCAGATCGCTGAGGGCGAGTTTCAGGAAGTTTTAAATTAGTTTTTAATGCAGCAGGGTCTCATACCACCGACTTGAAAAAAATGTTGATATTACATCAGTAAACGAGTTTTTAATGCAGCAGGGTCTCATACCACCCTGCTGCTATAGGAGATATGACCATGAAAAAAACATCTTCAAAAAAGCCACTTTCCAGAAGTGTTCTCCGCGGATACTGTACATCTTATTTATTTATTCTTCCTGCAATGATTTATTTTGCTATTTTTTCATTTGCCCCCATTATTTATATGGTGTATCTCAGTTTTACAGAATATAAATTTCCGGGAACTCCACATTTTAACGGACTGGCAAACTTTATCAAAGCATCCAAAGATACTCTTTACTGGCAAAGTGTATGGAATACTCTTGTATTTACATTTTTTGCGACTATATTCACTGTAGTTTTTGCACTTATAATCGCTGTATTTATGAACAGAAAATTCAAGGGAAAACGTGTTTTCCGCGTTATCTATTACCTTCCGGCTGTTGTGTCTGAAGTTGTAAACGCAATTCTGTTCCTCTGGCTGTTCAACGCCCAGTTCGGAGTTATCAATACCACCTTGATGAAAATTGGTATAAAAAATCCGATAGCATGGCTCCAGACTTCTCCATATGCAATGATCGTAATCATTCTGGTGGCTGTATGGCGTGGCGGATGTTGGAATGCACCTATTTTCTTGTCTGCACTCGAAGGAATCTCCAAATCTATTTATGAGTCAGCAGAAATCGATGGTGCCAACGGATGGGTAAAATTCTGGAAAATCAGCCTTCCTTCTTTAAATGATACCATGGTGTACGTTGTAATCATGACTATCATCGCAGGCTTTCAGGTTATCGCATACTGCGATGTCCTCACAAACGGTGCTCCATTTAACACAACCCTTGTATCCATCAAATATATCTGGAAACAGGCATTTGAATTCAACAACATGGGATATGCATCTACCCTGTCTCTGATCTTATTCCCGGCACTAATGGTTGTTACTTATTTCCAGGTAAGAGGGTCCGATAAGCGAGGTGATAACTGATGAAAAATAAACGAACTCCTTTAAACTCCTTCATCATCGCTGTTATTGCGATTCTTCTGACGATTCTGATCGCCGGACCATTTGTTTTTATGATACTGACAACCTTCAAACAGATTGGAGAAGTCATGCGCTTTCCGCCTAAACTGCTCCCTGATTCCTTTTATCTGCAAAATTATGTAAAAGCTCTGCATTCCTATATTCCAAGAGCTTTCCTGAACAGTCTTTTTGTAAGTGCAATGTCTGTTATCGTTACCTTACTGTTATCTCTGCCGGCAGCGTACGCCTTTTCCAGACTTAACTTTCCGGGACGTAACTTTTTCTTTATGCTTACACTTTCAACCATGATGATTCCTCAGGGACTTCTGGTTGTACCAATGTTTAACATTATGAAAAATATGCCACTGGTCTCTTCTGAATACGGCTGGATCGATACTTTTCCAGGATTGATTTTCCCATTTTTGTCCATCGGCTTTATTACATTTTATGTACGTCAATATTTCCTTGGCATTCCCAGAAGTCTGGATGAAGCAGCTCGTATCGATGGAGCCAATAAACTGCAGGTATTTTTTATGGTCATACTTCCATTGGCAAAACCAGCTTTATCTCTGGCTGTTATTTTCTCTTTTATGAATAAATGGAACGACTACTTATGGCCTATGGCAATCATACGATCGGAAAACCATTATACCATTCAGATTGCAATCAAAATGTTCCAGGGACAGTTCAATACAGACTGGCCTATGATGCTCACCGGTGCAACCGTATCCGTTATTCCAATCCTTATCCTTTACGTTGCTTTTCAAAAAGGCTTTGAGCAGGGTCTGTCCGGCGCCAGTGCAGGTATGAAAGAATAACATATACATATTAATTATTTTAAATCAAAAAAAGAGGTGCTCCTATGAAAAAAATAAAAGCAGGCGTTATTGGCGGCGGAAATATTGCAGAATTTCATCTTAACGATATGGTAAAAAACGAAAACATTATTCCTTATGCATTATGCGATGTAAATCAGGAAAGCCTGGATAAAACAGGTGACCGTTACAATATTCCGAAAGAAAATCGTTATACAGACTATAAAGAACTTCTCGCACGTTCGGATATTGATATGGTTTCCATATGCACGCCTAATGTAACTCACTTTTCCATTGCAATGGATACTGTAAAAAGCGGAAAAGCCTATGTATTGGAAAAACCAGTAGCAATGACATTAGCCGAAGCAAAAGAGCTTTATCTGGCAACAAAAAACACCGGTCTTACAAACGCCGTCGGTTTTTCCTACCGTTATCTCCCGGCGGTTCAGAAAGCCAAAGAAATTATTTCTTCCGGCGCTCTTGGCAAAATCCATCATGTCTACGCACAGTATATTGAAGGAAAAGATGATAATGAAAATATTCCTCTGCTGTGGCGTTATCAGAAAGAACTGGCCGGAAGCGGCAGCCTTGGCGATCTGGGTTCACATATGCTGGATATGATGCGTTACCTTGTAGGCGATTTCAATGAAGTCATCGGAACTTCCGGAATCATCATACCAAAACGACAGAAACTTGACGGAAGCGGACTTGGCGATGTCACAACCGAAGATTATTTCCATGCCATGGCTACTATGGAAAATGATATCAGTGCTACCATGTGCTTTACCAAATTTGCATGGGGAAGAAAAAATTCACAGCGTCTGGAAATCTACGGAAGCCGTGGTGGTCTGATCTACACTCTGGAAAATGGTCTCAGAGGTTCTGATCATCTCAAAGTCTGCCTTGGAAACGAACTTGCTTTAACCGGTGATTGGGTTGATATGAATCTCAAAGGTTTTGATGGTGTTTATAATACCAAGAGTCAGATGGATTGTTTTGCAGAAAAAATGCTTGGAATTAAAAATACAATACCGGCAGATATTGAAGATGGTTACTATGTTCAGGGAATCATTGAAGCTATGATGAATTCCACTCAAAGCCGCACCTGGCATAAAGTCAGTGATTATATTATCAAATAATTTTCTCTCAAACGGAGGTCTGCTATGAAACTTGGATTATATACAGAATGTTTTGGAAATCGTTCTTTTGAAGAAATGCTCTCTTTATCCCAATCTATGGGAATCAAATATCTGGAGATCGGAACCGGAAACTGGTCTAAACCAGCTCATATGGATCTGAACCTTCTTTTATCCAGTTCAGATGCCCGGGATGAATATCTGGGAAAAATAAATGAAAAAGGACTTTATCTGGAAGCTTTAAACTGTTCCGGAAATCAGCTGGAACCATCTGATACTGGTCGTGAGCACGAAGCTGTTGTATACAAAACTTTTCAGCTTGCTGAGCTTTTAGGCGTAAAAAAAATAGTCATGATGAGCGGTCTTCCCGGCGGCGGCCCCGATTCTCCTTACCCTGTATGGGTAACAAATACCTGGCCACACAATTTTACAGACATGCTTAACTATCAGTGGGATTCCATAGCTATCCCGTGGTGGAAAGAAGCTGCCAAAAAAGCCTCTTCTCATGGAATAGAACAAATTGCTATTGAAAACCATCCTAACAATCTTGTTTACAATGTAAGCACAATCCGCCGTCTCCATGAAGAAGCTGGAGAAATCATCGGTCTTAATCTTGATCCCAGCCATTCTTTTTATATGGGCGGTGATCCAATAATCATGGCAAAAAAACTTGCGACAGACGGCCTTATATATCATGTACACGGAAAAGATACCAGAATCGAAAAAGATATCGCTGACACAGAAATGCTGTTTGAAACCTGCGATCATATGGCTCCTCAGAATATCCGCCCCTGGAATTATGTAGCCGTAGGTTATGGACACGACCAGCTCTGGTGGAAAACCTTTATTGCAGCGCTGAAAATGAATGGCTATGATGGTGTTGTAAGTATTGAAGTTGGTGACACCTTGATGGATGATATCACTGCAATATCAAAATCCGCCGAATTCCTGAAAAAGGTTCTGATTTAAAAAAGTTATTCACAGATCCTCCTTCACCTGCTTTACTTATCCACACCTTAAAATGACTTTTCAACACCTTACAGTGCCCGTTTTGTCCGGGCACTGTTCTTTTTTTGCAGACGTTTCCATACATCAGATTCTTCTGATTGTGAATAGCTTAGTCTTATGAAAATTCATCTATTATTTTCTGACTTCTTAACTATATTCTTTTAAATTATGTCTTTTGCGCAAAACATTTAATGATATTTAGAATTTAAAAATGTCAATGGTTTTACAGTTTTTTTTTATTCGTTTTGCAAATTTATCATTTTACACAAAACATATGTTTAAATTTATTTATGTAAATCAGCTCATCCACATGGTTATCCTTGTGGATAATGTGGATAAATTTGTGCATAACTTGATTATTGGCGGATTTTCGGATTTTTGTCATGTGGAAAACTTTTTGCAAAGTTTTTCACTTATCCACCATAGTTCGACAGGTTTTGTGCATATTGCCAGAACGACCTTTTCAGGGCTGATATTGCCCGTATCCGCACGCACCTGTCTAACGTTGCCAATCCTCTCCGATGTTTATATCAAGCCTTTCTTTTTGCAGCTTTTTATGATGTTTCTCCTGCGTGCAGTCTTGACATCATTTCTGTTTTTTTGTTAAGGTGAATACACTAAAACAACGTGTGGATTTTTCAGTTCCGGATTTTTTCCGAAGCTGGGTATCCGGGGCGCAGCTCTGGCTACTGGCATCGGCGTTCCAGCGATCCTGAACCTGGCGCTGCCATCGTTCCTGTCATGGTTTATCACAACACGTTGAAAAAAGCCTGAGAATGCAAATGTCCGGCCCACCGACCTGTTTGCAGCCACCTGCAGTTTTACGTCCCGAAAACACAAAAAGCTTCGATCCACTCTCTGAGCACATCGCTCATCGATGAGAGTTGAATCAAAGCTTTCTTTTTTAACCAAATCAGGAAAATCCCATGAGTGATCGCTGATATCCGCCTGGCTCAAACGGATATCCATGATCTGCGTTCATTTAATTCGCGGAAATTTCCTCTGTATCTCTTACAGCAGTCCCTTCTCACGGATCAGCTTTAAAGCGCCTTCATCGGCCACTACCGTCACATCCGGGTGAAGCTGCAGGATAGATGCCGGCACGTTGGGCGTGATCGGTCCGTAGAGAGATTTGTAAAGGGCATCTGCCTTTGCCTCTCCGGTAGCGACCAGAAGGATTTTCTTTGCAGTCATGATGTTTTTGATACCCATGGTATATGCCTGCTTCGGCACATCATCCATGCTTTCAAAAAATCTTGCGTTTGCCTTGATGGTGCTCTCTGTAAGATCCACACAGTGAGTCTCCTTTTCAAAAGCTGCTCCCGGCTCATTGAATCCGATATGACCGTTTCCGCCGATTCCCAGCAGCTGCATGTCGATACCGCCTACGCTGCGGATGATTTCATTATAATCCGCGCAGGCTTTTTCACTGTCTTCTTCCAGGCCGTTTGGTACGTAGGTTTTTGTTTTATCGATGTTTACGTGATCAAACAGATTGGTGTTCATGAAATAGCGATAGCTCTGATCATTTTCTCCGGAAAGTCCTTTATACTCATCAAGGTTTACGGATGTGATCTGAGAAAAATCCAGATCTCCTTTTTTGTACCACTCGATCAGCTGTTTGTACATTCCAACCGGTGTGGAACCTGTAGCCAGACCAAGAACCGCTCTTGGCTTCATGATGATCTGGGCAGACATGATATTTGCTGCTTTTCTGCTTACGTCGTAATAATCTTTTCCTGTATAAATAACCATAATCTTTCCCCTTCTCCTTACGGTAAAAAAGAACAACCGGATAACTGGGATTCACATATCTCCTGCTTTTCCTGTTGTTCTTTTTTTATTGTTGATTCGTTTTTTACTCAGCCATCTCTACTTCGAGAACATAGTCTACCGGATCCGGAAGTACAGGGTCCGGTCCCAGGTCAACGAATGCGATATCCGGATAATCGCTGTGCATCCATGCATTGGAGATCGGCACCTCATGTCCGTCATCCAGCGCACGCACCTTCACGATCTTATCCTTATCGAATCCCAGAAGCGGAAGTGGTCCCAGTGTATTCTCATAAATATGCACATAGTATTTGTTTCCGTTTCTGGTGATACGTCCGTAATCCGGCTTCGGAATGTTTTCAGCCGGTACACAGCCGTAGATACTGTCATGATTCTTATCCATCCAGCGACCGATCTCAGCCAGGATCGCAGAAGATTCCTTCGGGAATTTACCTTTGGCATCCGGTCCTACGTTCAGGATCATATTTCCACCCTTGGAAACGCACTCTACCAACTTCTTGATCAGCATGGAAGCCGGTTTGTAATAATGGTCGTTTGCACAGTATCCCCAGTTGTTGTTCATGGTGAAGCATGCTTCCCAGACCATCGGGTTGCCTTCCTTATCGCAGATTCCTTCCGGCGGGATGATCTGCTCAGGGCTTACGAAATCGCCATGGTACGGTGTCGGATCACACTCATACAGGGATCCTCTTCCCTCTCCGCTGGCTTCCAGACGGTTATCGATGATAACCTGCGGCTGTAAGCTGCGCACCATGTTGATCAGCTTGGTTGCGCCCCATTTTTCCCCTCTCATATCGTCGTAGGAGAAATCAAACCAGATGATATCGATCTGTCCGTAGTTTGTACAGATCTCTTCTACCTGATTATACAGATATTCTGTATAACGTGAGAAATCACGGTTCTCATTTCCGCACTCTTTGTGGTTTCTCATCGGATGGATACGATCTCCGTAATGCGGATAATCCGGATGATGCCAGTCAAGCAGTGTGAAATAGATTCCAACCTTAAGGCCTTCCTCACGAAGTGCCTCTACATACTCCTTGATCAGGTCTCTTCCTGCCGGTGTGTTTGTCACCTTGTAATCTGTGTATTTACTGTCAAATAAGCAGAAGCCGTCGTGATGCTTCGCTGTCAGGACTACATATTTCATACCTGCAGCCTTGGCCTCTTTTGCCCACTGCTTCGGGTTGTAGTCTCTTGCATCAAACTCTTTCATAAATGGAAGATATTCTTCCTCAGGTATTTCCTCTACGCTTCGCACCCACTCGCCTCTTGCAGGGATAGAATATAATCCCCAGTGGATAAACATTCCAAAACGGGCATCCTGGTACCACTCCATACGTTTTTCATATTCTTTTCTGTCAAACTGATACATGATTTTTTCCTCCTGTTTAGATTAAAAGCATCAGCCTTTGATAGCTCCGGAAAGCATACCTTTTTCAATCTGTTTATGGAACACGATGTAAATGATAAGCATCGGAATTACGGACATTACTACATATGCAAACTGACTTCCGATCTCCTGTGTATGTGCAGAAGAGAAGTTCAGCATCGCACGTGAAACTGTGAAATATTTGGTATCTGTCATCAGGATCATGGAGAATACAAGTTCACTGTATCCATAGATGAATACGAAGATCGCCTCTGTTGCGATGATCGGCTTGCAGACAGGGAAAAGGATCTTCCACAGCAGCTGCCAGTTGTTACATCCATCAATGATCGCCGCCTCATCCAGGTTCCTGGAGATTCCATCCATGAATCCTGTATAAAGGAATATCGCCTGGGACATACCAAACGCAACATAGATCAGGATCAGGAAGAACAGGTTGTTCTTTGCATTTAATGCTGTTGCAATGTTGTTGATCGGGATCAGTGTACAGTGAACCGGAACCATTACTCCAATCATGAAGAATACATATACCCATTTCAGGAATTTGTAATCTTTTCTTGATAAGATGTATGCTGCCATCATTCCGACTACAGTATTAAATACAGTTGTCAGAGTTGCTACAACCAGGGAGTTCTTGATGGTATTCAATGCATCCGCTGTTTTGTTTGCGCTGATATAGTTCTGGAACATAATCTTCTTAGGGAAGCTTAACAGGTTCAGGTAAATCTCTGAGTTTGTTTTGAAGGAAGCCATTACGGTCACTACTACCGGAAACAGTGTAACAACTGTCCACAGGATCGCAATAACGTACAGCGCTATCTTTCCTCCATGCATTTTCTGTTTATTAGCTGTTTTTTCCATATCGTCTCTTCTCCTTCCGCCTACATTGCAAGATCTTTATCTTCACGGAACAAATGATTGGTTATAAGACTCAGCACAACACCCAGCACTAACAGAATAACGCCGTATGCACTGCTTCGTCCGAACAGCTTATAGGAGAATCCCTGTGTATAAAGCATGATTGAAGGTGTGGAGCTGATATCGTTCGGGCCTCCTCTTGTCATTGCCCAGATGATATCGAATACTTTCAGACATCCTGTAATACACAAAATAGAGAATACCTTGAAGGAGTTTTTCATCAGAGGAAGGATGATATAGCGGATCCTCTGCCATCCTGTAGCACCATCCAGCGCTGCAGCCTCATTTAACTCATCAGGGATCGCCACCAGACCAGCTGCAAAGATCAGCATGTTATATCCGGCATACATCCATTCGTTTACCAGAACAACGATCCAGACGTTTACAGTCTTTATCGTCAGCACATCAGGGATCGTACCATGAAGGCCGAAAATATTTTCAATGGTATTAAAGATACCAAAGTTCGGATTTAACATAAATGTCCACATCAGGGCTACTGCTGTTGTTCCTAACATATTCGGAAGGAAGTAGCAGGTTCTGAAGAATCCGGTTCCCTTGATCTTTGCAGTTACCAGCATTGCGAGACCAAATGAAAGCGGCATCAGGATAACGAAACCACCGATCATAAAGTACACACTGTTGAGCATTGCATTCCAGAACAGCTTATCTGAAAAAATCTTCTGATAGTTCTCAAGTCCTACCCATTGCTTTGCCGCACCAAACATACCGTTCCATTTACGGAATGATAAGCCTACGGTATCAAAAACAGGGTAGATGACAAAAATAACAGTTATTAAAATTGCCGGAAGAAGGAACGCTAAAGAAAGCGTAAGATCTTTTTTATCCAGCTTCTGTTTTACCTTTGGTACAGATTTACCTGCCATATGTATACCTCCGTAATAAACAAGGGGAAGCAGATGATGCTTCCCCCTGTTTCTCTTATCCACACATCATGCGTTCAGTCAAAATTCTCTTTATTCGTAAGCAGACATTTTGTCAACGATATCGTCTCCAACTTCCTGTGCACTTGCGCCTGTCGCTAATGCCTGAAGAGAATTACGGATTGTGTCCATAGCTGCTGTGTTGCTGTCATATGTAGGAATCTCAAGTTTAGACTCTGTATTCTCAGCCATGATCGCATTTACATCGTCAAGCAGATAGTTACCTGTATCGATTGTAACCTTCTCAGCATATGTTGTCGGGCTGGATTTGCACATTTCGTTGATGGAATCTACACTTGTAAGATATTTGATGAATTTAACAGTTGCTGCGATTTCCTCATCACTCTTGTTTAATGTAGTGATGTAGTATGTATCAGAACCGCCACCCATCTCTACAGTCTTGTTTGCTTCGTCGATATAAGGAATTCTTGTAACACCGATCTTCTGAGCATCGAAGAGAGTTGTATCGGAGTCATTCTGGAAGTTACCACAGTTCCATGTTCCGTCAACTGTGAATGCAGCTTTTCCTGCCTCGAACATATTTCTCTCTGTGTTGAAGTCTGTGCTGAGGATTCCGTCTCCCCAGTATCCTGCATCGATCATATCTTTCATCTTCTGATAGATTGCAACCATCTTCTCGCCGTTGTAAGCTTCTTTGTCGCTTGCAAGATCATCTGCGATGCTTGTTCCGTAAGCTTTCAGAGCAAGAGCACTCATCAGATGCTCGAAGTGATAGTTATCTTTGTCAGAATAGTTAAATGGCTGGATTCCTGCATCTTTTAATTTCGCGCAGGCATCAACAAGATCATCCCAGGACTCCGGAACATCTACTCCAACCTGATCAAGGTAATCTTTGTTGTAGTAGAGGCAGAGCTGATAAGCGGACCAAGGAATACCATAGGTTCCTTCAATGCCGTCAAACTGTGTTGTCTCCCATGCAAAATCCTGAACTCCCTCTTTCCATTCCGGATACTGCTCGAAGTATGGTGTCAGATCCAGTATATATCCTGCATCTACATACTCTCTTGTACGGCTTCCGCCATACTGAAGGAATGCGTTCGGTACATTACCGGAAGCGAAATCTGTTGTAAGCTTCTCTTCGTAATCAGACTCTGTAGAAATACTCTCATCTGTTACATGGATCTTTCCTTCGTTCTCTTTGTTGAACTCATCAAGTGCTTTGTAATACCATTTAGCCTGTCCGTCTGTATCAGATCCGTTGTTAAATCTGAATGCTACACGAAGCTCAACGTTTTCAAAATCCATATTGTCTACATCGTAGTTTGTGTCACCTTTTGCAAATACGGCGCTTCCTGTTACGCCTACTGTTGACATTGCTGTTACACCGGCGAGACACAGTGTTGCAACTTTTTTCATTCGTTTCTTCATGAATAAATCCTCCCTTAATATGATTTTTTATTATATAGTTTTCCCATTGATGTTCATAAATTGATCAATCGATGATCGCCTCAAAAATCGGCTCTTCTTCCTCAAGCTCCAGGCATACACAGTAGTTCTTTGCCCCCTGAAGCTTCTCCGGAAGCTCTACCTCTATCATCGAGTTTCCTTCGCAGCACTTTAATGCGCGGCACGGAAGCTTTTCTCCTGTGCTTACCACATATGCGCCCTTTAACTGATTACCGATGTTCAAAAGCTCAACACGATATCTCGGTGCAAGTACGTGTACGTAAAGCTTATGTGGTCTCTTTGTAAATTCAATGCTTGGGATCTCATACGGATAGATACCAACATTCTTGGTTCCGTAAATTGCTTCTGCATTCTCAGTTACGTATTTACCAACCTCATTCATGACCTCGACACAAGCCTCCGGAACAGTTCCGTCTGCCATTGGCCCTACGTTCAGCAGGTAATTTCCGCCTCTGCCGACGATCTTGAGAAGAAGGTTCAGGATATCATCCGGATTCTTCCAGTTTGTATCGTATTTATTGTAACCCCATGTATCATTTACAGTTGCCGGCACTTCCCAGTCACCGTCGTATGGAAGACGTGGGATAAAGTTATCACCGGTGGTCATGTAATCACCCTTCTGATGTCCGATACGTCCGCTGATGATGCAGTCAGGCTTAATGCCCTTAACCCAGTCTCTTAATTCCTGAGCTTCGTCTGCGGTCATTCCCATCGGAGTATCAAACCAGATCAGGGAAATATTATCGTAATTCTCAAGAAGCTCTTTTAACTGCGGCTTGCATTTCTCATCGAAGTATGTACGGAATTCCGGCTTCCATTCGTTCTTGTCTTCGTAATCCTTCTTATAGGCATTGTCATCATCCCAGTCCTGAGCCTGTGAATAATAGATACCCATTGTCATGTCATATTTCTTACAAGCATCGGAAAGCTCTCTTAAGATATCTCTTCCTGCAGCCTTCACTACATTAAAATCACTGACTTTGGAATCGTACATTGCGAATCCCTCGTGATGCTTGGAAGTAAGAACGATATATTTAACACCCCACTGTTCTTTCGCTCTTTTCACAAACATGTCCGCATCAAATTTGTCCGGATGGAACTCATCTTTCAGCTTTCTGTAATCTTCCTTGTCAATGTTGAGATTGTTCTCGATCCACTCTGCGATACGGTCTGTCTTGGTGACCTCGCCGGTCTTCGGATCTTTCCACTCTCCTGCAAGGATGGAATAAAGTCCCCAATGGATGAATAATCCGTATTTGGCATCTTTATACCACTGCTGCTTTGTGTCTGCCATAACCTTCTCCTTGTTTCGTATAGCTGATTTTCTTGTTACGTAAAACGTTTCGTTTTTTGTTAAGACTATCTTACCGCATCCGAAGCAGCTTTTCAAGTAAAATCATAGGGCAAAAATCATTTTTCCTATTTTTTACAATTATTCCGTCTTGTTTTTGTGTACTTTTTCGTATCAGGTTTTGTTAAACGTTTCATTTTTATCAATTTTATATACAATACACTCGTTTTTTCTGATACTTTATGTGTAAAAAATGCCTTGTGTATTGAGGCATTTTCTTTTTCATGATATAATATGAAAATACTATATTATCTGTAAATGCATCAGAACCGGAGGCTTTACATGAACGTTACGATCAATGATATCGCCCGTGCGACAGGCCTGTCCACCGCAACGATCTCCAAATATATAAACCACAAAAAAATACGGGAAGAAAATCGTATCCTTATAGAAAAGGCAATTCAGGAGCTTGGATATACCCCGAACCGGAATGCCCAGCTTCTTCGTGCCAAAAACACACATACCATCGGTATCCTGATCTCAGATCTTGGTAATTATTTCTGGGGCGAGCTTGTCAATTCCATTATCAAGCATTTCACGGATCATGGCTATACAGTTATTGTCTGTTCTTTCTTTTTTGAACATCAGAAGGAGATCGATACGATACAGGATATTATCTCCCAGCACTTTGACGGAGTTATCATGCTCCCATCCTGCTGGCATGATGATCTGTACCAGCTTTTACAGAATGCCGGCATACCGGTTGTAATGCTCGATCAGATTCCTGCTTCCATGAGACATTTTCCTGTAGACTGTGTTATTTCTGATAATTACAAAGGCGGTGCACTGCTGGCAGAGCACCTTTTGGAAAAAGGCCACACAAAGGTCTGGATCATGGAACAGTATCTGGACGCCTACACGATCGAGCAGCGGATCCAGGGCTTTGTGGATGTATATCAGAAAAATGGCATTGACCTTCTGAAACAGCAGGATTCTTTTCCCCCTGTTTCTTTTGGTTCCACTGCAGAAACCATCACCCAGAGCAACCTGCATTTCCAGAAGCTTATTGATTCTTCCGATCCCCCTACTGCTGTTTTTTTTGACTGCTATCTCTCCGCAATGGGTGGTTTAAGCGCTGCCAGCCAGGCACGGATTTCCGTTCCTCAGGATATTTCCTTTGTGTGCTTTGATGATGATCCGCTTTTCAAGACCATGAGCGCGACTATGACCTGCGTCTCACAGGATCTGACAAGCATGGGGAAACATGCTGTGGAATTACTTTTAAAAAGGATCCATGGAGACTATACGGATTTTCCAAAAATAGACATGCTGGATGTTGTATTCCACCCGCGGCGCTCCGTAAAAGACCTGTCCGAACACAACAGTACAGCATCCGGAAAGGATTGATTTATGAGTGCAACCATCAAGGACATTGCCAGAGAAACCGGTCTGGCACTGGCCACCATTTCAAAATATATCAACGGCGGAACTGTACGGCCGCAAAATAAAAAGCAGATTGACGAAGCGATCCGGAAACTGAATTACGTTCCACGAAATACGGCCCGGGGACTTCGTTCCTCCAAGACTTACCGTATCGGTCTGGTATCCGGTCCTCCCAATACTCCGCATAATGCTTTTCTTCTGAGCAAAATAGAAAACACCATGCGCGCTCACGGTTATTCTCTCACATTTATGAGCGGCGACAAATATAAGGATCATGTCAATAAATTCGTCCCTCACATGCTCCGTTCTGGGATCGACGGCCTTATCATTACCTCTTTCAGTCTGAACCAGGACATCTGTTCTGCTGTGGAACACGCCAAAATCCCTGTTGTGGAGCTGGAAGAACACAGCCATTTCCACCGTACAGACTGTGTACAGACCAGCTGTACCTCCGGAGCCTATGAGATCGTGGAGCATCTGATAAAAATGGGGCATCAGAAGATCGCCCTTGTCACCGGTTCTCCTGCATCCTATACCGCATGCGAACGAAAAAAAGGCTATCTCCGGGCACTGGAAGACTACGATATTCCTGTTAACCCCGATTATATCATCGCTGAAAATTACGCAAACGACTTTGGATATCAGGCAATGCAGAAATTATGGAATCTTCCGGAACGTCCGACTGCCGTATTTTCTGCGAACTATACACTATGCCTCGGTATTTATGAAGCGATCTACAGCCTTGGCATCCGGATCCCGGAAGACCTGTCTGTTGTCTCCTTTGATGATTTTGAACTGTCCATGCTGCTTTCTCCTCAGCTGACCGCTGTCCGTCAGCCGCTGACCGGTCTGGCAGAGCAGGCCTGTGATCTGCTGCTTCGCAGAATGAACGGAGACTACTGCGATTTTCCAAGGACGATCCGCCTGAAGCCGGAATGCATTTACCGGGATTCTGTGCGTAACCTCTTTTCTGATGGTAAGTAATGCAAAACAACTTTTATTACGGCAGTTTCGGGAAGTACAACAGGTATTCTCATTCCAATCTGCCTTCATATTCTGAACATCTGAACCACTGCAATAATTTCACAGCTTTTACAGAGGCACAGACCGTCACCGACACAGTCGATGATACGGCCTGTGTTCCTTCTGTATATATCCGATATATATATCTGTCACATCAGTCTCAGCAGCATATCTCCGGTTCCCACATTGTATCCACTGGTTGCATAGATCCCATTCAGGCTTCCGTTTGTCACAATGATCAGCGGAAGCTTATCCGGATCTACATACATTCTTCTTCCCAGCGTATTGATGATCTCTGAAAAATCATCATATAAGATCTGAACATTTCCAAGCTTGCCCAGTGCTCTTGAAAGGGTAGGTGTCTCCAGCGCTTTTTTGCTTTTTACTACAAAAATGATCCTCTTCGCATATCTGGAAAAAGCTTCTTCCTGCTCCATCATCTCATTTAAGATATGCTCCGTCGGTTCTTTCTCCTCTTCCAGAAACGCCAGGATATGCTTCCCATCCGCCGTCAGCTCCGATGCCTTCACAGTGCTTCCATCCTCTTTTCTGAGAGTAAATTCCGGTATGGAAATATTCTCCAGCATATCTTCCAGGTTTGCATTCCGAAATGCCAGCTCCACCCTCTTCATTTCTCCGATCTGAACCTCAAAATAATATTCCGCTGCAAATATATTTCCATTTGGCAGTCTGTTTGAGGTAAGGATCCTGTAATTTCCCGCTTCCAATGGCAGCTTCATCACCTGATCTCTGAAATTTTCGGCTTCCAGCTTCAGTGTGATATATTTTCCGGCTTCCAGTTTTGCGATGCTCCAGTTCTGGAAATATTTCCACTGTGTATCCTCACTTGCCTTCAGAAGGATCGATGAGGTTTTCTCCGTTTCTGCAGATACCGGGATGAATTTTCCGTTTTTCATATACTCCATAGAACGGTCATGAGGGTTCAGGCGCGCCGGAATTCCCAGTGTTCTCGCCATTGCCACAAAAAGGATCTTTTTTGACAGAAGGCTTCCTGTTCCCGTTTTCAGGCATCCGGACGGCGTGGTGATCACACTGCTGCGTTCTTTCTCCGGGCTGGAAATGATCTTATCCTCTATCCACTTCCAGATCTTTGCCGGTTCCTTTTGCAGCATATTTTTTTCTTCTTCCGACAGCTGCTCAAGGATCGCTTTTCTGTATTTCTGCAAAACTTCATCGTCAACTCTCGGGTTCAGTACATATGGTACAAAAATATCTGCATCCATGTTTTTTTCATACGGTAATGCAAATTTCAGATGCTCCTCCAGAACCTGGCTGATACAGTCTGTTCTGTCTTTCTCTGTGAGGACTTCAAGGAGTTTTTTTCTTATTGGAGAATCTCCGGCTTCTTCCAGGAATTTCCGACACTCCGGATTGCTCAGGTTTCTTACCTTCTGTTCCCGGTAAGCGTTTGCCTCTGCCAGACGTCTGCTGCCTCTTTCCTTCTGCTCCGGTGTTGGCATATCTTTATTTACAGGTGCGTCATGAGGTGCGATCATATCGATCTCCGTCCACTCCTCATACAAAACACCCTTTTCCTTTCCTACAGGCATCAGACGGATCTCACAGCAGTCCTCTGTTTTTGTATCCATACTGCTTTCTGCATGCAGCCATTCTCCATCTGCATACATCCTTGCAGAAATATGGATACTTCCAAGTCCTGTTGTCAGACAGACTTTGCCCAGGCTGTCGGTTTTCAGTTCTGCGATCGGGGCATATTCCGAATAATTCAACACCTCAAAAGAAACTTCTGCACCTTCTGCCGGTTTTCCATGTGAATCCTTTACGGACACAGTGATCTCTTTTGTCAGTGCATATCGTTTCAGCTCGTTGAGCATAGTCACCATACCATCTTTGCCGATCACTTCTCCCTCCGGGATCATGGTATCAAAAACTCTTGAATGGACCATCATGGCCCTTGAGGAAGCGTTGGTAAACCATCCCTTATTCAGGATCTCCTCCGGCTCACAGGCTCCCAGAAAATACCAGCTTCCATCACACCAGATCTCCACCCAGGCATGATTGTCATCACAGTGAGACCACTTTGGTGCATATACCTGACGGGCAGGTACACCAACACTTCTCAGTGCATTGACAGTAAATACGGATTCCTCTCCGCATCTTCCGTTTCCTCTGCGGTATACGGCAAGCGCAGACAGGGTACGGTCATCTGTACAATGATAGGTAGCCTCCTGTGCACACCAGTAGTTCACCTCCAGGGCAGCTTCCCGGAAGTTCATTCCCGCAGTTCTCTCTCCGATCTCCCTGCGGAAAAATGTACGGCAGGGTGCGATCTCCTCCTCATTTACTCTGTGAAACAGCACATAATTCAAAAAAATCTCTTCCGGCAGCTCTGCCACCCCGGAGTTTCCCTTCCATAAATGTACGCCATTTTCCGCATAATCCAGAAATACTTCAAACGCGTAATTTCCGATATCACTGTACGGCATGAACGCATATAAATATTTGCACGCCAGAGCCACTTCGTCTGTGCATTCTGCAAGCTTTTTATCAATATCCGCAAAAGCCTGCGGTAACCCCATCATCTGCTCCCGATATTTTTTTTCGATCCGATCACGGTTTTCTTTCAGAAAAATCTTCCCCTCAGCCATTATAATTCCTCCAGAACTTTCTTTGCAGCACGAACATTTTCAATATCTGTACGCCATATCTCATATTCACTGAATGTCGGAAGTCCCATATTGACACCTTCCTTGCGAAACTGCATCGCACTGTCCGTTACAACCTTGCCGCTCATATGATAAGCCTTGATCCCGGTAAGGGGATAAAGCTGGCGGATCACTTCCGCACCGACACCGCTTCCCGCCTGGATGGTGATACGCCCCCGGCTCCTGGTTTCCAGCTCCTTCAGAAGCTCCTCACCCTGAAGGCAGGTATTCTTTTGTCCGGAGGTAAGGATGGTATCGATTCCCAGCGAAATTGCCTGTTCCATAGCCTCGATCGGGTCTGCGCACACATCAAAAGCCCTGTGCAGCGTAACAGACATATCTCCCGCCGCATCCATCAGTTCTTGCATCTGTTCCATATTCAAGGTACCATCCGGTTTCAGGATACCTATTACGACACCCTCCGCTCCCATTTTGCGGAAATCCTTTACTGCATTCCTTATCATGGAAAATTCTGCTTCTGTATAACAGAAATCTCCAAAACGCGGACGGATCAGCGCATGGATCCGGATATCCGAACGCTTCCTTATTTCCTCAAAAAGCCACGGGCTGGGAGTTGTTCCCCCGATGATCAGATTGCTGCAAAGCTCCAGTCTGTCCGCGCCACCCTCGGATGCTGCCATGGCAGATTCCACAGAATCCACGCAGGTTTCCAGAATATAGTCTTTCATGTAAAAATCCCCCTTTGTTACTGTCTGCTCAGAGTAATTTCACTCCGGCATTCCTCAGTATGTTCACAATGGTATCATCCGGAAATTCATCGGTAATGATCCCACTGATATCATCAAAATGTGTATATTTATAAGATTCGTTAAAATAAAACTTCTCTCTCTCCATAACCACATATTTATGTCTGCTGCTCTGCACTGCCGCCTTCTTGGTCAGCCCATCCTCCACTCCGGATGTGGTGACTGCAAGATCTGTCATATCCACGCCACAGCTTCCCAAAAAGGCCCGGTCAAAGCTGTACTGCTTGATCACCTCAATGGCCGCAGCTCCCATAAATCCATTCACCGAACGGTACATAGTTCCCCCTGTGCCTATGGCCGTTATGGACGGATTCGCAGCAAGGATCTGCAGGATATCGATCATATTGCTGACAACCACAACATGCATGCCCGACGAAGCGATAAGCCTTGCCAGCTCTATATTTGTAGTGGAAACATCCAGAAAGATCGTTTCGTTATTTTTGATCAGCTTGAAGGCTTTCGCAGCGATCACTTTCTTCTTATCAAGATTGTACATACGCCTGTCTACTACGTTTCTCTCCAGAGGATACTCCTGTGACAGGATCGCTCCGCCGTAAGTCCTCTTTAATCTGCCTGCATTTTCAAGGATCTTGAGATCCTTGCGGATACAGTCCTCCGTAACCTGAAACATCTCGCTTAATTCTTTGACCCTGACTTTTCCTTTTTCGCGGAGACATTTCTCTATTGCATTCTGTCGTTCTTCTGTAAACATGGTCCTATCTCCTCATTCCTGATTTTTCTGTGATAAAAGTTCCAGAAATCAATACTCCGCAAAACAATATCCGGCGCATTGATCCCTGGAAAGCCTGTGATTTCAGTATAACAGTTCGATATCTTACTGTCAATTATTTTGTATTATTTTTTATTGTTTTATCGTATTTTGATCAAATCAAGTAATTCCACTGGTTCAATTGCGAACCTTCGCTTGCCCCCTGTTCCGGGAATCCCTTACAAAGCTGCAAATATCCCCCTGACTCAAAGCCACATGTTCCCTTGCGGAATTATAAAGGTCAATAAACATTGAAAATATTGAATAAATTATGAGGACTTGTCTGTACTCTTCCCGAAACAGACAAGTCCCCACAGTTCCATAACAAATATCCAGTTATGAGCAGATAAAATCAGATTTTTACTATCTGCACATATATTCATCCAGCTCTCCGATAAATTTCTCCGGCATCTTTCTCTCAAACGGGAAAACCTCCGCATTCCCCAGTTCATCTGCAATACATCCCAGAAGGATCGCACTTCTCTCCAGCGACCAGGCAGACAGCAGATCAATCGTATCATAACGGGTATGCATGCCAAAACCATCCCGGTTCAGAGTCATGGCCGGAATTCCCTTCCATGCAAAAGAATTGGAATCACTTCCCCAGATCTGATTCTTCACAGACGCTCCGATCCCTGCTCCGTCAGCGATCTCAAGAAGCTTATCACAAACAGAAGCCTCTCCCGTCACTCCCAGAACATTTCCTCCGATCAGCTGCCCGGCCAGATCTACATTCATATTAAAACGATGCGCTCCAAGCTCACTCTCATGAACTCTGATATAATCCCGGCTGCCCAGCAAGCCCTTCTCCTCAGCACCAAACCACACAAACTCCATAGTCCTGCGCGGTCTGTACTGCTGAAAATATCTGCAAAGCTCCATGATGATCGCCGCTCCGGCCATATTATCATAGGCCCCCGGTCCCTCCGGTACCGAATCATAATGCGCTGTAAGCGTTAAAATCTCATCTTTCTTATCCGTACCTTCGATCCTCGCCACTACATTACGGGATCTGCACGCCGTCACATCCTGTTCCACAACCAAGCACACTTCAGACGCACCCTCCGTCACCAGCTCCACCGCATCTTTATAATGAAGATTCGCACCCGGGATCCTACCACTATATTTTTCCTGCATCTCGTGAATATCCTCTGAAGACTCCGACAATCCTTCTATCTCTCCTTCTGCATTTCCCGGAAAGATCATCGGCAGGCTACGCTGACAGGGAACCCTGTCCACTCCTTCATCCAGCGGAGAACCCTCCACACTGACAAAACCAACAGCCCCGGCGCTCACCAGTCTCTGATACACATCACCACTCACCCGGCCATTCACCATAACGATCTTACCCTTCGCCCGGGAAAGACTGACAGCATCTCCATTCTCCACATACAAAAAATCCGCTTTCAGACCTTCTGCCCCAGTATTTCCACATCTTCCATACCCGGTCACCACATACTCCTTCTGATAAGGCTCCACAACCTTAAGCACCGCCCTGTTGATCCGAAAACCCCAAAAAGAAAACTCCTCCATCCAATTCTTCACTCCGAAGCTGTCCAAAGTATCCCTGATCATCTTCGCCGCCTTCACTTCCCCAGCAGTACCAGCTTCTCTGACAAAATCAAACCCCGTCAAAAACTCCATCTGCCGCCTGCCACTGATTTCCTTCGTATTCATAACCCCACAACCTTTCTGAATTTTTTTCGAGTCCCCACCCACTGCTTATTGCTTTTCGCAACCCGCAGGAGACTTACTTGATTCGGTTAAATTATACACTATTTTTCTGCAAAAAAACTGCCTGCAGCTATTTTTCAGCCTACCCGGCCAAAAAATCTCCGCAGACAGTTTATATTTCACATCTATAGATCAACCGTATCTTTATCCTACTCCACAAACGAACCAACCGCAGCCGGAGCCCGGTAATCATAGTCAGAAACCTTGATCCCTGTAGCCGCTGTACTGGCGTGAACGATCTTGCCATCACCAATATAAAGAGCCACATGATCAATACAACCCTCACCATAAAAAACCAGATCACCAGCCTCAATATCCGCAACACTCTTCTTCTCAGAAGCCGAACACTGAGCTGCAGCAACACGAGGAAGCTCATACCCAAACTCCGCAAACACAGACATCACAAACCCCGAACAATCCGCCCCGTTAGTCAGACTCGTACCACCATAAACATAAGGATTCCCCACAAACTGCAGCGCAAAATCCACAATCCCCTGTCGCATCTCCAGACGCGCCTCCTCAGCAGCCGCTTCAGCCTCAAGCCTCTCCTGCGCGATCACCTCAGCCTCAGCCTTCGCCTCCTGATACCCCTGGACCTCAGAAACCGTCTTATCCGCCAGAGCACTGGCAAAAGCAGAAATAGAATCCGTTCCATCCGAAAAACCATCCTCAATGGAAAGCACCTCCACATCTCCATCAGACACAGCACTGACACCATCCACATCCGCAAAAACAACAGAAGGAACCACACCCACAAGAACAGCACTCAGAACAACAGCAGCAAATTTCTTATAAAACATAAACAATAAAACTCCTCTCAGAAAACCACGCAGCAACACAATCTATCCATTCAGACAGACATTCACAATCCACTTCGCCACGCTCCTTATTCGCCATTTTGTTACATTTTTATTAAATTTGTTACGCAAGTGTGTATCCTACCATAAAAACCCCCACCTGTCAAACCCCTTTCACAAAACCTTCACACACCAATCAGCCATCCAGCACAGCGACGATGGCTTCCACAAGAAACTCAGCCCTTCCTCCCAGCCATCCAGCGCAGCGACGATGGCGCATCCCTCACCTTCAGACCACAGGAAACTCAGCCTTTCCTCCCAGCCATCCAGCGCAGCGCTGATGGCTCATCCAATTCCCGGGAATCCACTCAATCCTCCAGCCCTCATCAATCCCCACTTCCGCCAGTCGCCCCACACCCCCACCACTACCTCCCGCCCGGAATCGAACAGCCGGGGAGACGGGTGCCGGTTTGCTACGACTCTGCAGGAGGGGAGCTGATTCTTGGCTGGCGGAAATCTGCGTTGTTTTTAAAAAGTCCGCTGTCTGAGCGGCAGCAAGCCGCGAGTTCGGACTTTTTAAAAACAGTTTTAGCAGAATTCCGGCAGCCTAGAAGCCAGCCCCCGACGAAGCCCGGAGCCAACCAGCACCCGTCTCCCCGGCGTCCGTCATCCGCCATCCGCCCTCCACCACAAAAAAAGAGCGCCCCGCAGCCCATCCAGACCACAAAGAACGCTCTCCTAATTTCCATCAGCTTACAATCATACACAATCACCTACGATCAGCATACAATCCCATACGATCGCATCAAATATAACTCATAAACCCCTTCCCAACAACCTCACTACTCTTAGTAACCATCAAAAACGCCTGCGGATCCACCTCATCAATAAACCTCTGCAGAAGCACCGCCTGTCTCACATCAACAACCGTCAGAATAATCTTCTTATCCTTATGTGAATAAACCCCCTCCCCATGATAAACCGTAGCACTCCGATCCAGCCCATTCATAATAAACTCACAGATCTCATCCGGCTTACTGGAAATGATCGTAAAATACTTATTCAGCTTCATCCTCTCAATAGACTTATCGATCAGCAACGTCTTAGCCATAAGCCCCAGTACAGAACAAAGCCCCGTAGTAAGATCAAACACCATAAACGAAACAACAACGATCACACAATCCACCGCAAACAATGCACCTGAAATATTCATCGTAGAATACTTCTTAATGATCATCGCCACAATATCCGTGCCACCACCCGAAGCATTCTCAAAAAACAGCAGCGCCGCAGCCAGCGCCGGCAAAATGATCGCAAAGCAAAGCTCCAGCATAATATTCCCCGTCAGCGCCCTGTCCATAGGAAAAACCTTCTCAAACACATTCAGAAGCAAAGAAGAAACAACCGTAACATAAGCCGTCTTCACTCCAAAATCCCGGCCAAGAACAATAAACCCGATCACCAGCAAAATCAGATTGATCACCAGGTTGATCTGCGCAGACGTCATCGGAATAAAATGCGAAAACACAACCGCCATACCCGAAACACCACCAAAGGAAAAATTATTCGGAAACTTAAATACATAAATCCCCACATCCATCAGAACAACAGCAAATGTGATAATGATATACTCCATCACACGCTTTGGTATCAGATTTTTCATTAAAAAATATCCTCCTGATCTCCTCAAATAATTTTCACCGGTAACTACCGGTCAAAACCAGCAATCCCCGCATCCTCTTCGTTTATCATACCTTATATCACCAAAAATGCAAATAAAAAAGACAGAGAAAAATACATTTCCCTGTCCCTTATATCAACGATCACGATCAACCACAGCTTACAGCCCGAAAAACCTCTCCAGAAATTCCGCCACACCATCATGATCGTTATCTCCGGTCACCTCATTCGCTGCATCCTTTACATACTGTTTGGAATTGCCCATAGCAACACCGATACCTGCACCCTCCAGCATTTCCAGATCATTCTCATTATCTCCGAAAGCGATCACATGCATCCGGTCAATACCAAGCTTTGTGCGAAGCATGGCAAGACCCACACCCTTGTCCACGCCTGCTGCATTAAACTCCGCATTGCCGCTGATGGAAGTAGTCACTGCCACATCATCCAGATCCTTCCATTTCTCACGAAGCGCCCTGCTGGTCTCCATATCATCAAAATAAATATTGATCTTCTCTGCCTGATCCAGAATATCTTCCTGATGATAAAAATCCTTAACATATACATGTCTGCTGAGGAAATAATCTACAAAAGTTTTTTCCAGCAGATCTTTATCCACTACAGATGCCACATAATCTCTGGCATCCGCATCAGAATAGGCAATTCCGTTTGCATAAGCCTCTGCGATCCAGCCTTTTGCGTCGCTGTTTTCCACATCCTTCAGGATTTTGCTTACCATTCCTTTTGGCATGGTTTTTCGCCAGATCATCTCATTTTTATCGTAATCCCAGACAACACAGCCGTTTTCCACGATTCTCCATTTCACACCCCGGAGCACAGAAAACTCCCGAGGGATCAGCTCTCTGGTCCTTCCGGTTGCCGGCACCACATAATGTCCGTCATCGATCAGACGCTGCAGAACATTTCTGTTCCTTTCAGAAATCTTATTCTCGCTGTTCAGAAGAGTTCCGTCCATATCCACTGCAATGATATATTTTTCCATAATTTCCTCCTGTTTGTCTTTTCCCACAGGCAAAAAGCGTATCTGCACTGCACCCGGATATCCTTTGGCAGTACAGATACGCACAAATACTCATACCTGCTCTCTGTAAAGCGGAGACTTTTCTTCCACTTTACTACTACATATACAACAGCTCAGGAATTACCGGATCCTCATCATAAACGCCTCGTACGGTCTTAAGTCCGCTTTGATTCCTGTTCTGTCCTTATAGTTTGCAATCTTAATATCCTCTTTATCGGACACATATTTCTCAAGACCTTCTGTACTTACCGTATCCTCAGAAAGGTTTGCCACCACGATCCACTGCTCTTTGTCGGAAGTTCTTAAATATGCAAAGATCTTCTCGTCTTCCGGAAGAAGGAGCTGATAGTCACCTTCTGTGAGAAGCTCTTCCTCATGACGAAGACAGATCAGATCCTTATAATAATAAAACACGGAATCATTTTTTTCCAGAGCTTTTTTTACATTGATCTCCTGGTAACGATCAGAAAGGCGGAACCATGGCTTACCGGTTGTAAATCCTGCATTTTCGCTGTCATCCCACTGCATAGGAACCCTGGCATTGTCACGACTCTTGTTCCATACTGCCTTGCGGAAATCATCCTCAGAAATGGTTTTGTTCTTAACGACAAGATCCTGATATGCATTACGAACCTCGATATCCTCGTACTCCTCCAGCGGGAACTGCACGTTTGTCATACCGATCTCCTCTCCCTGATATACATAAGGAGTTCCCTGCATACCATGGAGAACGGTAGCATAAGCCTTTGCACATTCCTCGCGGTAAGTAGTGTCATTTCCCCATCTGGAGATCACACGTGGCTGGTCATGATTTTCAAAATACAGAGCATTCCAGCCCTTGTTATAAAGCTTGTTCTGCCACTCACTCATAACACGTTTCAGATCACGGAGATCAAAAGGCTTCAATTCCCACTTTCGGTTTACAGAGCCCGGAATACGGTCGATGTTCATATGCTCAAATGTGAAGATCATATTCAGTTCCTCACGCTCCGGATCTGTAAACAGTCTTGCAACCTCCGGTGTGGAGCCCGGCGCCTCACCTACCGTCATACAGTCATATTTTGAAAGCACCTCCCGGTTCATCTCATGGATAAACTCATGAAGTCTTGGTCCGTTGCTGTGATATTTTCCTGTATAATACTTGCGACCATCCGTTTTCGGGTAATCCGGGAAGGACTGATCCTTGGAGATAGATGCGATCACATCCATGCGCCATCCATCAGCACCTTTATCCATCCAGAACTTCATCAGATCATAGATTTCCTTACGGACAGTTTCATTTTCCCAGTTGAGATCCGGCTGCTTTCTGCTGTAGAAATGAAGGTAATACTGGCCACGCTCTTCGTCATATTCCCAGGCACTTCCGCAGAAGCTGGAACCCCAGTTGTTCGGCTCACTGCCGTCTGCTTTCGGATCCTTCCAGATATAATAATCACTGTATTTGCTGTCTTTTGACTTCCGGCTTTCCACAAACCATGCATGCTCATCGGAAGTATGGTTGACAACAAGATCCAGAACGATCTTGATACCATGCTCATGAGCTTTTTGGATCAGCTCATCCATGTCCTCGTTACTTCCGAAACCTGCGTAGATCTTCCGGTAATCACTGATATCGTAACCGTTGTCGTCCTGTGGGGAGTCAAAAACAGGACTAAGCCAGATCACATCGATCCCAAGGTTCTGAAGGTAGGGGAGCTTTTCAATAATACCCCTGAGATCGCCGAAGCCATCTCCGTTGGAGTCCTTAAAGCTTCTTGGATAAATCTGATATACAACGGAATTCTTCCACCAATCTTTCATTTCTTATGTCTCCTTTATTTTGCATTGAGCAGATATTTATAATCCGTATTTGCTGCTTATTTATATCCGGTCAGGTGTTCTTCAACTGCCCTTTTTGCGGTCAGTTATTTCGATATAACTTTTTTTAGGCTTTTTTATAGGCGGACCCTATACGGCCCGCCTTTTCATAATTCTGATCTTTATTCCTTATCCTTAAGGCTTATGCAATTCCGAGAAGAGAGAGAAGGATGCTCAGGATGATAACACCGATGATCAGAACTGTGATGCTGACATTTTTCTTTTTCAGCAGATAGTAACACAGAAGAGTCAGTCCAAGGGGAACAATGCCGATAAAGATCTGGTCCAACATGTTCTGTAGATTCAGAACAGATTCACCCTTCATGGTGAGTTCATAAGTGGAGTTAAAGGTTACCATGCTGGCAGTCATACCGCCGACCATGATCAGACCTACAATGCTGGCAGCCTTTGTCAGGATGTTCATAAGACCGCTTGCATAAACCTTCTGGATGTATTCGGAACCAAGCTTGTAGCCCAGGAAGGTTCCGTAATATTTCACAAGAATAGACGGAATGTTGAAAAGAAGCAGGAACACGATCGGTGCCAGAACGTTTCCGGATGCACCAAGTCCTACTGCGATTCCGGCTGCGATTACACGGAGAACGCCCCAGAAAATGGAATCACCGATACCGGCCAGAGGTCCCATCAGGGAAGATTTCACCGCATTGATGGAGCTTGCATCAAAATCCTTCTGCTCGCTGTTTTTCTTCTCCATGGATGCCACAAGACCCATGATGAATGTAGATAAGGTGATGGTTGTATTGAAGTAAGACATACTTCTTGTGAGGGCAGCTTTTTTGCCTTCCTCATCGTTTTTGTAAAATTTATTGATAAAAGGCATCAGGGAATAGCAGAAGCCGGAAGCTCCCTGTTTTGCCGGGCTTACTGCCGCATACAGAGTAAAGGAACGCCAGAACGCTTTTCTCAGCATTTTTCTTTCATCTGCAGGAATGGATTTCGTTAAATTACTCATGAGAAAAATTCCTCCTCTTCTTCGTCAAGATATTCGTCAGCGCTACCGGCCGGTGAAACTGCTACTCTCTGTGCTGCAAGCTGGTTCAGCTTGTAATCGTTCATACCAATGGAAATGGCAATGATCACACCGATCACGGCAAGGGCGATCAGCGGAAGGTTTAAGTATGCTGCAAGGACAAATCCCAGGAAGTAGAACATGCAGATCTTGTTGTCCCAGAGCATTTTCATCAGCATCGCCATACCTACTGCCGGAAGAAGTCCACCGCAGACGGTCAGGCCGTTCATAACAACATCCGGGATCGCATCCAGAAGTGCGCTGACTGCGTCAGATCCGAACAGGATTCCGAAGAATGCGAACAGGGAATACAAAAACCAGTTTACAGCCCAGAGTCCGTAATGAAGGGCGATAATCTGTTTCTCCTTGCCCTCTGCTGCCAGACGGTCGAAAGTTTTTGCAAACATACCTACAATAAAGATGTAGAGAACGGTCTTGATCTGAAGACCAAGGATACCAATTGGAAGTGCCAGTGTCAGGGCTACCTCAGAACCTTTGCCCAGCATGATGGCAAAAGCAGTTCCTACGGCTGTGGCGATTCCGGGTTCTGCCGCGGAAGCACCTCCGATGTTTACAACTCCCATAAATACGGCTTCCAGTGAAGCTCCGATGATCACTCCTGTATGAAGATCTCCAAGAAACAGACCTACCAGCGGTCCGATGACAATCGGACGGTTCAGCATGGTAAATCCGATCAGCTCTGCACCGCCGACACAAATAAATACGGCAAGTGCTACAAGAAATGCGTTTAACATTTTTTCTTTCCTCCCTTTTTTGTTACGTTTTACTTATTCAGTGGATACTCACATTCCACGATCTGCATTCAGATAATTATTACGTTCATTCTTTTTGATATGCGTCAGTTTAATTTATCCAGCACATCCTTCACAAGCTTCTGCTCATCATTCGGTACCTGCTGCATACAGGTCTTCGGTTCAAGGGCAACCAGGTCTTTCAGTGCCTGCTGCTCTGCTTTTGTCAGCATGATGGTCGGTGTCAGGACAAGTTTCTCGGAAACATCGATTCCGTCGAAACGTCCGGTATTTCCTACATTGAGAAATCCGATTTCGCCAACGCTCTGTCTTATTTTCAGGGCATCTTTTACGGTTCTTGTAAGAACCAGAATACGCATCCTGGATGCTTTCGGATTATTTAAGATACGGATGGCTTCATCCACCGGTTTGATCAGGGATTTGATTCCGCCCGGTACTGCCATTTTCAGTGCCATCTTCTGGGTATTGTCGTTGGCTGCCTCATCATTGGCTACTACGATTCCCTGTACTGCCAGCTGTTTGGTCCAGGTCATAGCAACCTGTCCGTGAATCAGACGGTCATCTACACGAAGTGCGGTGATCTTTGCTGTGGAATTGTCGTAGGACTGCGGGGCCGGTGCTTTTTTCGGTGCGGATTTCTCTACATCCGGCGCGGCGGTCTGCGCTGTGATTTTTTCTCCCTGTGCAATGCTTTCTGCATCATGTTTTCCCGCTGTGGATTTCTTTCCACCGCCCAGGTCTACCACCTGAAGCTCTTCTCTGGCATCATCGATGAACTCCTGGATCTCCTCCTCCGTCACATCGTCATCTGCCATCATTACCTGCATCAGCACCGGAAGGTTGGTTCCTGTGATCAGCGTAACATTTTCTTTCTGGCTGTATCCCAGAAGCTTCTGATTTACGCTTCCTCCCATCAGATCTGTGAAAACGAAAATCCTGTCGTTTTCATGCTGTGCGAAATATTCTTCAAACTTTTTCTCCACATTGTCTTCCGGTGTCACATAAGCATCAATGGTTGTGATCTCGGCCATTTTTCCAACGATCAGTTCTGCTGTGTAACGGATACCGGAGGCCATTTTTCCATGTGTGGCGATCAGAATCTGTTTCATCTGGTATTCACTCCTTCTGTACTCTTTCCCTTTGGTTATGTACCTAACCTTTATGTCCACACTATAACATCAAAGGCAGGTTATGTAAATAGGTTATGTACATAACCTATTATTGTGACAAGTTCGAATTTATGGTTTTGTGCAGGTTTCACATAAGAAATTTTACCAAAAAAGCCGAAAATACTCTGGCTGCCAGATACTGGCAATTCCCGTATATTTCGGCTTTTGACATTTTTATTCTGTTTAATTCTCATCCTGCGGCTGTACCGACTTCCTGGGGATCAGCGTAACCGGAAGCTCGATCTCATTCTCCCGCTCTTTTTCCACGCCGTTGATCCGCTCCATCAGGATCTCTACGGCAAGGGAAGCTTTCTGCTCCACATTCTGGCTGATCGTAGTAAGCCTTGGCACGGAAAATTCCGCATAGCTGATATTATCGTATCCCGCGATTCCGATTTCCTCCGGGATCTTTACTCCACGGCTGCTGAAAAAGCTGATCGCCTCCAGTGCATAAAGGTCTGACAGGAAAAACAGCGCAGTCTTCGGTTTTTTCCGCTGGATCAGCCACGCATAGCTTTCTTTTCGTTTGGCGTAGTTCATTCCAAGAGCGGTAAACTGCACCTTCTGTTTTTTTCCCGCAAATTCTTTTGCTGCGCGCTGGGCACCCATGTAACGGAAATGATCCACACCATTGTCACGGCCTGCACAGACCTGGATATGCTCATAGCCACATTCCAGGAGATATTTTGTCATAAGGTAGCCGCCGCTCTCGTCATCCAGTCCAATATTCAGGACATGGTTTTCCTGGCCTGCGTCAAGCTCACCGTAAGCATCAATGGAAACGATGGGCTTGTTGATCAGCTGGTAGATTTTTTCGCAGTTACTTTTACTGAAAGAAATGGCAATGACGCCGTCCACATCCCAGCCCATGACCATCTGAAAGATCTTGTCCGTATCCTTTGCAGAATAGAGCATCAGATAGTAGCCAAGTTCCTGCACGTACTTCTCAATAAAACCGATGATCTTCCCATAAAAAGGATCTCCGATAACAGAATCCTTGAAGTCTTTATGATAATTGATCACAACTGCGATCAGCTGGGATTTCTCCTTATTCAGAACTCTCAGTCCCATTTTCTGGACATATCCCATCTCCCGGATAAGATTCTCGATCTTCTGAATGTTGGCAGGAGATACTTTTTTTGTTTTTCCATGTATGACGTTGGAAACAGTTGTTGTACTTACACCTGCTCTCTGCGCGATTTCCTTAATGGTTGCCATTGTCTGTCCTCCAGAGATATTTCTGTGCGGAAGCCACTGCATTGGCTCCGTCTGAAACAGCAGTTACTACCTGGCGAAGTGCCTTGGTTCGGATATCTCCCGCTGCAAAAACCCCAGGTGCGCTAGTAACACCTTCTTCTCCTGCACAGATATATCCGTTCTCATCCAGCTTAAGCTGGTCTTTTACAAGTGCCGTACTGGGAACAATGCCCACTGCGATAAAGACACCGTCTGCTTCCAGTTCCCGTTCTTCCCCGGTTTTTACATTGCGGATCTTAAGACCTGTCACTTCCTCCTGTCCCAGGATCTCCTGGGGAATGCTGTCCCACACCATTTCTATATTTTCGCAGGCAAAAACCTTCTCCTGAAGAGCCTTATCCGCCCGAAGCGTATCACGGCGATGGACAAGATATACTTTTTCACAGAGGCCGGAAAGAAAAACCGCATCTTCTGCAGCCACGTTTCCGCCACCAACTACCACTGCAATCCTGTCCTTGTAAAAAGCTCCGTCACAGGTAGCACAGTAGGAAACTCCAAGACCGCCAAGGTCATCTTCTCCCGGAATATCCAGCTTCCGATGCTCCGCCCCAAATGCAAGGATCAGTGTTTTTGCCTGGTATTCATGCTTTTTTGTGCGGATCGTCTTAATATCTCCGGAAATATTTTCCAAAGAAAGGATCTTCTCGCGCTGCGGTTCCAGTCCCAGTTTCCGGGCATGCTCCCCGAAGGCTTCTCCCAGATCCATACCTGAGATTCCCGGCATTCCCGGATAATTATCCACCTCATAGGTAGCTGTGATCTGACCGCCCGGTGCGAAATTTTTATCGATCCATATGGTATTTAATCGGGCCCTTGACGCATAGATCGCCGCCGTGATTCCTGCCGGACCTCCGCCTAAAATTGCAAGATCATAGATATCGCTCATGTTATTTCTCCATTTTCAGGTCGAACGAATAATACAACACCATCCTCCGCAACATTTCGGAAAGTAACATCATTCTTCATGCACTTATAACTGAGGAATCTTGTCTGTGCTCATGATCCGCTGACACTTTATGATTTTATACGGAATAGCCATTCCATAGTTTCCATTTTTGTATATTTCCGCTCACATAATATCATAGATTCCGTAATTTTCCAATATGATAGAACAAAGCGCCGCTCTGAAAGGACGTTACTGTTTATTTCGAGGCCAGCAACATACTCTGCGGAATATTGCCTGTAAACAGTAATGAAAGATGTCTTATGCCTCTTAAAATAAGGAAAAATAAATCCCCTCTTTTCATCATCCTGCTTCTTATTCTGACATTACTCACCGGCCTTACTGCCGGCTATTTTTCCGCTCATGGGATCACGGAAAACGGAAAATTCGAAGCTTTTTCCAGGAAAGTTTTTCAAAATGAAGTCTCCGGCAGCACCCTCACCCTCCACTATACCCTTGCACATCCGGAAAAACAGGGCATCCCGCGGAAAAAAGCAACTCTTGGAACCATCCCGACAGACATGAAAAATACATATCAGATCTGCAGCCAGTACGAAAAAAAGCTGAAATCTTTCCGCTACAGCTGTCTTTCCACGAAAAATCAGCTGACCCTGGATTCCATGCTCCTCTATTATCATACGGAAAAATCTCTGGGCGACAATTATCTTCTCCAGGAACCACTTGGCCCAAGTCTCGGCATTCAGGCCCAGCTTCCCGTACTTCTGGCGGAATACGCTTTTTATGAAGATCAAGATATCACCGATTATCTCAACCTTCTCACCACCATCCGGCCTTACTTTCAAAGTATCCTGAAATTTGAGAAAAAGAAATCCGAAGCTGGTTTCTTTATGAGCGACACTACTCTGGACCGGATTCTGGCACAATGCAGCGCTTTTATCCAGAATCCGGACAACAATTATATGCTGGATATTTTTCAGAAAAAGCTCTCGGATTATGGAAAACTTTCCGTTTCAGAACAGAACGCTCTGGTCCTGACCCACAAAAGTCTTATGAAAACAGAAGTCATTCCTGCCTATCAGGAACTTATGACCGGCCTGGAAGCTTTGCGAGGCACCGGGAAAAACAATCGTGGCCTAACTTATTTCAAGGGGGGAAAAGCTTACTATCTCTATCTTCTCCAGAGCCAGACCGGGTCTTACGTTCCTGTGAAACAAATGGAAAAAAGACTCTCCAGACAGCTTTCCAGTGAGATCGGTATTGCAGGAACCATGCTCCGCAAAAACCCGGAACTTCTGGCTACACTCAACCAGGGAATCACTTTCAAAGAAATGAAACCCGCCCAGATGCTGAACGCCCTTCAGCAGAAGATCCAGGCAGATTTTCCAGCCCTTGCAGATGTCACTTTTGAACTCCGCACAGTCCACGATTCCATGAAAGATTACTTAAGTCCCGCCTTTTATCTCACCCCGCCCATGGATACCGGAACGCCTAATGTGATCTATATAAATCCGGCTGCCAGTTATCAGGGTCTGGAACTTTTTACCACACTGGCACATGAAGGATTCCCGGGACATCTTTACCAGACTGTCACTTTTGAGCGCCAGAATCCCTCCGGCATCCGGAATCTGCTCTGCACCTCCGGTTTTGCGGAAGGATGGGCCACTTATATTGAGCCCTTTGCCTGCCAGTACGCAGCCGGTTATATAAAGGATCCTTCTGCCACAGAACTTGCCAGGATCTCCTGGCTGAACCGCAGCATCAACTTATGTATGTACTCACTTCTGGATATTGAGATCCACTACAACGGCTGGACCCAGGCCGAAGCAGCCAGCTTCCTGAAAGCCTTTGGCATCGAAGAAAGCACCGTTGTCTCCGAAATCTATCAGTACATCCTGGAAACCCCCGGGAATTATCTGAAATACTACTGGGGCTACTTAAGCCTTCTGGACCTGCGCACCTCCGAGCAGAACCGTCTGGGCCAGGATTTTGACCTGAAAAAATTTCACAGCCAGGTGCTGAAAATCGGCGGTGTGCAATTCCCGGTGCTGGAGAAGTATATTGATGCGGAATTTTAACCGAATCCCTGGGCCAAAATTATAACTCTTTACTCCAGCCCCGCAAAAAACAGCTCATAAAAATCATCTTCACCCTCAAGCATCGGAGAATTCTCTCCACCACCATTGGTGCTCCGCTTCATAGCTGCATAAAACTCTTCCCCTGCCGCGATCAGATCCATCTCATAAACCGGAACCCCAAGTTCCCGGCACTTCTTACAGAAAGCAGCCAGCGGCTCTTTCTCCTTACGGGTAGCAAGCAAAACCTCCCGAAGCGCCGGGTCCCTGCGGGCCTTTTCCTTCAGATTATCAAGCATCTCCACAACTTCCATCCTGCTCACTCTCCCTTCACGCAATTTCTGAACAATACATCCAGTTCCGGAATCTCCCTCTTCAGAGAAATCAGCTTCCCATACCTGGTAAAACAATGCTTCGAAGAAGCCACCGTACAAACCTCATCCCTGGTCACATTAAAAAACTCATAATCCAGTTCCAGAACCGCACCACTGTACTTCCTCACAGAAACCGAAATCTCCACCACATCATCAAAAAGCACCGGCTTCTTATAAGAAACCGAAACCCCGGCAACCGGAGAAACGATCCCCCGCTTCTCCACCTCACCATAATCGAACCCCATCTCCTTCATAAAATCAATACGGGCCTCCTCCATCCATTTCACATAATTGGAATGATGGATGATCCCCATCTGATCCGTCTCATGATACTGCGCCTTACGTCTGTAAACACCCATGACTGCATCCTCTCTTTTGTCAAAGTCTGATATTGTAGTCAAGCGGATATTCGCAATCCGCTTCGCTACTTTCTCATAACCAAATAACTGCTCCGCAGTTTATCAGGAGGAGCTTGCACTCCTCCTGATACAAGCAAGTCCCCACCCACTGCTTATTGCTTTTCGCACCCCCGCAGGGGACTTACTTGATTTGGTTAAAATGTCTGCTTTATTTCTTGCAAACTATATTCCTCATACATCTTAAATATATCATACAAAGCCGCGAAAATTCCACCATAATTCAACAAGCTGATAGCAAGATATCGTAATCTTCAGTCAGATAGATGGAAATTTTTTCGCTTTTCAAAGAAATGCGAGGAGGGGAAGCATTCATAGTTGCGAAGGCCATTTCCAATGCCATTTAGTTAGAACATTTTGGTGAGAATTCTATCCTTATCGTCTTAACCATTTTGAAACTTAATGGATTGGAGATAAAAATGCGCAGATCCCCCCTCTGAGCCCAACTTTCTTTTTAAAACAACTTGTGTTTTTATCCCAAAAAAGTTATAGTATTCTTATATTAGGACACCCGGTATGCAAAGCTTACAAAACCTTTCCTCTTTTTAGTACGGGGGAACTTCCGGCCGGGCTTGACCGGAACCAGGTGGCGTAACAGGAGTGTCTCGATATGAGGCGGAATTGTAGGACTGCTTTTTTGAAGGAAAGCTTTACAGATATGTACGGCCATGGTGAAATTCACCTGGTAAGTGTATTTTGTTTTTTTCTGATGGATGCTTACATGTGGGGTAATGGATTCACAGAAATTATACATAATAACACGTGCGTATATCTCCTGTTCTACATATTCCGCCTTTTTTGAATGAAGCTGGGAAAGCCCTATGCTGTATTTTAGTTTTCGGAAAGAGGTTTCGATCCCCCATCTCAAATGATATAATTCCTTGATCCTCCACGGAGGAAATTCCTCTCTTTTAAGGTTCGTAACGATACATTCATATTCACCGGTATCCAGCAAAAAACGCACCATTCTTAATTTCATAGGATAAACTGCCTGTTTCCCGTCTTTTTCCAGATCCAGGAAATCAAATACCGACCGTGGGGAAATTTTTTTATACCGGACAGGATCTCTTTTCGAATGTACCGTACTCCGTGTAACAAAGAATTCCAGGTCTTTGTCCAGTTCCCTGTCAGGCAGCCGGAAACCATACGCGATCCCGCCTTTGCGGGAAATATCCTTTGTGCGGATAACAAAAGCCAGACCTTTTGCCATGATATGGGCAAAAACATGATAAGTTTCGTATCCCCGGTCAGCCAGTATGATCGTTTTAGCAGGGGATTTTATATTTTCCAGCATCTGGACCAGGGCACGGGATTCATTACTGACCATTGTTTTTTCGATCCGTATATCTGTATATTTTTTGTTGCAGAGATCATACAGCGCATGGAGATGGAGCTGATTGGAACCTCTTTTTCCATTGCCGGAAGGCTTACAGCTTTCCCAATCATCCGGATCATAAGAAATGTTCAGGTCGGATCCGTCACAGGCCAGAAGCTGAAATCCATCATAGGTTTGCACGGTAGGAAGTCGTTGTGTAAAATGATAAAACAGGTAACGCATAGCATCTGGAAGAAGCTTTGCCCTCTGTTGATGGAGAGCGGAAAGAGAAGGGATATCAGCAGGAAGCCTGTGCTGGAAAAAGTCATGGGATGTAGTAGAAAGAGATCCGCCCTGCATGGTTAAAAGAGAGAGGATCATATCCCGAAAGGAAATCTTACGTTTTCTCGAAAAATCAACGCCAGGGCGAAGGACAAAAGAATCCTTCTGAAGTTCTAATTCAGAAATAGCAAACAGGAGCAATTCATAACTGGAAGCAAAAGTAGAGTTCATAAGCGAGCCTCCTTTTGTATAAAAAAAGATTGCAATGTATAATTCTTTTTTACCATACATTGCAATCTTTTGGAATACTATGTTCTAACTAAATGGCATTGGGCCATTTCCCCTCCTCGCGCTCCTCCCCTCCGGCCACGCAAATTACTGTAGGTTGTGGAGATGTGTTCAGATACTGGCGGGGCGATGGATGCTGCGGTATTGGATATGAAACGCTGTGCCGATCTATTCCTATTCTCCACAACTTTTTCCAGTCACTCACTTACTCCCATCAGGTCACAAGGAACCCCAACCTTTCCTCCCTGCCGTCCAGCGCAGCGACAACGATCCCAAACATCTCCCGTTAAACCACAAGCAAACTCAACCTTTCCTCCCTGCCGTCCAGCGCAGCGACAACGATCCCAAACATCTCCCGTTAAACCACAAGCAAACTCAACCTTTCCTCCCTGCCGTCCAGCGCAGCGACAACGATCCCAAACATCTCCCGT
>ENA-OWRJ01000490-OWRJ01000490.1-human-gut-metagenome-genome-assembly--contig:-NODE-490-length-54077-cov-5.770057_pt1 | contig 54077 bp, 52 predicted proteins | sample MGYA00248269_ERZ651897 | MGnify/ENA primary metagenome ERZ651897 (study PRJEB26924, sample SAMEA4378252) | human gut metagenome | biome: human gut; feature: human-associated habitat; material: faeces...
TCATTCCCGCACCGCAAACGAACTCCAGCGGCTCACCACGATCGTAGGAAGAATCAAACTGAGTTCCATCATTAAATGTACCTTTGTAATGCACCCTCATCGTCTTACCTACATTCTTCCCCCCAAAAGGTGGTTTGCTGTGACAGCCACCACAGCCGCCTCCACATGCAGAACCACATCCGCCATCTTCGTGTCCGCCGCAGGAACCTTCTTCACCATGATGATCACAATTGGCACCGGTAGAAGTAAGTTCCCCTTTGATATATTTTTCTACTGCCTCATCTGCCTGTCCACTGACACCGGCAAACAACTCAATTCCCTGTTCTGTGAGTGCCGCCTGTGCACCCTCGCCAATGCCTCCGCAAATCACTGTAGAAACCGCCTGTTCATGCAAAAAATCTGCCAAAGCACTGTGACCTTGTCCATTTGTTTCTACAACTTCAGATGACACAACTTTACCATCCTCTATTTCATACACTTTGAACTGTTTGGTATGACCAAAGTGCTGAAAAACCTCTCCATTTTCATAAGCTGCTGCTACTTTCATTTTTTGTCCTCCAATTTTACATTATGCCCTTGCCGTTCGGAAAGGGTTTCTCTCATCTTTACATGAATTGAGGGTTTTGTCAATGGGGAAGGACCTATGTGTCAATCCTCACATCGCCTTTGCAATCTTATCCACCAAGGTTACATCCGCAGGTAACCAATCAACCGAATCCAACTGTGCCTTTGAAAGCCACTTTGCGTCCTCATGTTCATTTAATACAACATGCTCTGACTCCAATTCACACCAAAAGCAGTCCATTGACAAATGAAAATCCGGATAATCATACTCAACCGTGCCAATCAAATCGCCCACAACAATATCTGCATCTAATTCTTCTTTTATCTCACGAATCAATGCCTTCTGCGAAGTTTCACCGACTTCAATTTTTCCGCCGGGGAACTCCCATCCACCTTTGAATTCACCATAGCCTCTTTGCGTTGCAAAAATTTGTTTGCTGCCATTTTGTTTTCTTTGAATAACCGCTGCAACTACTCTTATTATTTTCATTCCTAATTCTCCTTAATTGTGCTCTGCAAATAACATAACAAATCATCCCTCACTGGGTGATGCATTTTCACAACCACTTTACAAATTTTCTTTAAAATGCCTTTGTTATCTTCTTTTTGGTCTTCCTTAACATCTAAAATATCAAATGTACCCATATAATAAAAATTAGATTCTGCATCGCTTTTCTTTACCAGCAAATGTTTTCTAGGTGCTGTTGTCACCTCTTGCATATAGTTACTTTCAATACCCATTCCGATTTTAGAATCCCATCTAAAAATCATGTTGTCCTCAAACGCATCTGCATAATCCGGTTTGCCATCCACATAATTACGTTCATCATCTGATTTTTCTTTATGATATGTAACAAATATAAAAACATCATCCACAATTCGTTTCATTCCAAACATAACCGAAGATAAATCTTTTCCGCAATTCATTAGCAAACTCACGTCTCTTCTCGAATACTTTTCATACAAAACAAATGGAGACTCTATCTCATCCGTTTTCATAAATTTATCTTCGTATCGTGTAAGACCTACTCGAATTATATCTTCTACCATTTGCCTAAATTCATCATGTCGTAAACGCTCCTCATTAATCAAAATCGAAAACGGGGCATACTAAACAATCATAACTATTATATTAATCACTTCTACTAAAATGAATTTTCATTTTTGAATTAGAACCGTAAGTAAATTTATCATAAAAAGCCTCTAACTCTCTTTGTGTAAGTGGTTCGATATAACCTTCCTCTGCATTCTTTCTTTGACATAACTCGTTATCTGCACATGCTTTTAAGTTTACTGTATTTATTTTTTTATAAGAGGACAATGCAAAATATATCAATTCAGTGGCATAATGTCGTTTTCTGAATTCTGGTCGTACCCACAATCTATTTATTTTAACATTTCCTTCCCCACCCTCATTATAATAATTCAAATACGCAGCACATATCGTTTTATTATCTTTGTTTCTTTCTAATATACAAATACAATCTTTATCTAAATATATACCTGTATACAATTCATTTTTTACATCTTTCGAAACATCCGAACCTCTTACAATTTTATGCCTTATTACTACTTCCTCATTATTATAACGTACAACATTTCCTCTCGTTCTAAAAAACATATATTCCTTCTCCTTTCAAAAAATCCCTTTATTTGCATTACCAATATGCTTTAAAACTCCGTACAAAACGTCAATATCTTCTGCCATTTTCATCGATTGAAAGAATAACTGGCGGAATTCCCTCAATTGATACTCTACTAACAAGGAGCAAATTCTTTTTCAAATTCATCGCTTTTTTCGTCGCTTTTTCCGCGACGAATTATTTTAATCTATACTGCTTCCCTTTTGTTTTTCCATCATCAACAAGTTTGTCCAACGAAACCAATTCCTTTAATAACTCCTTTGTTCTCGTATCTTTAAGTCCGAGAACTTCAGTAATCTCCGATGTTTTATGCCATTCTCCATCTGCCATAAAATTTAAAATCAAAGAATATTGTTTTATCTTTTTAGTCACTTTTTTCGTCGTTTTTTTCTTCAACACCGACAACAATATATCCACCACCATCATTGTTGTCATCATTTGCAAATGCACAACCACTATGATAGATGTCATCCGGGTTCCATCCTGCTTTAAACTCTATGCGGTCTGATTCAATTTTTCTTTTGTTTAACAAATCTTCTACGCTTATTTCAAGTTCCATAGTGCCCTCACTTTCCCTTTACTGGTTTTCCTATAAAATCTCTACAATTTCAATCTGGAAATTTAACTCTTTTCCAGCCATCTCATGGTTCGCATCAAATGTAATCGCGCTTTCATCTTTGGCTGTAACTTTTACAGGAAACGGCTGTCCGTACATATTTGGGAGATATACCTGCTGCCCAGTCTCCAACGTCTCTGCCCCCAGCATCTTATCAATATCCACGGTAAATATTGCATCCAGTTCCGCTTCGCCATATGCTTCCGATGGTTCCAAATGAACATCCGCAATCTGTCCAACTTCCATATTTGCCACTGCTTTATCAAATCCTAAAATCATCATTCCCGCACCGCAAACGAACTCCAGCGGCTCACCACAGTCGTAGGAAGAATCAAACTGAGTTCCATCATTAAATGTACCTTTGTAATGTACCCTCATCGTCTTTCCTACATTCTTGCCCTCAAAAGGTGGGATTCTCTCATCTTTACATGAATTAAGAGTTTTGTCAATGGTTCCTTACTCTCTTGTCTTGTAATTTTACTGTAGGAATTTACAAGACCTATTCTTGGACAATTGAGTAAACTTTTTTAGCCAAAAATATATACAATTCAAAATGGTAGTTTTTCCTATACCATTTTCACCAATATATATTTACATCATATCTACCAAACAAACCATATACATTTATATATTCTATATTTATCAAATTTACACTATTTCCAATCATGCTTTCTTCCATCACCACACCTCCAATTCATACACATTCCTATCGCTTGTATCCATAAAAAAATCCTGTATTAATAAGTTGATGCTTCTATTTAGACCCCTGTATTAAACTTCCACTATCCCCATCAAAGCATCTGTTTTTTGTAGCTCATAGACGCCTCCCAGAAATAAATTTTAATACAATTATAATGTAACTTAATAGCAAACATTTGCTATCAATTCAGCTAAAACATAACATATATATTTGTGTATAAACTAGTTCCTAATAATTACAGGATTAATTTCTATCTTGTATTATTTCTCAGGCATTTGGGTTGCCCCTAATTCTAATTTTGTAATGTATACGCAGCACCTCTGCCCCTTCCAGAGCATTCAATCAAGTGATTTCTCTGCATTTTACGTAGCAATTTAGCTGCTTCCTCTTCTGAAATGTCAAACAATTCTTTCACCTTCCGTTTTGTAATTTTGCCATAGTATCCTAAATAATTAAAAATAATCTTCTCTTTATGTTCATTAAAAGTTTCCAAACAGTCAAGAATATAATATGCCATCGTTTCAATAACAGGAATGGATACTGAGTTGCCAAATTGCTTATATTTTTGCGACTCCGACATATTTTCCGAAAATCTGAAATGATCTACTCCATTTTTATCTACAAATCCGTATCCAATAAATCCTTGCAGTCTTCCCCATTCTGTTGGGGTCATAATTCGAACATTCTTATTATTAAGCCCACCTTTCTTCTTTTTTACTACAGGATCTTCAGGATCATATTCTGGCATTTGCTGAATAATTAGGTTACGTTCCTTTCCGGATCCGCCTGTCGCCAATATAGTATTTGCAGTCTTTTGTTCTCTATTAGGATCATTAACTATACAATAACCATAACCATTACCATTTTTCTTGTTACGACTCCGATGGTTAATCAAAGTATTTAAATATGTTGCTGACATATAATAATGTATATCGACATTCGGCTCTATTAGCTGTTCCAAACTACGATTTAATTGAGGATTATTACGCATCGTTCTCCAAAGTTCTGTAGGTAGATTGTCATCAATTTCTTCGAATAAACCATCGTACAATCGTCTATCAAACGCTATAAAAAAGGCTCGAGGCCTATTTTGAGGGAGACCAAAATGTTTTGTATTTCGAACCAATTTACTATGTTTTATTATAAACTTATCCTCCTCATCATATGTAACTCCAATGACCTTATAATTTAACTTCTTCTCCAAAGAATCAATTATCACATGAATTGTTCTTCCCTCATCATGTGAAATGATATTCTGCACATTTTCAAGAAAAATAACTTTTGGTCGTGTTCGACTAATAATCTGTTTTATATGAAAAAAAATAGTTCCCTTAGTCGGATCTTCAAAGCCCTCTTTATTTCCTTGGCTACTAAACGGCTGGCAAGGAAAGCCTGCCAACAAGACGTCACACCCCGCACGTTCCGCTTCATCCTTAAACTTCGGACTAGTTAAATCATTTAAGGGATCTTCTCCATTAAAATTCAGCTTGTATGTTTCTGCGGCATACTTATCAATCTCCGCCGATAATACATTTTTGAATCCACCTGTTCTAAAAAATCCCTGTCTTATTCCACCAATTCCAGCACATAAATCTATTGTCCTATACATAAAATATATCATTCTCCATCCATTAATATATTTTCTCCGGTAATGCCATCCAATGTAATCGTATATGTAACACTCATAATGCCACTTGGAAGCACTCCTCCGACAAATGATGTTTCCCTAATCGCCGGAAACGATTCATCCACCGTATATTTAGTCGCTGCATGCAATGCATAACACCTTTTTCGTGCAGACGTACCCTTTTCAAGGCCTAATCTTTCAAGTTTATCATTAAGTGTAGCGCGACTGTATCCCAGGCTTTCAAGTTGATCGACCAAATCATTAATACTGATTCCCAATAACGATGACTCAAACTGACACAATATCAGAAATAGTTTTTTTCCTTCCGGAGGATCCAACTGAAACAAATTGCTTAACGTAATCTGCCTCTTATTTCGCGCAGTTGTAGATTTTACTTCGGCGTAGTAAGTCTCGCAATCGATATCATAAGTCGCACCATCAGGGCCGTTCCATTCTGCGTGCTCACCATGTTTTGCCAGATACTTCAATGTCCACAACTCACCCAAAGCATCATAAACCCGCAGATCAACATTTTTGTTACCAAGCAATTCCTTCCACGCCATCCACCATGTTACAGGCGACTGAGCCAGTTCTTTTCTCAACTCGCCGTTTTCTCCTGGTGCCAAAAATTCTGCACACAAAGCCGCAAACTGCTCTTTAATCTCTTCCTTTTGTGTCATCAACATCAGTACATGCTCTTTATTCGAATCATCTAAGAGAATATCACCTGTAAAATAATGTGCTCCAGCAAAATGTTCAGAGATCTCTTCATCGCAATCTACAGGAATCGCAACTCCATACCCCACGGCAGTTTTAATTGTCCATGAAATATATCCGGCATTACTTAAACTAGATATACTCATTGCATTTGCACTTGGCATTCCGGCCCAATTGGCCAATATTTCATCAATCAACATGATTTTCACCTACCGATAATTGTTTGAACAATAAATCTACATATCCTTGCTCTGCGCCTTCCACAAGCCCTGGTTCAACAGTTCTGCAATTGACCAGATTTTGCTTCTGAATAACATTAAACAATTTTGAAGACTTGTTCTCTACGTTTGCATAGGATTTCATCAACTGCCGATACAGTAACACCCTGTATCCTTGCCCCGTTCTTTCGATGAAATCACTTATTGTATCAGTTCCAAAATCTTTTAATACTGCTCTCGTCTTTTTTGCATCCCCTTGCCATGAAAGGAAAACATACCACCATAATGTTTTTAACCAAACTCTTCTTGTATGAAGATAGAAACGCTTTTGATTTAAACGAATATCATTTTTTGCCGGTTTTGGATATCTTGCATATGTAATATCTGGAAAAATCTTGCATGATAGGTATCTCCAAATATCATCATCATTGGCCATAACTAATGTAAATCCCTTTTCTGGACTTAACAGTTCGAACAAACATAGTCCAACATCAAGGTCAATCTGATATCCATCATTAGTTGCAGCAGCCTCCTCATATGCATCAAGGACTTTCTTCCTTAGTTCTTCATAGTCAGGATTCTCTATCGTAATCGAATGCGAATACCATTGAGCTGTTAAGTCTGCAAAAGCAGTATCCGACAAATTATCTACCGAATCCACAAATTCTTTTGCCTGAGCCTTAGTCATCTTTTTCATGGAGATCATACCTCGTCACCTCCGTTTATCATATCAGCAATATTCGGCCATATTGTTTTATGCATCCTCTCTACTGAAGAAGTATCAATAGGAGTATCACATCCGCTCCAGAAATAAAATATTACCTTACTTATGCTTCCCGGTTCCAAATCAACATCATTAACCGTCTGTGATAAGCACTCCATTTCAATGATTTTTTGAAAAATCATCGTATAAGCGGTTGTAATAATTTCTATCAACACATCCATATTCTTAATAGCATCCCCTACCTTCGGGCAACAATCATAAGCAGAATTCAGATATAGGCACAAGTTATCCTCGTTAAACAAATCTTGCCGAGGGTCTGCCCAATCACCAATTTCCAACCACCACAACGGTTGCTGTTTTGAGTTAACTTCCTGAATAGGAAAGTCCATATAAATGCTTCCAAAATCAAGCCTACAAACATCCAAGACGCCGACATTTACTCCTGAATCATTCATTAATCGCTCTTCATTAGGTAAAACTACTTTTGCAGGTCTCTTTATAAATAGGACAGTCTCAAGCTCAAGATCCCCTTGGATTTCTCCAGACTTAAAGTCATGCTCAAAAACGATATGCCGAATTGCTCCAGAATTGAATTCCGAAACAGGCAAAATCGTTCCCATTTGTGTTAACCTTTTATTTATCCAAATGATACATGTACCTATAACAGCATCTTTGCAAGCAAGGCCTTTTTCTCCATACAAAACTTCCGGGTACTCAATGGTAATCTCACGTTTTAAATGCAACCCATCAGTTTCAATCTTCCATGACTCCCATGAATCTTCCAGCTTAACAGTATTTTTCCCTTTTTGCTTCAAATCTCTGTATTCATCATCATAAAAGTATGAAAAGCCAAAAGCGGAAATTGTGAATCCTGCTCTTTCACGCAATTCTTCAGTTAATGTAGGATAAAAATACAAATTCTCCATTTAAACCACCGACTCCTTTGCTTCTTTTACCGTGCAACAGTACTTTTTATTGCGAGATTTCAATGTCAGCGTTCCTTTTACAACAACATTGGTAACTGTATTTGTCACCTTGAATCCTAATGCATCTCCATCTTCCGTGTAGACTACTTCTATCGTCGAAAAATCATTTTCAATATAGCGATTCTCTTTTGTGCAACTACTATCAAACGTAAGCGTTTGATTTGAATTAAGTGCCAGCACCGAGCAATTTGCTATTATTGGAATCTCTATTGGAAATACCGTACATATTCCTGTTTTCCAAGAATACGCATCCATCAGACCTACTTCTGATTCAACAAACACTCCTATAAATGCTTCTTTTCTAATATTCTTAAATCTCAGTTCAAATTCTATCGTCATAGAATCCGCACTGATAATTGATTGTCTTAAAATGCAGTCAAGATTGTTAATTGTTTCTCCGGAACCACTCGCTCCTCCTGCCCTTCCGAAACCGCCTTTCTTTTTGCCAAAAGACAATGTTGGAAGCAATCTGCGCCCAAGCTTTCCTGAAAGCTTACTTGCAGTTCCTTCTAATTCAGCAGATGATTTTGCTCTATAACAATCATTTATTTTTGCTGTTGTCTGTGAAGCAATATTTGTAACAACTGTCAAAGAAGAAGGGTCAGTCCACGCCGTATGATCTGATTTTTCACATTTTCTTAGATAGTTTCCCAACGACATTCCACTATATTCACCAAGAACTTTATCTTCTTTCAGCTTTAAACCACAATCGGGCACAAAGAACGAAATTAACATTTCATCTTCACCTTCAGGTTTAATCAATCCCTTGGTCCATTTACCTTCTATCTTATAATCCAGAACCATTCCGGCAGCTCTTGCGTACATTACTATAGGATCATTTTGGGTAAGCGCCCCAAATAATCGTAAGTATGCCTGCGGGGGAATAATCGCACCTGTACTCCCCAGATCTTTATTGGTGACAATAACTGTAGAAACGAATCCAGCTCTATCTCCCTGAACTTTTTTCGACGGTACAGAGACTGATTTAATTCCTCTAAACAGTTCCGAATTGTAATCTTGTTTTCCAAATTTGTTTGCACTTAAAGCCGATGTATAGAGTTCTTGAATAAGCTGAAACAGAGGTCGCATATCTGTATTCTTAATTCCAACTCCGTTCACTCGCACAGCAAGCCACTTCTGATTTGAATATTTTGCCAGATTCTTATTGAATATTTTAGGCGCATACCATTTCTGTATAGCAAGTTTTGTATATTCAACAATATCATCTTTAAATGAACACATGGAAATTACATCTTCACTTATTCCGCAATGCTCCGGAAAAATACCATCCATTAGTTTTTCCTTGTCTATATATGGAATAATAATTGATGTTCCCGTTTCAGTTAACCCAAAAGGCTCAACACCAAATACGTTCAAAAACTCCTTGATTTCAGTAATATCGGTAATCGGCAATAATTCTGTTGGATCTTCTGCATCCCGACGTCCCCACCAAGCTCTTCCAATTGCATCTTCACGAACTCTGGACAGAATTGCATTCTCGGAATTTTCATGTTCCACCAGAGCAACGATCAATCTTGATTCATATCCACCATCAGTTTTAATCTGACTGTAGAACAACACCAAACCTATTCCAAATCTGAAGTATACACTTTTACCATATCCCCAGCTCCCTCCGGCCATACCATCATCACTATTTGTTTGCTCTTTACCCGTATCAAAAACAAGTTTGAAATAGTTTCCGTGGTCATCCGGAAATTGGGCTACCTCAGCACGTCTGACACTTCCCGTCAAACCAGAAGTCTTATAATCTCTAATTTCAAGATAGTCTGCTTCCGATTCAGGATAGCGTTCATTAAGAAGGGCCTTCACATCACTTAGCAGATCATTAAACTGTTTTGGTGAAAACGTCTTGTAATTAAAACTCACGCCAAAAGAATCTCCCGATTCCCTAAGCGATGCATCAGAGCTATTCTGAATAGCTTCACGAACAAGTAAATCTATCTCTGGCAAATTATCATTTTGAAGAGCCTTCAATGAACCACTTCCATATGAACTTCCATAATCCATTCCTAAAATATGACTATCAAGCATTTCTCAATCACATCCTTATTCTTAGTGTCTTTGCATGACTTTCACCAATACTTTCACCAGAAACAATAATACTTATTCCGATGATATCTCTTTGAGCATCCATCTTTTCTCTCAAGTGTTCGGAACGTTTTTGTGGGACTCCTCCATCCTTCTTTATCCTATAAATTAGTAGAAGAGGTTTATCCTCTAATCCGAAATTACAACGTTCAGATATAATATCTTTCCTCGTCTTGCGAACTGATTTAAAGTGGAGCCGTTGTTCCTCCGTCAGATTTACTTCATTTACATCACATAACGCATCCAGACCTGAACGTAAAGAACCGATATCAATCCAATTCGGATCACGCTCTTTTTTATCCCTCTTTCTTGAACGCTCTACCAAACCAGCTTGATATTTTCCTGAAACTTTCCACGGGCACTCTTTATTATCACCATCAACAACAGCAACATTCCAATTAATCAATTTCCCATCTTTGTTCACTTCATCCATCCACTGCCCGAAATATGGCAGATTATTGTATAGCGAAGAATACTTGGAAACAATGTACTTATCAAGAAACATTTCCTTTATCTGCTTATACGGAATGTTATCCCATACCCATGCTCCTACAACACTGCTACGTCTAATCGAAGTATTTTTATCAATTTCTTCAATAAAATCCTCTGCTACCTTAATGTTGTTTTGTAACATCAATCCATTCTCAAAATCTGTCGTTTCGTAACTATCTCCGCAAAAATCAAAATCATCATATTCTGCAGACTGACTTTTTCCTTTCGAGGTAATTCGAAACTTTGCAATTTCAGGTATATTTCTAATTCTAGGCCCAAATTTTTCAGGTGAAATTCCTTGTTTCATGAACCTTTCAACTTCCCGTTTCAGATCCATATCCACTTTTGTAAGTGCTTCAAATCTCTCTACAACTGCCGTTGTCATCCAAATTCGCTGTAGCAGTTCATATCCCTTTCTGTAACCGAACCATCTGGCCATCTGCATAAGGGTATCTGCCAAATTTGATGTTCTGGTAAAATATGTACATACAAGCCCTTCAATAGTCAATCCACGAGACAAGGTGTTCCCACCTATAACTATGAAAACCGGAGCTTTCCCTAATTTATTTAGCTGTTCATCATTCGGATATACTATCCTCAAATAAGTCCCCTCTTCAGCCTCTTTATTTGCACGACAATTGTCCACGCAAAGATGAATTCCGTTTCCATATTCAAGAGATTTATCATCACTCAGTTCTATGTTTCTAACATCATTTAACAGTTCTCTAATCTCTCCTTCTATTTCATCGAACAAAGGATAAGATGTTGCAACTTGATCGGCAAATCCATACTCTGGATTTGCCGATAGAAGATCGTCTAATGTGACACTATATATTTCTTCTTCATACACCTGACGACACACTGCCAATATATTTTTATCATGCTTTAACCAATACTGAACTCTTTCATACACTGTAAAATGATAATTCTGTACTGCCGCTGTATGAATTAACATACTTAAGGGCTTCTTGTATCCACAAATTCTCTGCACTGCAGAAGCACACAAAAACCATGCTATTGATTTTTGAAAGCTATTGGGTAACCTAGACACCTCCCCTTTATGTAGTTTTTTAAGTTCACTTTCCTCAGCACTGAGGATATTTCTGATTATCGGAAACCCCGGAACATCTTCTTCATTATTTCCAAATATTACTTTTGCTCCAAAATATTCATGTGCTTCAGGAAGTGTACATATAAAATCTTTAGGGTATAAAGATTCTCCTGGTGCTTCATTCAATACGTTTGCATATGGTGTAGCAGTATACGCAATATAATTCATGGATTGGAATTTCACTTCAGGCATTGAGCCATCGCTTTTCCTACCATTAACAAGATTCACAATCAGTTGGTTAATAGCACAGCGCTCCTGTTCTTCATCCAGAGTAATATCCGCTGTGTTAATACTCGCCTGATCAGCCTCATCATCAATAACAACAATTCTTAATTTATTAGTTCGAGTAGGATCGCTGTATAACCAGTCGATCAGCTTTTCTAATCTTTTTCTATTCTTTAAACAAACAGTTAGATATCTTTTTGAAAAGTTCTTACTTCCACTCAATGAATTAAGCTTGAGTTCATCAGCCGTAATTTTTTTATCCTCAGCCGAAAAATCAAGCACTCTCCAGAGTACACCTTCACTGTTACATAAATCTCTCTTAAATCGATCTCTCGTTTGCTTTCTTAAGTTATCAATTGTACCTGACAGAACAATAAAGAAGTTCCAGTCGTAATCAGCTGCCATACTGATTAACCCTTCCATGTTGGCGGTTTTCCCTGATTGAACACTACCAGTAACTAGACCTTTAATCTCACCTGAAATCCTTGTATCCGAACTCAGATGGTTTAGTATCCACAGACAGCTCTTCTGCAAATTAGCAATAGAGTCTGGGCCCATTTTACTTCCAAGAAACTTCTTATAACTTTCCCAAGTAGAAGAATACCCTGATGGAATTCCAAATGTATTGCTTAATCCTCCCTTATCAATTGCTACAACGTCTTCGCCATCCACTATTTGCACCGATAAAACTATACTTCTGTAGTATTCAACAAATTCAGTCCACATTTCAGGAGTCATCTCTAACGGAAAGAGTTCGTCATCCTTTAACTTATTTAAATTTGCTTCAACCTCCCCATAAACCTTCACAGCTTCCCATGTCTTCCCTAAATCAATTTGTTCGGCAATCCATTCCTTACAAGGCTGAAAAGCCCCATCTTCAAAATTAGTCATTAGTCTCCTCCAACGCTTTTTGTATCGCATCCACACATTCTTCACAGTGCTTCTTTATGTCTCTTCCCCAGAAGCGAAGGACCTTCCAACCTTCATCTTCCAGTGCTTTGTTTACTTCTTTATCCCTTTCAATATTTCTTTCTATCTTGGGAATCCAAAAATCTTTATTTGATTTAAAATCTCCCTTTCGATTATCCCAATCATAGCCATGCCAAAATTCACTATCACAAAAAACCGCCACCTTCTTTGATTTGAAAACAATGTCCGGCTTCCCAATTATTCCGATAACATTCTTTCGGTATCTAAGTCCTCTGCTCCATAATTCTTTCCGAAGTATCAGTTCTATATCCGAATCTTTATTTTTAACCCGTTTCATATTGAAACTAATTTGTTCTTTTGTTTTTTTTACCATGAGGATTCCCTCCTTATCCTCCATAGAAGCTGATATAATATATCATTTTCATTTTACTACTTTTCGCAAACAATAGCAAGAATTTTTCTTAAGTTGATGGAATTCCATTTTTCTTAATTTATGAGAACACTTAATTTTAATATTTTTAAAACCAATTCTATATTCAAAGCTCTTTCCAATACTATTTTACATATAAAACATCTCTGTGATATTCCAGATACGCAAGCAATCTTGTCGAAGGTTGCAGATCAACCTTCATCCCCTTAAATATGCGCAATCGTGATTCATTTGCTGCTCCAACATACGGAGATATTATCATATTCCCTTCTATCGTAAATGTAATTAATCCACTGTCAAACAACCTATCCATATTTGCACACAGCAAAAGTCCATTTTCCGTGTCAATTCTTTCATCATTATCACACAACCGCCATGGCTTAATATGGCTTGCAACCAACAATTTAGGTATATCAATACCCGTGACAACACAATGATAATTATACTTTTTCATTAAGTTATCGCGATATTTTCCCTGTCCTATCCTGGCCTTAATAATAACCTGTTTCTCCGTATCATTTAATATCGAAGAGTTCTTTATTTCTTCTTCTAATTTCTTCTCCGCACATTCATGATCGTTTTTTTCCATCATATAATATCTATACTGTTTAAGTGCACTGCTATACATATGATTCCCACGAGTATTTTTCTCTATAAATAGATGATTTTCTAAAATGTTGTATACTGCAATGTCCAATTCCACAAGATTCATATTAAACAAACTTTTATTTACAACTTTCTGTTCTAACATCTCATTAGATACAGTGTTCACTGCCCGCTTGTATTTATAAACGGAACTCTCACTAAGATTAGAATTTCGTATCATCCAATCGGAAAATTCGTTTAAAATTTCCATTTCGAGACACCTCCTTCAAATATATCATTCTACTTGGCAAACTCCACTATAGAAGTTCCCTTTTCTAAAATTAAAAGCATATTCTTTTAAAAATCTTTTCCCTTTAAATTATCAAGCGACAATCTATTATTTTCACACAAGAATGCGTTTTTTCCAAATCGTGCTCGTATTCTTTTCCAACCATCTGCACCTTCAATAGACTGGATAAATGCAAGTTTTCCCGCAATTATTCTTTCCTGATAAAAAAGCCGTTTCCTCTCCCCATCACAATTATTATCTTTTAACATTTGTAAATCTTCTAAATATTGATAGTATTCATTCACAACAGCATAAACATATTTTCTACCAACAGACAACTTATTTCCAGCATCAAAATGAACTATATTAATACCTATGTATTTTATATGCTGACCATCTTTTCTCAAAAAAATCTGCCTTGTTTTTTTAGAATTTATTTTCAATTTTAAATTACATAAAAGCATCTCTACTTTTTGATTTATTTCCTTGTAGTCGCTTTCAGTAAATATTGTCTTCTTTGATATAAGTATATCATCTGCATATCGAGTATATATACAATTTCTCAAAGAACAAAATTCCGTGATTTTTTTATCAAAATCCAACATATAAATGTCTGACAACAACGGAGATATTACTAAACCTAATGGTAAGTTTTTCTCAAAATAAAAACTTGCAACAATCTTTTTCGTGATAGTATCATATATAGAATCTATATTAAATACTCTTTTTATCTTCTCAATCAATATTTCAAATTTAATACTGTTAAAAAATTTACTTATATCATACTTAATATAAGCATCGTTATTTTTATGTAATTCTACACATTTTTTAATTGAACCACCCTTCTTATACGCAAATGATAGTTCACTTGAAGTATATTTCTCCCGTAAAGATGACATCATTTTCTCATGAATTTTTCTCATCGCATGTCCTTTTTCTGTATCTACATATTTCACCAATTCACGTTTTTTCTTTCCTTTAGTAATAGTAAATGATGTATAAAATTTCTGTTGATTACTTGCACAACTTTCCACTAGCAAATAGTCCTCCTCACTAATTCCAAACACTTGCAACGGATTATTTCCATTAATTTCCTCACAAGTATCAAGAATAGTATCCATATGTTTATCTACCAATCTCAATCCTCTATATGTAGAATAACAATGATAAATATAACAAAACGTTACCATATGATATACAATAGTATCAAAAGAATAACTCAATTTGGTATACAGTTCTATTTCTTTCCCACAATGTATACCTTTTTTTATAAGATAATTTAAAAAAACTTCTTTTGTTATTCTCTGAATGGCATCAACGTTAAAATCTGCAATTGTTGCTTCCTTATTGGTTACTAATTTGCTTTGATTAAGTTCATACATCAACGACATTACAACATCAAACAACATACCAATTGATATATGCAAAATCGTTTTCCCATCTCTGGTTTTGTAGAAAATATGAAAATCATCATCTGGATATTGTTCATTTTCTTCTGTATATAGTGATTTTTCTTTTTTATCTTTGAAAATTATATCACTTGCAATTTCCTTTTCAATATTTTCAGGAACAATGTCTGCTATAAATCCATAATGTTCGACAGCATAATCACTGGAAATAACACTACGAGTAATCGCCGGACGATATTCTATACATTTAGCTTGTTCCGAATTCATTTTCAGAATAACATCTTTAACAAAATATCCAACATTTGACTTATTAAGAATATCTGATTCCTTAGGAACATATGCAACAACGCTATTTGTAAATGCATGATTCATAAATAACCCTAATTCCGAGGCGGCTGATAACGTATCCAAAAAAATATATGTTTTACACGATATTGCAGCAAATATTTCCTCTAACAACTGAATGTTCACGTTTGAGTCTTTTATATTATCTTCCGTCAAAAAATCATCAATAATCAATGGTAAAACACCATCTCTATAATGCTTTCTAAAGCATTTTCTTAAAAGATATCTTCTGTCACTTTTATTTCCTTTTTTAAAGTATGGTCCACACAAAAAAATAATTGGTCTCTTAATTAACACTTCATCTCTTAAAATGTATCCCATGTATATCCTCCTCATAAAAAAAAGAAATCCTACCAGTAGAAAAAGGAAGAAGAAAGCAATGACTGCGCTTTTCGAGCGCAGGCGCGCGAGAAAAGTAAGGGAATTGCTTTCTTCTTCCTTTTCTCTACTGCCAAAAACTCCTTTTTATATCTTTGTCATAGACAAAATACTAGGATTTCTTTGTAGCTATCCTATCACTGTATTCCGTTTTTGTCAAATAATATTTATATGCCTCTCTTCCAACTCTTTTGGATTTTGACAAAAAATTGAACATCCCACTTTCCGCATCCCACTTCCACCCCAAGTTTTCTAACAATTCATCCTCTTTATTTAGTTCCAATAAAATAACCAATAACCTGAATATACCATTTGCATAAGACCGCTTAACTCCAGTACTCCTTTTAAATAATGCGTTACTCTTTTCTTGTATTAACATCAATAGTAAAAACAACTCTCTGTTTGTAATTTGAATACCGGTTTGCAAAACACTAACACTCATTTTTGTTTTTATTTCAACCGGCTTTGCAATCTTAAATGTCAAATCTTGACTTTTGAACTCACTTTGCAGTGAAACTTTTTGTCTAAGCTGTCTTTTTAAACAACTCACAAAATACCCACTGTCTTTCCTATTAAAATCAAGCAATAAATGATATATTTCAACTATTGACAAATATATATTAGCCTTATCTTTAATGATATAGAAATAAAATTCATCTTGAGTAATCTGAACACCATACTCATACCATTCATCCATATAATTCAATTTAACATTCTGTAGCATGATATAATGTTTTTTATCTTGAATCTCATATCCTTTATCTATATATGATTTCATTTCAAGTAGTCTCTTCGCTCTCATGACAGGAATAAAATTTTTCACACTGTCCCCTCCAACTTCAAAATGTTCTACCAAACAAATCCTGTCTCTAAATATCATGACGTATTTTTCATAGATTATAGATAGATTCGTCGTTTGCTTACATCAAAACCAGGAAGCCCCTATTCCACAGTATTTCCCAATCCCCCGCACTGCCCATTCGGATTCCGCTTCGCTCCATCCTCATGACGGCTGACGCCGTATAGTCTCACCCGAAAAATCATCTTTACGAATGCAAGCATTCGACATATGATTTTCGGGTTGCGACTGCACTGCTTACAACTTATTCAAACTCAATCGTTCCAGGCGGCTTACTCGTCAAATCATAGAATACTCTATTGACTCCCTTAACCTCATTTATGATTCTCGTCATTACAGTCTGCAGCACCTCAAACGGAATATCTGCGCTTTCTGCGGTCATGAAATCAATGGTCTTCACGGCACGAAGCGCAACGGCATAATCGTACGTTCTCTCATCGCCCATAACGCCGACGCTGCGCATGTTTGTGAGGGCGGCAAAATACTGGTTGATGTCGCGGTCGAGACCGGCTTTTGCAATTTCTTCACGGTAAATCGCATCTGCGTCCTGCACGATGCGGACTTTTTCGGCGGTTACCTCGCCGATGATACGAATTCCAAGTCCAGGACCTGGGAATGGCTGACGGAATACAAGGTATTCCGGAATGCCGAGTTCGAGACCGACCTTGCGGACCTCATCTTTAAAAAGGTCACGGAGAGGCTCGATGATTTCTTTGAAATCAACGTAATCCGGGAGACCTCCGACGTTGTGGTGGCTCTTGATGACAGCGGATTCACCGCCTAAGCCGCTTTCTACAACATCCGGGTAAATGGTTCCCTGCACGAGAAAATCAACAGCTCCTACTTTTTTCGCTTCCTGTTCGAAAACGCGAATAAATTCTTCGCCGATAATTTTTCTCTTCTTCTCCGGTTCTTCAACACCGGCTAATTTTTCATAAAAACGATCCTGCGCATTGACGCGGATGAAATTCAAATCATAGTCGCCGTCTGGGCCAAATACTGCTTCTACCTCATCGCCTTCATTTTTACGGAGAAGTCCCTGGTCTACAAAAACGCAGGTGAGCTGGTCGCCGATGGCTCTGGAAAGAAGCACGGCTGCAACCGAACTGTCAACACCACCGGAAAGAGCGCAGAGCACGCGGCCATTGCCGACTTTCTCACGGATTGCCTTAATCTGATGCTCAACAAATGAATCCATGCGCCAGTCGCCGGAACAATGACATACATTGTAAACAAAGTTGGAAAGCATTTTCGTTCCCTCTTTGGTGTGAAGCACTTCCGGATGGAACTGAATGGCGTACAGTTTCTCCGATGGATTTTCAGCGGCTGCCACCGGACAATCTGCCGTATATGCACAGATATCAAATCCCGGTGCCACCTTAGAAATATAATCAAAATGGCTCATCCAGCATACGGTGTCTTTGCTGACATCCGTAAACAATGCTGAATTGGTATTTACATGAACGTCGGTTTTTCCGTACTCACGAACCGGTGCTTTCTCCACCGTTCCACCCAGCACGTGCATCATCAACTGAGCACCATAGCAAAGGCCGAGTACCGGAATACCCATTTCAAATAATGCTTTATCATAAGAAGGAGCACCATCCTCATAGCAGCTGTTTGGTCCGCCGGTCAAAATAATGCCCTTTGGATTCATTTCCTTTATTTTTGCTAAATCCGTTTTATACGAATAAATTTCACAATATACATTGCATTCTCGGACTCTGCGCGCAACTAACTGGTTATACTGGCCGCCAAAGTCCAATACGATGACTAATTCCTTATTCAAAATTAGTTTCCTCCTTCTTCATTTGATTCTAATAATATTGTGTAAAAGCCTTTTCGTGCGGGCACGAAGGCCTTTTGTACTTTTTACCCTAGTATCTAACACATTTTATCACGAAACCTCCTATGGGGTCAATGAAAACTCCTACAAATCAAAATACCCAACAAATTTGACATCATGCTTTCCTTTTGGAAACAAATAATGGTAAAGTGCGATAAAATAATCATCCGTCATGCTGGCAAGATAATCGACGACAAGCTGGTTTTTCTCCTGCTCGGCATACGGCTTTCTGACGTGTGATTTGACATAAAAATTATTTTTCTCCATGTATGCCATGTGATGGCGGTAAAAAACAGAAGATTTGTCTCCGCTTTCTGCCTGGCGCAAAAGTTCCTCATACAATTCACCAAACATTGGGCGGATTTCATTTTCATATAAATCGTTGAGCGACTTATTGTTATAAATCATTTCATAATTTTCTTTTTTCGCCTGCCGCAAAGCGTCGAAATACTCTTCATCCATTTTCAAATAATCTCTGCCATAACTGTTTTCGATGATATTGACACTGAAATTATTGATAATTTCACCGTTGCTGGTGCCAATCGCACCTGCGGTAAATGGTGATTCTTTTAACAAATTGAGGCGCATTGCGTCCTGTCTGTCTTTGCCAAGATAGGCAATAATATCGCAGATACGCATCACACAGCCCTCTAACGTGCACGGAATCAACTCGCCGATTGCATTCTCATCGACATAGCACGCTTCCACCTTTTTATCGTATTCTACAAAGGTAGACATCTCGCATGGACGGTACTCTTTTAATTCCAATTCGCCATTGTGACAGAGGATTCCGTCTAAGGTCTGCAAACTGATATTCCAGTTTACCATATCGTCCAGCACGCGGACGCTATGTACATTATGATTAAAATAACGACCGGTATGCTCCTGATACAGACTGCTCAGAATCCGCTCGCCGGCATGGCCAAACGGCGTATGACCGATATCATGTCCAAGAGAAATGGCTTCAATCAAACTTTCATTGAGGCCTAACACACTGCCGATATTTCTTGCGATTCGTGACACGAGCTGAACATGCAGGGCACGCCTTGAAATGTCATCATTCTGGTAAAAGGAAAATACCTGCGTCTTATCCGAATAACGGTTGTAATACGGCACATGCATAATTTTCTCCACATCCCGCACAAATGCCGGACGCCACAAATTCGCCTTATCGTGGTCCATGCGTCGTCTCACGATTTTCTCATCCGGAAATGCATACGGATTTTTCTTATGTTTCTCTCTATCCTCTAAAATCCGCTCCTGCAATTCCTTTGATAATGAATGATACTGCGCCATAATTTCCTCCATTTTTCATTTCTTTATTCTTCTGAATCGTCCTCCGCCACAACGATTTCAGTCTTTAACCGACTCAATCGTCTGGATATCGAAATCGTCACATACAAGTCCGTGATACCGCTGTAGACCAGTGCAATTCCGAGACACATAATCAAAATCTGCGCCGCCTCAAATGGATTCATCAATAACACAATACCGGCTACAATATTAATAATAGACATAGCAAATGCAACATGCCATGTACCGTGTCCGAGACGAAGCATATCAACAGAATTCTGCATCTTCAAGATTCCACTCATCGTCACCAAAAAGCCAAGTACCGCCGGAATTAAATCGGTCAGTTTATCCACTTTTACAATCACAAGGATTCCACCGAGAATCGCACACAATCCAACCACGAGGTCATAACGGTAAATAATACCACTGATATCTTTTCGCAGGTAGTTGATTAACGATGCCACGCCCAACGCCAAAAGCATCGCCGCCAGCAGATAGCAAATCGTTTTCATCGTTGCCCCCGGCCAGAGAATCAAGACAATACCAAGTGCAATAAAAATTACTGCGAGCAAAATCAAATTCCATTTCAACTGTTTTAATAAACTCATAAACACCCTCCAATCATTCAAAATAGTATTCGGTCGTTACCATATCCACACCAACTTCATCCAAGAGACGCTTCATTTCGTCTTCTTTGTTTACCGTCCAGACATTGACAAAAAGCCCCGCCTTGTGAAGTTTTTCCACATCTTCTTTGGAAACAAGCGTGTAACGCGAATCGAGTGAAATCTCATTTTCAGTAAGCCATGCAATCAGCTCATCCGAAACTTTCGTCCACTTGTTGCCGCCAACCGCCCCATAAACGTACTGAAGCTTTGATGCCGGAATTCCGATATCTTTCAAACGCAACAGTGCCAAAAGGTGCATACTGATAAAAACAGTTCGTTCAAGAAGTCCCTTTTGTTTTACCAAATCAACGATTTCTCTTAATTCTACAGTTGTATAATCCATCTTCAGTTCCACAATTGGGTGAATCGTTTCGCTCCTCGCCATAATGGACAAATACTGTGAAAAAGAAATCAAATGCTGCAAGGGATGCTCCTCTCTCTTTTTCCCCGCTGTCACCGGATAGCTGATTACTTCCCCAAAAGTCATCTGGGGAATCCAGCGGTCAATCCCGCACATCCTGCGCAAATGTCCATCGTGGCTGACAACGTAAACGCCATCTTTTGATTTCCAAATATCACATTCTACGCCATAAAAATCCCCCTCTACCGCCATTGCAAATGACGCCTGCGTGTTTTCCGGCGCCTCCGAACTGAAACCGCGGTGTGCAATCCTCTTGATTTTCATTTGGCATCCTCCTTGGTTTGAGATATGGTTTCTCAAGTTTATAACGTAAGTATACTCATTTTGGAGGAAAAAATCAACTTTGATGCAGAAAGGGTTTGTTGGAATTTTTCAGTTTCCGTAATTGAATAAAACAGCTTTATGTCCCGAGGGCACTTTCGTTCGTTGAGTACGTAGCGGTATGGACACTGAAACTACCAGTGCCTCATACCGACGTACTCAAAACCCACGGGTTCACAAAGCTGTTTTATTAAATAACTGGAATACTGAAAAGATTTTCAACAAATACCTTTTCCATATTTACTTTTCTTCTATGTATCTCCCTATTATTCTTTCAACTTTCTTATCCGTTCCATACGACCGCACAATTTTCAAAAAGTCGTCTGTTGTTACGATTTGAAATTGATATGTCTGATAATATTTATGCAGCATTTGAAAGAATGTTTTATCGCCCATTGTTTTCCACAGTTCATACAGGAATAGTTTGCCGCCCTCGTAAACAGAGTTTGAGTATTCGTCCGGCTTGTCCTGATAATCGCTTACGCTTCGGTTGATTGCTTTGGTGCGGGAGGACTGGGGGATGACGATTTTTCGGAACCATCGGTCCATGTCTTTGCGGGTGGAATACTTGTCGCTCCACAGTTTTTTCTGTAATTTTTTATTTGCATAATAAGGGAATAACACGTCTTCACAGAACTCACAAAAGCCCTCGTCAAGCCACGGCTCCTTGTACGAGTCGTTGCCGATTGCAGCATAAAACCACTGGTGAGCGATTTCATGCGGAACATGCGCTTCCAGTCCCCCGTAAGAATTCTTGTTAATTTTGCGAAAGTCCTTCACATCCGGCATGCCAATCATACAAAGCCCCGGATATTCCATCGCGCTGTTCATAAAGCAATGCACGATTTTTAACTGTGAAAACGGATACGAACCTATTTTTTCCGAAAAAATGCGGACTGCCTCTTTCGCAAGCTGCATGGAATATTTGTAATAGCTCTGATTTTTCTCATAATTTGGTCCCAAAATTGAAATCGTTGTACTGCCGGTCTTCGCATCCAGCCGGCAAAAATCATCCGACAAAACCGCTGCAAACTCTCTTAACTTTTTGCCGGTAATCGTTGTTCCATCCTGCACAGAGTGCTGCGTGCCGGTTGCTGCAATCGTGTATTTTTTCGGATGCCGGAATGTAACTTCATAATCTGCTGCCTCATACACATACGTCTCATCGTTGTCACCCACATAAGGATTTTCGTTCCACGCCCCCTTTTGATAGCGAGAGATACAGGGAAAACAAAACGAAAGCTGATACATTTCATGCCCGTCATAAGAGATATAGCCAAATCGGTTTTTCTGTTTGGGAATCTCGGTGCGGAATGAAAATTCAACAGTTACACACTCGCGGGCCGGTGCTAAAACCCGGTTCTTATCAGATAAATAAAGAACTGACGCATCTTCTTTTTTATCAATCTGCAAAATATGTCCTCCGATTCTTGCGGAGGTTATCTCAGTTTTGCACACTTTCTTTTTCTGGTTCGTTTTCTCCTGCAAAATAGCGGCTGCCCAATTGCGCACGCAAATACTCTTCAAATCATCATCGGTCGCATTTTTTAGTGTCGCACGGACCGTTCCGGAAAGAACCTTGTTGTTGGTGTCAAGCAATATGTTCATCCGGTATTTGCCGGCATACGCTTTTCCTTCTTTTTTTATCTTTTCGTGTTTCTGTTCTACTTTTGTCGTCTCTGGATGCCCTGTGACAAAAACACCTGCGGCAACCGCCACTCCTATTACCGCCAGTATCATGACTGCTATACCTATTTTCTTCATTCGCTGCCTCACTTTCTATCAAGTTTACTTCTTAATTCCCCCTACAAAATATCCACACAAAACTGATACTTGGAAAGTTTTTTTGCTTCTTTCCTTGTTTTTGCGCGATACAATTTGAGGTTATCTGCCGTTGTGACATAACCATACAATTTCGTTATCACACGCCCTCTCCTTGCATAAATTTTCTGCTCCCATGGACCTTTTTTCTCACCAATTTCTTCAAAAGAAATCTTCTCGCCGTTCTGATCAAACAATGCAATCTGGCTGTGCACGACTCCGCTCTCCTTTGTAAACACAACAATCTGATAAGGGGAAACAAACACACTTTTTACTACCAAATGACTGTTTAGCTTTTTATTGACTGCAATCTCTCTACTCCCTTTTTTATAAACCGTATACGGGATTTCAAAATTCCATGAACCGCAGATAGACTGCTCTTTATCCTGAAGATAAACCGTCAAAATCCGAATCCGAAGAGTTCCGTCTTTCTTAATGACATCCTCTTTATCAAATTTCATCATTCCGATAAACGCATGCTTGTCAACAAATTTTCCATCCAGCAAAATGTCGGAATCTTCTTTTGACATCTGTTTTCCAAAACTATACTGTGCTTTCACACAGATTCCATTTCCTTCCTTTGAAAAATCCATCTGCTCTGCCTGCATTTTCATCGTAACATACACAGAAAATCCATCGCAGTAAACTTCCGACGCCGTCAGTTTGATTCCTTGGCTTTGTGCACTTAAATGGTTTTCCCTTTCCTGTGTAATCTTTTTCGCATCCTTATACTCACCGGAGTAAATAACTCCCTTCTCTACCTTTTGAAAAATGGTTCCAAGAATCGGAAGATTCGCCGCAAGTGACGGATTTACCGCAAGCACGCTGCCGCATATCAAAATAACAACACAAGCTGCCACCGCCAGACGTTTCCACGTGCGTTTTTCAATTTTTCTCTCCGGTGCATCCGGCAGATTCTGCAAAGTATCACAAACCGTCTGTTTTACCGCATCCGGCACCTCATCCGTTCTCCGAATATTGCCAAGCCATTTTGTAAATCTATCCATACTAAATCCCTCCAATTCATAAGCGTCCGTCGCTGTCAGGTGATGCTTCTTTCCCAATCTCATAAAATTGCTCCAAAGTCTTTCTCGCTGACTGCAGCCTGCTTTTTACCGCACTTTGTCCAATTTGCAGTGCTCCCGCAATTTCCCGGACTTTAAACTGCTGCCCGTAATAAAGCTCCACAACGATACGCTGCTTTTCATTTAGAAAACCAAGCATTTCCTGCCACTCGATTTCTCCGTATTTATCCGAGCAGTCCATGACATCCGGAAAATTGTCTGCCGTAACCGTCCGCTTATTTTCATTATAAATCGCATAACACCGGTGAATTAAAATCCGCGTCATCCACGTTTTAAAAAATTTAGCATTTCGCAAAGAACCTATTTTTTCCCAGCAGATAAGAATCGTTTCCTGTATGGCATCTGCCGCATCCTCGTCATTTTGCAAAATAGCAATTGCGGTCTTATACATACTCACCTGATAATTCTCCACCAGTTTCACAAAGGCTTCTTTGTCGTGCTTTTTCGCTTGTAACACAAGTTTTTTGTCCATGGTATGTTCCTTTCTTCCAAGGCCTTGAAATTAAGTACTACAACTATTAGATAAAAGAATACCACATTTGGTCGGTTTTTACTTCAAAAAAAGCCACATCTACCTGCGGGTACAGGTAAATATGACTTTCTTTTTTATGATTTCCTATTTTCTACTCATACCGAAGTGCTTCAATCGGGTCAAGTTTCGCCGCTTTGTTCGCCGGATAGTAACCGAAGAACACGCCGATAATCATGGAAAATACAACGGAACCAATGATGGCAGCCACCGGAGCAGATGCCGCATAGCCTAGGAGGGAAGCGGCGACGGCTCCGAGAATAAATCCTAAGATAATCCCAAAGACGCCTCCCAGCAAGCAGAGGATAACCGCTTCTATAATAAATTGCAGGCGGATGGAGCTGTTCTTTGCGCCAAGCGCCTTGCGCGTACCGATTTCTCTGGTACGCTCGGTAATTGAAACAAGCATAATATTCATAACGCCGATTCCGCCTACTAAAAGGGAAATGCCGGCGATAAACGCAATCGCAATGGAAACGGTATCAATCATGTCATTCATGGAACTTGTCATACTGCTCATCGTATTCTTTACATTTTCTACCTTTAATCTAAAGAAAAAGTATGAACAGCCTGTGTTCATACCTTGATAATTCGGACATAAAGTTGTGATTTTTCTGTTAAATGGAAAATAGTTCCTCTAACTGCTCATACGTCTCCACCGTGTTCATTGCACGACGCAGAGAAGCAGAATGTGGATAACCCGCGGTGTACCACGCCGCGTGGCTTCGCATTTCACGCATGCCGCGTTTTTCGCCTTTCCACTCAATCTGCATTTTGGCATGGCGCAGAATCATCCGGCACACTTCGGAAAAAGGGGGTTTTTCCGGTACCATTCCGGTTTCTAAATATGTCTTAATCTGATGAAAAATCCACGGATTTCCCTGCGCCCCGCGGCCAATCATCACACCGTCACAATTTGTCTGCTCCATCATGTTTTTGGCATCTTCCGGCGTAAAAATATCTCCATTTCCAATGACCGGAATTGACACCGTATCTTTCACTTTGGCAATTATTTCCCAGTCAGCCTTTCCGCTGTAATACTGTTCTCTCGTTCTGCCATGTACTGCCACAGCCGCTGCGCCTGCTGCTTCCGCCGCCTTTGCCATCTCAATAGCCTGCACTTCGTCTGCACCAAATCCTTTGCGAAATTTCACCGTCACCGGTTTGTCAATCGCTTTTACCGTTTTCTCGATAATTTTTGCCGCAAGCGGAATGTTTTTAAGGAGAGCAGAACCCTCGCCATTATTTACAACCTTTGGCACAGGACACCCCATATTGATATCTAAGATGTCAAAATTCCGATGCTCAATTTTTTTTGCCATCTCACTGATAATATCCGGGTCTGAGCCAAATAACTGCAGCGATACCGGACGTTCCCTGTCATCAATCCGAAGTAAGTCCTCGGTATTTTTATTATTATAAAAAATGCCTTTTGCACTCACCATTTCTGTGCAGATTAAATCCGCTCCCTGCTCTTTGCAAAGCAGACGAAATGGCAGGTCCGTAACCCCTGCCATTGGTGCTAATACAATATTGCCATCTAAGCTTACATTGCCGATTTTCAGTTTGTTACTTCCCATCTTCACTCTTTTTCGTCCTCTCATAAATCAGACGCATGCCCTGTAAGGTCAGCTCTGAATCATAAATATCAATCTTATCGGTGCCCTCTGAAATAATGCGTCCGAGCCCGCCGGTTGCCACAACTTTCATATTCTGATAACCCGATTCTTCACGGAACTTGTCAATGATATATTCCGCCTGTCCAATCGTTCCATACACAAGTCCTGCCTGCATACTTGTAATCGTGGTTTTCGCCATAATCGACTCCGGTTTTATAATTTCAATTTCCGGAAGTTTTGCTGCATTGCTCCAAAGTGCTTTCGCACTGATTCTTATACCGGGTGCTGTCACACCTGCAACAAACGCGCCGTCTTCCGTCACCAAATCATATGTCGTAGCCGTGCCGTAATCAATGACAAACACCGGCCCGCCATACAAAAAGTAAGCACCGACCGCATCCACGACACGATCTGCTCCGATTTCCATCGGATTCGTCGTTGCAATGCGGATACCCGATTTTGTTCCATTTCCCACAATCATCGGATCACAGTCAAGATATTTTTTTACACCGCTTGTCAGAGAATACATAATCTTTGGCACAACGGAGCAGATAATGACATCCTCAACGTCGTCCGCGGAGACATCTTTGTGGGATAACTGCTCCACGATCTGGACACCAAACTCATCGGAAGTTCTCGGCAGACTGGTTGTCAGCCGGAACTTATGCAGAATTTTATCTCCTTGAAAAAGTCCAAATGTCAAATTTGTATTTCCGATATCAATCGCCAGTAACATAATAGCCCCCATTCAGAGTAAATGATTTCATTCGTTCACTCCGTCAATAAAAAATGTTTTATAGTAAGTCTCTAAATTTTCTAAAAGTTCTGCATATTTTACACGGTATTGTTTAATTTTCAAATGGCTTCCGATTTCATCATAGAAGAAATCATTTTCCTTTGCCGTCGTAGACATATAAAGGGAGCCATCTTCATCAAATTCCATGGTAAATACACCGCCGACATCTTCCGTCATCGTCACCGCCATAATCTGCAGTTCATCCTGAATCGCGGATGGAAGCGATGCATAACGCGGATTTAAATAATATTTCTGCTCGTAGGCACTGCACGCACACAAAATCTGTTCTTCCTGCATGGAAAACCTCCTAATCCCGTTCACTTAACGGTGTATATGGTTTATGTTTTGCCACCGCTTTATAAGCCGGACGAATGATTTTTCCGGCATTGACAAGTTCCTCTAAACGGTGCGCACTCCAGCCTGCGATACGTCCAATTGCGAAAATCGGCGTATAGAGCTCATGCGGAATCCCCAACATGCTATATACAAGTCCGCTGTAAAAATCAATATTGGCACTAACACCTTTATAAATATGACGCTCATTCGCAATCACTTTTGGTGCCAGTTTTTCGACCAGATTGTAAAGGGCAAATTCTTTCTGAAGCCCTTTTTCATCGGCAAGTTTCTGGACAAATTTGCGGAACGTTCTCGCACGCGGGTCAGAAATTGAGTACACCGCGTGTCCCATACCGTAAATCAAACCGGCACGGTCAAATGCCTGCTGATTCAGAAGGGCAATCAGATACGATTCTACTTCGTCCTCATCTTCCCAGTTTTTTACTTTCTTTTTCATATCGTCAAACATCTGCGATACTTTTTTATTTGCTCCACCATGTCTTGGTCCTTTCAGCGAACCGAGTGCTGCCGAAATGGCCGCATAAGTATCGGTTCCTGATGAGGTTACTACATGGTCCGTAAATGTCGAGTTATTACCGCCGCCATGCTCTGCATGAAGTACGAGGGCAATGTCTAAAATTTTTGCCTCTAACGGTGAAAATTTGCTGTCCGGGCGAAGCATATGCAGAATATTTTCTGCGGTCGAATACTCCGCTTTTGGCGGATGCAGAAAGAAACTGGTTCCTTCATGGAAATAGCATGCCGCCTGATAACCATATACCGCAAACATCGGAAACAGTGCGACTAACTGCAAACACTGGCGCAGCACATTTTCCGTAGTAATATCGTCTGCTCTGTCGTCATAGGAATATAACGTAAGAACGCTTCGTCCAAGTGTATTCATAAGGTCAACACTTGGTGCTTTCATAATAATATCACGTACAAAGCTGGTTGGCAGGCTTTGACGATAATTGGCTAACATGTCCTTGAGTTCTTCCAGTTCAGATTCATTCGGCAGTTTTCCAAAAATCAGAAGATACACAACTTCCTCATATCCAAACCGTTTTTCAGATAGAAACCCATCCACGATCTCCTCAATATCAATGCCTTGATAAAATAATTTACCATCGCAGGGAACTTGTACCCCATCGGAAATTTTTGTTGATTGAATCTCTGAAATTTCTGTGAGGCCGGTCAATACACCACGTCCATTCAAATCACGGAGTCCGCGCTTTACTTCATATTTTTCATAAAGAGTAGAGTCAATGGTGCTGCTCGCTTCACACACCGATGCCATCTTATGTAACCACTCATTTCGATATCTGGCGTTTAAGTTATTGCTCATATTGGCTCCTTTCGTTGCTTTACCTTGGAAGTGTCACATACATAACCGCTTTGATTGTGTGCATGCGGTTTTCTGCCTCGCGAAATACCACGTCAGCATATTTTTCAAACACTTCATCTGTTACTTCCATTTCCGTCAATCCATATTTTTCATGGATTTCTTTTCCAATCTTAGTTTTCAAATCATGGAATGCCGGCAGACAATGCATAAATACAGCATTATCTTTTGCATTATCCATTGCCGCTTTGTTAATCTGATAAGGACTTAATGCCTCAATTCTCTCTTTCCAGACTTCATCCGGCTCACCCATAGAAACCCATACATCGGTATAAAGAACATCTGCATCTTTTGTTCCCTCTTTTACATCTTCTGTGAGAGTAATGCTGCCACCGCTCGTCTTTGCATATTCCTCACACAAGGCGACCAGTTCTTTATTTGGAAAATATTCTTTTGGTGCGCAGGCAGTAAAATGCATTCCCATCTTGCTGCACGCAATCATCAGAGAATTTCCCATGTTATAACGGGCATCTCCCATATAAGTCAGACGGATTCCTTCCAAATGTCCAAACTGCTCCTCAATGGTAAGAAGATCAGCAAGCATCTGGGTCGGATGATATTCATTCGTCAATCCGTTCCAAACCGGCACACCGGCATACTCTGCCAGTTCTTCAACAATTTCCTGTCCAAAGCCACGGTACTCAATACCGTCAAACATACGTCCAAGCACGCGTGCCGTATCCGCAATACTTTCTTTCTTGCCAATCTGGGAACCACTTGGATCTAAGTATGTCACACCCATTCCCAAATCATGTGCTGCGACTTCAAACGAGCAGCGTGTTCTCGTACTTGTTTTTTCAAAAATCAGGGCAATATTTCGTCCCTCAAATTCTTTCATCGGAACATGATTTTTCTTCTTTTCCTTCAACTCTTTTGCTGTATCCAGAAAATAGCGAATCTCTTCCGGTGTAAAATCCTTTAGTGTCAAAAAGTTTCTTCCTTGTAAATTCATTTTTTCACTCTTTTCTCTGTGTTATTTTTCTTTACATGTTTCAATCACGGATTTTGCCAGTCCTGCAATCCCCTGAATTTCCGATGGAATGATAATTTTGGTTGCCTGGCCGTCACTTGCTTTTTCAAATGCTTCCAAACTCTTCAAGGTCAGAACTGATTCCGTCGGTGCAGCTTCATTTAAGTATTTCAGACCTTCTGCTGTCGCTTTCTGGACTTCTGCAATCGCCTGAGCCTTACCTTCTGCCTCGCGAATCATTGCTTCTTTCTTTGCTTCTGCACGAAGGATTGCTGCTTCTTTTTCTGCTTCCGCTTCCAAAATCGCAGACTCCTTTTTACCTTCTGCTACAAGAACTGTCGATTTTTTTTCACCTTCCGCACGAAGAATAGATTCACGTCTCTCACGCTCCGCCTTCATCTGCTTCTCCATGGAGTCCTGAATTTCTCTCGGTGGAATGATGTTTTTCAATTCCACACGGTTTACTTTGATTCCCCACGGGTCAGTCGCAATATCCAGATTGGAACGCATATGCGTATTAATTGTCTCACGTGACGTAAGTGTCTGGTCCAATTCCAAATCACCAATGATATTTCTAAGTGTAGTCGCCGTCAGATTTTCAATTGCCATAATCGGACTTTCCACCCCGTACGTGAAAAGCTTCGGATCCGTAATCTGGAAAAATACAACGGTGTCAATCTGCATCGTTACATTATCCTTTGTAATTACCGGCTGTGGCGGGAAATCCATCACCTGCTCTTTTAACAGAACTTTTCTTGCCACCTTGTCAATAATCGGAACCTTAAAATGCAGTCCAACCGACCATGTACACTGATAGCCGCCCAGTCTTTCAACAATAAACGCATGTGCCTGTGGCACAATTTTAATACAAGATGCCAGTACACAAAGAATAATTACTACAATCGCAATAATAATAATTGGTACCAGGCTAATCTCCATTTCATTTCCCATAACATGCCTCCATTCCGCGCTTTTGCGCTGTTTTTATCACTCTTTTACCAGTAACTTGACACCGGAAACCGATTGAATCGTTACCACCTTTCCCTCTTCAATCACCGTGTCATCTACACTGCGTGCCATCCATTCGACACCACGAAGACGTACCGTGCCACTTCCCTTTGCATTATCAATTGTTTCGATGACTTCCGCTTTCTGCCCCGGCAGTTCATCAATATTGGTCTTGGCACGACTTTTATCAAGCACTTTTACAGCAAACGGACGAACTAAAACCATAACCACAACCGACACGCCGGCAAACAAAACAATCTGTAACCACAAAGGGCTGTTAAGTCCTGCTGCAATTGCCGCTGCTACACCACCAAGACTAAACCAAATTGTCGTAAGACCCAGTGTAAAAATCTCAATTACCAACATAATGGCTACCAGTACAAGCCAAAAAATCGTCAACATCGTCTCGAATCCTTCCTTTCATTTTATTCACTGTTTCTCCTTATCATACTAAAAAATTAGGTTTTTGTCAAAATTTTAACACATTTTGTTTGTCGCGTGGGCGCTGCCATTTTTTTAGTTTCCGTATTTTATTCGAAAAGTTTGCATGGCGTGGGCGCTTTCATTTTTTTAGTTTCCGTATTTTATCCGAAAAGTTTGCATGGCGTGGGCGCTCCCGCTAGACAAATACGCAGAAGTATCGACATGCAAACTACGCATGTCTCATACTTGCGCATTTGTACCCACGCCATACAAATCTTTTCGAATAAATTACTGGAATCCTAAATAAGTTGACAGTAAACCTCTTAGTGCAAACTTTTTCTTCATAAATCACCGAAATCCTAAATAAGTTGGCTGCTGCCTCTTTACACAAATCTTTTCTTCATAAATTATCGGCGTACCGAATAAGTCTTCCAAAATGCCTCTGCTACCAATAGTGTAAGCAACCGAAGGCGAAATAACTCTCGCTGTACTCTATCTAAATGTTGCCCCAAAACAAGTTGCTTACCAATTCAGAACGCTTTCGCGCCTAGCATTTACGGCTAGCTTTCTATAATTTCCAGTAATTTAGTACAAAAAGTTTTGGGGCTCATGGGTTTTGAGTGCGTCGGTATGTGGCACTGGTAGTTTCAGTGCCCATACTGCTACGCAACTCAACGAGCGAAAGCGGCCCATGAGGAACAAACTTTTTGTACTAAATTACGGAAACTATAGATATTACTGTAATTGCTTGCCGCAAGCGGTCCCGAATGGGAATCTTGCGCTCTTTTTTTTATTTACCCTAATTACAGCAAAATTTATTTCCATTTCAGTGCCCATACCGCTACGCAACTCAACGAGCGAGAGCGGCCCATGAGGAACAAACTTTTTGTACTAAATTACGGAAACTATAGCTACCTATTCCGCTGCACCTCATACATCAACAACGCAGCCGACACCGCTGCATTTAACGACTCCAGTTCGCCCTCCATCGGAATGATTACTTTTTTATCGGCAAGGGCGGTGACTTCATCACTCAGTCCATTTGCCTCGTTGCCGATTAAGATGCCGATGCGTCCATCATACGTTTCCTCGCGGAAGTTTTTCTTGCCCTGTAAATGAGCGGCATAAAAATGAAATGACTGTTTTTGCAGCTGTTTCATCTCCTCGCTCATTGACTCGCAGATATAAAACGGGACACGAAACATTGCTCCCATCGTTGAACGCACAACTTTCGGATTAAACAAATCCACACAGCCGGACGACAAAACAACACCCGACATACCGGCCCCTTCTGCTGTCCGAAACATTGTTCCCAAATTGCCGGGATCTTGTATGTTTTCGAGGCAGAGAAGTTTACATTCACTTGAGGAAATCATTTGCTCCCTGTCATAGGACGGCATTGTGATAACCGCCAAAACACCCTGTGGATTTACGGTGTCTGACATCTGCTTAAATAGCGTTGTCTTAAGTACCTCAATCACCGGACGTTTTTGTAGTTTTGCTAGTTCTTTGGCTAATGCTTGTTCTTCTTTTTCATCACAGTACAATTCCTGTACCAAATCTCTCTGCAAAGCCTCATGCACCATTTTCCATCCCTCTACGACAAAGACACCTTCTTTTTTTCTTGCTCTTGCCTGCTTCATCAGTTTCTGGATGCGCTTAAATTTTGCATTTGCTGCTGACTCAATCATTCTTTCATCTCCCGTAACTTCTGTATCTCTGTATTATGCCCCAATACAATTAAAACATCCTGTGGGTGCAGCGCATACGACGCGGGTGGATTTACATTGGTCTCTTCCAATCCGCGGATACCGATAATACTGATGCCATAGCGTGAGCGGATATTTAACTGCTCCAATGTTTTTCCCGCCCAGTTTGACGGCACTGCCATATCCACAATACTATATTCATCCGAGAGTTCAATTGCCTCAAAATAATTACCATTCATAATATCGTTGCCAACACGGATTCCCATTGCACGGTCAGGAAAAATTACTTTGTCTGCCCCGATACGGCTCAAAATTCTTCCTTCCATATCAGTGGATGCCTTTGCCATGATAAATGGCACATTCAATTCTTTTAACTGCATCGTAATCAAAGCACTGGTCTCCAAACTCCGTCCGACGCCGATAATCGCACCGTCGTAATTTCCAATTCCTAACTGTTTGACCGCTTCCGGGTTTGTGGCATCCGCACAAATTGTATGCGTCACTTCCGAAGCAATCTGCTCTAACCGCTCCTCATCTTTATCCACTACCATCACGGTAGCACCGGAATTGGCAAGGGTTTTCGCAACATACATACCAAAATCACCAACACCAAACACAACAAATTCTTTTCGTTTCATCGTATTCCTCCTATCCAACAGAAACCCGCTCTTTCGGGTACGTTTTTACATTCACAAAGCGCTTGGAGTTAAAAAACAGGGCAAGCGAAATCGGACCGATTCGTCCAATATACATTGTTACTATAATAATTAACCGCGACACCGTAGTCAAATGCGGGGTAAAATCTCTGCTTAATCCAACCGTCGCAATGGCAGAAACAATTTCATACAGACAATCAATAAAATTGCCCGGCTGAACTGCCGCTAAAATGACTGTAGTTCCTAACATTACACCGAAACTCACGGCAAAAATCGACAGCGCACGGCGCACCGCCATATCACTGACTCTCCGTGCAAACATTTCCGTATCACGACGCCCCTTAATAATAGAAACAACCGTTAATACAAGTACCGCCATCGTCGTTGTTTTGATTCCTCCCGCTGTACCGGACGGTGACCCGCCAATAAACATTAAAAGACAGCACACAAGGGCAGTCGACTTATTTAACCCTGACTGTGAAATGGTACAAAATCCTGCCGTTCTTGTCGTTACTGACTGAAAAAAAGCTGCCTGAATTTTATCAAAAAAAGACAAAGGACCAAGTGTTGCCGGATTTTGATATTCAAGAATTAATATCAAAATAGCACCAACCACAATCAAAAAAGCTGTCATAAAAAGTACAAGTTTTGCATTTAACGATAAATAATGTAAAGATTCCCTTCCGGTTCGGCGTTTTCGTTTTCCCTGTTTCATAACATCCAATACATTCCACCAGACCGGGAAACCTAGTCCTCCTAAAATAATCAGCCCCATTGTTGTAATATTCACAACCGGATTTCCGACATAACGGCTCAAACTATCCGGTCCGATTACATCCATCCCGGCATTGCAAAATGCGGACACGGCATTAAAAACGGAATACCAGATTCCCGCCAAACCGTAATCTGGAATAAACACCGTCATATAAAGAAGGGCACCCACTGTCTCTACGACAAGGGTCCCCTTTAGAATTTTTTTCACCAAAACAACAAGCCCCTGAATCGTATCGAGGTTATACGCATCCTGAATCAAAAGTCTTTCTTTCATGCCAATCCGGCGACGCAGAATCAACATAAACATCGTGGTAAACGTAATTACACCTAAGCCGCCAACCTGCGCCAAAAGTGCAATCACAACCTGTCCGAACAGACTCCAGTGTGCGTATGTAGGCACCGTCACAAGGCCGGTCACACATACCGATGTAGTCGAAGTAAACAGTGCATCCACAATTCCCGTTACTTTTCCTGTTTTCGAAGAAAGCGGAAGCATTAAAAGAAATGTTCCAATTACAATAGCAACAAAAAATCCAACTGCTATAATTCTCGTCGTTGTAAATTCTTTTTTCCTGCCGAAACGCTTCATTAATGAATCACTTCCCTTTCCTTATGGACATAATGCAGTACATATTTACCTCTGCCACGTGTCTTTGCTTTATAAAGCGAGTCATCCGCCTGCGTATACATCTGCTCAAACGAAACCGGGACTTTTCCTGCTACAGCAGCTCCGATACTGCAAGTCATATTGATATTTCCATTCTCATTCGATATTGCTTTTATTTCGTGCTGAATACGGGAGCATTTTCCAGCCAGCCAGTCCTCACTCTTTAAGTTTCTGACATAAACCATAAACTCATCCCCGCCAACACGTCCAATGATATCCGAGCCACGAAAAATACTTGTCAAAAACTCCGCAACATTTTCCAAAAACATATCGCCGACAAGTTTACCAAGTTCATCATTCATGCGCTTCATATTATCAATATCAACAAGAAGAAGTGCACATTCATGTGTCTCATCCCTTGCATTTAAAGTGTCACGCAGAGAATTTTCAAATGAAAACTTATTCAAAATTCCCGTAACCGGGTCTACCATACAGCGTCTCTGATACTCACGCTTCGCATTATTATCACGGATTCGAAGCTGCACAATCGTAAGTGTCATCATATAACCAAGCACCAATCCAATAAATGCCGTAAAGACGTCAGATTGGGCAATACGCGGAACTTTATACCAAAGAGTAACAATTGAGTAAACCAAATCAACAATTGCCATTAATGGTATAATCAATCGAAAGCGAAGAATAAATACCGTTGGTGTTACAATCAGTAACAGCGGCACAAAACTTGCCGGGACATTACGGTACGGAAAAATATCAATCCATGCGGTTATTATAAACATCCCCAGTATAAATAATGTACAAATTGTATTTGCCACATAATAATGAATCTTTGGTCTCGAAGCATAAAAAATTGAAATTCCTGCTGTCAAAACAACAAATCCAAACAATACATAATACGGTAACGAAATAGTCCATCCACGAACCAAAAATGGCGTAAAGAAAAATGCAAACAAAATAAATGGCACCAATAAAATCGTGATTTTTTTTAACATTCTTAAATTCTGTCTGCCACTCTCTTCCCTGCAATCTAAAAAAAACTGTCTTCGTTCGCGGTTATATCTGTTAAAAAGTTCCGAATACAATTTCGTACGTGTCATAATCCCCTCTCCTTTTTACTTAATTCTGATTCATTTTTGCCAGTTTTGCTGCCTGATCCGCAGCAATCAAACTATCAATAACTTCATTCAAATCCCCATTGATAATCGAATCCAGCTTGTGAAGCGTAAGTTTAATTCGGTGATCCGTTACCCTTCCCTGTGGATAATTGTAGGTACGGATTTTCTCCGAGCGGTCTCCGGTACCAATCTGACTTCTTCTCTCCTCCGCTTCCGCATCGTGTGCTTTGGCGCGCTCCAGTTCATACAGTCTCGCACGAAGCACCTTCAGCGCCTTATCCTTATTTTTCAACTGTGATTTTTCATCCTGACATGAAATAACGATGCCGGTCGGAATATGAGTTAAGCGCACCGCTGAATCTGTCGTATTGACACACTGTCCACCATTTCCGGAGGCACGGAACACATCAAATTTACAATCATTCATGTCCAATTCCACTTCCACTTCCTCCACTTCCGGCATAATTGCCACAGTAGCTGTCGAAGTATGGATTCGTCCGCCGGACTCTGTTGCCGGAATTCGCTGCACACGGTGTACGCCACTTTCATATTTTAATTTTGAATATGCACCGGTTCCATTAATCATAAAAACAATTTCCTTAAATCCACCGATGCCATTTTCATTTGAATTCATTGTATCCACTTTCCAATGGTTTGCCTCCGCAAACTTACAGTACATACGGTACAAGTCAGCAGCGAACAACGCCGCTTCATCACCACCGGCACCGGCACGAATCTCCACGATTACGTTTTTATCATCATTCGGGTCCTTTGGCAGAAGCAAAATGCGAAGTTCATTCTCAATGTCGTCAATTTTCCCTTTGCACTCATTGAGTTCCTCTTTTGCGAGTTCTCTCATTTCCTCGTCAGTTTCCTCTTCGAGCATCGCCAAACTATCTTCAATCCCCGCTTTTGTCTCCTTATATTCGCGGTATTTTTCCACAATCGGCTCCAAATCTGACTGTTCTTTCATCAGTTTCTGATATCTCGATGCGTCATTTAACACCTCCGGCTCACTTAATTCTTTGAGCACTTCATCATAACGAAACAAAATATCTTCTAATTTGTCAAACATATGCTTCCTCCTAACGAACCATTTCCGTCTGTAAACCAAACACAATCCGGTTTCGTCCACAGTAATCTTTTTTTATTGTAATTTCTTTGAACCCTGCCGCTTCCATCAGTCCGCTTACTGCGTCTGCCTGTTCACAGCCAATTTCAAAAAACAAATAACCGTTTTTCTTTAAATATTTCGGTGCTTCTTTTATAATGCGCCGGTAAAAGAAAAGACCATCCACACTGCCATCTAAGGCAAGTCTCGGCTCATAATCCCTTACCTCCGGCATCAGCGTCAAAATCTCATCACTTTCAATATAAGGCGGATTCGATACAATTACATCAAATGTACCCTCGATATCCGCAAATAAATCACTCTGAACACAAGTGACATCCACCTGATTTCTCCCCGCATTCTCCTTCGCTGTAAAAAGTGCTCCCTCCGATATATCCGAAAGCGTTACACTCTTACAGTTGCCAAGTTTCCCCAGACTAATTCCAATGCATCCGGAACCCGTACACAAATCAAGCACATCTGCTTCCTCGCATTTTTTCAGCACTTCCTCTACCAGACACTCAGTATCCTGCCTCGGTATCAGGACATTTTCATTGACCAAAAACGGAAGTCCCATAAACTCCGTTTCGCCTAACAGATATTCGAGCGGAATCCGCTCGCACCGTTTCGCAATCAGTGCAAGAAAACGTTCGGTTTTCTCACTTTCAGTCTCCAACTCCTGATTTAAAAAGAAACCGCTCTTTGACGTTTCAAAACAATCCGAAAATAAATACCATGCATTTAATTTTGCCTCCGGTACACCTTTTTTCGATAATCGTTTTTCGCCTTCGTTTAAAAGTTCCTGCCACGTCATGTGTCTGATTCCTTCTTTTCTTCGTCCGATGGTTCCGGTGCTTCAAAATAACGGTCAAGAGCATTCAAAATTTCATCTTCCTCTCCATCATCCTCATCATCAATGCTGAGAATCTCGATTTCGTCCTCAACCTTTTCCTCAACCTTTTCCTTAACCTCTTCTACCGGTTCCTCTTCGTTTTCTGTTTTTTCTTCCTCAAGAAAGGCTTTCCAGTCAAATACTGCTTCCACCGCCGCAATTGCCACCGCAATCATTGAGTCATCCGGCTCTTTCGTTGTAAGACTCTGCAGCATAAGTCCCGGTTTACTTAACACATTAATAACTTTATTATCATGCTCACCCGCATAACGGATGAATTCATAAGACAAACCGGCAATAACCGGAATCAATAAAATACGCAGCACCATACGGAGCCACACATTTCCTACTACAATAAACATGAAAAACAAAATACTGACAAACATAACAATCAAAAGGAAACTTGTTCCACAGCGTTTGTGAACCGTCGTCTGCATACGAACATTTTCCACCGTTAATTCTTTGCCATTTTCCACGCAGTTAATCGATTTATGCTCTGCCCCGTGATACATAAACACACGCTTAATATCTTCCATACAAGAAATCAGTTTCACATAAGCAACAAAAAGAGCCACACGAATGACACCCTCAATCAATCCACGCAATTGAGGCGAAGGCACCGGGCGTTTCAATGCTTCGGAAATAAGAAATGGAACAATCACAAAGATTCCAACCGCCAGCACAATAGCAAGCAGCATAACAAGCCCCATAACAAGGCTTTCTTTTCTCTCATTTTTTTCTTTCGCCTCTTTTTCCTCCTCTTCAAAAAAAGAAGCCGAATAATTTAATGTTTTCATTCCCGTCGACAAAGACTCAGCAAATATCACCATTCCACGGATAATCGGCAGAGACGCTATTTTGTACTTATCCCGAATACTCGATGTCGCTTTTTTCGTCACTTCAATTCCACCATCCGGCTTACGGACGGCAACCGAATATTCTTTTTCATGCTTCATCATCACGCCTTCGATGACTGCCTGACCGCCAAGCTTTGAATACCTCATGAATACTCTCCTTTCATTAAACATGGAAAAAAGGGCAGAGTCACGCCGACTCTGCCCACATTCTCAATCCACTATTTCAAGCCATACTTACGATTGAACTTATCGATTGCACCACGAGCTGCTACCGACTTCTGCTGTCCGGTATAGAATGGATGGCACTTAGAACAAACTTCAACGTGAATCTCTTCTTTTGTTGAGCCTGTCTCAAACGTATTACCACAGTTGCAAATCACTTTTGCCTGGTAATATTCCGGATGAATTCCCTCTCTCATGTTCATTTCACCTCACTACTTGTATTTTCCTTATATATAAAAGGATAATTGTCTTGCTCAAAAACTGCTTGCTCATTATATCATGTTCCACCTTTAATTGCAAGCACTTTTTAATTATAAATGCATTTTTTTAACAGTTTCAATGAATTCCTTATTGTCCTTGGTTCGTTTAAACAAATTCAAAATCTGCTCTAAGGCAGGTTCTGCTTTCATACCGCCAAGTGCTTTTCGGATTTTGACTACTGCTTCCTGTTCTTCACTGTCTAACAGTAAATCTTCACGGCGTGTACTTGATTTCTGAATATCTATCGCAGGGAAAATACGTTTTTCCGATAAACTGCGGTCTAATACAAGTTCCATATTACCGGTTCCCTTAAATTCTTCAAATACAACATCATCCATACGGCTTCCGGTATCTACAAGCGCCGTAGCAAGAATCGTCAGACTGCCGCCTTCACGCATATTTCGTGCAGCACCAAAGAAACGTTTTGGCATATGCAGCGCCGCCGGGTCAAGACCACCGGAAAGGGTACGTCCGCTCGGTGTTACAGTCAGGTTGTAAGCTCTTGCCAGACGTGTAATACTGTCTAACAGAATCATTACATCCTCGCCGCTTTCCACAAGGCGTTTTGCATGCTCAATTACCATTTCCGATACACGTTTGTGATTTTCCGGTAATTCATCAAATGTAGAATAAATGACTTCTACCTGTTCGCCCTCAATCGACTCTTTAATATCCGTAACTTCCTCCGGTCTCTCATCAATCAGAAGAACAATCAGTTTCATTTTCGGATAGTTTGTCGTAACCGCTTTCGCAACCTGTTTTAACAAGGTTGTCTTTCCGGTTTTTGGCTGGGAAACAATCATACCACGCTGCCCCTTACCAATCGGTGCAATCAAATCGAGCATACGCATCGATACTCCTGCTCCCGGTGTTTCTAAATGAATCCTGTTATTCGGAAAAATTGGTGTCAAATCCTCAAACTTTTTACGATTATACAAATAGGTCGGTGAATATCCATTTACTTTTGTCATATACAACAGTGCACTGAACTTTTCACTCTGGTTTCTCGTTTTTAAATTCCCCTCAATAATGTCACCGGTACGCAGTCCAAAACGACGAATAAACTGTGGTGCTACATATACATCATCTTCACCCGGAAGGAAATTATCACAGCGGATAAATCCATAATTTTCCGGCATAATCTCCAAAATACCATTTTTCGTAATACCACTGTCTAATTCTTTCAATTCAGACGGATGTACCTCCGTAATTTGACGATCTTTAACAATCGAAATCAGCCCATCGCTTCCATCATGATACTTCTGTGGACGATTATTGTAATAATAGTTCGACTGTGACACACGTTCATGCTGCTGCGGTCTCTCGGAGTGATAAGTTCTTTCATGCGAATTATATGTTCTCTCACTGTGTGAATCATTTCTTCTATCATTTCTATCACTGTATGAGTCATTTCTTCTATCGCTATAGGAATCATTTTTTCGTTCGTAGCCATTATTATAGCTATTATTGTTATAACCGCTGTTATAGTTACTGTTACTGCCATAATTATTATTGCTGCTATAGTTATTATTGCCATAATTATTGTTATTGCTGTAATTATTATTGCTGTAGTTATTGTTGCTGTAATTGTTATTGCTGTAGTTATTGTTCCGCTCATAACTATTGCTGCCATAGTTATTGTTATAACTGTTATAACCGTTGTTGTTATAGCCGCCGTTATAATTATTGCTGTAACCGCCGTTGCCGTAACCATTTTCATTGCGACGCATCGGACGACGTTCGTATCTGTCCTGACGGTCATTCCGTTCCATGCGGTCTTGTCTTACCGGTCTTGTCTGACGTTCCATCGGTGCTCTCTGGGAAACCGGCTTTCTCTCCATCGTTCTCTCCGGCATAACCTCCGGCTCTCTTTTCGTTTCCTCGGAAACTTCCATCAACCGCTGAATCAACTCCGGCTTACGCAATGCCGTGATTCCTTTCAAACCTTTTTCTTTTGCAATCTCGCGCAATTCAACTAATGTTTTTTTTGAAAAATCCATACATTACTTCCTTTCTAATGCTGATACATCTCTCAACCACTCTTAACTAATCCAATCTCATAATTAGGAAATCAAACTCAAACGCCCGAATTTCAGATAATCGAATTTCAAATGATTCTTTACGATAATTCTGAAACCTTATTATAACGAATAAGAAAAGGTTCGTCAAGTAGTGTTTGGGCTAAATTGCACGCTTTTTAAAATTCAATTTTATTTTTTTTCATCAAATCTCTCGCCGTATCTAAAGAATCAACACCGGTTCTGTTTTTAATCGGTGCAAATTCGCGTTCTCTCTCAACCTCAAAAGATAAACAATTGTCCATCATTCGAATCATATCCAGAACAAGAAGTTCAAATTTGTAACCGTTTGGCTCCTCCGGCTTCATCATCTGCCCATCTTCTGCCATATATGGAATCTTTTTCTCCACTACATGAGTCGGCATATATTCATTCATAATCTTTGTCAGCGTTTTTACATTAAACAGATAGTTCAAAATAACACCATAGTTGTATAACAGTCGTCCATTTTCATCTTTGGAATGAATCATTTCATCAGTCATTTCATAATACTCTACAATCGATGGTTTTCCATCCTCTAAACAGAGAACTCCTACTTTTTCATTTGGGTCTGCCTTTGCCACTACCTTTGATCCGCACACACAGCCTGCCTCAATCGTTGCACCAACGAATACCGGGTCAGCCATCTTCTGAAGTACATTATCCACAGAAAATACGTTCAGCCATTCCACGCCAAGTTCATCGATTTTATCCAAAAGACCTGCTTTTGCCAAGGAAGAGAACCAGCCGCCATTTCCATTTGGTGAAGTTGAAAGTTTTGCTTTACCTTCCATATAAATCTTTCCGTCATAGCTTACTGACGGCGCCATTTCCTGAACAAAAAAGAATACATAATCTTTGTTATAACCAAAATAATCGTGTTCTTTGAAGAACTGTGTCGTATCGTCATTGTTCTTTTCACTTGTCATGATAAATAACGGAATCCATGCATTCGCTTTTTCTTTCACCTGCATCAAATTATGTATTAACTGTTCAAACAGATATAATTCTTTTGTCACGCCAACATTTAACATTCCTTTTGGCTTATCCAGACCAAGTCTTGTTCCCTGTCCGCCTGCCAAAAGAACCGCACCCACTTTGCAGTCATAAATTGCCTGAAGTCCGATTTCTTCATAATGCTCTCTCTTTGCCGCAATCTCCTCTAATGTCACAGCGCCAAGTGGCTCTAATTTTCCTTTTGGTATCTCTTTTACACCGCCCTCAATCAAATTAAGAAGCGACAAATCCAAATCTTCAATCTGTTTCAACAGTGACTTTTTCTCCTCTTCTCCCAATTCCTCAAAATATTGTAATAAATGTTCCTGACCAACAGGCATTAATTTCTGCTTTGCTTCTTCGTAAGTCATCCTTTTTTCTCCTTTCCTTAGCGCCATGGCGCCATCCTATCCTCATTGTACCATTTTCCATAAAAAGTACAAGAGAAACTTATTGTGTTTGCCCTTGAAAAATGATATGATTATTGTTATATGTTTATTGGATTTGTACAAGATAGAATGGAGGATATTATGACACAGAGTGAAAAAGCGTTAAAGCTGCATGAAGAATGGAATGGAAAAATTACAACCACACCAAAGTGTGAGGTAAAATCAAGAGAAGATCTTGCCATTGCCTACACACCGGGTGTTGCAGAACCATGTAAAGTAATTGCAGCGAACAAGGAAGAAGCTTACCGCTATACCATCAAGTCAAATACGGTTGCCGTTGTTTCCGACGGGAGTGCCGTTTTGGGTCTCGGTAACATCGGCGCAGAAGCCGCTATGCCGGTTATGGAAGGAAAAGCTGTTTTATTCAAAGAATTTGGCGGGGTCAATGCTTTCCCAATCTGTTTAGATACACAGGATACCGAAGAAATTATCAAAACCGTAGTCAATATTGCCCCTGCTTTTGGCGGCATTAACTTGGAAGATATTTCCGCACCACGTTGTTTTGAAATCGAAACGCGCTTAAAAGAATTACTTGACATCCCGGTTTTCCACGACGACCAGCACGGAACAGCCATCGTAGTTCTCTCGGGAATCATCAATGCATTAAAAGTAGTGAACAAAGAAAAAGAAGACTGTAAAGTCATTGTAAACGGTGCCGGTTCTGCAGGAATCGCTATCACAAAACTTTTACTCCGCTATGGTTTTAAGGATGTAACACTCTGCGATAAATCCGGTATTTTAAGTAAAAACAGTAAGGACTTAAACTGGATGCAGAAAGAAATGATGGAAGTTACCAATTTATCCGGCAAAGAGGGAAGTCTTGCCGATGCCTTTGTCGGCGCTGACATTTTCGTAGGCGTTTCCGCTCCGGGAATCGTAACAGAGGAAATGGTTGCCTCAATGAACCGCGACGGTATTTTGTTTGCCATGGCAAATCCGGTACCGGAAATCATGCCTGACCTTGCAAAAAAGGCTGGTGCAAAAGTGGTTGGAACCGGACGTTCCGATTTCCCAAATCAGGTCAACAATGTAGTAGCTTTCCCCGGTATTTTCAAAGGTGCCCTAGAGGGACGTGCCACACAGATTACCGAAGAAATGAAATTAGCAGCCGCTCTTGCTATCGCATCTTTAGTACCGGAAGATGAGTTAAATGAAGATAACATTATGCCGGAAGCTTTTGATCCACGCGTTGCAGATGTTGTAAGTGCTGCCGTAAAAGCACATATTGCTGATTAATCATGGAAAAATGGGGCGATAAACCGTACCACTCTCTGGATTACGAGAACAAAAAACGTTTTGGTGAAAAAGTATATAAAATTTCTCTGGCTGGTGGAACCACCTGCCCAAACCGCGATGGCACGCTTGGTACAAGAGGCTGTTGTTTTTGCAGTGGCAGCGGTTCCGGTGATTTTGCCGCCACCAAAGGAAGCATTACCGAACAGATCGAAGAAGCCATTGCCCGTGTTTCCCGTTACAAAAACGCAGGGCATCATTTTACCGCTTACTTCCAATCTTTCACCGCTACATACGCATCGGTTGAAACTTTGCGGGCGGCTTGGGAAGAAGCAATGACACATGAATCCGTTGTCACGCTTGCAATTGCAACGAGACCGGACTGTTTAGGAGACGATGTTCTCTCGCTGTTAGCCGACTGCTGTAGAAAAATGCCGGTGACCGTTGAACTCGGTTTACAAACCATTCATCCGGACACCATCCGCTACATCCGGCGAGGTTATCCAAACTCCGTATACGAAACAGCAGTAAAAAACCTGCAAAATATCGGTGTGAATGTTGTAACTCACGTGATTGCCGGTCTGCCTGGTGAAACAAAAGAAAACTTTCTCGATACGGTAAGATATGTTGCTGATATAGGAAGTGACGGTATTAAACTCCAGCTTTTGCATGTACTGAAAGGAACCGACTTAGCGTTGGATTATGAAAGTAAAATGTTCCGGACACTGACTCCGGATGAGTATTTAGACTACATTGCCGAAGCACTTTCGATTCTTCCACCGGATATGGTGATACACCGTGTGACCGGTGACGGACCAAAGGACTTATTAATTGCTCCTCTGTGGAGTGCCAACAAGCGAATGGTTCTAAACTCCCTTCAAAAAAAAATGAAGCAGGAACATATTTTTCAGGGAAAATTCTATCACGGGAAATAAGGAGGGATTTGCTATGCCAAATGGCTCAATTACCATTTATAAACTAATTATTTTATATACACTAAGTAAAGTAGATTCTCCACTGCCGCCCGGCGTGATTTCCGATTACATCACAGACCGCGGCTACACAAATTATTTTAATTTACAAAATGCCTTTGGGGAATTGTTAGAAGCGGATTTAATCAAAGAGGACAGCACCTATCATTTAACGTACTACACGCTGACCGAAGCGGGTGCCGAAACATTAGAGTTGTTTGGTGCTCCTTTATCAAGAGAAATTCGGGACGAAATCAATCATTACTTAGAAGAACACAAATTTGAAATCATTGATGATACATCTTTAGTGAGTGACTACCATGCGACAAACGATGGCACCTATCTCGCCACCTGTACACTGCGCGACGGCAATCATGTTCTCATGCAGCTGTCTTTGGACGTTGCTACGGAAACAGATGCTATCAAAGTATGCGAAAACTGGCAGTCGAAAAGTGATATCCTCTATCAGACTGCCATGCAAAATCTTCTTTCTTAAACTTGTATGAGGGAGTGCCGCATCAACCGACGCCGGTGCTCCCCATTTCTAAATATTTCAAATAAGCACCATATGTCATTGTAACCGCATTATCGCCGGTTCCAACTGCCACCGTAACTTTTTCAAAATCTGAAGCCGTCGCTTTTACTGCAGTCGTATCAGTCGATTGAGACGTTGTTTTCTTCTCTTCTACACCAGTAGAAGCACCACTTCCCTCATATGCATCGGAAGTAGTCGAAACCTTGCGGTTCGGAACAGTAACGCCTTCCTGCATAAATTTCTTTATCTTTTTCACGTAATTTGTCGTCTCTTTATACGGTGGCACACCGCCGTACTTTTTCACCGCACCGCTGCCGGCGTTATATGCCGCTGCCGCCAATGTGTAATCACCGTTAAATTTCTTCAAATGCGCTTTCAGAAGTTTTGCCGCTCCCATAATATTCTGCTCGGCATCAAACGGATCCTTGATTCCTAACCCCTTCTGTTCTTCCGGCATCACCTGCATAATTCCCTGTGCTCCGGCAGAGGAAACACACTTTGTGTTAAAATCTGATTCTGCCTTTGCCACGGCAACTAAGAAATCATAGGAAATATCATATTTTTCTGCCGCCCGCTCAAAGATACCTTTTAACGTCGTGCTTCCTGTACTCTCGGAAGTATCATTCGACGTTTTGTTTGTCTTTGATGCTGACGATGTTTTTTCTGTCGTCTTTGCTGTCGTCTTTTTCAGCGACGCACTTTCTGTGTTTTCCTCAGAAGCCGCAGCATACAACGCATTTTCCTTTTCTAACACTTTCTGAAACGGAGTAATGGATGTCTTTGTATGCGAAGCGGACAGCGATACACTTGCTGCCTGATTGGTTCGATTTGTAATATCCTGAACATACATCGCCGACATCTTATTTCTCCTTTCACAAAAATCTCCAAACTTAATTTCATTATACCGAAAACTGTTTTAAAAAGCAAGACAATCCTAGCGGTATTTTTCCAAAAATTCATCCATCTTCTTCATAGATTCTGTAAGAACGGACACCTCCGGCAGATAGACAATACGGAAATGATCCGGATTTGCCCAGTTAAATCCGCCGCCATGTACCAAAAGCACATGTTTTTCACGCAGAAAGTCTAACACAAACTGCTCATCATTTTGAATTCCAAAACGCTTTGCATCAATGCGTGGGAAGATATAAAAGGCCGCTTCCGGATGAACAACGGACAAGCCATCCACACCATCAATCGCCTCACAGATGCATTTTCGCTGCTCATACAATCTGCCGCCCGGTAATAAAAGCGGGTCAACATCCGGTCTGTTTTTCAGTGCCGGTGCCACCACGTGCTGTGCTAACACGTTGGCACACAAACGCATGGACGAAAGCATGTTAATTCCTTCTATGTAGCCTTTGCCCTTTGACAAGTCTCCGCTAAGCACCATCCAGCCGCTGCGAAATCCCGCTATGCGGTCTGATTTGGAAAGTCCGTTAAACGTTACTACAAACAAATCCGGTGCCAAAGATGCAATCGATGTATGCGTTTTGCCATCAAAAACAAGTCTGTCATAAATCTCATCCGCAAATAAAATCAATTCATGGCGTCTTGCCAGCTCTACAATCTGCTCTAACACTTCTTTTGGATACAAAGCACCTGTCGGGTTATTCGGGTTAATAATGACAATTCCCTTTGTTCTGGAATTGATTTTTTTCTCCATATCCGCAATATCCGGATACCAGTTGGATTTCTCATCACAAATATAATGAACCGGCGTTCCTCCTGCCAATTTTGCCGCAGCTGTCCACAATGGGTAATCCGGTGCCGGAATCAAAATTTCGTCGCCATCATTTAACAAGCCCTGCATCGCAAGGGAAATCATTTCACTGACTCCGTTTCCGATGTAAATGTGGTTCATCTCCAAATTTGGCAGCCCCTTTGACCGGTGATAATCTAAAATCGCCTCACGTGCCTCAACAATACCATTGGACTCGCTATACCCCTGACTCATTGGGTCATCCAGTGCATCACGGATAGCGTCCAAAATCCACGAAGGTGCCTGAAAACCAAATGGTGCCGGGTTTCCTATATTTAATTGGAGAATCTCCGTGCCCTGGCGTTTCATCTCATTTGCCGCATCCAGAACAGGGCCTCTCACATCGTAACATACTCCATGTAATTTATCTGATTTTGCAAAGGTTCTCATCCTTCCACATCTCCATTCCTTTTTCTAATTTCATCATATCGGTTCGGCAGCCGGCGCAGCGAATAAATGCTTGCCGCCACAACCACAATGCAAAGTACATAAAAAATCACATACCAGATAGAAGCAATCCGGATTTGCCGATAGGCTAACCACTGACCGATTCCACTGATTAGATAAGAACTTAAATTAAATGCCATATGCATAAGGGTGCTTCCCCAGATACTCTGTGTTTTTTCAAAGATGTACGCCAAAATAATACCAAAGGCAGCCGCGTACAATCCCTGAACAATATTTTTATGGTATATACCAAAAATCAGTGCGGAAACAAGCGCTGACACATCAACCGGAAAACAAGTTCTAAGTCCGCCGTAAATCACGCCGCGAAACAGTAGTTCCTCCGCAATCGGTCCCACGACAACAACAAGAAGCAGCACAGCAAACGGAGAACCGTTTTTCAGGCTTAAAATCTCACTCACATTGTCATAGGAAGCAAATATGTTTGGCAGAAGATACCGCAAAAATCCAACGGTGATGCCAATCGCATACTGCCCAAACAGCCCAATCGCCGTCAAACCGGCGATGCGTTTTACCGTAAACAGTGGGCGGTAATCCGGTCTGTAATGCCATTTATTCTCCCGCACGGCATACCAGAAACCAAACACAAATAATACAACCAATTTCAAAATAAAATTTGCCATAATCTGCACTCGGATTTGTTCCCGCTTTGTCATCCCTTTATGTAACGCAAGTCCAAACAAGGCACGAAACAACACTTCCAAGCCGTAACAGACAAGGAGGGCAAGCAGCGTCCAGCCAATTGTCTTTATTATTTTTTTCAATCTGCCATATCCCCCTTAAACTAATTTACCGTTTCGTTTCTATTTCCAACGGCATTGATATTCATTTTACCACGCCGTCTCCAATCGGTCAATTTTCTATTGCTAATTTTCTTTGTAAATGATAGTATGTTTATGATGCTGTGGGAGGACATCTGTTGGATGTAACATTAAATAACCGCCTGCTTATCAGGCTTAAGAATGGAGGATACTTATGAAACTCTGGGGAGGACGATTCACCAAAGAGACCAATCAGTTAGTACACAATTTTAACGCTTCCATTTCCTATGACCAGAAATTTTACAAACAGGATATTTTAGGAAGTATTGCACATGTAACAATGTTAGAAAAACAGGGGATTTTAACTACTTCTGAAAAAGATGCCATTGTCGATGGCCTGCAGGGAATCCTGAATGATTTAGAGAGCGGTGCTTTAGAAATCACTGCGGAACACGAGGACATTCACAGTTTCGTAGAGGCAAACCTGATTGAACGCATCGGAGATCCCGGCAAAAAACTTCACACCGGACGCAGCCGAAACGACCAGGTTGCTCTGGATATGAAATTATACACAAGAGATGAAATCGTTGAAATCAATGATTTGCTCAAAGAATTGATGGTGGTAATTCACCGGATCATGTCAGAAAATATTGATACTTTTATGCCGGGCTTTACCCATTTGCAGAAAGCTCAGCCGGTGACACTTGCTCACCATTTCGGGGCTTATTTTGAAATGTTCCGCCGCGACAGAAGCCGCCTGCGCGACATCTACGACCGGATGAATTACTGTCCGCTCGGTGCCGGCGCTCTCGCCGGAACAACCTATCCTTTGGACCGCGAGTACACCGCTTCGCTTTTGAAGTTTGACGGTCCTACCTTTAACAGTATGGATTCGGTTTCCGACCGTGATTACCTCATCGAACTGCTCAGTGCCCTCTCGACCATTATGATGCATATGAGCCGTTTCTGTGAAGAAATCATTCTGTGGAATTCAAACGAATACCGTTTTGTTGAAATTGATGATTCTTATTCCACCGGTTCAAGTATCATGCCACAGAAAAAGAACCCGGACATCGCCGAACTTGTCCGCGGAAAAACCGGTCGTGTATACGGTGCTTTGATTTCAATGCTGACAACAATGAAGGGAATTCCGCTTGCTTACAACAAAGATATGCAGGAAGACAAGGAATTCACCTTTGATGCCATTGACACTGTAAAGGGATGTCTGGCACTGTTTACCGGCATGATTGACACAATGAAGTTTAATAAGGAAATTATGGAAGACAGCGCAAAACATGGTTTCACAAATGCGACCGATGCCGCTGACTACTTAGTCAACCACGGCGTTCCTTTCCGTGATGCACATGGCATCATCGGACAGTTAGTGCTGCTTTGTATCGAGAAGAAAATTCCACTCGACGACCTTCCATTGGAAGAGTATAAAAAGATTTCTCCTGTTTTTGAAGGGGATATCTACGAAGCAATTTCGATGAAAACATGCGTAGAAAAACGTAACACCATCGGTGCTCCGGGCGAGGAAGCCATGAAAAAAGTAATTGCTGCAAACGCTCTTTATTTGCAGGAAAGTTAATTGTTAATGATTCAAAAAAATCCCTGTCATTTCGGGTGAAAATCTCACCCGAAATTGACAGGGATTTTTCATATGCGTACTGTTTACCGCATGATAAACCCTTTGATTGTTTCATTACTTTTTATCGCCGTATTTTTTCTCATAGTTGGCAATACATTTTTCAATAACCGCAATTGCTTCTGACGGACCACCAAAGTCCTTGACGTCTGTTTCCTTATTCTCTAAATCTTTGTATACCGAGAAGAAGTGCTGAATCTCTTCAAAGATGTGCTCCGGCAGCTGCTCAATGTCGGTATAGTAATTGTATGTTGGGTCGTTGTACGGAATCGCAATAATTTTCTCATCCATATCCCCATTGTCACGCATGTACATAACGCCAATCGGGTAACAGCGAACCAGCGACATCGGCTCAATTTCCTCCGAGCAAATCACAAGTACGTCAAGCGGGTCCTTGTCATCGCCGAGCGTTCTCGGGATAAATCCATAGTTCGCCGGATAATGGGTCGAAGTGTAAAGAATACGGTCCAAAATAATCAATCCCGTTTCTTTGTCTAATTCGTATTTTTTCTTGCTTCCTTTCGATATCTCAATTGTCGCAATGAAATCGGTCGAAGAAATCCGCTCCTTGCTGATATCATGCCAAATATTCATGTGTGGCCCTCCTAATTTTTTCTTGTGTAACCCCACGCATTATTAGCGAATATAGTTTGTACGGATTACCGGTTCTCTCTCCGGGAATGTAATGCCCTTCTCTTTTCCTGCTTCAATGCATGAAAGAAGCCATGCCATATTGTTTCCGAGCGTCCGCATCGTCTGCATTCCCTCTTCGTCCTGCTTCACTTCTTCTGCCTTGCCCCCATGCACCTGATTCCAATACTGGGAACCAACAACCGGCATACAGTTAATGGTAAAATACTTATTAATCTGGTCGAATGCCGCCGATGCTCCTCCACGACGACAGCTTACTACAGCCGCTGCCGGTTTTCCGGTCATTTTACTGCCACCGCTGTAAAACGCACGGTCCATAAATGATGTCAATGCTCCACTTGCCGCAGCATAGTGTACCGGCGAACCAAATATATATCCGTCCGCCTCTCCGGCCTTCGCAACAAATTCATTTACAACGTCCTTGCGGAAACATCCTTCTCCCGTCTTCGCACAGGCTCCACATCCGATACAACCGGCAATTTCTCCATTACCAACCCAGAAAATTTCCGATTCAATGCCATATTTCTCTAACGCACCTGCCACTTCTTTCAGCGCCGTATACGTGCAGCCTTCTTTATGAGGACTTCCATTTACCATCAGTACTTTCATGTCATCCTTCCTTTCCAATGAATCAATCACTGCTCTTTTTGATACATTTTATTATCTTATCTTGTCTAGTATAACAGACCATTCTCCAAAAGGAAAGTAAGAAATGCTTCGCATCCCTCTAAAACATCATCATACGTCTCGTCAAAATTGCCGGTATACCACGGGTCTGCAATATCTCTTCCATCTCCGCTCCACGCTAAAAGTTTGCTGACTTTCCCCTCCTGGTCACCGCCTAAAATCCGGTTTATATTCTTCATATTCCAGGTATCCATGCCAATGATGTAGTCAAATTTGTCGTAATCGCTGCGGCTTAACTGGCTCGCTCTATGTGGCAGAACCGGCACTCCTACCTGACTTAGTTTGCGCACGGTTCCGCGGTGCGGCGGGTTGCCTAACTCCTCCGTGCTCGTCGCTTTGGAATCAATTGCAAATTGGTCGGAAAGACCACGCTTGTTTACCATGTCCTGGAAAACAAATTGCGCCATGGTGCTGCGGCAGATGTTGCCGTGGCAGATGAATAATACTCTAATCATAAAAATCTCCTGTTCTAAGATGCCCTAAAATGCCGAGTTTTGCACTGATTTATTGACTTTTCTGGGCATCGTATTTTTCTTTATAATAACTACACTTTTTTCAAAATAACGCAAAACGGAGCAAATCAATGCCTTGTGTAGTAGTCAAATCGTAGTCAGTTAAGGGGGTTCAGACTACGGATGGGGGTGTGCATTATTTAACGAAAGAATGTGCAGATACACACCCTTCTAAACATATTAATCGTCATTAGGTAAGTATCGACCATGTTCTCTATGCACAGGCTTCGCATTAGGATGTTCTCTCATATTTTTCATTAGAGCGTCTCACCATCTTCAACAGAAACAATATCTTTTTCTGGAACATCAATTACTACAGATTGAATGGGGCTTGATACTCCAAGCAATGTATTAATTCGAACTTCTTTTTCAAGTAAATATCTCTTATTATAGAATACATCTGCATATTCCAAAACTGTATTCATTTGCGCAGTATCAAACAATGCTCCAATCACTGCGCCAGCTACAGGTACTGCTTTCCCTAAAGCTTTCTTTGACAGACTCTTTCCAATCTGCTCAAATACACCTTTAAATAAACTCTCTTCAAGTCCTTTTTGTCCTGCCTTTTCAAGTGCTTTTTGTGCTACTTTATTAGCTAATGCACGCATCTGGCAAATAAGTAATGCTACTCCTCCGTGTTTAGCCATCTCTTCCCAAGTTTTCTTACTTAATTGTTTTACTGCTGTTATCTCCGTCATAATCATGATTTTTCCGATAATCCCAGTAACCTCATTCGTACCTTGACTATTTGGGCTTAATGCATTCATAAATACATCACTTGCTATTACTAACTCTGCAGGATCATTTTTTATATCATATCCATAATACATTGCAACTGACTGTACCGCTCTGTAATATAAGAAAGTACTCAATGCCAAATTGAATGGCAATCCTGCAAATCCGAAATATCCTGTAGCACCACCTTCTACTAAAGCTAATCCTAAATCTTGCGTTTTGTACTTGTTAACCAATTTTGAAATATCATAACTTCTTGCAAGGCATACTTCATCTATCGATGTAATGTCAACATCCTTTGACACCTCATTAATTTTCTTTACTATTGTGTTTTCACTAACAGTTAATTTGGCAGCCTGTTTTTCAAGAATTTCAAATCCCTCTACAGCCACCTTCATGCATTGTGCATACAATTCCTGTTCCGTAATTGCATCTTTAGCTTTCTTTCCCACATTTTTTATAGGTTTAGGAATAACCTCGACTACTTTCTTCCCTGCTTTTGCCAGCATTCCTGGGGTAATCAACTTCTCATATTGTTCGCAAAGTTTCTTAATAGAGTCATCTTCTTTTGCATCAATAATCGGAGAAGGTAATAATATATTCTTTTCGTCTGTCATAGTTGAATCCTCCTTCATAAGAGTCCCTGTAATTTTTGCAGATTATTACAAATACTTCCTAAATGCCTTCTTCATCTTCATGCAGACATTCATAATATACTCAAACTGCTGTGACCAGGCATTCTGATCATCAAACTTCACATCTTTTTCCACGATAATACGGCTTGCCTTCCTCTCCGGCAATTCTCTCCAATCAAGAGCCAAGTCCATAGCAGACTCCACATCATCTTTATGTGAATAAAGACCTTTAAAGAGTTCTTTATCATCATTTATGTATAATT
>ENA-OWRJ01000507-OWRJ01000507.1-human-gut-metagenome-genome-assembly--contig:-NODE-507-length-52766-cov-5.086718_pt1 | contig 52766 bp, 39 predicted proteins | sample MGYA00248269_ERZ651897 | MGnify/ENA primary metagenome ERZ651897 (study PRJEB26924, sample SAMEA4378252) | human gut metagenome | biome: human gut; feature: human-associated habitat; material: faeces...
AATAATAATTACAGGGGGGGATTATCATGCAGGAAATTTTAGATATTTTTCTTGAAAAATCTAAACATCATCATTCCAATATTATCTATGCCCAGATATATAAAAACGATGTTTTAAAAGAAGAATTCAGGCTTTTTCCGGTAAAAACCCGATTAAATATATGGTCTATCAGCAAGCCTTTTGTTGCCATGGCTGCTGGTATCGCAGAACGCGAAGGACTGATCACTCTTGATGAATATATTTATCCCTGGTTTGAAAAATATTTCCCATCTGATCCTTCCGAAAATCTTTACAAAATAAAGATCCGTGATCTGCTTACGATGTCATCCGGTCAGAAAGATCCTCTCTTTTTCTGCGACGGTCCGGAACGATACAGAGAAAAAGACTGGGTAAGATATTTTTTCCAGAATGATTCTTTTCCCTATACACCAGGTACCCATTTCGTGTACAGCAATTTCTGTTCCTATATTTTGTCTGTTCTTCTGGAAGAAAAATCCGGAACCGGTTTGTTGAATTATCTGCGATATCGTCTGTTTGAACCAATTGGCATCCCGAATCCGGACTGGACCCTCTGCCCTCAGGGACATTGCATGGCAGCTAATGGACTGTATCTGACGATTGATGAACTGGCCCGTTTTGGGCATCTGCTTCTGCATGAAGGTGCTCTGAACGGAAAACAGATCGTCCCAAAAAAATTCGTGATTGATGCCTGTCAGAAACATATCGATTCTTACAATCCACTGACGGAGCATCCGGATTACCAGAGCTATGGTTATGGATATTTCATATATATGGGACCTATGGAAGATACACTAATCCTGTCCGGCAATTACGGCCAATACTGCGTCGTTGATAAAAAACACCATATGGTATCCTGCGTTATGTCTTTGGATGGAAATGACCACAAAAAAATCCGTGATGATCTGGTAGATTCCCTTGCAGAATATTACGGTGTGAAAATTTCACATATATAAAAAAATGCCGCTCCCGCGGCCACATCATATGATATTCGCAATCCGCTAACGCTACTTGCTCATAAAAAAATGCCGCTCCCGCGGCAAATCATATGATATTCGCAATCCGCTAGCGCTACTTGCTCATAAAAAAATGCCGCTCCCGCGGCATTTTTTTATATAACCAACCAATCCTCAACCATAGCCGTATTATGCAGCAGCACAGCTTCATTCCCCTTCGTCACAAAGATCCTCTGCACAAACACATCCACAACTTCGCCTTCCCGGACGGGTTCTTCATCCAGGCTTCTCCTGGCGCTGAGGACGGTGTCTCCTACACGGACTTTCAGTTCCAGGCTGCTTCCACGGAAAGCAACTCGCTCTACAACACCCTCTGTTGCAGAACTTTTATATTTCTGCTCCTCGTTCTTCTTGGTCACTTTCACAAACTCCGGACGGATAATAGCTTTTTCTCCGCCTGGAACTTCCTCGAAGTGATTGAACACCTGATAATCCTCGATCACGGACGTCTGTCCGAAAAATCCCGCCGTAAACGCAGTATCCGGATTCTGGTAAACTTCCAGCGGCGTTCCCTTCTGTTCAATGCGACCACGGTTTGTAATGATGATCTCATCTGCCACCTCAATAGCTTCATCCTGGTCATGCGTAACGAAAATACTGGTGATTCCCAGCTTCTCGATCATATCCTTCAGCCAGCTTCGAAGCTCTGTACGGATCTTTGCATCAATAGCCGCAAAAGGCTCATCCAGAAGAAGCAGCTGCGGATTCGGAGCAAGGGCCCGGGCAAAAGCAACTCGCTGTCTCTGGCCGCCGGACAGCTGACTTGGATATCTTTTTTCCAGGCCTTTCAGCCCGATCAGCTCTACCAGTTCCATAACCCTCTGCTTGATATACTTCTTATCCGCCTTCTGTACTTTCAGACCAAACGCAATATTATCATACACAGTCATATAACGGAAAAGGGCATAATTCTGGAACACAAATCCAATGCCTCGCTCGCTGGCAGGAACATCATTGACCACTCTTCCGTCAATGATGATCTCCCCGCTGTCCGGCTGTTCCAGACCGGCGATCATACGGAGGATTGTCGTCTTTCCGCTTCCACTTGGTCCCAGAAGACCGATCAGCTTACCTTTTTCGATGCCAAAACTTACGTTGTCCGATGCCTTGTAATCCCCATATGTTTTATTGATATTTTTTAACTCAACGTACATCGCCTTTTTCCCCCTTTCCTTTATGTTCCAGAACATTTCTCGCGATCAGAAGGATCACCGCCAGGATCACCAGGATCGAAGAAACCGCAAACGCCGGAACATACTGGAATTCGTTATAAAGAATTTCCACATGAAGCGGAAGTGTATTTGTTTTTCCACGGAGATGTCCGGACAGTACGGACACGGCTCCAAACTCTCCCATAGCTCTCGCTGTACACAGCACAACGCCATAAAGGAATGCCCACTTGATATGCGGGAAAGTCACTTTGGTAAAGATCGTCCAGCCTTTTGCTCCCATCAGTGCTGCCGCCTCTTCCTCATCGGACCCTATAGATTCCAGCACCGGAATGATCTCTCTTGATACAAATGGAAATGTAACAAAAATCGTTGCCAGGATAATTCCAGGAACTGCAAACACGATCTGGATCCCTGCTTTGTCAAGAACAGAATAAAGCGGGCTCTGCTTTCCAAAAACCAGAATATAAATAAGACCTGCGATGACCGGTGACACCGTAACCGGAATGTCGATCAGCGTCGTCAGAAGCTTTTTTCCCCGGAAATGAAATCTGGTCATTGCCCACGCTGCACACAGGCCGAAGATCGTGTTGCATACAACAGCAGCCACCGTTGCTTCTATGGTCAGTGCCAGAGCTTTCAGCGTATACTCATCTGTCACAGCCTGCACGTAGCACTCCCAGCCTTTACTCAGCGCCTGGGTCACAACAACCACCAGCGGAAGCACCAGCATTACAAAAAGAAAGATCACGGAAATCCCAATGAGGATCCATTTCACCGGCCCGGAAGCCTGCTTCTTTTTTTCGTCCATTATGCGTCCCTCCCTCTGATTCGTTTCGTATTTCTTGCCTGCACCAGATTCACGCCAAACAGGATCAAAAACGATACTGCCAGTGTAACCAGTGCGATAGATGTTGCGCTTTCATAATCAAACTCCTGAAGTTTTGACATAATGATCAGCGGTGTGATCTCTGTATAATATGGTTTATTTCCTGCGATAAAAACAACGCTTCCGTATTCTCCCAGGCAGCGTCCGAAAGCAAGTCCGGCACCGGAAAGCATTGCCGGCAGAAGCTCAGGAAAAATTACCCTGCGGAAAATGGTGAATGGTTTTGCCCCCATGACACGTGCTGCCTCTTCATAGGAACCATCCAGTTTTTCCAGCACCGGCTGAATAGCCCGGACTACAAACGGAATTCCCACAAAGATCAGAGCCACCGTGATACCGATCCTGGTATACGCGATCTTGATCCCGAACTTTGCAAAAAAACTTCCCACAAGCCCTTTGTCGGATGTCAGTGATGTCAACGAGATACCGGCAACCGCAGTTGGCAGCGCAAACGGCAGCTCGATCATTCCATCCATGATCCGTTTTCCCGGAAAATCATATCTTACCAGCACCCACGCAAGGATCAGTCCCATGATGGCATTCACCACCGTGGCCGCAAATGCGGTAATAAAACTTACGTAAAATCCGGACAAAACTCGAGGTCTCGTGATCACCTGGATAAATTCCCGAAATCCCAGCCGCGCCGAGTATACTGCCAGAGACGCAAGGGGAATCAGAACCACGATACTCAGCATCGCCAAAGTCACTCCCATTGTCAGCCCAAAGCCTGGTATCACCCGTTTACTCTGTTGTTTCTTCATTTCTGTCTCCCCTCTTTTCCATTTTTGCTATGTATATATCGTCAACATGTGCGCCATGCCATTACCTGCATCCCGCAAAAAGCAACTCTGATCTGTCTGTTTTCGCCAGTCATGCTTTTTTACTCTTCATAGATCTCATCAAATACTCCGCCATCTGCGAAATGTTTCTTCTGCACCTCATCCCATCCGCCGAAATCTTTGATGGTAGTCAGCTTCACATTCAGATTAAAAGTATCTGCATGTTTTTTCAGGATCTTCTGATTGACCGGTCTGTAATAATTCTCCGCGATCAGCTCCTGAGCTTCATCGGAATACAGATATTTCAGATATGCTTTCGCAGCTTCTGCATTATCATGCTTTTTCACATTTTCATCTACAACAGCAACGGACGGCTGTGCCAGGATACTGATGCTCGGTGTTACGATCTCGTAATCATCCGGATTGTCCCTTACAGAAAGAAACGCTTCATTTTCCCAGGCGATCAGCACATCACCCTGTCCGTTTTCCACAAAAGAAGTGGTGGCACCTCTTGCTCCGGAATCCAGAACCAGGACATTTTTGTAAAGCTTCTTGATAAAAGCTTTCATCTCTGTCTCATTTCCGTTGTATTTCTCTTTGGCATAAGCCCAGGCTGCCATGTAATTCCAGCGGGCACCTCCGGAAGTTTTCGGGTTTGGTGTAATCACTCCCACACCATCCTTCGTCAGGTCATCCCAGTCGTGGATGTTCTTCGGATTTCCCTTCCGCACCAGAAATACAATGGTGGAAGTATAAGGAGCACTGTCATCCGGATATTCATTAATCCAGCCATTGTCGATCAGACCGGCATTCCGGATCGCATCGATATCATATTCCAGAGCAAGTGTCGCCACATCCGCAGGAAGTCCATTGGAAATCTCAAGAGCCTGCTTTCCGGAACCGCCATGGGACTGGATCATATCCACACTCTGACCTGTTTCCTCTTTCCAATATTTTGAAAAAATCTTATTATATGCTTCATAAAATTCTCTGGTCGGATCATAGGACACATTGATGATCTCCACATGATTTTTATCCTTTGTATTGTTTCCCGATACTGCAAAAGTTCCTGCCAGTACCACTGCTGCCAGTGTGATACAGACACCTGCAATGCGTTTTCTTTTCATGATCTGTGTACTCCTTTACAACCACATTTTTATTTGGAAATCTTTTTCCCAACAATGTAAATACTTCATTTCGCTGTCAAATCATACCTGTTCTTTCCGTTTACTGTGGTTCTGTAATTTTTTTATTTGAATTGAATACATTAAACCATATTATTCCCATTAATTAAATAGGGATATCTGAAAACGTTTTCACGAAATACTCTGGTCATAGCGCAACCGCATCCTGTCTGTCACTATATTTGCGCATCCGCAACACTCAGATACAATAATCGCTCCACATACTGTCCTCCACACTGCTGCAGCTGTTCCGTATCATCAGTCTGCCTTCCAGCTCCATTCGCACAATACCGGAATGTCCGCCCTTCAGTCGGTCCAGCAGCAGGTATAATGCAAATTTTCCCATATCCTCCTTGGGCAGGCTCACCGTTGTCAGCATCGGTCTGGTAAACTGTGCCTCCTGTATATCATCGCTGGATATAATCGAAGGCATATAATACCGGTTCCGAAATTTATTCAGGCACTTCAGCATTCCGATCGCCGAAATATCATTGGCACAGTAGATTCCGGTTGGCATGTCGTCCGACTGAAAGAACTTTTCCATGGCTTCATAACCCTCGGCCTCAGTCTGCTTTGTTTCGATAACATACTCCGGTATCACATCCAGATCATGCTTCTTCAGTGTTTCCAGATACCCGTTATACCGGTCCTCGCTGTGACACTGGCCAATATAACCGATATTTTTGTGCCCCAGGGAGATCAGGTATTCCACTGCCGCTGCTGCGATCTTTTTCCCATCACAAAGGACCTCATCCACTTCATAATTGGTAGAATTCCGATTCACCGATACCACACTCTTATACTTCTTATTCAGCTTCTTCAAAGCCTCTTTATTACATCTGCCGATGATGATCAGTCCGTCCCTTTTCCCTTCCACCTCATCGTACATTCCGTCGATCAGCCGGTCCAGATTCTCCCTGCGGCACTTCCGGTCATCAGAAAATACCGACATATACCATACTTTGGAAAGGATGCAGTTTTTATCATGGATCTCACTTTCGATCACCCGGAGAAGCTCCGCAAAAAACGGATCGGTGGTGGAAGAATCGGTTCTTGTCATCAGAATATTGATGTACCAGGTTTTCTCCTGCTTCGCGGAAACACCTCTTTTCAGATTCCGGGCCGCCTCGTTGGGCACATAATTCATCTCGATGGCTGTTTTCCATATCTTATCCCGGAGTCCGGGAACAGAACATTTATAATTGGGATTATTCAAAACCCGGGAAACCGTAGCCGGTGAAACCCCTGCCTTTTCTGCGATCTTCTTAATGGACATGTACCTTTCCCTTCTCTCTGAAAAATTTCTGCTCACTGCCAGTCCAGTAAACCTCTCAAATCTATCTAAAACAGATAATTTTCCCATTCCTAATTTCATATTAACTAAATATGATTTATATGATAATAAGGCCGGTCTAAAAAGTCAATCTTATTTTGTGAAAACGTATTCTTTTTCGCTGTATGATCTATTTCATTGCACGATATGTTATCGCTAAATTTTTATATAAATTTCCCTCATCTGTTTCGTATATTTTTTACATGTTTTTTTTGCTTTATAGAAAATATTTTGGTGCTTTCAAATATATTTTGAAATATTTCTTTATTAAATGTCTAATTTTAATCTTTATTTTCAAATCATTTTTATAAACGTTTAGTATGTTTATTGACTTTTAACAAATCTTAGCAAGAATTCTCCTACCTCTTCAGGTAGTGAGATGAATTGCGAATCTGAGCATATTGGCTCAAGATAATTTCTAAAAAACAGAAAAACACTTGTTCTGATAGTGAGCTTGTATTATAATTAAAAAAGAACAGAATGTTCAAAATAGGAAGCTGTAAACTATTGATAACAAATAGGAACAAGGTGAGAAAAATAAACCGGGCAATAAAAATAAGGATCTATCCAGATACAAACCAGAGAATTCAGATAGAAAAAACAATTGGATGCAGCCGATTTATATATAACTGTATGCTCGCGGATAAGGTAGAATATTATACAAAAGAAAAAAAGATGCTGAGGAATACGCCTGCCAGATATAAGAAAGAATATCCCTGGCTGAAAGAAGTGGATTCTCTTGCATTAGCAAATGTACAGATGCATCTGGAAAGTGCTTTCCGTAAATTTTTTCGAGAACCATCTACAGGTTTTCCATGCTTCAAATCAAAGAAGTCATCGAAAAGATCTTATACGACAAATGTAGTAAACAGAAATGTCTTTCTGGAAGGAAAACGTTTGAAACTGCCTAAGATGTCAGCTGTCAGGATAAAGCTCCATCGTCCGATACCGGAAGAATGGAAATTAAAATCTGTAACGGTCAGTCATGAGCCATCCGGAAAATATTTTGCCAGTCTTTTATTCTGCTGTGAAAACCAAACAGTAGAAAAAATACCAGCAGAAAAATTTCTTGGGATAGATTTTGCCATGCATGGTCTGGGTGTCTTTTCTACAGGGGAAAAAGCGGCTTATCCGATGTTTTACCGAAGGTCAGAGAAAAAACTGGCGAGAGAACAGAGAAGGCTGTCCAAATGTCAGAAAGGAAGCCGAAATTACGGGAAACAGAAAAAGAGAGTTGCTTTGTGTCATGAAAAGATCCGAAACCAGAGAAAAGATTTTCAGCATAAACTCAGCACCAGTCTTGCGGAAATATATGATGCAGTGTGCGTGGAAGATCTGAGCCTGAAGGCGATGGCAGGAGGACTCCATTTTGGAAAAGGTGTACATGACAATGGATATGGACAGTTCCTTTCTATGCTGGAATATAAGATGGAAGAACGGGGGAAATATCTGATCAAAGTAAACCGTTATTTTGCATCCAGTAAGATATGTAGCGTGTGCGGAAAGAAAAAAGCAGAATTGTCTTTATCTGAAAGAATTTATTACTGTGAATGTGGAAACAGAATGGATCGTGATGTGAATGCGGCAGTCAATATCATGAACGAAGGAAAACGGATCCTTACAGAATGTGCATGATAGCACGATAAAAAGTCCGCATCCGGACTTATAAAAACCGCGGGACACGCGGGGATAGCCTGTTTTATCTTTGCCCTGGAGGGCAATTGAGCAGGAAGCCCCCACTTCAAAATCTATAAGATTTAAGTGGTGGGAGTATGTCACTTGTCGATTAGGTATAGTATTTCTTAGGAAGAAAACCAGCAAATTAAAGGCAGGGCAAACTATGACCAATAAAGAAATCGCCAAAACTTTAGGTCTCTCACCGGCAGCGATTTCTCTTATACTGAACCATAAACCGGGTGTTTCCGCTCAGACCCCGGTTACCCGTACCATCTGTTTTATTGTATATCTGAAGGACGGCAGGGTTCTGAACCAGCATCCCTTTTTTCTCCTTTTAATGAAAAGTATTGAATCGCACGCACGTAAATGCGGATATCATATTACACTGATTACCATGAATGCTTCTATTCCTATTGAAGAACAACTGAAATCTGCACTTCCCATTGCGTCAGAGGGAATTATACTTCTGGCCACAGAAATGCTTGATGAAGATGCCCAGCCTTTTTTGAATCTCCCGATTCCCTGTATTGCAATTAACAATGATTTTTCCCATATGGATATCAGCACAGTCGCAATCAATAATCAGCTTGGAACTTTTCAGGCGGTAGAATACCTGTTCTTACAGGGCCACCGCAACATTGGATATCTTCACAGCCTTTAATCTATCAGCAGTTTTGACGAACGCAGAGACGGCTATCTTTCCGCCATGAAGCATTTTCATCTGGAACTTCCCCAGGACGACATCTACTATGTCCATTATTCCGAGGAAGAAAGTTGCCAGGACATCTACCGGATTTTTAAAGATTCTCCGGTTCACTCAACTGCCTTTATCTGTGATGACGATACCATTGCCGCCGGTGCCTTAAGAGCGTTTCGTATGCTTGGTTACAAAGTCCCGGCATTGCCGGGATTTTCTATTGTATACACCGTTTTTCTGGTATAATGATCTTATCAGAAAGGCGGTGTTTTTTATGATGACAAAAAATGCAGATAAAAAACGTGAACAGATGATGATGTTTATCATGGATGACATGGTGCCACAAAATCATATGCTTCGTTTGATAGATAAAGCAATCAACTGGAACTTTATTTATGATCTGGTAGAAGAAAAATACTGTCTGGATAATGGTCGTCCCAGTATGGATCCGGTCATGCTGATAAAGATACCTTTTATTCAGTATCTTTATGGAATAAAAAGTATGCGTCAGACCATAAAAGAGATTGAAGTAAACGTTGCTTACCGCTGGTTTCTTGGACTGGATATGCTGGATCCTGTTCCTCATTTTTCTACATTTGGAAAAAATCACACCCGCCGTTTCAAAGATACAGATCTTTTTGAGCAGATCTTTTCAAAGATTCTGGAAGACTGCATGAAATACAAACTTGTAAATACAGATCAGATTTTTGTTGATGCAACACATATAAAAGCCTGTGCAAACAGCAAAAAAATGCGCAAAAGAATTGCACGTGAACAGGCTCTCTGGTATGATGAAGAGCTAAATAAAGAAATCGAAAAAGATCGTCTGGCGCATGGAAAAAGGCCACTAAAGAAAAAAGATGATAATCAGCCGCCAACATCAGGAGGTGCTGGAACTGCCCCACTTTCGGAACCAGAAGAAATCCCAGAAGGTGTGAAAACACAAAAATTCAGTACCAGTGATCCGAAAAGCGGGTGGTTTCGAAAAGGTGAGCATAAACATGTTTTTGCGTATGCGGTCGAAACTACCTGTGATAAGCATGGCTGGATTCTTGGTTACACAGTACATCCTGGAAATGAACATGACAGCCGCACTTTTAAAACTTTATACGATAAGTTCACGAAGCTGGCAAAAATACTGGAAAAACGAGGCTGGAATACAGCCGGATTTTTGGCTTTTTTAAGAAAAATTAAAAAGGAATTGATTATTAGCGAAAAATGGTGCTGGGCATAAGACCCAACACCAAGTTTGTCTACAGTCTGGGGGGCTGTCGAGAACAGCCCCTTCGTTATATAGAAGTTATTTTAAATTTAATGCTTTAAAGTCATTACCGCTGGGTCTTAAGCTTTCTCTTAGCGCCAGCTCCTGCAGCAGCACCTATTGAAACGAGCATAAGAATCACATATAACTGCACATCTGTACTGTCTCCAGTTTTTGGAGAGGACTTCGTTGTTTTATCCGTTGTACTGGTCACCTTTGTTGCGTTAGCTGTCTTTGCTGAAGATGCCTCTGTGTCCTTTTTGTTTACTGTAGAAAGTTTTGCAAGCACTGTGTCTTCCTTTTTTATTTCAGTTTCTGCTTTTGCATCACTAAAATACTTATTACATTTATCGCAGAACCAGTATGTGCTGTTTCCTTCCTCTGTAGCAGTAGCATCCTTCTTCTCTACCTTTTTCAGATTATGACCGGTTGCTTTAATCGCTGTCGGATTGCTGATTTCCACGGTTCCTGCTGCGTCTGAGAAAAGCTTTTTGCAGGTCTGGCATTTCCAGTAGGCTTCATATCCGGCTTCTGTGCAGCCGGCTTCTTTCTTTTCTACCTTTTTCAGATCATGACCCGTGGCTTTGATCTCTATTGGATTATTAATTTCCTTCGTTCCCTTTTCGTCTGAGAAAAGCTTTTTGCAGGTCTGGCATCTCCAATAGGCTTCATATCCAGCTTCCGTGCAGCCGGCGTCTTTTCTCTTGACTGCTTTCAGATCATGGCCTGTCGCTTTGATCTCTTTCGGATTGATGATTCCCACAGTCCCAGCTTCGTCTGAGAAAAGCTTTTTGCAGGTCTGGCATCTCCAGTAGGCTTCATATCCATCTTCTGTGCAGCCGGCGTCTTTCTTTTCTACCTTTTCAAGATTATGACCGGTTGCTTTAATCGCTGTCGGATTGATGATTTCCACGGTTCCTGCTTCGTCTGAGAAAAGCTTTTTGCAGGTCTGGCATCTCCAGTATGTTTCATATCCATCTTCTGTGCAGCCGGCATCTTTCTTTTCTACCTTTTCAAGATTATGGCCAGTTGCTTTAATCGCTGTCGGATTGATGATTTCCACGGTTCCTGCTGCGTCTGAGAAAAGCTTTTTGCAAGTCTGGCATCTCCAGTAGGCTTCATATCCATCTTTGGTGCAGCCGGCTTCTTTTCTCTTGACTGCTTTCAGATCATGCCCTGTCGCTTTGATCTCTATTGGATTGATGATTTCCACAGTCCCAGCTTCGTCTGAGAAAAGCTTTTTGCAGGTGTTACACTTCCAGTAGGTTTCGTGTCCATCTTCTGTGCAGCCGGCGTCTTTCTTTTCTGCCTTTTCAAGATTATGACCAGTTGCTTTAATCGCTGTCGGATTGCTGATTTCCACGGTTCCTGCTGCGTCTGAGAAAAGCTTTTTGCAGGTGTTACACTTCCAGTATGTTTCATATCCATCTTCAGTGCAGCTGGATTCTTTCTTTTCTACCTTTTCAAGATTATGACCTGCAGCAGGAATTGGCTCGGTGTAGGTGTGGCTGCTATCATTCTTGCAGACATAGGTACGAACGCCGTCTGTAGTGCAGGTAGGTTCTGTCGTCACAGAGCTTTCGTAGTTGTGTCCGAGTGGGTTAGATGTTCCGCCGCAAACTGTACAAGTCTGTCCGCTTGTGCAAGTTGCCGTTCCACTCCAATTATGCTCAGAACGTGGATTTGATATATTAGTACCACATTCTGCGCAAGAAACGTGTTCCCAATGATATCCACCATCTTTATATTCATAAGTACTGGTTGTACCTACCCATTTACCACAAATATCGCAATAGGCCGTCCCAGCATATGCCGTTGTTGGCAGCATCATTAGCACCATGAACAGCGTAAGCAGGACGCTCAAAAATCTTTTTTTCATATAGTTTCCTCCCAATAAACATCGAATTTTGCTGGTAATTTCTGTATATAAAGATTTTATCATGTTGACTGCTTCCGTGTAATCTCCATTTCACCTCGAAAAAGTATATTTTGCTATTTCAGCATATACTTTTTCAGTTCATCTCTCTTTTTTATATGCAGTTTCACATAAATCCTGCTCAGATAAGTTTTAACCGTATTGGGTGAAAATCCCAGATAATCTGCAATTTCCTGATTATTCCAGTCACGGCTTGCCAGCATGGCAATCGAGAATTCCACCGTGGATAATGCATCTGTTACGAAATTCTCTGACATTGGATTGTGGATTGCCATCCATCCTCTGCTAAAACTGATAACCTTATCCGATAATTTGTTATATAGTTTTGAATCTTCCTTACGGATACATGACTCCAGAAGTCCTTGCAGCAAACCATGATGTTCAATAAAGGGTTCCAGGAATTCGTCTTCTTTCGCCATATTCCATGCCAGCATCAATGCGTCTTTTGCTTTCTGATGATGTTTCAGATTTATCTGGCACATTGCCATCATGCAATACAGATAAATCATACTAATCGGATAGGTGCCGTCCCTGAACATGAATGCTGCCTCACAAATTCCAAGCGCTCTGCCGTACTCCCCTTTCAAATACGCCATATGAGCTATCACATAGGCAGAAAACATCTTAATTCCAGGAGGCAGTGCTGCTACATAAAATTCCACATCCGGAAGTTCATCTACCGGAAGATGCAAAAGTACGGAAGACATATATCCTGCAAATACACTAATTGCTTTATCCTCCGCAGACGAAGAATATTTCATTTCTTTTTCAAGACATTCCCGAATCTCCCATATCCCTTTTCTGGATGCCACGGCTCTGCCAAGTGTCAGATTCGAATATACATATAACAGGCAGGAAGACATCTTAAGCTTTATATTATGGCTCATCAGGTAACGTTCTGCTATATGGCTGCATTTCTCCGCCTGCCCGGTAAAATAATAATATTCAGCACGTGCAATTTTCTGAAAATCCCTGTCTTCAAAACCGGCTACCGTCCTTTTCGCCTCACCCGGCTGAAATGATGCATTGATCAGCGGCAGGATGGTATACTCACTCATGATCGTGTACCTCCAACAGCTTCTATATTCGACATAAGATCAACTCCTCCCGATTCTCCGGTCTTATTGTTTCAGTATCTGTAACACCTGAATTCATAAATAAAACCGCCCGAAATAATAAATGCTCACTTCTATTATATAATTTTGTGAGGACAAAGAAAAGTTTGCAGTTAAAAAAAGGAACTTTTTTCTTATGTCGGCAGTATTGGACAAAATACTGGATCAATACTAAACTGAATCCACAGATGGTAGTTGCAGATGCAGGATATAAAACTCCTGCAATCGCCCATCAGCTGTCGGAAGATGGAATTCAACCACTTTTTCCGTATACCCGTCCCAAGACCAAAGAAGGCTTTTTCGGAAAACACGAATTCGCATATGATGAATACTATGATTGTTATATATGTCCGGGAGCACATATACTGACGTACAGTACAACAAACAGAAATGGATATAAAGAGTATAAAAGCTGCGGTGAGCATTGTGCTGAATGCCAATATCTTTCAAAATGTACAGAAAGCAAAGATCATGTAAAACTGATCACACGTCATGGATGGGAAGAATACATGGAAGTAGCAGAAGACATTCGGCACACGATCGGAAACAGACAGATCTACCAGTTAAGAAAAGAAACCATAGAGCGGATCTTCGGTACAGCTAAAGAACAGCATAGATTTCGATATACGCAGTATGTAGGAAAAGCACGGATGGAAATGAAAGCCGGGCTTACCTTTGCATGCATGAATTTGAAAAAACTGGCAAAGATTCTGGAAAAACAAGATTGGAATACAGCCAGATTTTTGTTGATTTTGAAGAAAATAAAAAGAAAAGAAGTTTTAAAAGAAAAATGGTGCTGGATATAACACCCAACACCAAGTTTGTCTACAGTCTGAAGGGGAGGAATTTTCATTCCTCCCCTTATCTTATAATCTTAATTACAGTTTGTTGGTAAGTCCAACTACATACAGTTCTTTTCTGTACTCCGGAATCTTAACCAGAAGACCCTCTTCTGTGTCTGTTGTTTCTACCTTAACACTTGGATCAAATGGTCTCAGCTGTCCATGATAACCTTTGATCAGGAACTCATTTGCTCCCTCTTTCAGATGATCTGCAAACACATTGAGATTTCCCTCTTTCTGTGTATAATGCAGCTCAATTCCATTCTCCAGCATCTCAGATTCGCGGTCGCTGCAGCGTGTGCCATAAATACCATCATGGTTAACTTTCAGCCATGCGCCAAGAATCTTCAGCCTCTTTACCTGTTCTTCCGGAATTGTTCCGTCTGCTTTTGGTCCGATGTTCAGAAGCAGGTTTCCATTGTTTGCAACAGTTCCTACCAGAAGTGAAATTAGATCCGGAACAGAAATCAGTTTGTCATCACCTTCATTGGCATTATAACCGAAGGATAATCCCATTCCACGGCACATTTCCCATTTCTCTTTTCGATTCACAGAACCGGATTTGTACTCCTTGGTAAGGAAGTCATGGTAACGGTCATTGAAACGGTCGTTTACTACACCTTCCGGCACTTTGTTATAATAATGTGCCAGGAAATACGGCATCATCTCTTCGCTCTGTTTCGGCCATCCGATATCGTTCCAGAAAACGCTTGGTGCATAATCATCTACCAGTTCATTCATCTGGTTGTATGAATAATCTGCATATGCAAATGTCGGGCTGGCTGTTCCAAACAGATCATCATCCTCAAAAATAGGATCATTTGCATACTGCCAGTCAATCAGTCCTGAATAATACAGCCCCATACGGATACCTGCATCCCGGACAGCCTCTGTCAGCTCACCGGTGATATTTCTCTTCGGTCCCATTTCCACAGAGTTAAAGTGTGTATACTTACTCGGGAACAGGCAGAATCCATCATGATGCTTGGTTGTCAGAACAACATACTCTGCACCTGCTTCTTTAAAAATCTCTGCCCACTGTTTCGGATCCCAGTTTTCAGCTTTCCACATAGGAATAAAATCTTCATATTTGAAATCTTTTCCGTATTTTTCCATATGATGCTCATATGTCGGGCCTTTTCCTATGTTCAGAGAATTATAATACCACTCTGCGTAAGGATTATCCGCAAACCACTCTTTGGAATCAACTTCTCCCAGTTCCCATGTATGTGGCGCAAAAGCCGGTACAGAATAAATTCCCCAGTGAATAAAAATTCCGAATTTACAGTCCTCATACCATTTTGGAACGGTATGTGTATTTACAGAGTTCCAGTTTCCTGTGTATCTTTTGTTTCCCATAGTGTAATCCCCATAACCTTTCTGTTATACATAAGTTTTTGCTGATTTTCCTGTATTTTTCTGCCGGAACAGTTCCGACAGTATCCCCCGTTTATTCTCCGATAATTTACTCTATCGTGATCTTCAGTACCACCGGCATATCCCCTGCATCAACCGCTCCTCTTCCGCAGGAAATATCCAGTTCTTTGTTTCTTGCATATGACGGATGCAGATCTGTTCCAAGAATCTCAATATCCCTGATCGTAGATTTCAAAAGTTTCATATCATTTCCAAGAGATTTGATATGGATCTCTCCGTCTTCCGGCCAGTGAAGTACCGTTGCGTAAATATGGTTGCTCTTGCTTGTGAAACGGATATCCTCAGAAGTAAAATGCTTGTCATAAGTATCTGTGAAATGGCCTTCCGGAACCACCGTCGGACCCTCTCCAAATACTTTCCAGTATCTGGTTCCGTAAATTGCCTCTCCGTTTACTTTCAGCCATTTTCCCATTTCTCTCAGGATATGTGCATCTTCTTCCGGAATCGTGCCATCCGGCTTCGGTCCGATATTGAGAAGAAGTGCGCCATTTTTGCTGACTACATCGATCAGATCCAGAACTACATCTGAAGGTTTCTTGTAATCATTTCCGATGGTATAGCCCCAGGAATTCTTCGCTACAGAAGTATCGTTCTGCCAGAGATCCGGTGTGATATGGTCTAACTGACCTCTCTCCAGATCATTAACCGCACTGCCGTAAACATATGCGTCAAATTTCGCATCAATGGCCGTTTCTTTTCCCCACTGTGCGGAACGGTTGTAATAGTATGCCGCAAATTTACGGAGATACGGTTTCCATGCATACTGCTGGATCCACCAGTCAAAATATACGATAGATGGATGATATTTATCTACGATCTCGCAGGTACGTACAAGCCAGTCCTGCATATGCTCTTCCGATGGCGGATTGTCATAGATATCACTCATATCCCGGGTGATTCCTGCTACCGGTCCGTAAAGATCCGCATATTCCGGATCATTGACATCTGCCTCCGGGATCTGACGTCCTCCGTTAAAGAACCAGTAATGCTCCGCTCTGTGAGAAGAAGCTCCCAGAACCATGCCTTCTTTTTCAACTTCTGTCTTCAGCTCTCCCAGGATATCACGCTTCGGTCCCATCTCAGCAGCATTCCAGCGGCAGAGGTCACTGGCGTACATCTGAAATCCATCGTGGTGTTCTGCAACCGGAACTACGAATTTCGCTCCTGCCTCTTTAAAAAGTGCTGCCCATTCTTTTGGATCAAATTTTTCTGCCTTAAACTGCGGAATAAAATCTTTATATCCGAATTTATCCAGAGTTCCATATTTCTCTATATGATGCAGATTTTCTTTGGAGCCTTTCACATACATATTTCTGGGATACCACTCGTTTCCAAATGCCGGAACACTATATACACCCCAGTGAATAAAAATTCCAAACTTATCTCTTGCATACCACTTCGGAGTAGGATGCTCACAGAGAGAATCCCACGTATCGGTATATGGTCCCTGTGCGATCACTTCATCGATCAGGGAAAGATATTCTTCTTTTTTCATTTCACAGTCCTCTTTTGTGTTTTTATTCATATTTAACAGGTGTTTATATGTTACCATCAAATGTTTTAGTTGTATACGCTTAACAATTCACAAATAAAACGTTTCGTTTTTGTGCAATATATATCAAAAAAAAGCTCCGATGATGTTTTTATTTAAACTTCATCAGAGCCTTTTCTGTTTTTATATAGTATTCTCTTCGATCACTTTCTCGATCCGTCTCTTTACTTCTTCCGCAATCTCCGTTGTATGCATATCCTTATATTCCTCATAATACATTGGAGGAAGGATATGTACCTGCACTGTGATCCTCTCTGTAGAGCCGGTATCAAAAGCCTTATAGGAATCGATCAGTGCAACCGGAACGATCGGGCATTTCGTCTTGGTGGCAGTCTTGAAGCTGCCGCCCTTGAACGGCCCCGGGTGATTTCCGTTCTTACTTCTGGTTCCTTCCGCAAAGATCAGATAATTGCGACCTGCCCTTACCTCGCGGATCACATTGACAATCACCTGCATGGACTGCTTCAGGTCCTCTCTGTCAATGATAAAAGCCTTCATGCAGGCAAAAACCTGCTTCAGGAATGGAATATCTCCCACTTCTTTCTTAGCTACTACAGAAAAAGGAACCGGGCAGGCTTTAATGATCGCCAGTACATCAAACAGTCCCTGGTGATTCGGAAAAAACATAAATCCGTTTTCCTTGGGGATGTTTTCCTGCCCATGCACATCAATATGGATATTTCCGCCTTCGATGGCATGCTCATCTACATGTCTCAGGAATGTGTATTTCTTCTCTTCCGGATAATCATCTGTATGCGCCGCATACCAGCAAAGTTTGATCCACCAGTAGGGAACAAAGATCAGATTCCTGATCACCATCAGCAAAATTCGCTTCATTCTTATGTCCTCCTGCCTGTTTTATCCGTTCAGTTTCCCTGCGATTTTATCTTCATATCCCGGATTCTTTTTCAGAAAGACCTCATAAGCCTTGGTATAGTCTGTATAAGTTTTGGTGGTCATAAATTTCTGATAATCTGCCGCAGCCTGCTGGCTGATCTCATCTGAGATCTCAGCCGGCGAATACAGATAATATTTCTTATCCTGCACTTTTACAAGGTAAGTACTGATGCACGGATATTCCTGGTCATTCTGCAGTACAAGATTATAGCGGATATAAACATACGTATAATTTTTACTCTCAGAAATGGCCTCACAGCTGTCAATATTTACATCCTTTGCTCCATGAGCCTGGAAATATTTGACCGTGGATGAAATCTCTGTTTTTGCCTCATCAGAAATCTTATCCGCACCATAACATTCCTGCATTTTTTTGTCCTTGCCTTCTACCGCAGCCTTGATATAACTTTCCACAAGCCCCTCCGGGGTTCTGTGGCTGATCCCCCCACAGCCTCTGGCTGCCAGGATGATCACCAGCAGTATCAGAATAACTCCTGCCAGTGTCGCCACATGGACAAAATTCAGTTTTTTGTTGGAATATTTCAGTTTTTTCACAGATTTTTTTCTGCGTTTCTTTTTTGTCGTCGTCATGACTTATCCTCGACCTTATTCTTCTTCACTGCCTGTGACAGTTTCATCTGCGGATATTTCTTCCTCGTTATCGTTGGTCTCTCCGTCAGCTTTTTCGGAATTTACCTCCACTTCCGGATCTTTATCTCTTACCTTGGCGATGCTTGCAACCGTTACACCATCTGTAAGATTGATCATCTTCACACCGGAAGTGATCCTTCCAAGAACTGAGATATCTGCACACTGCAGACGGATGATGATACCTTCTGTTGTGATCATCATGATCTCGTTCTCTTCGTTCACAGCCTTGGCTCCGACAACGTTTCCGGTCTTCTCGGTGATCTTGTAGCACTTCACACCTTTACCGCCACGGTTCTGGACAACAAACTCACTCATTGCTGTACGTTTGCCCATTCCGTTCTCAGAAACTACCAGCAGATAATCCCCCTGGGTATTCAGCTGCATGGCAACAACTTCATCACCATCTGTAAGATTCATACCTCTTACACCCATGGATGCACGGCCTGTGCTGCGGACATCAGTCTCTTTAAAACGGATGCACTGTCCGTCCTTGGTCACAAGAATGATATCTTTGTTATTATCGGTAGCTTTAACCTCGATAAGCTCATCATCGTCACGGAGAACAATCGCTGTAAGGCCTGTCTTACGTACATTCTCGTAATCTCTAATCGGAGTTTTCTTCACAAGACCTTTCTTGGTTGCCATCATCAGATAATGACCCTCTTCATATTTGCGGAGCGGGATCACAGCTGTGATCTTTTCTCCCGGTGCAAGCTGCAGCAGATTGATGATCGCAGTTCCTCTGGCTGTACGGCCGGCCTCCGGAATCTCATATGCCTTCAGTCTGTATACACGTCCGGTATTGGTAAAGAACATGAGATAATGATGGGTTGTAGTCATCAACAGCTCTTCAATATAATCGTCCTCAATGGTCTGCATACCCTTGATTCCTCTGCCGCCACGGTTCTGACTGCGGAAGTTATCAACCGTCATACGCTTGATGTAACCAAGCTTGGTCATTGCGATCACGGTATTCTCTCTCGGGATCAGATCCTCTGTGGAAATATCGTATACATCGTATCCGATGGAAGTCTTTCTGTCATCGCCGTATTTTTCTGCAACAGCGAGGATCTCCTCGCGGATCACACGGAGAAGAAGCTTACGGTCAGCGAGGATTGCCTGGAACTTGCGGATCTTCTCCATAAGCTCTGCATACTCGGCTTCCAGCTTCTCTCTTTCCAGACCTGTCAGTGCACGGAGACGCATATCCACGATTGCCTGAGCCTGAACGTCTGTCAGCTCAAAACGCTCAATAAGTTCCTGTTTCGCGATCTGTACATTACGGGAACCACGGATGATACGGATCACTTCATCGATATTATCAAGTGCTTTCAGGAGGCCTTCCAAAATGTGGGCTCTCTCCTGGGCTTTATTCAGATCGTACTGTGTTCTTCTGCGAACAACATTCTCCTGATGTTCCAGATAATACTCCAGCATCTCTTTCAGGTTCAGAACTTTCGGTTCCATGCTTCCATGATTCGGAACAAGGGAAAGCATGATCACGCCAAAAGTATCCTGCAGCTGTGTATGTTTGTAGAGCAGGTTCAGGATCACATTGGCATTGGCATCTTTACGGAGATCGATGCAGATACGCATACCTTCACGGCTGGAATGGTCATTCAGGTCTGTGATTCCATCGATCTTTTTATCACGGACAAGCTCTGCGATCTTCTCGATAAGGCGTGCCTTATTTACAAGGTATGGAAGCTCTGTGACTACGATACGGGATTTACCATTGGGCAAAGTCTCGATATTTGTCACAGCGCGGACACGGATCTTGCCACGACCTGTACGATAAGCTTCCTCGATTCCTCTTGTTCCGAGGATGGTTGCTCCTGTAGGGAAGTCCGGTCCCTTGACGATCTCAAGAAGTTCTTCCATTGCTGTCTCGCGGTCTTCTTCCACAATGTTATCAATGATCTTAACAACGGCATTAACTGTCTCACGAAGATTATGAGGTGGAATATTGGTCGCCATACCTACAGCGATACCTGTTGTACCGTTTACCAGCAGATTCGGAAAACGTGCCGGAAGTACAACCGGCTCACGTTCTGTCTCATCAAAGTTCGGCTGGAAATCAACGGTATCTTTGTTGATGTCTGCAAGCATCTCCATGGAAATCTTGCTGAGACGTGCCTCTGTGTATCGCATGGCAGCCGCACCGTCACCATCCACGGAACCAAAGTTTCCATGTCCGTCAACCAACGGATATCTTGTTGACCATTCCTGAGCCATATTAACCAGCGCACCGTAGATGGAACTGTCACCATGAGGGTGATATTTACCCATGGTATCACCGACAATACGCGCACATTTTCTGTGTGGTTTGTCAGGACCATTGTTCAGCTCGATCATGGAATACAGCACTCGGCGCTGTACCGGTTTCAGGCCGTCTCTTACATCCGGCAGAGCTCGTGAGGCGATAACACTCATGGCATAGTCGATGTAAGATTCTTTCATAGTTTTTTCCAAATCCACTTCGTGGACTTTGTCAAAAATATTATCTTCCATTCTTCTTTATTCTCCTAGATATCAAGATTCTTGACGAATCTTGCATTTTCTTCGATAAATTCACGTCTTGGCTCTACCTTGTCTCCCATAAGAGTGGTAAATGTCAGATCGATCTCAGATGTGGCAGCCTCGTCCATGGTCACACGGAGAAGAATTCTCTTCTCAGGGTCCATAGTAGTCTCCCAGAGCTGTTCCGCATCCATCTCACCCAGACCTTTATAACGCTGGATCTTATTGTTTCCGTCACGTCCGATCTCGGTAAGGATATTGTTCAGTTCATCATCATCGTATGCGTACCATACTTTCTTGTTTTTCTCGACTTTATAAAGAGGCGGCTGTGCCAGGTATACATATCCCTGCTTGATCAGCTCCGGCATAAAACGATACAGGAATGTCAGAAGCAGTGTTGCGATGTGCGCACCGTCAACATCGGCATCGGTCATAATGATGATCTTATGGTAACGAAGTTTGGAGATATCAAAATCCTCATGGATTCCGGTTCCGAAAGCAGTGATCATGGCCTTGATCTCTTTGTTTCCATAGATCTTGTCCAGACGTGCTTTTTCAACGTTCAGGATCTTACCACGAAGTGGAAGGATCGCCTGTGTGGCACGGTTTCTCGCTGTCTTGGCGGAACCGCCCGCGGAATCTCCCTCTACGATATAGATCTCGCAGTTCTCCGGATTCTTGTCCGAACAGTCTGCAAGTTTTCCAGGAAGAGACATGCTGTCCAGTGCGGATTTTCTTCTTGTAAGGTCACGGGCCTTTCTGGCTGCTTCTCTGGCTCTCTGTGCAAGAACAGATTTCTCAACAGTAGCCTTGGCAACTGCCGGATTCTGCTCCAGGAAAATCTCCAGCTGCTTGCTTACAACGCTGTCTACCGCACCTCTTGCCTCGCTGTTTCCAAGTTTCTGCTTGGTCTGTCCCTCAAACTGCGGATTCTCGATCTTAACGCTGACGATCGCGGTCAGACCTTCACGGATATCATCACCGCTTAAGTTCGGCTCGCTGTCCTTAAGAAGCTTATTCTTACGTGCGTAATCATTGAATGTATTGGTGATCGCATTACGGAAACCGGTAATGTGTGTACCGCCCTCCGGTGTATTGATATTATTTACAAAACCATAGGTATTCTCTGTATAGGAATCATTATGCTGCAGAGCAACCTCTACAGATACACCATCCTTCTCACCTTCACAGTAAATGATCTCCGGGTAAAGTGCCTCTTTACTTCTGTTCAGGTAGCTTACAAACTCACGGATACCACCCTCATAGTGGAATACCTTCTCGCGCTCCTGGCCCTCTCTCTTATCTTCCAGCACAATGCGAAGACCCTTGGTCAGGAAAGCCATCTCACGAAGTCTCTGTTTCAGGATATCGTAATCATAAACGGTCTCCTCAAAGATCTCCTTGTCCGGAAGGAAATAAACCTTCGTTCCGGAAAGCTCCGGATCACAGTCGCCTACAACCTTCAGCGGATACATGGTCTTGCCACGCTCATATCTCTGTTTATATTCTTTACCCTCGTGGTAGATAGTAACCTCCAGCCACTCGGAAAGTGCATTTACAACTGATGCACCAACACCGTGAAGACCACCGGAAACCTTATATCCTCCACCGCCGAACTTACCACCTGCGTGAAGAATGGTAAATACAACCTCAACTGCCGGAATACCAGCCTTATGATTGATGCCAACCGGGATACCACGGCCATTATCTGTAACGGTAATGGAATTATCCGGATTGATATCTACATGAATCTCCGTACAAAAACCAGCCAGTGCTTCATCGACTGCATTATCCACGATCTCATATACGAGATGATGAAGTCCACGGCTGGAGGTACTTCCGATATACATTCCAGGCCTCTTACGTACGGCTTCCAGTCCCTCCAGGATCTGGATCTGATCCGCGCCGTATTCTGTATTCTCTGCGCCCATGTCATTCCTCCTGTTCTTGTCTGTCCGGACGTGTTTGAAAATTCATTTCTGCAGAACCACAGCAATTTCAGAAATTACTGCACCATACCCTGATCCATTAATTTCAGTAACTACTGTATTTTCAAATTTTGCAGAAAGCAATTCTCAAACCCGCTCCAGAAGTGTCATTTATACCTGTAAAATAAACGTTTTTTACATACGAATACAGAGTTTATTATAGCACAAAAAAGCCTGTATTTCCACGCAAAATCATAGGAAATACAGACAAAAAAGTATCTTATTAAATGCAATCCAAAAGTCCAGCACAATATGTTCTTAAAATGTATAAAATATTCAGCTACTCTTGTAAAAGCCCGAATTCCTTTAATAAACTCTTCTGGTATTCCGGATCTGATGCAGATTTTATAATATCAGATGTCCTTCCCAATTTCACAAGACAGAGGATCAAACTGTTAATACTATGTTCTCCCTGCTGCATCCCCTGCTGCATCCCCATTCCATAGCCCTCATCATAACCAGCCTGTAAACTGTTTCTTATCTTCTCTTCAATCTGATCCTGTATGATCCGATTTAACGCTTCGCACATACAATCCGCCTCCTTGAATTTTTCTTCATTAGCCCTTACGATCATCTGCATAACTGATTCGTATAAAGGATTTTTCTGCTTTTCTCTGTATTCATTGAGAAGCCGTTTCATATCTTCCTTATCTTTTATTCTGTCCGTCAGACTTCTCAGCCACAGATTTTTCTCTTTGGATAACTGCTGTGTTACAATGACCTGGATTGGAATTTTAGGTCCTGATACATAGTAAATCCGCTCTGCCTCCAGTTCTATCTGAATATCAGCAAAAAATGCAGGGTGCCACTGCAGTGGTTTAGAGCTGTTTGTTCTGTTTTTGTTTACAATCATACACGACTCCTCTGTTCTGATTTCAAGGAGTCTCATCTGAAAACTCCTGCTGAAAAATGGAAAAAAGCATGAATTTTCTGAGATGACAGGCTCTCTGCCTGATATATGAAATGTAATAGAAAAATAAGATTGTTTTTAGAAAAATATGCTTTCAAGTTTTGATAATCTCAGCTTACCACAATATGGTCTATACTGCAAGCAAATCATTTCGACAAAATCCGCACAGTACGTTTTATGTCACTGTTCACTGGAATATTCCTCGTGGCATTTTTTTTGCAGGCAAAGATCACAAAAAAGCTGCATATGTTTCCCCGCTCTCGGGTCACAACATGCAGCTTTTCGTTTGTTTATAAATATGTTTCCTATGCTCCCTGCCTCAATTTTCGTCCGGTCATTCACTGGAATCCTCTCCATCCAGCAGAGCCTTATAAATATCCCTCTTGGAAACACCACGATCCCTAGCGGCAAGCTTCATAGCATCCTTTCTGGAATTCCCCTGCTGCTCATACATCGCCACATGCTCCGCAATGGAAACCTCCTCCCAGGAAGCACGCTTCTCCGCTTCCATTTCACTGCGGCTTCTGCCCTCGATCACAAGGACACACTCACCCAGTGGCTTCTCATCTTTATAAAAATCCATCAGATCATCGATCGTCGTCCGAAACGCCGTCTCATGTTTCTTGGTCAGCTCCCTGCAAAGAGTCATCCTGCGGTTACCAAGTGCCTCTCTGAGCTCGCCAAGGGTCCGTACAAGCCTGTGAGGCGCCTCATACAGGATAATAGTCCTCGTCTCGCTGGAAAGCTCTTCCAGAATCGTTTTTCGCTCTTTCTTATCCGCCGGAAGAAACGCCTCGAAGGCAAAACGCCTGGTATGCAAACCAGACAGAGTCAATGCCGTAATACAGGCAGCAGGCCCCGGCAGCGAAGTCACCTCGATCCCCGCCTCATAACACATGGCAGCAAGTTCCTCCCCAGGATCTGAAATACCCGGAGTACCTGCATCTGTAATCAACGCAATATTTGTACCCGCCAGCATTTTTTCCACGAGAACGTGACCTTTGTCGATCTTATTATATTCATGATAACTGGTCATGGGGGTTTTTATGTCAAAATGATTTAAAAGTTTAATACTGTTGCGGGTATCTTCCGCAGCGATTAAGTCCACTTCCCGAAGGGTTCTTAGTACTCGAAGGGTGATGTCTTCGAGGTTTCCTATGGGGGTGGCGCATAAGTATAGTTTTCCGTTTTGTTTCATATTTTCCTCTTTTCTCGCTTGACCGCGGGGAGTTGTTTTCCACTTGGCCGTGGGGGAGTTGTTTTGCTTAACCGCGGAGGATATTCCGCTTGACCGCGGGGGGGTGTTTAAGTTTGGGAACTTCGAAAACCGCAAAGGGGCCGCAAAGCCGCGCCCCCTCTGCACACCCCTTGGGCTTTTTTGAGTAGTGCTTCGGTTGAGAAATGTGTGAGGTTGTTAACTTGTGCCTGTATGCTTCTGTATTGGCTGTGTCAGGTTGAGCCGATGTGTGGATGGAGGGACGGGAAGGCGGGCCGTTGGCCCTGTTCCCTGGAAATGGATTTTGTTCTGAGGGAATGATTCTTTTGGATGGATTATGGGCCTTGTTCCCTGGAAAATGATTTTGTTCTTGTGTCAAGAAAATGATTTTTGAGGACGGATTATGGGCTCTGTTCCCTGGAAATTAATTCCTGGGAATGGATTCTTTCCTGGTTTTCTGGGTTGAAAATGTGAGTTTTGGGGTTGACATTGCAGGGGTTTTCGCCTAAAATGTATCGAAGATACGGCGATGATGAGAATAGTACACAGGGAATTATCTCAGAGAGGGGCCTGTTTTGGTGGAAGGGTCCTGTGCGTGAACTGTGGAACCGGCCTCGGAGCTCTGCGTGATTGAAGCGTGGCGTGTGTTTCCGGCGTTAACGGGTGTTGAGAGAGCAGCGGGTGCGCTGTTAACTGGGGTGGTACCGCCGAAGTCATTCGGTCCCTTGTGAGGGATTCGGAGGGCTTATTTTTTTGTCCGTAAAACGGGACTGTAAATGCAGTGTACGATTTATGGGACAGAAGAGTGAGCCGGAGGGATTCCGGATTGCCGTGGCTGCCTGGCGGCTGGCAATATGTAACAGATCACAAGAAAAAGGAGATTTATCATGGCAAAAGAAAAGAAATTAGTACAGGCCATTACGTCTATGGATGAGGATTTTGCTCAGTGGTATACAGACGTTGTTAAGAAGGCTGAGCTTTGTGGCTATACAAGTGTTAAGGGCTGTATGGCGATCAAACCTGCAGGTTATGCGATCTGGGAGAATATCCAGCATGAGCTTGACCGCAGATTTAAAGAGACCGGTGTAGAGAATGTTTATATGCCGATCTTTATCCCGGAGTCTCTTCTTGATAAAGAGAAAGATCATGTAGAAGGTTTTGCCCCGGAGGTTGCATGGGTGACTCATGGCGGCCTTGATCCGCTTCAGGAGAGACTTTGCGTGCGTCCGACTTCCGAGACTCTGTTCTGTGATTTCTACCAGAAAGAGATCCAGTCCCACAGAGACCTTCCGAAAGTATACAATCAGTGGTGCTCTGTTGTCCGCTGGGAGAAAACAACCCGTCCATTCCTTCGTTCCAGAGAGTTCCTGTGGCAGGAGGGCCATACAGCTCACGCAACAGCTGAAGAGGCTGAGGCACGTACCATTCAGATGCTGAATGTTTATGCAGATTTCTGCGAAGAGGTTCTGGCAATTCCGGTTGTAAAAGGTCAGAAGACAGACAAAGAGAAATTTGCAGGTGCTGAGGCTACTTACACCATCGAGTCCCTGATGCATGACGGTAAAGCACTTCAGTCCGGTACAAGCCATAATTTCGGAGACGGATTTGCGAAAGCATTCGGAATCCAGTACACAGATAAAGATAATACACTGAAATATGTTCATCAGACATCCTGGGGAATGACAACCCGTATGATCGGTGCCATCATCATGGTTCACGGTGATAACAGCGGCCTTGTTCTTCCTCCGAGAATCGCTCCGGTACAGACTGTGATCATTCCGATCCAGCAGCGTAAAGAGGGTGTTATGGAGAAAGCTGATGAGCTTCTCGCAGCACTGAAGGCAGCCGGTATCCGTGCAAAAGTTGATGCTACAGATAAGAGCCCGGGATTCAAATTTGCTGAGCAGGAGATGCGTGGTATTCCGCTTCGTGTTGAGTGTGGTCCGAAGGATATCGAGAATGGACAGGCAGTTCTCTGCAGAAGAGATACCCGTGAGAAATATACTGTATCCTTCGATGAGCTTGCAGATAAGGTAAAAGAGCTTCTGGATACTATTCAGCATGATATGTTGGAGCGCGCACGTGCACACAGAGAGGCTCATACCTATGTAGCCAGAAATTATGAGGAATTTGGTGAGATCGTAAATAACAAACCTGGATTCATCAAAGCTATGTGGTGCGGTGACCGTGCATGTGAAGACAAGATCAAAGAAGATTTCCAGGCAACTTCCAGATGCATGCCATTTGAGCAGGAGCAGCTGAGCGACGTTTGTGTATGCTGTGGAAAACCTGCCAAGAAGATGGTTTACTGGGGACGTGCATACTAAAATGCATAAGCCCTGTGTGGGGCAGAGGCAGTTTTGCAAAAATCATAGTTACCGGTCACCAGGTGAACAGTAACAGATTATACAGGAAACAAGGCAGCGGGGCGAAATAAGCTCCGCTGTTTTTGTGAATTTATGCTATAATATCGTTACTGAAACCATATCAGAATATCATCCGGCTGCTGAGCGCAGATAATACAGTGAAATGTGAATGCTTGATCTGGACAGCAGCAATCAGTAAGAGGAGTTATTTATGAAGATAAACATACCACAAAAAGCAGCGCAGATCCTGAAGACTTTAAATGCTGCCGGTTATGAGGCCTACGTTGTGGGCGGATGCGTCCGGGATTCCATCCTGGGCCGGGAGCCGGGAGACTGGGATATCACCACGTCAGCACTTCCGGAGCAGGTGAAGGAACTTTTTCGAAGAACCGTAGATACGGGAATCCAGCATGGAACAGTAACGGTAATGATGGATAAAGAGGGTTTTGAGGTGACCACCTATCGTGTGGACGGAGAGTATCATGATGGACGTCATCCGGATGCTGTGACCTTTACCAGAAGCCTTGAGGAAGATCTGAAGCGAAGAGACTTTACCATCAATGCCATGGCCTATCATCCGGAACATGGACTGGTGGATCTGTTTGGCGGAATGGAAGATATCGGGAAGAGAATCATCCGGTGCGTCGGCAATCCGGTGGAACGTTTTACAGAGGATGCCCTTCGTATGCTCCGCGCGGTGCGTTTTTCCGCACAGCTTGGATTTACCGTGGAAGAAAATACAAAGGCGGCACTGGCACGAATGTCAGGAAATCTGGAACATGTCAGTGCAGAGCGTATCCAGACCGAGCTTGTGAAGCTTCTGGTATCTGATCATCCGGATTATCTCCGTACTGCATGGGAAACCGGGCTTACAAGAGAATTTCTTCCGGAATTTGATGCCTGCATGGAGACAGAGCAGAATACCCCACACCACTGCTATACTGTGGGCGAGCATATTCTGAAAAGTCTTACAGAGATTGAGAATGACAGGCTTCTCCGCATCACAATGCTTCTTCACGACATTGCGAAACCAGTCGTGAAAAAGACGGACGGGAACGGCAGAGACCACTTCAAGACTCACGGCCCGGCAGGTGAGAAACTGGCAGGAAAGATCCTGCGCCGCCTGAAATTTGACAATGCAACGATCCGAAATACCTGTCGTCTGATCCGGTATCATGATCTTCGACCTGCACCGGCAGCTGAGGATGTAAGACGGTCTGTGAATCTCATAGGAGAAGATCTTTTTCCACTGTATCTGAAAGTGCAGAAGGCAGACCTTTTAGCTCAGAGTACTTACAAAAGAGAAGATAAGCTGGCACGCTTAAGCGGCGTGACGGAAACTTATCAGGGAATCCTTAAAAGAGGAGAATGTACATCTCTGAAAATGCTGGCAGTTTCCGGAAAAGATCTTATAAATGCCGGACACCCGGCCGGACCGGAACTGGGAGATCTTCTTGAAAGACTTCTTGACTGTGTGCTGAAAGATCCGTCCCTTAATACAAAAGAAAAACTTCTTGAAATAGCGGAAAAAGATGGCATAAAAACCGAATAGAATAACAAAAATCCCCCCTGCATAAGATAGAACGTAAAATAAGGCAGGGGGGAACTTGTTTGTATGATTATGGTCTGAGTGTGCTGGAGCAGTATGGGCTTAATGCGTTATCTTCCGGCAGAGTGAGAGGCGCACTTCTTTGCAGGACAGAAAGAGGTCCTGTCATACTTCGGGAATTTCACGGATCGGAAAAAAAGCTTTCCATGCAGCAGAAACTTCTGCAAAAACTTAAGGAGCAGGGATGCCATGTAGATGTCTATCTGGAAAACCGGGAAGGTGCTCTGGTGAGTAAAGACAAAGATTCCATTCCCTATACGGCACAGGTATGGTTTGAAGGGCGGGAGTGTGACACAAAATCCGAAACCGACATTTTGAAAAGTGTGCGGATGCTGGCGGAGATCCACGGGAGAATGCAGCTTCCTCTGGAAAAAGACTACACGGCAAGGAATCTTAAAGAAGAATATATCCGGCACAATCAGGAAATGCGGAAGATCCGACGTTTTATCCGGAAAAAAGGAGTGTCAAGCCCTTTTGAAAAAGATTATCTTAAAAGTGTGGAATGGTTTCTGGAAAAAGGAGAAAAGGCGGTTTCCATGCTGGATGAAACGGATTATCAGACACTGCGGCAGCAATCTCTTGAAAAAGGTACTGTCTGTCATGGAGAGTATAATCAGCATAATGTGCTGATCCTTGGAAAAAATGCGGCAGTGACCAATTTCAGCCACTGGAACTTTGATGTGCAGATGGCAGATCTGTATCGATTTATGAGGAAAATTCTGGAAAAATACTGCTGGGATCCATATATTGCAGAAAAAATGCTTTCCACATATGATTCCATCCGCCCTATTTCCATGTCAGAATGGCAGAACCTGAAAGTACGATTTGTATATCCGGAAAAATACTGGAAACTTGCCAACCATTATTACACCCACAATAAAGCAGTCATATCCGGGAAAAATGTGGAAAAGCTGCATACGATGATCCGGCAGAAAAAGCAGTGGGAAGAATTTCCGAAAAGATGCCTGCGGCAGTAATGCGTCTGAATAAGGCAAAAACAAAACTTCCCTTTTTCAGAAAATTGTTATATAATGTTAATTATCTTATATAAAGAAACAGGGAGGTATTTTGGAACATGGATTATAAAGAAATCTATAATCAGTGGCTTGAAAACCCATACTTCGACGAGGCAACAAAAGAAGAACTGAAAGCGATCAAAGACGACGAGAATGAGATCAAAGAGCGTTTTTATATGGATCTTGAATTTGGTACGGCTGGCCTGCGTGGTATCATTGGCGCAGGTACCAACCGCATGAATATTTATGTAGTAAGAAGAGCAACACAGGGTCTTGCCAACTATATTGCAAAAGTAGACAAGAAATCCCAGGGCGTTGCTATCGCATATGATTCCCGTCATATGTCACCGGAGTTTGCCCAGGAAGCAGCGCTTTGCCTGGCAGCTAACGGAATTAAGGCGTATATCTTTGAGACACTTCGTCCGACACCGGAGCTTTCTTTTGCAGTACGTCATCTGGGATGTGTGGCAGGTATCAACGTAACGGCCAGTCACAACCCGCCGGAATACAACGGATACAAGGTTTACTGGGAAGATGGTGCACAGATCACACCACCTCATGATACAGGGATCATGGGCGAGGTAAAGGCAATCTCCGACTGGAATACCGTAAAGACCATGGACAAGGAAGAAGCAGTGAAGGCAGGTCTTTTCGAAGTGATCGGACAGGCTGTTGATGATGCTTATATGGCAGAGCTTAAGAAACAGATCATCCATATGGATGCTATCCAGGCAGAGGGCAAGAACCTCAAGATCGTTTACACACCGCTTCACGGAACCGGTAATATCCCGGCCAGAAGAATCCTTAAAGAGCTTGGATTTGAGAACGTATACGTAGTACCGGAACAGGAACTTCCGGATGGAGATTTCCCGACAGTCAGCTATCCGAACCCGGAGGCAGCAGAGGCATTTGAACTTGGCCTGAAGCTTGCCAGAGAAGTAGATGCAGACATCGTACTTGCGACAGACCCGGATGCAGACCGTCTTGGCGTTCGTGTAAAAGACAGGAACGGCGAGTATCATGACCTTACCGGAAACATGTCCGGATGCCTTCTCGCAAACTATGAGCTGAGCCAGAGAAAGGCTGTAAACGGAAGCCTTCCGGAGGATGGAGCTCTTGTAAAGACTATTGTTACAACAAACCTGGCAGATGCGATCGCCAAGGGATACGGTGTAAACCTCATCGAAGTACTTACCGGATTTAAATACATCGGACAGCAGATCCTTGGATTTGAAAACAGTGGCAAGGGTACATATCTTTTCGGATTTGAGGAGAGCTACGGCTGCCTGATCGGAACCTATGCAAGAGATAAAGATGCTATCGTTGCAACTATGGCACTTTGTGAGGCAGCAGCTTACTACAAGACACAGGGCAAGACTCTCTGGGATGCAATGATCGACATGTATGAGGAGTTTGGATATTATAAAGATGCGATCCAGGCAGTTACCATGAAAGGCATTGAGGGACTCCAGAAGATCCAGGAGATTATGACAACACTCCGTCAGAATCCGCCGGCAGAGTTTGCAGGACATAAAGTAACTGCTGTCCGTGACTACAAGCTGGATGAGATCACAGATCTTGCTACAGGAGAGAAGAAACCGACAGGCCTTCCGAATTCCAATGTTCTTTACTATGAGCTTACAGACGATGCATGGGTATGCGTAAGACCGTCCGGTACAGAGCCGAAAGTGAAATTCTACTATGGAGTAAAAGGAACCTCTCTTGCAGATGCAGACGAGAAATCCGACGCAATGGGCAAGGCAGTTCTTGAAATGGTTGATTCCATGAAATAAATGGGGCATCCTTCCGCCTGTAATATGCGAAAAACCTTGACATTATAAGCCAAAAGGTTTATATATATAAGGCAAAGCCAAAAAATAAGAGAACATCAATTATAGGAGGAAACACCATGAATAAAACAGAGTTAGTAGCAGCAATGGCGAAAGACACCAATCTTTCCAAGAAAGATGTAGAAGCTGTTCTGAAATCTTTTATCGATGTTGTAACTGATGAACTGAAAAAAGGCGAGAAGATTCAGCTTGTTGGATTTGGAACTTTCGAGGTAAGCACAAGAGCTGCAAGAGAGGGAAGAAATCCTCAGACTGGTGAGACCATGACAATCGAGGCTTCCAAGTCTCCGAAGTTCAAAGCAGGAAAAGCTTTAAAGGACGTTGTTAACGGTAAATAATCTGTTGATTCAGTGATAACGGCAGGAGGAACCAGAAACCGGTTTCTCCTGCTTTTTTACTATGAAAGTTTTGTTAAAGGAGGGAAAAATATGCGTCTTGACAAATATCTGAAAGTATCCAGACTGATCAAACGCCGTACAGTAGCCAATGAGGCATGTGATGCGGGAAGAGTTCTGGTAAATGACAAGCCGGCGAAGGCATCCGTGCAGGTAAAGACCGGCGATACCGTGGAAATCCAGTTTGGAAGCCGTAACGTAAAGGTGGAAGTCCTGGAAGTGAAAGACACCGTAAAAAAAGATGAAGTGGAGAGTATGTTCCGCTATATCTGATACTACAGCATCCGGGAAGAGGTCTATTTCCGCAGCTTTTTTCATAAATTAAAAGAGAAATCGCTTCAGGAGAATCTGGCTTTGGAGGAAAAAAAATCCGCAGCGATCCACAAACTGATGCTAGAACGGCAGAAAGGCGGCACGATCACAGGAATCCGAGATGTGATCTCTTTCGACGAAAAAGAGATCCTGCTGCATACAGAAGATGGAAAACTATCCATAAAAGGCGAAACTCTTCATGTGAAACATCTGGATCTGGAACATGGAGAACTGAGCCTGGAAGGCAGAATTGACAGCCTTGCGTATCTGGGCAGAAAGAAAGAGAAACAGGAAGAATCCCTTATAAAAAGACTGTTTCATTAAAGACAAAAAAAGACAGTAAACTGGTTGATATTTTTTTGCAGAAGTTGTAAAATCTGGATGTATAAGCTCATAACAGGAAAAGAAAACCAAAAAAGGTAAAAAGGAGCAGACAGATTGAAGAAGCCAGGAAAGGGAAAAGAAAAAAAGAAAATCGGATACAATTACCTTGGCATGGCAGGCATTGCTGTGATCGCACTGGTTCTGCTTGGAAGCCTTATGGTGCAGAGCAAGACTTTGCAGCAACGTCTGGATTACTACGATTCCAAGGCTGTGGCACTGGAGAAATCCATTGACAGTGAGAAAGAACGCACCAAGGAGATCGAAGCCGAAAAAGAATATATGAAAACCGATGAATACGTGGAAGAAGCAGCACGTGAGAAGCTTGGACTTGTGAAGGATAACGAGATCGTGTTCCAGGAAGAAAACTAGCACAGCGAATGCAGAAGCATTTTGGCGAAAAGTTTTCTATAAGTTTCGTGTTACTTTGACAGATATTTCAGAATACCTCCTTTATAATAATCAGTCAGTGAAGGTTATAAGGGGAGGGGAAAATATGCAGGAATGGATCATTGCCATGCTCGTAGTCAGCATTCTGCTGATACTCCGGGACATGGCAAAAACTGTCTTTTCGGGAAGAACACAGGCAAAAGAAGAGATGATGCCGCTCAGTGAAAGCCATCCCCAGAAGGAGAAGGTGGAACGATATGCAGCATCCTTCCGGAAACTTGCGGATACATTCTATGGAATGCCTTACAGAAAGGAATTTTTGAGTGGAGGACAGCTGAACCGAATCATTTCGGATACTAGCGCCTGTGTGTGCTCCAGATGTTATCAGAGAGAGATCTGCTGGGGCGAGCGTGCAGGAGAAACCATGCGGAACAGCGAGCATATGCTAAGAGTCATGGAGGAGGGGGATGAAGAGGCTGTTCGTCAGGTTCGCAGTGAATGGATGAGTGCCTGTGGGCGTTCTGCCCAGTATTTTCAGGTTTTGAACGAAGGATTCCGGGAAGAACGGCAGAATCTTGTGTGGGACAACCGGATGATCGAAAGCCGGCTTGCTGTGGCTCAGCAGCTGACAGAGATTTCCAGGATCATGGATCATATGGCAGAAGAGCTTTATGATATTATGCCGGCAGATCCCAGGTTTCAGGAAGAACTTCGAAAAGCCTTCCGCAGGAAACACGTACTCATAAAAAATGTCTGGGTGATGGATAAGATTGAGGGAAGACGGCAGATATTTCTGAGTTTACGTGCCAGAAGCGGGCAGTGTGTTTCCATGACAGAAATCGCACAGATTTTATCCAGAATATGTGGCAGCCCCATGACGCCGGAACAGGGAAGCAGGAGTATTGTAAATGGAGATTTCCATACGGTACATTTTGTGGAAGATGTCAGCTATCAGATGCTTTACGGGGTAGCCAGGCTTACAAGAGAAGCAGAAAAGGTTTCCGGGGATAATTATATCTGCCGTCAGGAAGAGGATGGCAGGTTTTTTCTCTGCCTGTCCGATGGAATGGGATCCGGAATGGAAGCTTTCCGGGAAAGTGAGATCGTAGTGGAACTTCTGGAACAGTTTATGGAATCCGGACTTTCCCAGGAGACAGCGGCCAGAATGGTGAATTCCGCCCTGATTCTGAAAGGACGGGAAGGGATGTTTTCTACGGTGGATATCTGTGCGGTAGATCTTTATACGGGAATCTGTAATTTCCTGAAAGCGGGAGCATCTTCCACTTTTATAAAAAGAGATCACTGGGTAGAGTCCATTGCTTCCGAAAGTCTGGCAGCGGGCCTGATCCAGCAGCTGGATTTTGATACGGCTTCCAGAAAACTGTATCATGGAGATTATCTGATCATGATGACGGATGGCGTCCTGGATGCACTGCCAGCAGAACATGAGGAAGAGACCATGAAAGAGATCATCATGGATGTCCATGAAAAAGAACCAAAAGAGATCGGTCGTGGAATTCTGGAGAGGGTTCTGGGATACAGTGACTATCGTGCACGGGATGATATGACCGTCGTTGTGGCTGGTTTATGGAAAAAATAGGATTAGTCAAGCGGATATTCGCAATTGAAGCAGGGGACTTACTTGATTTGGTTAAACACAGGAGAAAAAATGATCGAACGTGTAAAGAAATATATCAGAGAAAATCAGATGCTGAAAGCAGGAGACATTGTTGCGGCAGGAGTCTCCGGAGGGGCAGATTCCATTGCCATGCTTCATATCCTGAAAAGTATCCAGGAAGAATTTGGATTTTTCCTGGAGGCAGTCCATGTTCATCATGGAATCCGGGGAGATGAGGCGGACAGAGATGAGAACCTTGTAAAAAAAATCTGCCAGGAGTGGAAGATTCCTTTTCAGTCCTATCATTATCCGGTTCCGGAACTTTCCAGAAAATGGAGGCTGGGAGAAGAAGAAACCGGACGGATCGTCCGAAAACAGGCTTTTGCGAAGGAAAAACAGCGCATTGCCTTTTCGGAATTCCCGGAAGAAAATGAGCGTCGGTTCTGCGTTGCGCTGGCTCATAACCGTAATGATCTGGCAGAAACCATGCTGCATCATCTGGCAAGGGGAACCGGACTTCGGGGACTTTCCGGGATACATCCCTGCAGTGACGGGATCATCCGTCCGGTTTTATGTTTAGAACGCAGGGAAATTGTCTATTATCTGGAAGAGAACGAGATTTCCTATATTACGGACAGCAGTAATCTTTCTGATGGATATACCAGAAACCGGATCCGGCATCATGTGCTTCCTGCCATGGAAAAGGAAATTAACGGAAAAACGGTAGAACATATGGCGGAAACAGCCAGAATACTGAGAGAAGCAGACGGATACCTTCGCAGAAAGGGCGCAGAACTTCTGGAACAATGCAGACAGAAAACCGGATACCTGCTGGATGGTGCATTTTTTGAGAAACCGGATATTGTCCGGGAGTATGCGGTTATGGAAGCTTTTGAGCGGCTGTCGGGAAAACGAAAGGATTTTACGTCTCTTCATGTAAGGCAGGTTTTTTCCCTGCAAAAAAAAGAAACCGGACGCTATATAAAGCTTCCGGGGAATATTCAGGCTGTCCGGAGTTATGGAGGCGTTCGCCTGGAAAAGACAGTTTCCGGACCGGGGACCACAGAAGGTGTGTCAGCAGAAAAAAAAGGTTCCGGGAATCCGGCGGAAATGTTTTTTGAAATTCCGCTGTCCGGGATCCTGGAATGTCCGTTTGGAATTTTTGAGACAAAAATTTTCCACTATAAGAATCAGAAGATTGAAGAAAAAAAGTATACGAAATGGATGGATTATGATAAAATAAAAGGTAGTCCATGCGTTCGTACCAGAAAACAGGGGGATTATCTTGTTGTAAACAGCGCCGGAGGTAGAAAGAAACTGAACCGGATCTTTATTGATGAGAAGATCCCGGCAGGGTTAAGAGATCAAATTCCGGTTGTTGCCGCAGGATCGGAGATCCTCTGGATACCGGGAGGACGAATGAACGAACAGTATAAGATCACTTCCACTACAGGGAGAGTGTTAGAATTACATTACCAAGGAGGAGTATTAACATGAGCGAAAAAATCAGGGTTTTACTCAGTGAAGAAGAGGTAGATGCCCGTATCCAGGAAGTTGCAGATGTGATCAACAAAGACTACGAAGGAAAAGATGTACACATGATCTGTGTTCTGAAAGGCGGCGTTTTCTTTATGTGCGAGCTTGCCAAGAGGATCACACGTCCGGTAACACTGGATTTCATGTCTGTGTCCAGCTATGGCGATGACACAAAATCAAGCGGTGTTGTAAAGATCGTCAAGGATCTGGATCAGCCTCTGGAAGGAAAAGATGTTCTGATCGTGGAGGATATCATTGATTCAGGAAGAACATTAAGCTATCTGCTGCGTATCCTGAAAGGCAGACATCCGGCCAGCGTCAGACTCTGTACACTTCTTGATAAACCGGAAAGACGTGTGACAGATGTAGCGGTAGATTACTGCTGCTTCAACATTCCGGATGAGTTTGTGGTAGGATATGGACTTGATTATGCCCAGAAATACAGAAACCTTCCTTACATCGGAGTAGTGGAGATGGAGGACTGAAAGGAGATTTAACCAAGTGAGCAAGCATTCAGGTAAGATAGGCCTGTACCTTCTGCTTATTGTGGCACTGATCGCAGGATATCTGTATCTCAATGACCAGGTATCTACCCAGGGCAGTTACACAATGGGCCAGCTGGAAAAGGCTCTGGAAGAAGACAAAGTAACGGATGCAGTGATTCATCAGAACAGAGAAGTGCCCACCGGTTATGTAACGGCAAACATTGTTTCAGACGGTCAGAGGACGGTCTACGTAACCGATGTAAAAGAGGCAGAAGAGCTTCTTGAAAAATATGACATTGATCCGACGATCCGCAATGTACCCAAAGACAGTTCCATGATCGGAACAGTACTTCCGGTGGTACTTACCGGTGCGATCCTTATCTTTTTCTTTATGATGATGAACCGGCAGATGTCCGGAGGCGGCGGAAGCAATGCGAAGATGATGAACTTCGGAAAAAGCAGAGCCAGAATGTCTACCCCTGATGATAAGAAAGTAACATTCAAAGATGTTGCAGGTCTTCAGGAGGAGAAAGAGGATCTGGAGGAAGTGGTTGACTTCCTGAAATCCCCGCAGAAGTATACCAAGGTAGGCGCCAGAATTCCGAAAGGAGTGATCCTTGTGGGCCCTCCGGGAACTGGTAAAACCCTTCTTGCGAAGGCAGTTGCAGGAGAAGCCGGTGTTCCGTTTTTCTCCATTTCAGGATCGGATTTCGTGGAGATGTTCGTAGGTGTCGGTGCTTCCCGTGTACGAGATCTTTTTGAAGAGGGCAAGCGCCATGCACCGTGTATCATCTTTATTGATGAGATCGATGCGGTAGCCCGTCAGAGAGGAACCGGAATGGGCGGCGGCCATGATGAGAGAGAGCAGACACTGAACCAGCTTCTTGTAGAGATGGATGGTTTTGGGGTAAATGAGGGTATCATCGTAATGGCAGCGACCAACCGTGTGGATATTCTGGATCCGGCAATCCTCCGTCCGGGACGATTTGACCGAAAAGTCGGTGTGGGACGTCCGGATGTCAAGGGTAGAGAAGAAATCCTGATGGTCCACGCCAAGGACAAACCGCTGGGAGACGATGTGGACCTTCATCAGATCGCCCAGACAACGGCTGGATTTACCGGTGCGGATCTTGAGAACCTTCTCAACGAGGCTGCCATTGACGCAGCAAAAGAAAGCCGTCCTTACATCATGCAGAAAGATATCAAAAAAGCATTCATTAAAGTTGGGATCGGTGCGGAGAAGAAGAGCAAGGTCATCTCTGACAAAGAGAAGAAGATCACAGCTTATCATGAGGCTGGCCATGCGATCCTGTTTCATGTACTTCCGCATATGGATCCGGTATACACCATTTCCATTATTCCTACAGGTATGGGAGCTGCCGGTTACACCATGCCGCTTCCGGATAACGATGAGATGTTCAATACAAAAAACAAGATGCTGGAGGACATCACAACGCTTCTGGGAGGCCGTGTGGCTGAGGAGATCATTTTCGGAGATATTACAACAGGTGCATCCAATGATATCAAACGTGCCACAGAGACTGCCCGTTCCATGGTAATGAAATATGGTATGTCCGAAAAGATCGGCCTGATCGCTTATGGTAACGATGACGATGAAGTGTTTATCGGCCGTGATCTGGCACATACCAGAGGTTACAGCGAGGAAGTGGCAAGAGAGATCGATGCGGAGATTTCCCGTATCATCAGCGAATGTCATGAGAAAGCAGAGAGCATTATCCGGGAGCATATTGGCGTTCTTCACAGCTGTGCAGCCCTTCTTCTTGAGAAGGAAAAAGTACATCGTGAAGAGTTTGAAGCACTTTTTACAACAGAAAATGAAGAGGTTGCAGAAACAAACGAATAAAGTGCACAAAAAAACATATTGAATTTTGTGAACTTTGTGCACACTTTTTGGTGGACACATGGTACTATATATACCGTAAAAACCCCCCAATACATTATATAGTTTTTGCTACACCCCATAAGAAGAAATACCTTCTCCAAAAAAGGCAGCCTAACCAGCTGCCTTTTTTATTGCGCAAAAATAAAAGAGGAAATATGGAGAAAACCGGTAGATAAGCTTGCGGTATGGAAAAAATTAAGATAATATATTTAAGAGAATGGTACTAAAAACGGAATGAGGAAAATAGAATGTTATATGAAAGCATGGAGACAGCAAAGAAGATGCAGTATATACTCAATATGAGTCCGGTATTAAATAAAGAGGCAATGTTCAGTGACGGAACGGAATATTACCGAACACCGGTAGAACCACGGGAAGGCGATACCGTGACCATTCGTTTTCGTACCCAGAGAAATAATGTGGACAACGTCTGTCTTGTGCATGACGGAGAATATCTGGAAATGAAACGGGAGAGGACTTCCGGAAGTTTTGATTACTATACTGCACAGATCATAATGGGAAAGGACATTGTACGCTATTATTTTGAAATCCATTCAGGGCTTGTTACCTGCTATTATGATACAGATGGTGTTAGCACCAGGCATGAGGAACGGACAGAATTTGAGATCTATCCGGATTATCATGTGCCGGAATGGCTGAAGGGTGCTGTCATGTACCAGATTTATGTGGACCGCTTTTATAACGGAGACCCTTCCAACGATGTGGAAACCGGAGAATACTCCTATATCGGGGATATTTCCGTGAAAGTGGATGACTGGGGAAAGATTCCGGCAGTCATGGGGGTACGGGAATTTTATGGCGGTGATCTTCAGGGAGTTATGGATAAACTGGATTATCTCCAGGAACTTGGGGTGGATGTGATCTATCTGAATCCGGTGTTTGTTTCCCCAAGCAACCACAAATATGACTGCCAGGACTATGATCATATCGATCCTCATATCGGAAAGATCGTGGAGGACTGTGACGGCCTTTTGAGCCCCGGAGACCGGGATAACAGCCATGCGCTTAAGTATATCCGCCGTGTGACCGATAAACGGAATCTTAAGGCCAGCAACGAGCTTTTCCGGGAGCTTGTGGGAGAGATCCACAGGAGAGGAATGAAAGTGATCCTGGACGGGGTATTTAACCACTGTGGATCTTTTAATAAATGGATGGACAGAGAACGGATCTATGAAAATCAGGAAGGATACGAAAAAGGAGCCTATATTTCTGCGGACAGCCCTTATCGTTCTTTCTTCTGCTTCCAGGATCAGAATCGCTGGCCATATAATCCCACCTATGACGGCTGGTGGACCCATGATACTTTGCCGAAGCTGAATTACGAAGGATCTGAGGAACTTTGCCGGACAATTCTTGATGTTGGCAGGAAATGGGTTTCTCCACCATATAACGTAGATGGATGGAGACTGGATGTGGCTGCAGATCTGGGACACAGCAATGATTTTAACCACCATTTCTGGAAAGAGTTCCGAAAAGCGGTAAAAGAGGCTAATCCTGATGCGGTGATCCTTGCAGAACACTACGGAAATCCGGAGAGCTGGCTTCTGGGTGATGAGTGGGATACGGTTATGAACTATGACGCTTTTATGGAGCCTGTGACCTGGTTTCTGACAGGAATGGAGAAACACAGCGATGAGTACAGGGAAGACCTCTACGGTAACAGTGAGGCCTTTATCGGTGCCATGAAGCATCATATGCGGTCACTGCACATGGGAGCTCTTTACGGGGCCATGAATGAGCTTTCCAACCATGATCATTCCAGATTCCTGACAAGAACCAACCACAGAGTAGGAAGGCTTTCCTATGCAGGTGCAGAGGCGGCATCCGCAGGCATTAAACCTGGGATCATGAGAGAGGCGGTTGTGATCCAGATGACGTGGCCAGGTGCACCTACGGTATATTACGGGGACGAGGCCGGTGTGTGTGGCTTTACAGATCCGGATAACCGCAGAACTTATCCCTGGGGAAAAGAAGATCTTGAGATGCTGGATTTTCATAAACGGATGATCTGTATACACAAGGCATATCCGCTCCTTGCAAAAGGTTCCCTGGAGTTTCTGTGGAACGATCATCAGGGCTTAAGTTATGGCCGCTTTTCTGATTCTGAGCAGATCATTGTGATCATCAATAATCAGGATTATGAGAGAGATGTGAGGGTAACAGCCTGGAAAACAGGTATAAGCCGGAAAGAAGCGACAGCTTTTCAGCGCCTGATGCTTTCTTCCAGAGATGGCTACACAGAAAAGGCAGAGGAATATATTGCGGATGCGGGAATCCTTCATGTGAGAATGCCTGCATACGGAGCGATGGTACTTTACCACAGAGCGAGAGAGAAATATAAATAATGTACAGGCCAGGAAACAGACCGTGAAAATACGGAGGATGCCTGATGGAAAGGAGAAATATACAATGACAATTGAACAGTGCTATAGTGCGATTGAAAGTAATTACGAAGAGGTGCTTGGACGTTTTGCGGGAAACAAAATGCTGGTAGAAAAATTTGCCAGAAAATTCCTTGATGATCCAAGTTATCAGACACTTGTCGATACCATGGATAAAGCGGATTATGAGGAAGCTTTCCGTGCTGCCCATACATTAAAGGGTGTTTGCGCAAATCTGGGATTCACACAGCTGTTTAAAGTTTCCAGTGATTTGACAGAAGAACTCAGAGGCGGTGCTCCGGATGAGGCAAAGCTGCCGGAACTTCTTGAAAAAGTGTCTTCTGAGTATAAAAAGACGGTTGATGCTATTAATTGTGTAAATGAATAAAAAAAGCCGGAACTGAACGTTATTTATAAAAAAGCCGATCTGCTATTTCCATTGCTGGAAAGCGGATCGGCTTTTGGTGCTTTTTATGTTTTATTCTTCTGTTACGTGTTCCAGACCCTGATTCATGATGGTTGCCACGTGGCTGTCTGCCAGGGAGTAGAAGATTGTTTTTCCATCTCTTCGAAATTTGACCAGTGACATCTGCTTCAGCACACGAAGCTGATGAGAAATCGCACTCTGTGTCATGGAAAGCCGGTCGGCAATATCCTGCACACAAAGTTCTTCTACAGAAAGCGCATACAGGATACGGATCCTGGTAGGATCACCAAAGACCTTGAACAGGTCGGCAAGCCGGTAAAGCGTATCATCATTGATCGGGTAATCGATATGTGGTTTCTTCATTTGCGCATCCTCCAAACTATTAACTTCTATTGTAGCTGAAAAAAACGCACCGGTCAAATTTTTTATTTTTTATACAGGATACGAATGGAATTCAGCACGCAGATCATGGCAACGCCAGTGTCTGCAAATACGGCCATCCACATGTTGGCATGTCCGGCAAGACCAAGGATCATAACGGCGATCTTGATCACAAGGGCGAATATTACGTTCTGCCATGCGATGCGGTTTGTGTTTCGTGCAATGGCGATAGACTGAGGAATCGCATCTACGTTGGAGTTCATAAATACGGCATCTGCAGCCTCGATAGCCGCATCTGCACCACTTCCCATGGCCGCGCCTACATCTGCACCTGCAAGTACAGGAGCATCGTTGATTCCGTCACCGACAAACATAACCGTTCCGTGTGCCTCACGGACCTTTTTCAGGGCGTTGAGTTTGTCTTCCGGAAGGAGCTTGGCATAAATTTCATCGATTCCCGCGTCTTTTCCTACGGCATTTGCACTGTCTTCGGAATCTCCGGTAAGCATAACTGTGTGAAGACCGAGTTTTTTCAGGGAAGCAATGGCTTCTTTTGCATCTGGTTTGATAGTATCGGAGATCAGCATATATCCTGCAAAAGTTCCGTTTACAGCCATAAATACTTCAGAGCCGTAAGAGGCTTCTTTTAATTCTCCGATGGTGACGCCGAATTTATCCATCAGCTTGCGGTTTCCACAGAGAACTTTTCCCTCCGGCATTTCTGCGACAATTCCATGTCCGGAAATTTCTTCCAGAGAGATCGGTTTTTCAAACTGGATTCCGCGTTCTTTTGCGGCAGCTACAATACTGTTTGCAATCGGATGTGTGGAGTTCTGCTCGCAGCCTGCACACATGGAAAGAAGTTCGTTTTCGTTATATTTACCGGCAGTTACAACTTTCTGAAGCTGGAAGTTACCTTCTGTGATGGTTCCGGTTTTATCCATAACTACAGCGCCAAGGTTGCTTAATCCCTCGATGGAAAGGCCGCCTTTGAACAGGATTCCTTTCTTGGAACCGGCACCGATGCCTGAGAAGAATGCAAGCGGGATACTAAGTACAAGAGCACATGGGCAGCTCATTACCAGGAAGGTGATGGCTGTGTAGATCCAGTAATGCCAGTTTCCGGTTACAAGGGATGGAATCAGTGCTGTTGCAACAGCGATTCCTACAACACAAGGAGTGTACACTTTTGCAAAACGTGTGATAAAACGGTCGATCTTCGGTTTACTTGCTGCTGCATTTTCTACAGAATCCAGGATACGTGTGACCATGGACTCTTCGAGAGGTTTTTCCACGCGGATCTTTAACTGACCGGAAGTGTTTACACATCCGGAAGTGATCTCATCACCTTCATTTACAGCAACCGGTACAGGCTCACCTGTGATTGGGGATGTGTCGATACGGCTGCTTCCTTCGATGATCACGCCGTCAAGAGGAATACGATCGCCAGGACGGACCAGGAGAACATCGCCAACCTGAGCTTCTTCAGATGGGATCACCTGAATATCATCGCCAACAACAAGGTTTACAACTTCCGGGCGAAGATCTACAGCGTCCATGATCTGTCCGCGGCTTCGCTCAACGGCTTTTTCCTCAAAAAGCTCGCCGATTCGGTAGAAGAGCATAACGCCTACGGCCTCAGCGGAATCATTGATGGCAAAAGCAGCGAGAGTTGCAACACTCATCAGGAAGTTTTCGTCGAATACCTGTCCGTGGGAGATGTTTTTGGCTGCCTTTACAACGATCACACCGCCAAGTGCCAGATATGCAATCACAAATAACGGAAGAGTGGCAGTATCTGCAAATCCTTTGTGTTCCATGATCTCACCGGCAACAAAGAGGATCGCGCCGATGATAATACAGATCGTGTCGATCTTTTCTTTGGAAAAAGATTTCTTTTTGCTGGATGGGTGAGTTTCGGATGCAGCTGTCTGTGATTTTGGCTTCGGATCTTTTTCTTTTACTACAACTTCGGATTCAATGGAAGTACAGATCTTGCGGATCTGATCAAGGTAGCGGTCCGGGTTTTTTGCAGTAACGCGAAGTTGTTTTGTTGCAAAAGTGATGGTAGCTTCGGAAATACCGTCGAGGTCTGCAATCTGTTTTTCCATTTTGGAAGCACAGTTAGCACAGCCTAAGTTTTCCAGAATATAAGTTTTTGTCTTTTCTCCGGAATTGTTGCTTCTTGGAACAACCTTGACCTCGGATTCAATGGAGGTACAGATCTTACGGATCTGATCAAGGTAGCGGTCCGGATCCTTTGCGGTTACACGAAGCTGTTTGGTAGCAAAAGTGATGGTGGCTTCGGAGATGCCGTCGAGGTCTGCAATCTGTTCTTCCATTTTGGAGGCACAGTGGGCGCAGCCCAGGTTCTCCAGAAGGTAGATCTTGGTTATTACGTCAGCAGAAGCGGCTGGCTTCGGGTTTCTCGGAACAACTTTGACTTCGGATTCAATGGAGGTGCAGATCTTGCGGATCTGCGGAAGCAGAGCATCTGGGTCAGCGGCGTTTAAGCGAAGCTGTTTGGTGGCGAAAGTGATGGTTGCACTTTCTACGCCGTCAAGATGCTGGATCTGTTCCTCCATCTTGGAAGCACAGTGGGCACAGCCCAGGTTCTCCAGGATGTAGACTCGTTTTGCGGATGCTGTGCTGTGGGAGTGCTCGTGATGCTCGTGGTTGTGGTCGTGATCCCCGCAGCCGCAACCGCAGTGTTCGTCATCGTGATGATGGTGATGCTCATGCTCGTGATGTTCGTGGTCATGATCATGATGATGATGTTCATGCTCGTGGTGTTCGTGATCATGATCCTCGCAACCACAGCCGCAGTGGTCATCGTCGTGATGATGGTGATGATGTTCATGCTCGTGATGTTCGTGTTCATGATCCTCGCAGCCACAATCGCAGTGGTCATCATCGTGATCATGATGGTGATGTTCATGCTCATGATCTTCGCAGCCACATCCACAATGCTCATCATCGTGGTGATGGTGTTCTTCATGTGCATGTTCCTCATGCTCATGTTCCTCATGATGGTCGTGGCCGCAACCGCAGCCACAGGAATCCGTGGACTCCATGGAATTCTTTTTTAAGCTCTCTTCCATATGAAATCTCCTTGAAATTTATATGAATATATGATTGAATGTTCATATGACTATTTAAGCATATGTTTTATCTGATGTCAATATTTTTTTCTAAAAAGAATAAAAGAAATGTAAAATCTATTACAAAAGAAATATAGAAAACATTAATATATTCTGAAAAAATAATCTATTTTATTATTCTTATTTAACATGTTATACTTTTATCAAGTAAAGAAAGAAAGGAAGGTAGCAACATGTACAGTATTGACTTAAACAGTGACATGGGTGAGAGCTTTGGCGCATACAAGCTGGGCGGAGATGAAGAGATCATTAAATATGTCACAACAGCAAATGTAGCATGTGGCTGGCATGCAGGCGATCCAATGGTAATGGATAAGGTAGTCCGCATGGCAAAGGAACGTGGCGTTATGGTTGGAGCCCATCCTGGATATCCTGATCTTCTTGGCTTTGGACGAAGAAAGATGGTTCTCTCTCATGATGAAGTTAAGAATTACGTCAGATACCAGATCGGAGCACTGGCTGCATTCACAAAAAGCTATGGAATGAAGCTTCAGCATGTCGCTCCTCATGGAGCAATGGGAAATGCCTGCCAGTATGATGAGGACATTTCCACAGCAATCTGCGAGGCAATCTGTGAGTATGACAAAGATCTGATCGTTTACTACTGTGCAGGAGCAGTTCTCGGTGATATCGCTGAGAGCAAGGGACTCCGTACAGCATCCGAGATCTTTGCAGACCGTGCATACATGGATGATCTTTCTCTTGTACCGAGAAAGATGGAGGGATCCATGATCACAGATGAGAACATTGCCATCGAAAGATGCGTGAAGATGATCAAAGAAGGAAAAGTAACATCCATCAACGGAAAAGAGCTTGACATCAAGGGAGACACACTCTGTGTACACGGAGACGGACCGAAAGCACTCGCTTTTGTACAGAAGATCCGTGAAAAATTCACAGAAGAGGGTATTGAGATCAAACACTTATAAAAACTAAATAAAGTATATTACATTCACATGAGAGATAGAGTGCCGGATAAATCAAAGGAGATTTAGTACAAGGGATTACTGCGTTGATTTGTCCGGCTCTCTTTATATGGAAAAGTGCACTTTTTTAGGATAAGAAAGGAAAGGGTGGAAACTATGGCAAAAGAGAAAAAACAGAACAACATAGTAAGAAACATGATGATCGCTCTGGTCGGCGGTCTGGTCGTAGGACTTGGATTCATGCTTCTGAAACAGCAGATGTCAGAGGGGACATGGAACGTGATCAATGCACTTCTGTTCCAGGATATCACAGCAGATCAGGGATTTCATTCCATCGGTCTCTTCTACATCATCGGACAGCTGTTCATGAGAGGATTACAGATGGCGATCGTACCGCTGGTACTGGTATCCTTAAGCCTTGCAATGTGCAGTATCTCCAGTTCCTCCAAGCTTGGAAGAATTGCAGGACGTACATTACTTGGATTCTTCTGCTTCTATGTAGTTGGCGCACTTATCGCAGGTATTGTTGCATTCGCAATGAAAACAGCTGGATTTTTCAACGTAAAACTTCCGGCAGAGGCAGTTACAGAGGCTGCAACACTGGATCAGTTCAACCCGCTTGCAACAATCGTAACAGCAGTTCCGTCCAATATCGGAACCGCATTCAGCAGCAATAACAGCATCCTTGCAGTTGTAGTAGTAGCTATCGTTCTTGGTCTTTGCATGAACGCACTTGGCGACAAGATGAAACCGCTGAAAAGCGTACTTGAGAACTTAAGCGACATCATCAACCTGTATCTGACATTCCTGATCAACAAAGTTGGTCCTGTAGCAATCTTCTGCCTGATCTCCCGTACATTCGCAATCTACGGAGCTGAGTATCTGGCACCGGCAGCAGCTTACATCGTAGGCGCAATGCTGACACTGTTTGTACTTGTAGTAACGATTTACCCGATCGGTATCGGCCTTACAACAGGCTTAAGCCCGATGAAATTCCTTAAGAAGATCGCAAAAGTTGGTGTATTCGGATTCTCCACAAACTCTTCCGCAGCATGCCTTCCGCTGAACACCAGAACATGCCTTGATGAACTTGGATGCTCCCAGGAGATCACAAGCTTCGTTCTTCCTACAGGTATGACCATCAACATGAACGGTACAACTGTTATGCATATGTTTGCAGTAACATTTATCGCAACAGCATCCGGAATTGACATTACACCGGCAAACTTGATCACAGTCGCATTTCTTTCCATCTGTGCGGCAATGGGCTGCCCGGCTATCCCGATCGCCGGAACAACTCTGATCGTAACAATCCTTTCCGGTATGGGCTGGACATCTGACCTTTGTATGATCGCATATGCACTGGTTGTAGCAATCAACCGTCCGGTTGAGATGGCACTTCTTCCGCTTAACGTAATCGGTGATGCAACAGTCAACGTTATCGTTAACAAGAAAGAAAATGAGCTTGACGAAACAAAATATAACGCGTAAGTAAATATAAAAAGTCTTAATATTATACATACAAATTATTAAATTGACTTAATATTACTACGATGATACCATTTAAGCGTATAGTTGAGACATCAGCTATACGCTTAAATACTAAATGCAGTAAAAAACAGCGGGACATCCGCAGAAAAATAAAAGGGTTCAGGAGGAAATGAATATGGAGTACAAGACAGCGAAAAGAATGGAATGCCTTCCGTTTTCCGGTATCCGTGCAGTAATGGAAAAAGCAAACAAAATGCAGCAGGCAGGAGAGAAGATCATTCACCTGGAGATCGGACGTCCGGATTTTGATACACCGGAGAAGATCAAAAAAGCAGCAAATGAGAGCCTTGCAGCAGGACATGTATTTTACACATCCAACTATGGTATCCCGAAACTGAGAGAAGCCATTGCAAAATGGGAGAACGAGAACCATGGTACAGATTATGAAGCATCTGAAGTTCTTGTAACAGTAGGTGTTGGTGAGGCAACTTTCGCATCCATGGACGCTTTCCTGGATCCCGGCGATGAGATTCTTGTCCCGAACCCGGTATGGCTGAATTACATCCATGTTCCGTCAGCACTTGGTGCAGTACCTGTAACATACAGCCTGAAAGAGGAGAACGATTATCAGATCGACTTTGAGGAGATGGAGTCCAAGATCACAGACAAAACAAAGATGATTGTAGTTGTTAACCCGAGTAACCCGACCGGTGGTGTATTCTCCAGAGAGACACTTGAGAAATTAAGTGAGATAGCCATCAAACATGATCTTCTTGTGATTGCAGATGAGATCTACAGCCAGCTTGTATATGATGGAACTGAGCACGTAAGCATCGCATCCCTTCCGGGAATGAAAGAGCGAACCATCACATTAGGAGGCTTCTCAAAAGCTTACTCCATGACAGGATGGAGACTTGGATATATGTGTGCACCGGTTGGAATTATCCAGGCTTGTGTACGTGTTCATCAGTATACCGTTACCTGTGCATCTTCTTTCGTACAGGAAGCAGCACTTACCGCATTAAGCGACTGTGCAGATGATGTTGAGGCAATGAGAAAAGAGTATCAGAGAAGAAAAGATTATGTGGTAAAAGCACTGAACGAGATCGACGGAATCAGCTGCAACAATCCACATGGTGCGTTCTACATCTTCGTAAATATCAAGAGCCTTGGAATGACTTCAATGGAGGTTGCCGAGTATCTTCTTGACAATGCAAAAATCGCTCTGGTACCTGGTTCCGCATTCGGTTCCGAGGGAGAAGGATACTTAAGAATCTCTTATGCATGCAGCTATGAGGAGCTTCAGGAAGCATGTGCAAGAATCAAAAAAGCAGTAGAAGAACTGAAAAACAAATGATCAGATAAAAAAATACCCACCGCTTTTTGTGGCGAAAAGCAATATATTTATACCGTGAAGTCTGGAAAGTGTTGATTTTAAGCCATTTCTGGATATGTGGGTTGATTCAGAGATATGGTTTTGTGACGTTTTTAGGACAAACGCCAGAAAATATGGAGAGCTCCGTGACGTTTTGAGTTGACTTTTTACCGGTAATAGCATATGATAATAACAGCTAAGGAATGTGGTGAGATTCCAAGTGGCAAAGTGAAAGCCCTCAGAGTTGCAGCTCTGGGGGCTTTCTTGCTCGTTACGGTGAGTTATTCCATTTAGGCTGTTGCTGCCTATCGTCTACCGTCCAGCCGTTTGCATATGTAGTAGCTAACTACGCCTGCTACAACGGAGACAAGAAATGTGGTGAGAATTTCTTCCATCGTGGCCACCTCCTTTCTGCTGGAGGTTCGACAGCTCTTTTAGTATAGCATGGTTTAGAACAATTTGGGATATATAAAATTACCCGGTGCAAATTAATGTACCGGGAGGTTTTTACGAATTAAAAATAGTTCTTTTTTCTATTCCTGTAAAATTGATAATCATTCTTATAGTAAGAAGGAGAATGAGGCAATTCCTTTTCGTATTTTTCTAGAAAGTTAGGTGATAATTTGTAATCATAAAATTCCGCAAGTTTTATTAAAAATCCCTCTAGTATCTTTTCGGGTGAATAGCCTAGAATAATACTGGAATTGTGCTATTTTCAGAACTGAATAACAAAATGTAAATTAAAGAATAGAACTATAATCTGCCGGACGACGGCAAAAGAAAAAAAGCCGTCGCAGAGCAGAGGTATCTTCACGCGCCATTTCTAAATTACGGCGGCTTTGATTTTCAGAGCCGCCGCTTTCTTTTTGCCTATCGGCAAGTCTACGACGACCCGAACACTGTAAAAATACGGCGGCTAATGGCGGCTATATGCTGGAAAAACGACCGGAAGAAATTTCTCTTATGGATGTTATTAACTGTACAGAGTCAACAATGGCAATCAGCAGATGCCTGGAGAAGGACGGATACTGTTCCAGAAATTACTCGGATTGCTGTAAAGTACATAAAGTGTTACTGGATCTGCAGAACACTTATAATAACAGGCTGGAAAATGTGAAAATATCAGATATTATTCAGCCGGGTAAAGATGAATATTTTGGACGTTTTTATGTAGTTATAAAACTGAATTTGAAGGATCAAACATATGAGTGTATTTATTCCCATGTACATGAAGTCTATGATAAAGTAAGTGCTTCAGCTAGCTACGGTGAGTTTGTAAAGAAGTATACAGAACAATATGTACATGAACAGGATCGCCAGAAGTTACAGGAATTCTTGGCAAGTGAAAAGCTTACGGAACACTTGGTAGACGGCTGCATGGAAGAAGATATGTCCTATCGCAGAATATGTGATAATGAAGCAGATTCTTATATTTGGATGGAAGCAAAAAGATATGTAGATGAGACGGAGAATATTGCCATTCTCACATTACATAATGCGAAGGTCATTCCAGATACGATTGTTAATATGGAACAGGAATTGCGGAAGAAAGAAAAGAATATCACGAAACAGTATTGGGATATGGTTTCTCTGCTTGTTGCTGTATTGAATCATAATAATCTGGTGGAAACAGAACATCAGGATGATATTAGTTTTTACACGGAGCAGGTTTATCGCCAACTGCAGAAAAATTATCCGGAATATGGAATTACAGACGAAGAAGTAGAAGCTGTATCACATTTGGCGCCAATTCATGATATTGGAAAAATCAGGGTGCCTGTTGAAATTCTGAACAAAAATGGCAGGCTGACAGATGAAGAGATGGAAACCGTGAGACAACATCCACTGGTTGGAGCTGAAATGACAAAGAAGTTTCCAAAAGGTCTTACTATAGACAAATTAAATGCGCTTAGTTATGAAATCTGCAGACATCATCATGAACGATATGACGGAGCTGGGTATCCGGATGGTTTGCATGGAGAAGAAATTCCTCTTTGTGCACAGGTTGTGGGACTGGCTGATGCATATGATGCCTTAATCAGTCCTCGCCCCTATAAAAGTAAACTGACTCATGGAGAAGCATTGCAAATGATCCTGAACGGGGAATGTGGCTCGTTCTCCCAACCGCTGCTTCATTGTTTTCTGGAAGCGGCAATGCAGAAGGAATGGATAAAAAAGGCAGATAGCTAAGAAAATGAAAATATGTTTTTAGGAGGAATTTGTGTGAAGAGGAAAAAGAGATGGCTAAGATGGATAGCCTGGACACTTTTATTGGTTTTGTGCATGAATAGCGCAGGAACGACAGTTTTGGCAGTTTCAGTGGAAGAAGAGAATATTCCAAATATAAATAGTACTCAAGAGGGTGAAATGCGCACAGAAGATTTTATTCCGGAGGAAAGTACATCATTGTCGGAAGAGACGTCGAAAGAAGAAAATACTTCGCCATCAGAAGAGACTCCTGGAGAGGAAATCACCCCGCCATTAGAAGAGATTCCGGAGGAAGAAATTACTCCATCCCAGGGAGAGCTTTCAGAAGAAGAAAAAGCCTTCGAGGAGCAGATTGCACAAGAGGAATCACCGAAACTTCAGGAGATTTCCGAAGGATTTGATATTGATTTCTATGTCATTATTGATGGAAACAAGGTAAAGCTTCAGCATAATGACATTACCGGCATTGCAACATGGAAAGACGGAAGAACTACCTACTATGGTGTTTCCATTGAGGACCTGCTCCTGATATATGAAGAATTTGGATTTGTGAAAAATGGTGAGAATCAGAATCCGGATGCAAAAAATAAGTTTGTATCTGCATACCGGGGAAAAAGCGGGATAGAATACGGAAAAGTTTATACAGACACAGAATCCGGAAAGACATATGTTTCTTACAATTATGGACAGAATAAACAAGGGGAAGCGATAGATGTTTACTACCTTCCAAATGGAAAAGGCGTTGCATTAAATTTAATAGATTCTGTAAAAAAGGACAACTCGTTTTATTCCGTAGAGGTAAAGGGAGAAGGGCAGGATCGGATTCGTTATGCATTAACAGGAACTGTAGTGGAAGAAGCTGTGGCTGATTTTAATCCACAATTGTCGGACCAGACAGACCAGATCGAATGGACCTGTATGGGAACAGATGATAAGGTGATAGATGGTATACGGGAATCAGGGAACCAGACGAGGTTCACAATCGGAAAGATCACACAGTCTTATGTGATCCAGAGAGCGGATCAGACAGCCTTTGACATTCAGTTTTATATATATGCAGACAATGAGGTTCGAAAGCTGCCGGCTGATTCTCTGAAAAAGGTGTATAAATGGAACCGTCAGGGCAGATGCTATTTATCTGTCAGTGATCTTGCTGAGATTTATAGAGAGTTCGGCTTGAATGCAGAGGAAACACAGTCCGGAAATTATTTTCCATATACAGTCCGTGGTGAGAAGACATTAGCACAGGCGACAGTGGTAACTTATAAAGGACAGCAATATGTATCTTATAACCTGGACAAGCAGGAAGCAACTGTACCAACAGACGTTTATTATATGCCAAAAGGAGCATCTGATGGCGAAAAAATTCCGGATAATAATTCAGACCAGATGAAGCAGAATAAGAACAGTTTCTATTCGGTTACAGTGATCAATCCGGATGGAAATC